>Ga0209755_10000857_pt1 | contig 52085 bp, 45 predicted proteins | sample TergutCo191P1_FD_187301 | JGI IMG/M metagenome (GOLD analysis project Ga0209755, IMG submission 187301) | Cornitermes sp. P1 segment gut microbial communities from Petit-Saut dam, French Guiana - Co191P1 (SPAdes) (version 2) | ecosystem: Host-associated > Arthropoda: Insects > Digestive system...
ATATCGAGGTTAGCGAACGAAAACAAATCAACGTACAGGGTTTGCAGGAAAGTTATATTGGCAATGGTTTATTGGAAGTTTTTATTTCGGCAAAACGAATCGAAGGCTGTTCGGAAAAATCATTGAAGTATTATAGTTCTGTGATAAACCATATGCTCTGCATTGCAAAAAAACCAATACGGGAAATTAACACTGATTTTTTACGCAGTTACCTTGCGGACTACCAGAAAAGCCGAAATTCCGGTAAGGTTACAATTGATAATATGCGCCGTATTTTTTCAAGTTTTTTTGGATGGCTGGAAGACGAGGATTATATTTTAAAAAGCCCGGTACGCCGCATCCGAAAAATAAAAACAGATAAATTAATTAAAGATACGTTTTCAGATGAAGTGCTGGAATTACTTAGAGATGTCTGCGAAGATAAACGCGATTTGGCAATGATAGATATGCTTGCTTCTACAGGCATGCGCGTAGGAGAACTTGTGCAGTTAAATCGTGATGATATTAATTTTCATGAACGGGAATGTATAGTTTTTGGAAAAGGAAACAGCGAAAGGGTCGTATACTTTGATGCCCGGACAAAAATCCATTTAATGGATTATCTTGGCACCAGGAAAGACGATAATCCGGCTATGTTTGTATCGCTGGCTATGCCATTTGAAAGGCTGAAGATAGGCGGAGTGGAAGCGCGTCTTAAAGAAATCGGAAAAAGAGCAAAACAAATTAAAGTTCACCCGCACAAATTCCGCCGTACACTTGCTACCCGTGCAATTGATAAAGGTATGCCAATAGAACAGGTTCAACATATGTTAGGTCATGTTAAAATTGACACAACAATGCATTATGCAATGGTAAATCAGGCAAATGTAAAAAATTCACACAAAAAATACATCAGCTAGCGGAATAATAAATGATAATTTAAATAAGGAAAATTACGAAAAATGCCGTTTTTTATCACTCATTTTAAAGGATAAATATTGATTTATCTAAATAATACCACCGAACCCTCCGGCAGGCAAGTTTTTTCTTAACATTTTTGATCATTATTCAATTCCCAATTGACGATCAATAATAATGTCCCTATAATATTGTAAAGAGATCACAATGAATGTTATTATCAAACCTCGCCGTTTTAACGGTACCGTAAGGGTACCAGCATCAAAATCTCATACAATAAGGCAATTGTTGATTGCTTCTCTTGCGGAAGGCGAATCTTTAATAAGAAATCCCCTCGATTCACTGGATACTCGCTCCTGTATTACCGCCTGTAAGGCTTTTGGCGCAGAAATAACCGAAATATCCGCTGAAGTCTGGAAAATTAACGGCAATAATGGCTTTAAAAAGGCGTTAAAGCCCGGTATCAAGATTGATGTGGGTAATTCCGGCACAACTCTCTACCTTGCTCTTGCTCTTGCCGGTCTTCAAGCCGAAAAAATCGAATTTACAGGCGATGAGCAGATACAAAAACGCAGCGCGGCTCCCCTCCTTGACGCATTGGCTGGTCTTGGCGTCCAAGTAGAAAGTACCAATGGCTGCGCTCCCGTTTCGATTAAAGGTCCGTGGAAAGGCGGTAATGTTACGCTTATCTGTCCCACAAGCCAGTACTTATCGGCGCTTTTAATTGCTGCGCCTTTGGCTCCTGCCGGCGCAATTACAGAGATTGATGTTCCGCTTCTCAATGAAAAACCGTATATAGAAATGACTCTTTCCTATCTTAATACAAATCTTGTATCCAACGGCAGATTCACATTTAAAGCAGCGCCGGATTATACCCATTTTTTTATTCCGGGCGGTTCTTCGTGGAAAGCTTTCGGGGACAGAGTACATGCCGTTCCCGGCGATTTTTCGTCAGCGGCTTTCCCTGCCGCCGCCGCCGCGATTACAGGAGGCGATGTAAGGCTAATTGGATTGGATGCGCTTGATACACAGGGAGATAAATATTTCTTTGATATGCTTAAAAACATGGGCTGCGATGTCTATTGGCAGAAGGTATGCAATCCCGACGGAAAAATTGAAAAAACGCTTTTTGTGTCCGGAAAAGGCAATCTTACCGGCGGAACCTTTGATTTGAATAATACGCCGGATCTTCTTCCGGCGGCGGCGGTAACAGCCGCTTTTGCAAAAGGAGACACATCTCTCGTTAATGTAGGTCATGCGCGTATAAAAGAGACAGATCGTATTGCTGTAATGACGCAGGAGCTGGCAAAGCTTGGCGTTTCCTGTACTGAATTACCGGAAGGCCTTATTATTCACGGAAAAGGCGGAATATTTCCTTCAGAAAACACTGTGATTGAAGCGCATGGAGATCATCGAATTGTTATGGCTTTTGCTGCAGCAGCCTTAAGCAGCCCCGTTCCAATTGAAATTACTGACGCAGAATGCGCAGCGGTGACTTATCCCGGGTTTTTTGAGCTGATATCCGGTTAATATATTTCCTAATTACCCTGCTATTATTGATTATTTTATAAAATGTAAAAAAATCGTTGACGCTTAAAGATATTGAGAGTATCATGACTATACATAATCAGGTTAAATCTGACTAATTCTAATTTTCATATGGAGGTATTTTATGAAAATCACAAAAAAAGCGTTAATTTTAGTTCTTTGCGGGTTACTTTGTGCGGCTATTTTTTCCTGCGCCAGCCTCGGCGGCGGCGGAGCGCCCATTTTAGCAGTTGGCGAATGGATGACATATAGCGATCAGAGCAATGACGGCGGTTCATCAACTGCCAATATGGTAACGGCCGAAGAAGTGATTAACGGCGAAACTGTTACCACTCACACTGTTACGGGAAACGTTACAACCCAGTTTGAGTATGGTTTTGCAGGATGGGGAATTGATGCTGACGAAGCTACAATGAATGCGTTAAAAACAGCGCGTATGCTTTCTTTCAGAATCATTGGCGATGGAAAAAGATATTCCATTAAATTCAAAATAAGCTCTGTTCGGGATTATTGCTACCATGAATACACTTTTGAAACCCTTGACGGACAGGAAATGCTCGTAGAAGTACCGATACAATTCTTTATGCAGCCAAGCTGGGGAACTTCTGTAAGATTTAATCCTGCACTGGTTACAGGCGTTGAATGGCAGACCCATGAAAGCTGGAGACTGGATCCAAGAAATAATCCCTTCCGGGTTAAAATGTGGAACTTCATGATTCATCCGTAGTTATGGATGAATATTTGCAGTTAGCCGGGAGATATTATGACAATTAGGAAAACACTATTTGCCGCAGTTATTTTTTCTCTGCTGCTGACTGCATGTTCTTCTTCCAGTTCGGTTGGTTTTACGCTGGATCATGTTCCTGCTGCTCCTTACATGGTAAGAGACATTGCGCAGGAACCTGTCAGCGGTAAATCAGCTTTTAATTATTTCAGGGACGAGAGAATTCTTGTCGGGTGGAATTTGGGGAATTCCCTGGATTCGCACAACGGCGGCATTGCCGGTGAAACTACATGGGGCAATCCCGCCGCAAATCAGGAAATTATGAACGGTGTAAAGGCTGCCGGTTTCGATATTATCCGTATTCCAATAACGTGGATGGGGTATATCGGAGCGGCGCCCGATCATCTTATTTCCGGACAGCGTCTCAGGCGCGTGGGCGATGTTGTTGACATGGCGCGTAACGCAGGATTGAAAGTGATTATCAATCTGCATCACGACGGTTCATCGCCCAGTTTTGCCCAGGATTTAGGCTGGCTTTCAGTTTATAAATCAATCAGGGACGAGTCTGAGTATCAAAGAATAACGCTGCAGTTTGCGCGCATGTGGGATCAAATTGCCGCGTATTTTAAAAATTACGGCGATTGGCTGATGTTCGAGCCGATGAATGAGATTCATGACGGCGGCTGGGGTTACAGCACCGAGTTCAGAATGTTTCCTTCGCTGCAAACCGATATTATCAATAACTGGAATCAGATATTTACCGATAGAGTGCGCGCGGCAGGGGGAAATAATCCTGATCGTTATCTGCTAATTCCCGCTTATTGCACGATTCCCCGGCAGACACTGGCAGAAACTTTTGTTTTGCCTTCAGATTCAGCAGAAAATAAAATAATTGTAAAATTTCACTATTATGATCCTCACGAATTCAGCATACAGGGAACGCGGACAGCATGGGGGACACAGCAGGACAGACAAAGAGTAATCGAAGATTTTGCTCCCTTTAAGACACGTTACATAGACAATAATATTCCTGTGGTTATAGGAGAAAGCGGCGCGGTATTGCAATTGTATCCAAACGATTCTGCAAGAGAAGCGCTGGCGCGTCAAAACAGGCTTGAATATACAACTCATGTTTTTACAACTGCGCACAGATACGGATTGGTTCCCATTTATTGGGATAATGGTTTAACAAGAGGCAGCGGCGAAAAGTTTGGTTTGTTTGATCGCAGAACAGGCCAGCCGAATTCGCCGGAAAGCAGAGCTCTTATAACAGCAATGATTAATGCTGTGAGATAATTTTAGAATAAAGGCTGACAATTATATGGGTGAAAAAATTGCAAAATTCAAAGGTGTGATAATAGCCGCTGTTGTTATCATTTTATTGGCTGTTATCATGATATCTGCAAGAGGCGGAGATCAGTTTTTCTATGAAAAGTATGAAGGATTCGATCTGAGCGGAGCGAGTACCGGCAGAACCAATACCTACCCTCGTTATATGGAAAGGTATGTTTCTTCTCCAATCGGGACGCGGGATGTCTCTGTAGATATTTTTTCCTGGACTTCTGCCGAGGGCGTTTCTATACTGGAAAATTTTCAGGGTGTAGAAAGAGTCTTGCGCACAGAGGAAGCAAGTTTTGTTGAGTATACCGTCAATTTTGAACAAGCGGGTCTTTACAATTTACAAGTTGAATATTTCCCGCTTCAATCACGCGGTATCCCAATGGAGCGCGCCCTTTATATTAACGGAGAGATTCCGTTTCTTGGCGCAGACAGACTTACGTTCCAGCGGGTTTGGGGCGACGGCGGAGACAGGCGCTTCGACAATCAGGGCAATGAAATTCGCGCTGCGCAGATTGAAGTGCCTGATTGGGAATCCGCATGGTTTAAAGATTCAATAGGTCACGTAACAGAGCCGTATTCATTTTATTTCCACGAAGGTTTAAATACCATAAGACTAAGGGGTATAAATGAACCAATGGCTATCCGCGCTCTGTCAATCAGGGCTCCGGTAGGATTAAAAACATACCGCGATTTTATCGCGTCAATAGATACAAGCCGTTTTAGAAACTCACAAACAAATTTTTTATTGAAGATTCAGGGCGAAGAGGCGGTAAGAAGATCCGATCCTTCGCTTTATCCCATTTATGATCGATCGTCAGGCGCTACGGAGCCTCCAAGCGTTGCAAGGATTCGCCTCAACATGATCGGCGGTCAAAGCTGGCGTGTCGCAGGACAATGGATTGAATGGGAATTTACCGTACCGGAAGATGGCATGTACCGCATTTCAATTAAAGGAAGGCAGAATTACAATCGCGGTTTTGTCTCCAATCGTACTGTCATGATAAACGGCGAAATTCCGATACAGGAGCTTTCTTCTGTGCCGTTCAGATATAGCAACAGATGGTTCTTTACTACGCTTGGCAATGATGAAGAGGATTTTTTCTTCCCGATGCACGCCGGCAGGAATACGATTCGTCTTCAGGCGACTCTCGGCGGTATGGGCGAAATGTTAAGCACAATGGAAGAAAGCGTTTACCGTTTAAACTCGATTTACCGCAAAATACTTGTTCTTACGGGACCTGAACCTGATATTTACCGCGATTACCGCGTTGATCATGTTTATCCTGAAGTAATTGAAGCGATGGAACTGGAAAGCAAAATCCTTTACAAGCTGGTAGATGATTTAACGCGCTATTCCGGCGAACGCAGCGCTCAGGCTGCCGCTACATTAACGCTTGCGCGTCAATTGGAATTGTTTGTAAGACGTCCTGACAGAATTCCAAGAACACTTGTCAATTTTAAATCCAATATAAGCTCTCTTGGCGACAGTTTACTTGCGCTCTCTCAATCTCAGTTGGATATTGATAATATTATTATCAGCGCTGCTGACGCGAGATTACCGCGCGTAAATGAGAACTTCTTTGTATCCGCTTCGCATGAAATACGTTCGTTTTTTGCTTCGTTCTTTGTTGATTACAACAACATTGGCAATCGCTACGGCAGAGGCGCAGATGTAATTGATGTTTGGATTCTTGCCGGACGCGATCAAAGTACGATCCTTAAAACAATGATAGACGATACCTTTACTCCGATGACAGGAATCAGGGTAAACGTTAAACTTGTCGCGCCTGATGCGGTTATGCCCGCGGTTGTAGCAGGTACGGGGCCGGATATGGCGCTTACCGTTCCGCAGGTTGATCCTGTTAACTATGCTATCCGCAAAGCTGTTGTGGATGTTTCACAGTTTCCTGGTTACCAGGAAGCGATCAGCGAATTGCATCCCGCTGTAATTGTGCCGTTTACATTCCAGGGCGGCGTTTATGGTCTTCCGGAAACACAATATTTCCATGTCATGTTTTACAGAAAGGATGTTTTTGAAGAACTTAATATTAATGTTCCCAATACATGGGACGACTTAATCAATATTTTCCCGATTATTCAAAAGAACAACATGCAGGTCGGTATTCCGTCTGTTGCAACCAACATTCAGGCTAACATCGACTTTTCAAACTTTCTTGCGCATCTGTTCCAGCGCGACGGCCGCCTTTACAATGACGACGGCTCACGCACTCTTTTAGACAGCGAAATCGCAATCGAAGCGTTTGATGTTTATACAAAGTTCTTTACCCATTACAAAGCGCCGGTTGTTTACGATTTTGTTAATCGTTTCCGAACCGGTGAAATGCCGCTTGCGTTCGCAGATTATACCAACTTTAATACTCTGGAAGTTTTTGCTCCAGAGCTTCGCGGTCTTTGGGGTTTTGGTCTGGTGCCGGGTTTAAGAAGGGAAGACGGAACAATTAACCGTTCCGTTTCGACCGGAACGCTTGCTTCCATGATCTTTTCCAATTCAAAGCGTCAGGATTTAGCGTGGGAATTCCTTAGGTGGTGGATCAGCGCGGATACGCAGCTTCGTTTTGGACGCGAACTTGAAAGCATCATGGGCGCTGCGGCGCGATACCCGACTGCAAATTATCAGGCGTTCAGGCGATTGTCCTGGGGTTCCGAGCAAATGGCGATACTTGATGAACAGCGTTCATGGGCTGTCGGCGTACCGGAAGTTCCCGGCGGTTACTTTGTAAGCCGTCATATCACAAACGCAGCGCGCCGCATTCTTAACGAAGGTCAGGATACGCGCGAAACGTTATTGGATTATACGATCACCATCAACTATGAGTTGACGAAAAAACGACAAGAATTTGGTCTGGAATAGGGGGAAAAATGAGTCTTGCCAGATATTGGGTTAAATTAAGAGAGAGGGACGAAAGCCGCGCCAGAGAAATATACAGGAACAGGATTTGTTACCTTTTTCTTGCGCCGTACGCAATTGTTTTTATTCTTTTCTTTGTCGCGCCGGTTTTAATATCGGTCTTTTTTAGTTTCACGTATTTTAACATTCTTGAACCGCCGCGGTTTATCGGGCTTACAAATTATATCAATCTTCTTCTTACCGATGATGTCTTTCTCATATCAATGAAAAATACGTTTATTATGGCGGCAATTACAGGACCAATCGGCTATATTGCGGCTTTCCTTTTTGCATGGTTCATAAATGAGCTGCCCCGCTATATTCGCGCTTTTGTTACTTTGGTTTTTTACGCGCCTTCAATTTCCGGCGCTGTCTTTATGATTTGGGCACTGATATTCTCGGGCGACGCTTACGGTTATATTAACGGCGCCTTGATGAGCCTTGGTATTTTAGATCAACCCATTCTTTGGCTGACAGATCCCAAGTACATGATGCCTGTTATGCTGATTGTTATCCTGTGGATGAGTTTAGGCGCAGGCTTCCTTGCGTTCCTTGCCGGTCTTTCTACAATCGATCCAACATTGTATGAAGCCGGTCTTGTAGACGGCATTTCAAACCGCTGGCAGGAACTCTGGTACATTACTCTTCCAAACATGAAGGGAATGTTAATGTTCGGCGCTGTTATGGCAATTACGCAGTCTTTCGGGGTGGCTGATGTTACGATCGCCCTTGCCGGTTTCCCAAGTACGGACTATGCAGTACATACAGTTGTTAATCACTTGATTGACTACGGCTCAATTCGTTTTGAAATGGGTTATGCCTCTGCAATTGCAACGATTTTATTTTTCACCATGATCATATGTAATTACCTGATTCAAAAAATGCTTAGACGAGTAGGAACTTAAGGGGCAGTTATGAAAATGAAAAAAATAAAGAAATTAATCGGCGGAAAAAGGCTTAATCGTTCTTACGGCGGTGATGCGTTTATTATTACAATACTCACTGTTTTTGGATTGTTCTTTGCGTATCCGCTTGTTTTTGCAATCAACAACGCGTTCAAACCGATGAACGAGATTTTTCTGTTTCCGCCCCGTCTCTTTGTTGAACGTCCAACGTTAAACAATTTTCAGGATTTGTTTATCCTGATGAGTAAATCATGGGTAACTTTTTCCAGGTATATTTTTAATACCGTATTTATTACTGTTGTTGGAACAGCGGGACTTATTATTATTGCTTCGATGGGAGCGTTTGTCGTTTCCAAGTATAAATTTCCGGGTTCAAAGATTTTCTTCCACGGCGTTATTATCACTCTTATGTTCTCCGGTTATGTAACTGCAATTCCAAACTACCTTGTTATGAGCCAGCTTGGCTGGGTCGATACGTTCCTGTCAGTTATTGTTCCGGCTTTTGCCATGCCGATGGGATTCTTCCTTTTAAAGCAATTCATCGACACGATTCCCGACACGCTTCTTGAGGCCGCGAAAGTGGACGGCGCCAAGGAGTTCCGTATCTTTATTTACATTGTTTTACCGATGATTAAACCTGCATGGCTTACTGTTATGATTTTTTCCGTGCAGAACCTCTGGAATGCAAGAGCTTCCAACTTTATTTATTCTGAACAATTAAAAACGCTGCCCTACGCGCTTGGGCAGATTATCACCGGCGGTATTGCTCGCGCCGGCGTTGGAGCTGCGGTTACGCTCTTTGTTATGATCGTTCCGCTTGTGATGTTTATTTTTGCACAGAGTAATGTTCTCCAAACAATGGCTAATTCGGGGATAAAAGAATGAGAAATATTTTTCGCTTTGCAATAATTTTATTGGTTTGCTGTTCGGTGTCTGTGCCGCTTTTCGGCACCCCGACAAACTACACGTATAATTACGATTTCTGGCTTGAACAGGTAGCGTCTCCCGACGCTTACCGCGTAAGCGCTTATATTCTTGGAACGGCTTTGGATATAGGACATTTCAGGGATCCTCAGGGGCTTTTTATCCGCGGTAAGCACATTTATGTTTGTGACTCCGGCAATAACAGGATAATCAAGATTGAGGTTCATGAAAACGGCGAACATGTTGTTGTTGCGAATGTTTCTTCGGTTGTGATTAACGGCGAGCGGTCTTCCTTTAATTATCCCATGGATATTTTCGAGAACAGGGATGGTAATCTTTACATTGCCGACACAAGAAACAACCGCGTATTGATACTTGATAACGATTGGAACTTTATTCATGAGATTCTTAAACCGGTTGATGACAGCTTCGGCGAGTTTACGGACTTTCTTCCTGCAAAACTGGTAGTCGATTTTGCAAACCGCGTATTTGTACAGGCGCAAAATGTTAACAAGGGTCTTATGGAGTTTGATAACCGCTGGGAGTTTTCAGGTTACATGGGAGCAAACAGGGTTCATGTTAATATAATTGACTATGTATGGAAGCTTCTTTCTACGCAGGCGCAAAGAGAGCGAATGGAGCTTTTTATTCCGACAGAGTACAGTAATGTTGCGATGGACGGTGACGGCTTTGTTTATGTTACAAACTCTGCGGGACAAACAGATCCTGTTCGCAGACTTAATGCGATGGGTCAGGATATCCTGATCAGAAACGGTTATGAAAGACCTGTGGGTGATTTAGTTTACGGTAATGCAGCCGGCATAGACGGCAGATCACGCTTTATCGATGTTGTCGCTTTTGATAACGATTCTTACGCCTGTTTTGACAGACAGCGCGGACGTATTTTTATGTACGATTTCCAGGGTAACCTGTTATATGCATTTGGCGGCGTCGGCAACCGCGAAGGCTCCTTTATTCAGCCGACAGCTCTTGATAGAATGGGCAATTCATTGTACGCGCTTGATTCAAGGTCGGGAGCAATTACGCGCTTTGATCTTACAGGTTACGGTGTTTTAATAAACAGCGCGTTAGACGAATACAGAGCCGGCCGTTACGAATCTTCCGCTGTGTTATGGGAAGATGTTTTAAAGATGAACGGAAATTATGACCTTGCATATATTGGTATCGGCCGCGCTGCGCTTAGGCAGGGCGAGTATCAAAAAGCAATGAGATATTACAGCTTGAAACATCATCGCGAAGGCTACGGAAAAGCTTTCCAGTTATATCGTAAACAATGGACGGAAGAAAATCTTTGGTGGATGCTATTGGTTATTGGGTTTATCATTTTCCTGCCTGCTATTATCAAGTTTTCCATTAAAACAGTTAAGGAGATAAAAGAAGCATGAAATATATCACCAATAAAGCTTGGTGGCAGCACCTTGGTAAAACGCTTAAGTATTCACTATACGTTATATTCCATCCGATTGATGGGTTTTGGGATTTAACGCATGAAAAACGCGGCTCAATCGGAGCTGCGAATGTGATTATTGCATTGGCAGTAATAATTGAAGTTTTGCGTCAAACATTAACAAATTTCCAGTTTATTACGATTAACATGGAATATTTTAACTCCATTATTGTTGCAATGCGTATTTTACTGCCTGTTGGATTGTGGACACTTGCAAACTGGAGCCTTACAACATTGATGGACGGCAAAGGGCGAATGTTTGAAATTTATATGTCGATTTGTTACGCGCTAACTCCCTATGTAATAATAAATACCGCATTAATTATTTTGAGTCAGTTTATTACATTTGAAGAAGGCGCAGTTTATTGGGTGCTTGCGGGTTTTGCGGCGGTGTGGACAGGCATATTGATTCTCGCAGGAATGATGATGGTGCATGATTACAGTCTTGTAAAAACTATTTTTTCCAGTTTGCTGACGATTGTTGGAATGGGCGTAATAGTATTTATCTTTGTAATTTTCTTCAGTCTTATCAGTGACGCGATTTCATACTTTGTATCACTGTATAAAGAAATTATGTTCCGGTTGATATAGGAGGGCGTGTGAAAAGATTTGCATGGCTATTTTTATTATTCGTCACATTATTCCTGGTTGTTTCCTGTAATACAAGAACGGCAAGGCCAAGGCCGGTAATGTTATATGAATTCCTTGAAGACCCGGAAGTTGAGGTTGTTCATGAAGATGTTATTATCGAAAATGAATATTTGCATTTAAGATTTCTTCCCGCTACCGCCGAAATTGTCCTTACAAATAAAGCGACCGGCGTACAGTGGCGTTCAAATCCGGAAAATCCGTCAAGTGACAGACTGGCGGACACGGTAACAATGCAGGCTATGGAATCTCAGCTTTCTGTTGATTACGCTGACAATTCAGGCGTAGGCATGACATTACATTCAGGGATTTATGCCGTACAGCGAAACGCTTACGAATTTGAAGTGGTAGACGGCGTTTTGGAAGTGCATTATACCATCGGTGATTTGGCGCGTACCTACCGCATTCCGCCCGCAATGGACGAAGCAAGAATGAATGAGTATCTGGATCGAATGAATGACGAAGAACGGGGAATGACAGAAACTACATACCGTCTTTATGATATTAATAATTTATTGTTAAGCGATGACAGAACCAGTCTTTTAAATCAATATCCTGAACTTGCAAGAATGCGTTTATACGTACTGCGCGAAGGTTCTCCGGATTTTATGAAAGAAATAACCGAAGAAGGTTTTAAACATGCCGGTTATACAACAGAAGATTTTGTTGAAGATTCGCTGCGTTATGAATTGTCGGGCGAAAGCGTTAAACCTGCGTATAGCGTTACAATGCGTTATATTCTGGACGGCAGATCGCTTGTGGTTAATGTGCCTTTCGAAAAAATTGGATATCGTCAGGCATATCCAATTACGCAATTGGCTGTTCTGCCGTTTATGGGTTCGGGTAATACAGAAGATGAAGGATACATGCTGGTTCCTGACGGAAGTGGCGCGATTATCAATTTTAATAATGGAAAACAAAATCAAACTTCTTACAGTATTAATGTTTACGGCTGGGATGAAGCGATGCCCCGCGAAGCTGTTATCAGCGATAACAGGGCTTTGTTTCCCGCATTTGGCATTAACAAAAACGGCTCCGCATTATTTTGCGTAATAGAAGAAGGCTCCGCCTACGCCAGCATTCGCGCGGACGTATCAGGGCGCAACAGTTCATGGAACAGGGTATATCCTGTTTTCAGTATGGTACATGGCGCGTTAATGGATATTTCCGGCCGTAACCAGCGGGCAGTTTTTAATTATGAAGCCGTTCTGCCTGCCGGTGAAAATGTTACCATACGTTATACGCCATGCGCTTCGCCGGGATATATTGGCATGGCAAATGAATACCGCTCGTGGCTCTTAAACAGATATCCTGCTCTTCAGGGAAGGCGCGTTGAAGGCGGCGTTCCTGTTGCGGTAGAAATTATCGGAGCTGTTAATAAAACGCAGCACCGTCTTGGCATTCCCATGGATCTGCCTTTAAAACTTACTACCTACAGCGAAACTGAACAAATGATAAATGATTTTGCCGGTTTTGGCTGGAATAATGTTCATGTAAAATTGAACGGCTGGTTTAATCGCAGCGTAGATCATAGAGTTCCTTCAAGAATTAGTTTGATAAATGAACTTGGCACAAGAAGGGATTTTACCGGTATTGTTGATGCTGCCAGATCAAATAATTTCGAACTTTATCCCGAAGTTGATTTTGTTTTTATGCGCGATGTCGGTACTTTCAGCGGATTTAATCTTTATAGAGACGCCGCCCGTTATGTAAACCGCGAAAGAGTTCAGCGCTTCCCGTACAGTTTTATCTGGTTCGGTGAACGCAAGCAGTGGGGAAAACTTAATTATCTTTCGCGTCCTGCCGCCAGCATGAGAATGATTGATAATTTTATACCAAAGGCATCTAACCTTGGACTTAACAATATTGCGTTCAGAAACATGGGTTCAAGGCTTGCGGGAGATTATCATGAAAGACGTCATGTAAGCCGCGAAGCGAGCATGAGACTTCGTCAGCAGCAATTTGAAAAAATGACTCAGAACGGAAATGGAATTCTTGTTCATACAGGTTATGTTTTTGCCGCGCCGTGGGCTTCGATAATTACGGACATGATTATAGACGATCAAAGTTTTGGTATTACAGATTCATCTGTTCCATTCCTCCCGATTGTTTTGCGCGGCATTGTGCCTTATACAGGAAGAGCAATAAATCTTGCAGAGGATTACACAAGAAATCTTTTAAGAACAATTGAATGCGGCGCGGGGTTGTACTTTAGTTTTATGAAAGAAGATTCCGCAGTACTGCAGGAAACAAAATTCAGGCAGTTCTATGCCAATGAATATAATCAGTGGGTCGGAGATGCAAACAATCTGTATCAAAGATTTAACGCTGATTTTGGCCATCTTTATAATCAGTCCATTGTTAATCATACGATATTGCTGCCGGGCGTAACTGTTACTGAATATCAGGACGGTACCAGGGTTGTTGTTAATATGAGCGGTAATGCGCATGTGTTTAACGGTAATAATGTCGATGCAGACAGTTATATTGTACTCAGACAGGGTCTGAACAGGCAGGGGGAATAATGTATTTCATAAAAAGAGATAACAAATTATCATTAACGCTCGAAGGCAAAAATGCAATTACGGGGTATTTATTTTTACTGCCGTTTATAATTGGATTTTTTGCTTTTATGTTTTTTCCGATTATTGAATCCTTGCAGATGGTTTTTAACGATGTAAAAATTGATAACGAAAAACACGGCTTTACCATGGAGTATGTGGGTCTTGAGAATTTAATCCGCGTTGTTGCAATAGACCCCGAGTTTAACAGGTTTGTTGTAGAAGAAATCGGGCGAATGCTTTTGATTGTTCCTGCGATTATTATTTTCAGCCTCTTTGTCGCTCTTATCTTAAATCAGGAATTTAAGGCAAGAGGTTTTGTACGCGCCATTTTCTTCCTGCCTGTTATTCTTTCTTCCGGCGTTATGATAGGTCTTGAAACAAACAACTCGCTTTTAAACAGCATGGCGGAAATTATCAAGGAAGGAAACTTGATGAAGTCTTCCGTTACAAAGGTACTGGAAGATATTCTGGTCGCAGAAGGCGCCGCGAGTGATTTTATGGGTTACATTTTTGCGATCATTAATCAGATTTATGACATTGCAATGGCTTCCGGTATTCAGATAATTATCTTCCTGTCGGCTCTTCAGACTATTCCTCCGAGCATGTTTGAAGCCGCAAAAATTGAAGGCGCGACAAGCTGGGAATGTTTCTGGAAAATTACATTCCCGATGGTAAGTTCATTAATTCTTGTAAATATTGTTTACAGCGTTGTTGATTACTTTATAAGAACTGATAATCGCGTAATGGAAAAAATTAATTTAACTACGTTAAAGATGTTGAATTTCAGTTTTGGCACTGCAATGGCATGGGTTTACTTCCTTGCTGTAATTTCGATTATTGGCGTTGCAATGGCTATAATTTCCAAGAGGGTATACTACTATGAGTGAAGTAACTTATAACAACGAAACGACAAAAGATTGGGGAAACATATCCCGGAATTATCACAGAAAGAAAAAAGCGATGGAAATCACATTTAAAGTGTGCCGCGCTGTGCTTCTTTTTGGAATGTGCTTTCTTATAATCCAGCCGCTTCTGGATAAATTAAGCGTAAGCTTTATGGCGGAACAGGATTTGTACGACAGTACTGTAATCAGTATTCCGCGCAATTTTACAACGAATAATTATCAGGTTGCGTCAGATTTAATTCGTTTCTGGCCTTCGCTGTTCGAAACGTTTTTTATTGTAACGATAAGTTCTGTATTGCAGATTGCGGCTTGTACCCTTGCGGCTTATGGTTTTGCGCGGTATAAATTCCCGCTTAGGGGTTTTTGGTTTTTCTGCGTTATGCTTATCATTGTTGTTCCGCCGCATACGATTATGGCTTCGCTTTATTTGAATTTCCACTTCTTTGATATACTAGGCATTTTCCGCCTGATTACAGGGGAGCCGATTAATATGTTAAACAGCGTTTTTGGTTACTGGATGCTGTCCGCTACCGGAATGGGTCTTAAAAGCGGTTTATATATTTTTATGCTGCGTCAGTATTTCAGAGGCATGCCAAAAGAGCTTGAAGAGGCGGCATGGGTAGACGGCTGCGGTAAGTTTAAAACCTTTATCAGAATTATGCTCCCCGATGCAACGCCGATGCTTACGTCTTGTTTCCTGTTCTCCTTTGTTTGGCAGTGGACGGACTCGTTCTATTCGACACTATTCCTGAACAATTATAGTATGCTTTCCAGCGGTTTGGCCTCAATAGCGGAAAGAATAACACAGTGGTGGGCTTCTGTTAATTCGGTTAGCGGAGCTGCGGTAGCGTCAACGGCGCCTGTTGGTTATGTACAGGCAATGATTGCTACAGGTATGCTGATGTGTCTTGCGCCGCTGATCATTTTGTATCTGGTTGCTCAAAGAGCCTTTGTTGAATCATTGAGTCAGACAGGTATAAAAATGTAACCCAATATATATTAATTGGGTTTAGTTAATGTGGTTTCATGCGCAGCCGCTCTGCGGCAGCCGCGTTGCGGTAAAGCGCTTGAGATAATATATTCTATGGAGGAAAAGATGTCAAAGAAAAATTTATTAATTGCTTGTCTCGTGATCGTAGCAATGTTCGTTAGCGTAGCTTCTGTCTTTGCTCAAGTAAGAGTTCCTGAGGCTCCTCGTGCTGTACAAAATACTATCAGAGGAATGAACATTATAATGGGTAACTGGTGGAATGATTACAACCCGGCAAATACGCCGCCGATGAGGTCAGGCTGGACAAACAGCGATTTCCAGCAGAGACAGCTCGATTATCGCAGAAGGCTTACACAGCAGTACGGCTTTACAATGGTAGAGAGGAATGTTGCAAGCTGGAATGAAATGTCACAGGTTGCGGCGACCTCAATGATGGCAGGAAGACCGGCAGCTACTGTTTTCCGTCTTCAGCCGGACTGGGCAATGGCTTTGTACCGCCAGAACCTGCTCTACAATGTAGGCTCACGCAGAGTTATTGACTGGACAGCAACCACACCGGTTGAATGGAATCAGGCAGTTACTGAAGCCTTTACAATTAACAACAGAACATTTGCTTTCGCTGATGGTTATGGCGGGAGCGCGCACGCTGCTGTAGTGTTCTGGAACAAGAGGCTCTTTAGGGAAGCCGGTCTTGATGAAAACCTTCCTTATGACCTGCAGAGAAATGGTCAGTGGACATGGGAGAGATTCCTTGATATTTGCAAGCGGCTTACAAGAGACACAAACAATGACGGTATCATGGATACTTATGCAATGCCTGCCGACCTTTCAACAGAAATTCTTGATACACTTATTTCAAGTAACGGCGCTAATTATGTAAGCAGGCGCGCAAATGGTCAGTTATTTAATTCTTCAAATACTCCTGCGTTTATCGAAGCAGTTCAGTTCTACATGAGATTAAGAGACGAAGGCGTCATGAAGCCCAAGCCGGACGGCGCTGCATGGAACTGGCACATTCCTGAGTTTAACGACGGAAGAGTTGCAATGCGCATGGATCAGCATTATCTTGCAACAAACGATCTTCGCAACATGAGAGATAACTGGGGTATGGTTCTGCCTCCTAAGGGACCAAGAAGAGCTAACCAGTACACAGTATATAATGACGAAAACGTAATGGTTATTCCTGCCCGCGGATTTACAGACGCGCAGGTTGACGCGATTCTTTGGGCAGTTCAGGCATGGGTAACTCCAATTGATGAAAACTGGAGACTTGCTGAATATCCTAACTACAGAGACAGAAGAGCTGTTGATGAAACAATCGCAATGATCCGCAATAAAAACCTGTGGCTTTGGAGATACCACCTCCATGTTCCTGGATTACAGCGCGGTAATATTGCTTGGCAGATTTGGGGTCATGACGGTGAACCGGCACAGTTAATTGAAGCTGTTTCGCAGAACTGGAATGCTCTGATTGCGGATGCTAACAGAAGATAATAAGGTATGAGCAGTATCATTGTAAACGGATACAGTCTGCCTAATATTCCTTGGGAAGACAGACCGTCATCAAGCAGCCTTGTTAAAGAGGTTATGTGGCGGTTTTCGAAAAACCCGATTATTCCCAGGGATTTAACTTTAAGGAGCAACAGCATTTTTAACAGCGCTGTTGTTCCTTTTAAAGATGGTGAATATCAGTTTGCAGGAGTTTTTCGGTGCGATGATACTGCCCGCCACATGGATATTAACGCGGGGCGGAGTAAAGACGGAATCAATTGGATTATTGATGATGAGCCGATAAAATTTATAAAGGCGAGTCCTGATGTGCCGGATTCTGATTATAAATACGATCCCCGCGTAATTTTTATCGAAGACCGTTATTATTTAATTTGGTGTAATGGATATCACGGCCCATGCCTTGGCATCGGTTATACTTTTGATTTTAAAAAGTTTTATCAAATGGAAAATGCGATGATGCCGTTTAATCGTAACGGCGCGCTTTTCCCGCGAAAAATCGGAAAAAATTACGCAATGTACAGCCGCCCCAGTGATTCAGGTCATACCCCGTTTGGCGATATTGTGTATTCGGAAAGCCCTGATTTGATCTATTGGGGAAAACATCGTCATGTTATGGCGCCGTGCGGAGGCTGGCAAAGCACAAAAATCGGCGCAGGTCCCTGTCCAATCGAAACAAGCGAAGGCTGGCTTGTGTTCTATCACGGCGTACTGACAAGCTGCAACGGTTTCGTTTATTCATTCAGCGCAGCCTTAATGGATCTTGATAAACCATGGCAGGTGATTGCGCGCGCTCGTCCCTACATTATTAATCCGCGCGAGATTTATGAACTTGCAGGCGATGTACCTAATGTTACGTTTCCCGTAGCCGCGCTTGTAGATAAGGATACAGGCAGAATTGCAATCTATTACGGCTGCGCTGATACTGTAACAGGTCTTGTTTTCGGCAAGGCAGATGAAATTGTAAATTGGGTAAAAGAAAATAAAATTTAAAAATGAAGGATAAAAAATTTCTTGAAAAAGTTATTAAAATTGCGTTTTTTAGCGTCCAGATAGTTCTTTTTGTTTGCATAACAATTTATTTTCTTGTTAACGGAAGGGGTTTTGGTTTAAGAAATCTTTTCTGGTTTATTGTTTTTAGTATGCCGATTTGCATCATCTTTGGAATAGTCTCGCTGACAATCGACAAAAAAGTTAAAAAATAATTACAGTTACATGCCCTGCATATTTGGCATACCTGGAAAAGCGCTCTTGCCTTTTGCCATCTTTTTCATCATGCCGCGCATTTTTTCAAACTTTTTAAGAAGACGGGACACTTCTGCTACAGATGTTCCAGAACCCCGCGCGATTCTGCTTCTGCGCGGCGGGCCTATAATCAGGTGATTATTGCGCTCCTTAATCGTCATGGAGCTTAATATTGCTTCCTGACTTTTTAATTCAGCTTTATCAATATCGTCTTCGCTGATTTGTCCCTGCATTCCGGGAATCATTTCGATCATTTTTTGGAGACTGCCCATTTTTTTCATGGAGCGGATTTGATTTAGCCAATCATCAAGAGTGAAGCTTTCTTTTTCCATTTTTTTCTGGAGTTCAATAGCTTCTTTTTCATCAAAGACTTCCTGCGCTTTCTCAACAAGACTGACAACATCGCCCATGCCGAGGATTCGGCCTGCTATTCGTTCAGGATGGAAAGGTTCAAAATCTTCGGGCTTTTCTCCGGTACCCGTAAATTTTAACGGTTTGCCGGTTACTGTTTTAAGCGACAGGGCAGCGCCGCCGCGGGTATCGGAATCAAACTTGCTTAATATAACGCCTGTAAGACCGATTTTTTCATCAAATGTTTTTGCAATGTCCGCGGCGGTTTGTCCTGTCATCGAATCTGCGACAAGGAGCATTTCGTCAGGATTTGCGGCTTTCTTTAAACGGGAAAGCTCTTCCATCATCGGTTCGTCAATTTGCATGCGGCCTGTGGTGTCGATTATTATTGTGTCGATCATGTTTTTTCTGGCCCAGGCTAAAGCGTTTTGATATACTTTTGAGCTGTCTTTTGCACCGTCCTCTTTATGGACAGGGATTCCAATTTGATTGCCAAGAACTGCAAGCTGTTCCATTGCGGCAGGGCGTATAAGGTCGCATGCGATGAGCATTGGTTTTCTGCCGTCTTTTTTTAATCGCAGAGCAAGTTTCGCCGCGCTTGTTGTTTTTCCTGAACCCTGAAGTCCAAGCAATAGTATTGTAGAAATAACGTCAGGGCCGCGTAATTTTAAGGCGCGGCTTTGAGGGTCTTCGTCTCCAAGGAAGGAAACAAGTTTATCATGAACAATTTTTATGAATTGCTGACCGGGATCTACAGAACGAAGAACTTTTTCGCCTTTTGCTTCTTCGATTGTTGAATTAACAAAACGCCTTACAACACGTAAGTTTACATCCGCTTCCAGCAGGGCCATCTTAATGGCTTCTACCGCGTCCTCAATATTTTTTTCGTTTATTGCCGCTTTTCCGGTTACAAAGCGCATTGCATCGGTAATTTTTCCGGTTAATTTTTCAAACATTTTTTGCTCCGTCCCTGATTATTATGCCTTATTTATTTGAATTTTACTATCCAGATAAGAAAGAAACTCCTGTATCTCAAGGCCTGAGTTGGTTGTAAAAACATCATAACTGTAATTTATGGATAATTTATAAGGTCTTGAATTTTTCTTATTTTGCGCTTCCATATACTCCATAATGCGATCCATGATGCTTTGACTGTCATTATCTGCGGTTGTAATTAATATAAACTCATCGCCTCCGTAACGTACGGCAAAATCTGTATATCTTATGCAGCTTTTTAATATTGTGCTTGTGTCGCGTAAAGCGTTGTCGCCTTCAATATAACTGTATGAATTGTTAATTTCTTCCAAATGTTCAAGATCGATTTTTATAAAATTATATTTCTTTTTTCCCGGCTGTTTGCAAAGATGATTTATATATTCATAGAAATTGTTTCTGTTGCCAATGCCTGTAAGGCTGTCAATTTTTGCGTCTGTGCTTATTATAAAGAAATAAATGTAAAGCGAGGCTGCGGTAATGCACGGCCATATAATATTTGTTGTTCTGAATGTAATGTCAATTGCCGCTCCGATTGCAGTTATTATTACAAAAAATATTACCAGAAATATCTGGTTTCTTTTTATTTGCTTTGGAGCCATTGTGACATTTATCAGAATGAAAATAATCGGAAGATAACTTATAAAGATTTGAATCATGTACAAAGAGCCCGGTATATACGCATTATCTCTTGAGACGTCGAAATAAAATCCATGTTGGAAATTCGGAATCAGGCTGATTGCAAATAACACAAGAAAAATGGTAGTAATTAAATACGATCTTTTCGATTTTACCATGTTTCCATGAGCAAAATATTCTATAAAAACTGCTCCGTAATAAAAACAGCAATTACGAGCCAACAAATAAACAGACCAGATAATACGCAGATGTACGTTTGATTCTGAATCATGCGTATTTGATAAACTCAATACAACCGGTAACCGGTTTGGGCTTCTTTCCAGAGTAAGCCCAAGAAAGTCAAACAGCGCCGCGATAAAAATGGAAATTATTGTAGTAATAAAAAGTTTTCGCTGGAAGTTATCTGTATTATATTTGCGTAAATAATCTATAGCCATAAGAATTATAATTATGCAGGAGAAAATGGCAGTATTAAAATATTCAAAGACGATCATTTTTTTACGTCTCCTGCACGCCTGTTTTCTTCGTTATGCTTGTGCATTAATTTATCTATATGAGCGAGAAATTCGTTTATGGGCATGCTTCCGTCCGCCACAAATGTGTCAAATACATAGCTGATTTCTATACTGTACAGTTTTTCACTTGATGCATTAAATTTTTCAAGTTCGCTTTCGATTTCTTTAATAAATTCATTTATGCCGGTTTTTGTTTTTGCGACCAATATAAATTCATCGCCGCCGTATCGCGCTGTAAAATCATTTTTTCTTGAACATGTTTTTATCGCTTTTGTAAGATTGAGCAGGGCATTGTCGCCTTCAAGATGTCCGTAAATATCATTTATCGATTTAAAATTGTTAATGTCGAGCATTGCAATTGACCATGATTCGCCGTTTTTATTACGGGAAATTTTGCCGAAATACTCTATAAAGCTATAACGATTGTCAAGACCTGTAAGGTTGTCGGTTTTATTTTCTTTTAACATTATAAATAAATATATGAATAAAAGAAACGCGGATAAAAACGGCCACATAAAATTAATTGGTGAAAAACGGGGAGTATCTCCGTGATTTAAAACAGGGAAACTGTGCAGAAAATCAGCAATTAGCAGTAATAATGCCGCTGTAAGTATAAAGCAAAATATTTTTTTATCTTTTCTGTTGCCTTTATATTTAATTGCGCATTCTGCAAGAACAATGATAATTATTAATGCAGAGCCAAAATATGTATTTAGCGCAATTGATAAATTCATTAAATATCCCAAACGGTAAGCAGGTTTTTGCAGAATTCCAGGGGATCCAGTTCCCGGTTAAGAAGTTTGAATAAACCTACGGATACAGGCATTTTCAATCTGTGTTTTTCTGCAAGAATATGAATATATTTTGCAGCTGCAACACCCTCGGGTAAATAACCAATTTCTCCGATTCTCGATAAAAGATCGTCAATATTTTTAAAAGGTTTTAAAATATTTTTTTCTATTATATCTTTTCCAAAGCGGCGGTTTCTTCCGTGTATGGAACGGCAGGTAACATCCAAATCTCCGATTCCGGAAATGGATGTAAATGTCTCGGCATGTGTCGCTCCAAGCGCTTTCCCAAGAAGCTGAATTTCATTTAATCCGGCTGCAAGCAGAAGTGACTCTGTTCCATCGCCGAACATTTCAGACTGCCCTGTTGTTTTTAACGCGTCCAGTATTCCAAACGCGATAGCTATTACATTTTTTGCAGCCGCAGCCGCCTGCACTCCGCGGACATCAAGCGATGAATATACCATAAGTCTTGGGCCTTTTAATAAATCCCTGAAACGAATCGAATTTTTCGCATTTTCGCTTGCTGCAATAAGACCGGTTATTTTTCCGCATGATACTTCTTCCGCGTGGCTTGGACCTGAAATATAAACAAGTGAATTACGGAAAAAACCGGGAAGATAATCTTCCATTGTTTCAAGAATCAGGCGCGGACCGTTGTTTTCGGAAGGAATGAAACCCTTTGTTATTACGGCAATAATTGTTTTTCCGTCACGAATCGAATTTACAGACAGCGTCATTTTTAATGTATCCAGCAGAAACATTGAAGGTAATGCATATATCAAAAAATGTTTTCCTTCAGCGGCTTCTTCAATATCCGAAGTTGCTTTTAAATTTTCCGGTAATTTTACATTTGGTAAATATCTTGTATTTTCCCTTTTTTCGTTAATGTCGTCCCGGACAGATGTTTCAAAACTCCAGATGAGAACATTTTTGTCTTTCTCGGCAATTACCTTCGCAATTGCCGTTCCCCATGCGCCTGCTCCAAGGACAGCTACTTGTGTTTCCATAGATCAATTATGGCTTGTTTTTCAAAATTCTACAATGATAAAAACAATGAAATGCCCTTGCGCGTGATTTAATCACGTGATAATCTATATACTGTGAGGAAATTAGCCAAATTAATCATATTTTTCAGCATTACTTTCATGGTTATGTTTGTGGTAGCGGCATGTTTCAGGTTTTTACATTTACGGGTTGAATGGGCCAGGAGTCTGCCGCCAAAACCGGAAACAGCAATGACGTTGATGATTGCTGCTGCTCATTGGGCGCTGTCACTCGCATTATTTTCTTCTATTCTGGTAACATTAAATTATTGCGTCAGACGAAAATTCTCGCCGCTTATCTCGATTGTTTGCGTAATGACGCTTTCCTTTTTTATAAGTTTTGGAATTTCCGCTGCTCTTGAACGGTGGAAAGCAGTGCCTCCGGCTCACAGCGCAGGCGTTCAGCTTGGAGGAAATGGTTTAATTCTTACAGATGCAATGAATAAAAATGAAACTGCGGTTGTTTTACTTAGGGGAACTGCAGAACCGCTTGGACCCCGGGTTGCCGCAGTACCGAATCAGCCCTTATCGTATCAGCATTCTGCGAATGAGAATTCTTATTTTCCTCAAATTCAATTTGGAGGAAGCGTTCCCTGGTTTATTGATGAAATGGCGGTTGATATTAATCTGAACGCCAATTTGTTCAGGCAGAAATTTACCGAAGGTTTTTATTCTTATGCCATTTATGCCGGAACGCTTATTTTTTTGCTATGTTCAGTAGGTTACGCGATAAAATTCAGCGCATGGCCTCTTGCAAATCTTTTTCTTGCTACTATTGTCTTTCGCGCAATTTTGGCATTTACAGCCAGTTTTAATCTGCCGCATATGCAGGAAATAATTTCTTCTTTTGCGGGAAATGTTTTTCCGGCAGCGCTTGGTCTTCCCTTAATGTTTCTGGCGTTTGGGATGCTTGTGAATATTTATTCGCTTTTATCTTATGCGTCAAAAAGGCGGAAAGAAGATGACTTTTAGCGAAAGAATAAAAACGCCTTTTTTTATATTTGTAATTTATATGGCGGCATCCGTTCTGCTTATAATGATCTTCCGTTTTATTCTTCCGGGATCCGAGGCGCCGTTATTAATGTATGCACGTAACTGGCGGATAATTCAGGGGGTTTTAGAAGTTTTTAATTTATTTCCGGCTCTTGCATTATCTGCGCTTATAATTCCTTTTGGGCTTGCTTCCTTTGAAGAACATTATCAGAGTTTTTCTGATGTTTTTTTTAAACGTCTTGTCGCTTCTGTTGTTACTGCCATTTTTGCCGCCGTTTTGTACGCCATTATTTTCTTTTTTGCGCTTCCGATGTTAAAAAATTATGAAGAAAACATGCGTTATACAGGTTCGTTATATCAACTTGCGAAAGATAACGCGATAGAGCGCAGAAATGAAGGTGACTGGTTTGAAGCTCAGCAATTTCTTAATATTTGCGATCGTATTTGGTATCAAAATACCGACCTTGATTATCTTAGGGATGAAATTGTTGTCAATATTGAAAGAATCAGGGCAAGGGAAGATGTTGAAGTTGATCAGGCCAGAGCAGCATTGACAAGAGAACATCTTTACGCAGGTATTTCGCCGTTATCTGCCAATCAGCAGCCGGTAAATGCAACGCAGGCAATTTCGATGAGCAGGGAAGCTTTTGAAAGAGAGAGATATTTTGACGCTCATTGGCTTGCGAATCTTGGCGCTCGTCTTGCTGTAAGAAATAGCGTAGAAGCCGCAACTGCGGCAAGACTCGCAGGCGAAGCGTGGGAAAAAATTGCGTCTTTGGAACCGGACAGAAGAGAAACGCGTATTCATGAATTGTTTCAATTAAAAGTTGACGGGTATGTCGCGATGGAAACAGGCGATTGGATCCGCGCTTATTATATTTTTCAGGAACTTCTTTCCTACACGCCGGATGATCCTGACGCGAGGAATTTTTACGAAGCCAGTGAAATCGGAGCAAGGGAAACAGCGTTTTTTATTGACGAAATGGAATTGTCCGTTGGAGAAATATTAACAGGCGCGGTGTTTTCGCTTCCTCAGGGAGACAGCAGGGCAGTGATGCGTTTTTCCAGTCTTACCTTGACAGATGATGTCTCATACGGTTTTGGTCTTAGTTACATGGATTTTGACGAATATATGATTCTTAAATCCAACGGCACAACGCGTTATGCGAAATTGATACCAATAACGGTGCATAATAAGCCGCAGGTTCTTGTTTTAACTCATGCTCTGGATCGTTACAATAAAGACAATAGCTTTCAGAGTGAATGGCTTGCCGGCGGCGAACGTGCAGGCGGAATACTTTTAGATATCAGTTATGAGGATTTTTTACTCACTGCAAAGGTGAGGCACGGTCTTAACAATCTTCAAATAGATGAACTTTTTGCCGCAGCAAATAGACTTGATAATGCAGGATATGTTCGTCAGATTTTTCAGGCGGAAGTTTTAAACAGGCTTGGTTCAGCTTTGTTTTTCCTGCCAATGGCAATTTTTATAATTATTATTTCATGGCGTTACCGCGCAAGGCAAAAGCCGCGTTATTTATTTGTACTGCTGCTTCCTGTTTTGCCCGTTGTTTTCCATGGCTTTGTTTTCCTGTATCAGTCAGTATTTAATACATTGGGTATTTGGCTTGTATTATCAATTGGTTTTTCCGCGGCTCTTGCGGTTTATATTGCCATTTTGGCTGTATCGCTTCTAGTTTCATTGATTACGCTTTCAGCTCAGCATGGTGATTAATAATGGTTTTTATCCAAATTGCTGTAACGCTTTTATAAGTTTATGGTTATAAGTATAGAAACTATTAAACAGGAGACAAGTATGAAACGATTGGTAATTTTATTAATGGTTACAATTTTAATTGCGGGAACGGTTTCCGCCCAAGCTATTAGAGAGCAGCAGGCAGCCGATGAAATTACGTACGAAAGAGGCAATCGCCGGGGAGCAACTAATCGTCCTGAACAAGCGAATCGTCAGGATATGACTAATCGCCCTGAACGAACAAGTAGTCAGAATGAAAGAAGCAGCGAGCGCGTAGAAGAAGTTGTCACAGTACAAGGCACATTGCAGCTTCAGAACGGAATGGTTGCTGTTGCAAGCGGCGATACTGTTTATGCAGTCCCCAGATTGACCCGCTATATTGGTTTTATTAACGGATTAACCGAAGGTACAAACGTCACAGTAGAAGGAACAAGAGTCAGAAATAGGATTCAGCCTGCAAAGGTTACAATCGCTGACAGAACATACGAGTTTAACACGGAAAGACCGCGTCAGGCAGCCGGTAATCAAAACATGAGCCGCCGTCAGGATAACGAAAGGCAAAGACCTCAGCAGAACTTTAGCCGTGACAGAAGAAATTCACCAAGCAGAAGCAATTGCTGCTGCAGATAATTATCAGTTTTCCTCCAAATTAAAGCGGCTGCCAACGACAGCCGCTTTTTTTATCGTCTTGTCCAAACAGTTCCGTTCATGGTGTAGACCGGCTCTTCTTTCCTGAGTTGGATAATAAGTTCTTAAACCTGGGAAGAACAATTGTTTTATTATGCGTTATAGAATTGTTCTTTTACTTCAAAAAATACTTCCGCAATCAGCGGATCAAACATTTCGCCCGTGCTGTCCATGATGATTTTTACCGCTTCTTCCGGAGTAAATGGTTTTTTATATGGACGTTCGGAAACAAGAGCGTTATAAACATCAACAATCGCCATGATGCGTCCCTGAATGGGAATATTAAGTCTATCAAGTCCGCATGGATATCCTTTTCCGTCCCAGCGTTCATGATGATAACCGGCGAATAATTTAGCGTGAAATAAAAATTCTACATTTGATTCTGTCATGGACGATATTCTGTCTATTAAATGTTCGCCTTTCATGGCATGGCCTTTCATTATTTCATATTCTTCGATTGTCAGTTTTCCCGGCTTGTTTAAAATAGTTTCCGGAATGAAAATTTTACCTATCTCATAAAGGCGCGCGGCAGAGTAAAACACGTCAAAATCAAACTCATTAAGCTCGTTGATATATGTTTTTCGTTCCATCATTGCGTCTACCAATATTTTTAAATATTTTGTTGTACGCTCAATATGGCCGACTACTCCCTTGTCGCGGTTATCAATAATTTCCGCAAAAATAATTACCATGCTGTTCAGGAGATTCTGCATTTTTGTAATTTTTTCTTCATTGTTTTCGCTTTTTTCCAGGAAATTCGTCTTTTCCATTTTTTTCTCCGTTTAAATTAAAAGATTATCATTTTTTTACAGACACACTTTCGGACACTTAAAAATGTCCCTGCTTTTTCGGTTACTGCGGCATCATTGGCGCTCTAAGCGTGCGTCTTTTAGTTTTACCGGCGATGAGACTTGAACTCATACATACTTGCGTACGGTAGATTTTGAGTCTACTGCGTCTGCCATTCCGCCACGCCGGCTAAAACACGCTGTTTTGCGTGATATTTCAGAGTATATCTTAAACTATAATTTCATGCAATAATACCTCATGAAATCAATTACAAAAGAAATATGGGTTAACACCAAAAAACCCAGGGAATTTATCAACATTACAGGCGAAGTTGAATCCCTGCTGCAGGAATCCGGCATTCAGGAAGGTTTGTGCCTTGTGAACGCAATGCATATTACCGCAAGTGTTTTTATCAACGATGACGAATCGGGTCTCCATCATGATTTTGACGTGTGGCTGGAAAAGCTTGCGCCGCATGAGCCTGTTTCGTCTTACCGCCACAATACCGGCGAGATAAACGCCGACGCACACATGAAGCGACAAATAATGGGGCGCGAGGTAGTTGTTGCAGTAACCGGCGGCAAGCTGCATTTTGGTCCATGGGAGCAGATTTTTTACGGTGAGTTTGACGGACAGCGCAAGAAACGGCTCTTGATCAAAATAATAGGCGAGTAATTTTTTAAAGGTTAAATAAAAACATAACACATGTTTATGTCAGAGCCGAATGTTCCTGTTTGCGGCAGAAATCATTTTGTCGATTTCTCCAGTTCCAGCAATTTCTTTTTTAATTCCATTCCTCCTGCATAGCCAACCAGATTTCCGTCATGTCCGATGACACGGTGACACGGGACGATAATCGCTATTTGGTTTGTGTTGTTTGCCATGCCGACAGCCCTGCATGCTTTTGGATTATTGATTATGGCGGCAATCTCACCGTAACTGCGGGTTTCGCCGTAAGGAATGGTTTGAAGCGCTTCCCAGACTTTTATTTTGAACGGCGTGCCATGAAAAGCAAGCGGGATGTCAAACTTTTTTCGCTCTTTATTAAAATATTCTTCAAGCTGTACAGCCGCCGTTTTTATTAACGCCGTTTCCTGTTTTTCAAATTCTTTGGGTGGTTTGTTTTTACCAAAAAAAACGTTAGAAATCATGCCTTCCTTTTCGGCAATTCCAAGGGTGCATAATTTAAAGCTGTAAATCTGATAATATTTCATGTTTTTATTTTATCACAAATGACAGATTTTGGTATAATTGTTATTTTTCATGCATATTTTCTCCATGTTTTTTTCCTTGACAATGTCATATATACGATGCAATATAATAATTAGAAATTTATTTCCAAAGGAGCCCTTTGTGAGTCATTCAACAGATAAAATCAGAAATGTCGCTATTGCCGGCCATGGACAGACCGGAAAATCAACCCTTTTTGAGCATTTATTGTTTGCCGGAGGCGTGATTCAAAGGGCAGAGACCCTGGAATCCGGGAAAATGACCAGCGATTACAGCCCGGAGGAAATTGAACGAAAAATATCGATACATGCCGCAATGGGTCATGTCGAGCGCAGCGGGACAAAAATCAACTTTTTTGATACTCCCGGTTCATCCGATTTTACAGGCGCTGTTATCTTAAGTTTCCGCTCGGCAGAGTTCGCGCTTTTAATGGTAGACGGCAAATCCGGCGTTCAAATCGAAACTGTCAAACTTTGGCGCAATCTGGACACAAGCGGAAAGCCGCGGGGCGTTTTCATTACCAAGCTTGATAACGACCAGGCTGATTTTAACAAAACCCTTGCTGACATTAAAGAAAAGTTTAAGGTTGAGGCTGTGCCGATTACTCTTCCGATGGGAAGCGGCGGCGGTTTCAAGGGCGTTATCGACGTTCTGCACGAAAAAGCCTACATGGTTCAGGGTGACGCGCTGGAAAAAGAAGAAGCCATCCCCGCAGATTTTAAAGACGCGGTTGCAGCGGCGCGCGAAAAATTGATCGAAGCGGCTGCCGAGGGCGACGATGGCCTTATGGAAAAATACATCGAAAACGGATCATTAAGTTCTGATGAGATGAAAGTCGGCCTTGTTAAAGCATTGGCGGAAAGCAAATATGTTCCGGCTTTTGCAGGCGCCCCGTTAATAAACGCAGGTATTTTACCGCTTATGGACTTTATCGTTGATGCAGCTCCGAATCCGCGCACTGCAAAAGACGCGACACGCGATGCAGAAGGAAAAGAAACGCCTGTTACCATCGATCCGGATAAACCGATGTCTGCGCTTGTTGTCAGAACAAATTACGATCAGTTTTCCGGTAAACTTTCATGGTTAAAGATAATAACAGGAAAATTGACGGCGGATTCCGAGACAATCAACGTCACAGAGAATAAAAAAGAGAGGATTGGAAAACTTTATACATGTCAGGGCAAGAAACTTGAAGAAGTACGTGAGTTGTTCGCAGGTGATATCGGCATTATTACAAAAGCGGCGACTTTAAAAACAAATGACACGCTTGCCGCGGCAGATGGCCCTTGTTACGCGCCATTACGCCTGCCTGAGCCCGTTCATTCCGTCGCTGTAAACGCGCTTGCAAAAAAGGATGAAGACAAACTCGGCGAATTCCTTGTACGCGCCACGGAGGAAGATAAAACTTTCCGGTTCCATTATAACGTAGAAACAAAAGAGTCGGTCATTTCCGGAATGGGCGAGCTGCAAATCAATATTATTCTGGATAAAATTAAAGCTAACCAAAAAATTGAAGTTGAAACGCGCGTTCCGCGCATTGCGTACCGCGAAACAATAACAAAAAAAGCCGGCGCGGAATATACGCATAAAAAGCAGACGGGCGGTCACGGTCAGTATGGTAAAGTTGTTCTTGAGATTGCTCCCCGCGGACGCGGCGAAGGCTACGAATTTGTTAATGCCATTTTCGGCGGCGCAATTCCAAAAAACTACATTCCCGGCGTAGAAAAAGGTTTAATCGAAGGAATGGGATTTGGTTCCATGGCGAGTTACCCTGTTGTTGACGTTGAGGTAAAACTTACCGACGGTAAATACCATCCTGTAGATTCAAACGAACTTTCGTTCAAACTCGCCGCGCGCAATGCTTTCCGCGAAGCGATGAAACAGGCCGCGCCCACGCTGCTTGAACCAATCATGAACCTTACAGTCTTTGTTGAAGAAAAATATCTTGGCGACGTAATGAGCGATCTTTCGGGAAAACGCGGAAAGATTCTCGGGCAGGATTCTGCAGGCGGCATCGCAGAAGTGCGCGCAGAAGTCCCCATGGCAGAGCTTCTGCGTTACTCGATAGACCTGCGATCGATCACATCGGGAACCGGTTCGTTTAACGTTGATTTCAGCCATTACGCGCCAATCGCCGGACGCATCGCAGATGATGTAATTAAGGCGCGCGCAGAATTTAAGGTACAGGAAGCTGATGAGTGATGACAAAAAAATATTTACTTGCGTTGTTTATGGTTGTGGTTATTGTTGGAATTGCTTTTGGTCAGGATGGTACTCAGGAGAGTAATGGAAGAGCGGTTAACACAATTACATTGGATGTTGCGCCTGTAATTATTGGTTTGGCAGTGCCGGAGATAATAAGATCCTTCGGCGGTGATGATGTTTCCGGAACTTATTGTTTTGGTTTTGGCATCCAGTATGAAAGAAATATAGACAATCAAATATCTTTAGCATGGCGATTGGACTATCTTGGTTTTGGCTCTGGGTTAAATTTAAGTTTTGATAATGCGGCAATTAACAATATTAATGTTTCAAAAATTACCTTTGAAAATCAATTTCGTTATTATCCATTTAGCGGAACTTTCTTTTTGGGCGGTCTTATAGGTTATACATATTTAAATATGGATTTAAGCGGCAGCGCTACTGTAACAGATCCGTTAGGCGGCGTACATTCCGGGGCTTCTTCTTTTATTGTAGAAAGACATTCCATAAAATTCGGCGCAAGAGCAGGCTGGCGTATACGTTTCGGACAAAACAGGGGCTTTACCCTTGAACCCTCAATTGGTTATGACGTTGGAATCTCATTTGGCGATACTGTTACGAATCAATTTAAAAAAGGAATATTCGGCACTTCCAATATTCCAATGAGCGGTCTTGAAGATTTTGAAGAAATATTTCATCTTTTTGAGGCTTTGATATTGGCAGGCGGTCCGCGCTTTACCCTTTCTTTAGGATGGAGTTTTTAATTAAAACTTTTTTTTATTATTTTACGATAACGTTTCTTTTTTTCGGCTGTGTCGCGGTTCAAACAGCAGGGGACTTTCCTCTGCCTGTGCCTTCGACTGTAAGAATCGCGGATGATTTAGAAGCGCAGCATAGGATACTGCTTGCCTTTGCTCAGGGTTATCCCGATAAAATAAGAAATGTAGAATTTTTGGACAACGACTGGACGATGCTTGTAAACGGCACGCGTTTCTATTACGCGCATGGACGCTTCCTGCCTGCGGAATTACGCGGCAGTTGGGAGAATTATCTTCCTTACGATTTTTATACATATCCATTTAAAGGCACCGATGCGCAAAGACGCGTCTTTTTAAATAACCCCGTTTATTCGGTAGGCTCTTCTTTTTTATTTGACGCGCTGTACATGTCACCTAACGAAGACGCGAGCTGGGAACAGCAGGAAAAATACAATTTTTTCGGCGTAAAAATGCTTGTTCATTCTTACATTAAACCAAAACTTGACAGGGTAACAGCAGGAATTCGCGCCGCAATGAACACAGATCCTTCCATAAACGAATGGATTGCCGAACTTCATACAGGAACGCCGAGTTTTGGCTGGAACTGGCGCGTAATTGCAGGCACAAGCCGAAGAAGCAATCACTCATACGGCATTGCGCTTGATTTATTGCCAAGGGATTTAGGCGGACGTCTTACTTACTGGCGCTGGAATGAAGGACGTGAAATCGCGATAAACCGCACAAATTATTATATGCCGCCTGAATCAGTTATTAAAATTTTTGAAGAGCATGGTTTTATCTGGGGCGGCAGTTGGGCATTAATTGACACAATGCACTTTGAATACAGACCTGAGATATTGATATTGAATGTAATGTATGATAACTGAAAATGAATCATATTTAAATAAACAAATAATAACATATATAGGCAATAAAAGAAGTTTATTGCCTTTTATTGAGGTTGGAATTAAAAAAGTAATTGATAAATTAAATAAAAATAAAATAAAAACGTTCGACGTATTCAGCGGTTCCGGTATCGTTGCAAGGTATTTAAAACAATTTTCTAGTTTATTGATAGCGAATGATCTTGAAAAATATTCAAAAGTTATAAATGAATGTTATTTATCTAATGAAAATGAAATAAATGTTTCTTCTTTGCGTGAATATTACAATGAAATTGTTTCGGGTGCGGATAGGGAATTAAAAAGCGGGATTATTTCTGAACTGTATGCTCCAAATGACGACAAAAATATTAAAAAAGGAGAGCGTGTTTTTTTTACAAGAAAAAACGCAATGTATATTGATACAGTAAGGAAATTAATAAAAAATATTCCGCAAAATGAGCAAAAATATTTTTTAGCGCCGCTTTTATCAGAGGCATCAATACATGTAAATACGTCAGGAGTGTTTAAGGGCTTTTACAAAAATAAGGAAACCGGTACAGGGCAATTTGGCGGTGAAAGACATAATGCGCTGGCAAGAATAACGGGAGATATTGTTTTGCCGTTTCCTGTATTTAGCAATTTTAACTGCGATGTACAAATATACAATGACGATTCAAATGAAATAATAAAAACGCTTCCCGAAGTTGATCTGGCCTACATGGATCCGCCGTATAATCAGCATCCCTACGGCTCTAATTATTTTATGTTAAATTTAATACTTGACTATAAATACCCGGAAAAAATCAGTAAGGTATCCGGCATTCCAGAAGACTGGAATCGTTCATTTTATAATAAAGGGAAGCGTGCATTAAACGCATTAACACATCTTGCAGAAAATATTAATGCAAAATATGTGTTAATTTCCTTTAATTCAGAGGGTTTCATTAAACATGATGAGATGACAGAATTATTAACAAAAATCGGAAAACTGGAAATTTTGGAAACTAAATATAATACCTTCAGAGGAAGCCGCAATTTAAACAACCGAGAAATCCATGTAAAAGAGTACCTATACTTATTAGAAAAAAGATAGTTTAATTTTATCTCTTATCCAATCTTGTATACCCAAGCTGAGGCTGTACGCATTTGTAGGCAGGGCGGATAATTCTGCCGCCTGCGATGATTTCTTCCAGACGGTGAGCGCACCAGCCGGCAATTCGGCTTACTGCAAAAATCGGCGTGTTTAAATCTTCGGGTATTCCGAGCATTCTGTAGACAAAGCCCGAATAAAAATCAACGTTTGTGCAGATGTCTTTATCGGAGCCTTTTACCCTCTTAAAGACTGTGGGAACAAGATTTTCAATTAAACAATGAAGATTGTATTCCTTCATCATGCCTTTTTCTTCCGCGAGCGCTTTTGCCTTGTCGCGCAGCAATGTTGCGCGGGGGTCTGTGATTGTATAAACGGCATGTCCCTGTCCGTAAATTAATTTTGTGCCGTCATAAGCCTGACCTTTAAGGATTTTTTCCAGGTAATCGGATACCTCTTTTTCGCTCTCCCAGTTTTTTACGTTCGTTTTAATGTCGTCCATCATTTCGATTACTTTGGCGTTTGCTCCGCCGTGCTTAAAACCTTTAAGCGAGCCGATACCCGCGGCAATCGAAGAGAACGTATCCGTGTCAGAAGAAGAAACAACGTGAACCGTAAATGTCGAGTTGTTGCCGCCGCCGTGTTCGGCATGAAGCACGAGAGCTAAATCCAAAAGCTGCGCTTCGTACTGCGTGTATTTTTTGTCCGGCCTGATAAGCGAAAGAAGAATTTCCGCGCAGGACAATGACGGATCAATCTGGTGAATAATCAAACTTTCATGATCAAAGTGGTGTTTCTTTGACATGTAAGAGTATGCGGCGATGCTCGGGAAACGGGCGATTAATTCAACGCACTGGCGAAGAACGTTTTCGGGAGACTGGTCTTCAGGATCTTCATCGTAAGGATAAAGCGCGAGTATGGAAGAAGCGAGTTTGTTCATTATGTCGCGCGACGGCGCTCTCATGATTACGTCTTCTATAAAATGATTGGGAAGAGGTCTTGATTCGCCGATTAATTTATTAAAATCCTCAAGCTGTTTTTTATTCGGCTGCTTTCCAAAGAGAAGAAGATAAATTGTTTCTTCAAAACAAAAACGGTTCTGGCTTGCGGCTTCGGCGGCAATTTCTTCAACATCGATTCCCCTGTAAAAAAGTTTTCCCGGAACGGCAGCCTTTTTACCGTCATTAACATCGTAGCCGTGTACATCGCCGACACGTGTTAGACCGACAAGTACGCCGGTTCCGTCTTCATTACGGAGTCCGCGTTTTACGCTGAACTTTGTGAATAATTCCGAATCAATGTAATCGTTTCCGGAAATTTCCGTTAAGTGTTCCTTTAAATCGATCATGTGCCGCTCCTTATTTCTTTTTGTCTTCTTCACGTATTTCAACGCGGCGAATTTTCCCGCTTATGGTTTTGGGAAGTTCGCTTACAAACTCTACGATTCGCGGATACTTATACGGCGCCGTAGTTTTCTTTACATGATTTTGAAGCTCTGTTTTTAGATCTTCAGAAGCTGTAAAATTTTTTGCAAGTATAACCGTAGCTTTTACTATCGTACCGCGCTCTTCATCAGGAACGCCTGTAATTGCGCACTCAAGAACAGCAGGGTGTTCCAAAAGCGCGCTTTCAACTTCAAACGGTCCGATTCGGTAACCGGAACTTTTGATTACGTCATCATTACGCCCTACGAACCAATAATAGCCGTCTTCATCTTTCCATGCAACATCCCCAGTGAAATATATGTCGTCATGCCACACGCTCGAGGTGAGGGTTTCGTCCCTAAAATAGCCGCCGAACATTCCGTAAGGTTTTCGTTTATCTGTCCTTACGACAATTTCGCCTTCTTCGCCCATGTCGCAGGACGTGCCGTTTTCGCGCAACAGGTCGATATCGTAACCTGGCGCAGGTTTTCCCATTGAGCCGGGTTTTGGTTCAAGCCACGGCCATGTGCAAAGAGAAACGGTCAGCTCTGTTTGCCCGTAACATTCCCTCAGTTTGATGCCTGTGCCTGCCAAAAACTGTTCAAAGATTTCAGGGTTCAGCGGCTCTCCAGCTACGCTGCAGTGTTTAAGAGCTGAAAAATCGTATTTTTTTAAATCTTCCTTTATAAAGAAGCGGTAAATTGTCGGCGGTGCGCAAAAACTTGTCAGTTTGTATTTGCTCATTATTTCGAGCATTGCGGCAGGCACAAAGCGGTCGTAATCGTATACAAAAATTCCCGCCTCGCAAAGCCATTGACCGTAGATGCAGCCCCATGCCGCTTTTGCCCAGCCCGTATCCGCGACCGTTAAGTGCAAACCTTCAGGCACTACACGATGCCAGTATTTTGCAGTTGCGATATGCCCCAGCGGATAGACAAAATCATGGCGTACCATCTTTGGCATACCGGTTGTACCGGAGGTAAAGTAGAGCAGCATGATGTCATCGTTACTGTTTACTGCGGACGGTTTTTCAAAATCATGAGATGCGTTATCCATTAATGAGCCGAAATCTATCCATGACAGTAAAGCTTCCGGCATTGGAAACGCTGTTTCTGCTCCTTGCTTTGCTCCAAAAACGCCGGCGGGTCCGTCTGTTACGCTGCCTAAAAATGGATCAACTTCGTGTACTGTTGTTGTTTTTTCGCGCAGACGCTCGGCTGCTGTCTGTGCCGGGTCGCAATCTTTCGGCGTATGAACCGAGCGGATAAACGCCTTATACTTTAAATGCATCACACCATGAGATTCGCCGCTTCGTTCCATGATTGCTTCTGCTTCGTCAATGCGGTGCATAAGCTCGTGATCATCAACGCAGATAATTGCCTTGATGTCGGCGGCATTGCATCTGTATACAATGTCTTTAGTTGTGAGAAGATGCGTCGCGGGAATCGCGATTGCGCCGAGTTTATGAAGCGCAAGTAATACAGGCCAGTATTCCCAGCGGCGCTTTAGAATCAGCATGACAGGATCGCCTTTGCCGATGCCGGCTTTGATAAAAACATTGACGGCTTTGTTTGTAAAATTTTTCATTTCTGCAAATGTAAAAGCAGCCTCAGCTCCTTTTTCGTCGCACCATTGCAAAGCGCGAAAGTCAGCTTTATTCTGCGCCAGCACATCGATGACATCATAAGCAAAATTAAAATTTTCCGGTATATTGATCCTGTAATTTTTATAAAAATCCTCGTAGGATTCAAAATCTGTTCTTGGCAAATATTTGTCAAGCAGTGACATAGTTAACTCCTATAATAATTGATATTGACGGTTAACAGCATTTCATCAAAGGCGAAACGTTGTAAACCCTAGAACACGAACGCCAGAAAGCGGGCGGCTTTTCCGCCAAGCGCTTTCATACCATGAGGTTCTGAGGAATTGTAATAAATACAATCGCCCTGATTAAGCTCAATATCGTGGCCGCTGATCGATATCAGCAGCCGCCCCTCCAATACATAGTTAAATTCCTGCCCGGGATGCGTATTCAAATTGATGGGTTTGCCTTCGGTTTCTGCGGAAGCTTCGACCATAAACGGTTCGGCTTTTTTATTGTGGAAGTTATAGGCAAGGTTCCAGTAGCCGTACATCGGGCGGCGGCTCACTTCGGGAGCCTGTCCTGTGCGAGTGACGCAGTAAGTTTTTAATTTTGACGCCTGACCGCATAATAATTCGGATAAATCAACTTTAAAGCGCGCCGCAATTTCAACTAACGCGCCGACCGAAAAATCCTTCTCTCCCGATTCCCATGTTATATATTCAACCGGATCAAAACCCAGTTCTTTTGCAAGGGCATCGGCGGAGATCTCTGCAATTTCCCTTAGTACTTTCACACGGGCTGCGATTTCTGCGGGACTATGACCGCTTACATTTTCTATCATAACTTTCCTCCTGGCTGACTGCTTAACAAAATGGCTCAAGCAATTAAGCGGTCAGCCGAGTTTCTACTGTTCCGTTGGAACGGGCAATATAAACAACCGGCTGCTTTCGGGTGAATAACCCGTTTTCTACGACGCCGGGGATTTGATTTAATTCTGTTTCCATTAACGAAGGGTCTATCTTAAGACTAAAGCGTATGTCCAGAATTATATTTCCGTGCTCCGTAATAACCGGCCCGGCTTTTCTGATTGCCTCCCTAAGTATAACATCTGCTCCAAGTTTTTCAAGCGTTTTTGTAACCTGTATCCGGGCTTCGGGAATAACCTCTACGGGGATTGGAAAGCCGCCGCCGAGGCTTTCCGTTATCTTGGATTCATCTACGGTGACAGCAAATTCTGATGAAGCATATGCAGCTAATTTTTCGATCAAGTGAGCGCCGCCGCCGCCTTTAATCAGGTTGCTCTTTGGGTCAACTTCGTCCGCACCGTCAATTGTTAAGTCCAGCCCGGAAGAAAGTTCGCGCGAGTTCAGGGTAAAAAAAGGAATGCGCAGTTTTTCACATTCAATTTCTGTCTGAAAACTTGTCGGAAACGCATAAATGTCACGTAACTCACCCTGCGCCAAAAGTTCGCCTACCCTGCGAACCGCGTGAATGGCGGTCGAGCCCGTTCCAAGCCCAAGTTTCATGCCGCTTTTAACCATGTTATCGACGGCGGCTTTTCCTGCCGCTACTTTCATCAGGCTGATCGTATCTTGTTCCATGCATTTGCTCCCGAAATATTTACTTGAACCAAAAGTTTCTCAGGAATTTCGCCGCCTGTGAAACGCGTATATTGAAGACATGCCTGACGGATAACCATATCGTATCCATTTATTGTTTTACAGCCGGACATCATCGCTCTTTTTAAAAAAGGCGTTACTGCAGGGGTGTAAATTAAATCCATCACAGCTTCTTTTCCTGTAAAGGAATAAAGTTCCAAAGGATCAGACGCTTCATACCCTTCCATTCCTACAGAAGTGGTTTGTACCATTACATCGTTATATTTAGAAATGAGATCCAGCACCTTGGTATCTCCTCCGTTTTGAGGAAGACCTCCCCAGCGGAAATTGTAAGGCGCGGCAAGATTTCTTGCTTTGTGAATGGTTCGATTTATAATAAGCGCTTTGCCGCCCAATCGAAACACTTCTGACGCGACAGCGCGGGCAACTCCTCCTGCTCCGATAATTGTTATCTTCTGGTTTTTTAAATTTTTCTTTCCCAAAAAATCAAGGAGCGACGCGGAAAATCCCGCGCAGTCTGTATTATCCCCAACCCAGCCGTTTTCTGAATGTGATATAGTATTACTCGCTCCGATTGCCTGCACCACAGGCGTTATTTCCGCAAGTTCATTAAGAATGGCTTCCTTGTACGGCACTGTTATCGAAAGACCCTGAACATTCAATGTTTTTGCAATTTCCAGGATATGTGAAATTGAATCGGCAGGAAAAGGGACATACACGGCATCTGTATTTTCCAGATTGTATATTGTATTAAAAAACCATGGGCTGACGCTTGCCTTTAGCGGGTAACCGATAAGACCGTAAATTTTTGTTTTATTTGTTATTTTCTGAAAACGGTAAAGCTCAGCCAATTCACGGACATCCATTTGCCCCGGCGCTCCGGGAACTTCACTTTCAGATAACGCGCTTGAATATGTTAAAAAAGAGCCGAACTTTTCCGCAAGTATTCTTGAATAAATACCGTAGTGTCCCATACATATTAAAATTTTATCCTGATTCGGACATTCCCTGGATGCTTTTAACATTTGAAGAACATCGCTTGTTGATTTTACCGCATAAGCGCATTTAATTATTTCATCGCCGGAACGCTGCATGGATTTTATTTTTGCAGGGACATTATCTATTGTTCCGTTCAATTCATGAAATGAGCGAATAATCCTTGTTCCAAATGTACGCGCCGCTTCTTCAAGGCTTGGAACATCAAAATCATCTTCGATATCGACATAAGCAAAATTTAATCTTCTGTCGGCGTTTGCGTACGCAAGTCCGTTTGCAAGTAATTTTACCCTTGCTCCTTCGCCGCCCGAAAAATATCCGCCGTCAACATCCCGTCTGATTGTAAGAATTACAGGAAGACCCGCAAGTTCAGGGAAACGGCGTATATAAAGACGCTCGTCAGAGTCAAGGCAATCGACACGTAATTCCGCAATATCAGCAAACTTGCGGTATTTATTAAGTATTTCCAGATTTCTTTTTATGGTTTTTGCCGTAAGGCATAAACAATTTTTTGACATTGATTTCTCCTTTAGAAATCAGGGCGGTATATGTATATCGCCGTAACTTGCCCTGTATTGCCGGAGTTGTTAAAGTTCACTCTAATCATCAACGGCCAGTCTTTGCCTGTTATCGGCAGAAGCATATAATCGCCTCTGTCTTCCGCGCTGTTTCCCAGAACCTGTAAAACAGTTGTCCGTCTGTCTCCGTTAGAAACTCCATGCGTTGACGCAATTTTAACCTGCCAAATACGATCCCTGTATATGTAGAAATCAACGCCGTTATATTGAAAAACGACGTCATCCTGCCATGTTTCATTGCCTCTTTCTGCAATAACCGATCTGGGCGGGCCGAATCTTTCCAGAAGATCGACCATCATCATACCGATAAATGAAAGCTGTTCATCATTGCTAAGTCCTGCATAGACAGGCTGGTTTTGCGCCTGTAAATTTAACGCAAAGAGAAGAAAAATAAATATTAAAAAGGCCGCTTGTCTCATGGTTTATATTGCCAATACCGCCGTCTGACCAATAATGTTATGCAGAGGGTTAATAAAAATTATATGCGCTAAAAGGCCTGCAATAGTGCCTGCCATACACCCTCCTTAATCCATTTCATTATAGTGTCTAACTCGCTAATTATACCAAAAACACCGGCTAATAATCCACCTCCCATGCTGACAGTACCCAAACAGTGCCGTCCACCCGCAGAATACCCTCTTGTGAAATCCAGACATTCATGCCGGGCCGTCTTTTAAAGACCGGAGGTTCGTCTTCTGTAAAGACAAGCGGACTTGAGAAAGGAGATGTTCCGTACCATGTGCCGGCAGGGACAGGGATTGAAATCTCCGTTGTTGCTTCCGGAACAAGGCGGCGGCGGTCGAAGTTACCGGCAACAGTTCGTTCTGCAACAGAACGCCAATTGACCAGCCAGGGGTCTTCACACACCGCTTCGCTTAATGTTTCCGGAGAAAAAAGTTCCCGGAAGCGGGGCCAGTCAAAATTGGAGGGGAGACGGGAATTATTTCCTTCATTAGCGAGAACAAGTTCCTGGAAAAAGACTGCATCCACCCCGGCTTCCCAGGTTAATATCAGGCGATCACCGCTTGCATCAAATGGAAAGATCGCACCTGCCGGCTTAAAAAACCCCGGGATTAAATTATGGTGCGGCCAATAAGGCCAGGCTGTGATCGGGTTCGCCCATGTAACCGGCAGTTCGATAATTTTCGAGCCGCCGGACAGGATATCCGCCGCAAATGGTTTTAATAGTTCCGTTTGCCTGTATCCGTCGGGATCGACCCATTCAATCTTCCAGTTTGGTTCTCCTAAAATAGAGACCCAAACCTCCGGCAGCCGCGGCAATTCCAGGACATACCTGGAGGGGAAATGCTCCGCGCAGCTTGCTGCAAGCAAAACGCATGCAAACAAGGCAAAGACATTTGTCAAGTTTGATAAATATGTTTTCATGCCTATATATGGCACAAGAGTGCCGTTTTGCTTTAGTGAAAAGGCAAAAATTTGCAATTTTAATTGAAATATATCATACTTAAATAAATGGCAGAAACAGATACAATTAGCTACATTACCAATCTGGAACAGGTGCTTTCTAACCGAAAAGACTGGCTGGAAAGGACCGAATTGGTAAAACTCAAGGATGAACTTAGGGTTTTTCAGAGTTCCTTTGCCTCGTTGTACAATATCTACCTAAAGAAAAAATCGATAGACGAAGACCCGTATAAGCAGGAAACCAAGATAAGCGAGCTTGAGATACCCGATGCCACGCCCTTTAATGAAGCAAAAAGAATCGAACAGTTATCTATCAGACTTTCAAATTATGATAATCAATTGGACTTTTTGGTCAATTTTTACCAGTTAAACGTCGATTTTCTTAATCTTGATCGTATTAAGCGGATTGTTGGTCTTGTCAGATATATTGACTGGATAAATTTATCGCCGGACGCGGCGGCTTGCATGACCAAGGCAGTCGCAGAATTGTCAAACAATTCAAAAGTCGGCGTTGATCCTCTTACCCTTAGTATTATCGGAGAGAGTCTTACAAAATTATCAAAAACGACAGCAGGCGCGATAAATTCGTTAAAAGAGATGAATGTTTACTACAGGGAGTTTTATAAGCTCAACGTTCGTCAGAATATAACCAAATCCATGAGTGCAAATGAAGCAACGCCTGAAGGTATCAAGAAAAAAATGCCCGCCGCAATGCCGGGATCCCCTTTTTATAAAGAATTAGTTGACGAAGTCATTAAGGAAGACTATTCAGCCGCCGGCGCAGAGATGAGAGACGTGATTTTAACATCATTAATTGTCAAAGAAGAAAAGCCAAAAGCGGTTAAACAGACGGTAAACTACAAACAGATACTTCTTGATGGTATCCAGGTAATAGGCGGAGCTTCGACAGTTCTTACCGAGATTTGCGGAAAACTCAGCGAAAACCAGACTATACTGGAAAGCCGGAAAAAATCATTCATTGAAGCAATCAAAGATTTGATACGGCAGATAACCAATGCTGAGCCGGAAGATGTTTTTTACACCATCGAAAGTATGGATCAAACCAAGGGTGTTCCGGTTAAGGAAAAGATCAATTTTCATCAGTTTATGGACGATATAGAAAAGAAAATAAGGATTTTAACCAGTTTTTGCCGCGGAAACGCTTATCAGAAGCTTTCTGCCATGACAGAAGAACAAATAATCGGCTATTTGGACAGAAATATCAAGGATGTAACGAATTTTCATAAGACACTTGGCGCTCTTGATGAGTTTTTTAAAGCCAACGTGCAGCCGACAGAGCGGGAGAAAGTTAAGGGAATTAAACCCGAATTATCGGCTTTAAAGAACACATACGTAAAAGCCAACCAAATGCTGTACGAATACAACGCCCAAAAAGAAACAGAAGAACAGATGAAACGCCTTGGTGTTAATCCTGTCCAGATTCAGGATGCTCCTCCTGCTCCTGCGGCGGCTCCGGAAGCAAAATAACCGTTTTTTTAGTATAATTAATGCCGATAATAGAACAAACGGGATATAAATTTGCCTACTTTTTTAAAGCCGGTTTTGGCGTTGGTAATATCTGTTCTCATTTTTGCCGGATTTATATATCTGGTTAATGATGAATTACAGGACTTTGTTCAAACCCGTTTTTACAACCCTTCTGTTGTTAATTCTTACGTTAAAGAAAATACCATTGACGCTGAACTTGTTCATAACCATATTATTGAGCTTCAGGATCGATTTTTAACTGTTTTATCGGAGTCTGCGATACGCAGCAGTTTCCTCTATAATCAAAGCGCCGAAGATATTTATGAACGTTCCCGTATATTCAGGATACTGCTGGAATCTGTTTCCGGGCTTCAATCTGTGCAGTTTATTGACAGCAACGGAATTAGAATCCATTTTTCTACTTCGAGCCGCGACATTTTAAGTCAAAGCCGTGACTCTACATCGTTTCGCAATTACAATGAAGATCCTTTAGCGCTTCCTTTTGAATTTGTGGCAGTTCAGGACGGTGAAAATGCAAAATATTCCATGGATGAACAAGGCGAAAGAATCATTTTTTCATTCCCGTTTAATGATTCGATGGACGTTTACCGCGGAACCGCGCTTTTTTCTGTTTCGATACGAGCGTTAGCTGAAAGACTGATTGCAGAAGGACGATTAAACGTAAGCGAAGCAGTTTCTGTTATTAGATATCCTCCGGGGATAGTTTTAGGAAGCGCTGAAGCCGCTAAATCGGGTATTCTGGAAAAAGTTTCCGAAGTCTGGAGCGAAGGTGTACAGGGACGCGTTGTTCTTGATTCTCCCGATTCCGGCGTGAACTATTCATTAATCTCATTCAGGACAGATCATGGGGTTTTCTTTGGACGCTTGATTAATGATTATTTATTCTCAATCTCTGAACCGATGAAACTTATTCTTCAGCTTTCAATTTTTTTAACATTCTTTTTAACGCTGTATTTTCTGATCAATTTAAAACCAAATCCTGTAACAGTTGTCAGAAACCGCATCAAACGTTTGCATGACAATCTTTTTCAGCAATTATATGTTAATAAATCAAGCCAGGACAGGGTTAAATGGATTCTGGAACTTGAACAGCGCCGCGAAGAAATTCGTAAAGAGTTAAAACTCAATATGAAGCTGAACACGCGCGTCAGCACAACAATTGACAGCATCATTGATAAATCATGGGACGAGCTTCTGGCTGTTTTAAAATCCAGCGGCGACAGCGTAACTATACATAAAGACGGCAAATCCTCAACTGTTAAAAAAGTAAAGAAAACCGAAGAAATCGGCGAAGCGGAAGATCTGGAAGAAGTGGAAGAAGCAGAAGCACTCGAAGAGATTGACGAAGTGGAAGAAGCTGAAGCACTCGAAGAGATTGACGAAGTGGAAGAAGTTGAATCTCTCGAAGAGATTGACGAAGTGGAAGAAGTTGAAGCTCTCGAAGAGATCGACGAAGTGGAAGAGGTTGAAGCTCTCGAAGAGATCGACGAGGTGGAAGAAGTTGAATCGCTCGAAGAAATCGACGAAGTAGAAGAAGTTGAATCTCTCGAAGAAATCGACGAGGTGGAAGAAGTTGAAGAACTTGAAGACATAGAAGAAATCGAAGAAGCGGATGAAGTTCCTGTAAAGGCAAAGCCGGCATCTCCATCTTCTGAAGGAAAAGGTCTTCTTGGCAAAGCAAGCAAAAAATCATCGGTCGGCAAAGGTCTTTTAAGTATTGCAAGCAAAGAAGCCGAAAAACTTGCTTCTGTTTCGTCTTCTTCATCGGGCAAAGGTCTTCTTGCGGCTGCAGGCAGCAAACCGCAGACCCGAAAAGGGTTACTTGCCCTTGCAAGCGAAATTGAATTCAGCCGCGATTACCCTGTCCTTGACAGCGAGACGCAGGAGCTGCTTACAGATGTAAATATTGTTTCGCCGTTTTTATCCATGTTTTCGGATTTAAGCGATACAAAGTGATAACTGCGCCGCTGTATTTGCAGGCGGGGAGAATAACTCAATCTTTACAATAATCTGTCTTTTGCCAAATCGCAGTATTTTTTATCTATTTCGATGCCAATGAAAAATCTGTTTTTTAAACATTTGCAGGCAACTCCTGTTGTGCCGCTTCCGCAAAAAGGATCAAGTACAACATCATTTTCATTTGTAGATGCAAGTATAATGCGTTTTAAAAGATCTAACGGTTTTTGGGTCGGATGTTTTCCGTGTTCTTTTTCTTCGTTTTTAGGAGCCGCAATTGACCAAACAGATCTCATTTGGGTATTTTCTTTTTTTAGTTTATCTTCGGGAAACAATCCATTTTTCATTTCGTCGTAATTAAATGTATGTTTTGCTTTTTTATCTTTACGTGCCCAAATTAAAGTTTCGTGTGATGCAGTAAAAAAACGACAGCTTAAATTTGGAGAAGCGTTTGGTTTAAACCATGTAATATCATTCAGAATGTGAAAATTATTTTTTTGCAGAATATACCCGCATTGATAAATACTATGATATGTTCCGGAAATCCATATGGTTCCTTCCGGTTTTAAAACACGGCGGCAGGCAGAAATCCATTCATTATGAAAAATCGTATCTTCTTCAAACCCCTTGCTTTTATCCCATTTTCCTTTATTAACAGTTGCCATTTTTCCGTTTTGACACGTAAATCCATTATTTGACAGCATATAAGGCGGATCGGCAAAAATCATATCTATCGAATTTTCATCAATGGAACTTAATATTTCAAGGCAGTCTCCATTGATTAATACAACATCTTTTGTTTTTAAAAAAGGAGTATAGTTTTCTTTATCATATTGTGCCATAGTGGACCATTCTAGCACTTTTTAATTTATTTGTCGATCGTTTTGTCATTATGTTATGCGCAATAAAACATTAATGGACTTGTTCGGCAACTCGGTTAGTTGTCTCACAAGTCTATTAATCGATACTCGTCTCTCCGTGCCGTCCTGGCAAAGAAAATAGCGATAATGGGCGTACCGCCTAATCACAATTCACCCAAAAACTTCCTAATTAAAAAACTTTTAACGAGCCCCTTGTAATTTTCAATTGAAACTGGTATAATTCTTGTAATGGCTGAGAAACCAACCCAAATATGTACAAAAATACCCCAAACTCTAAGCTTCAAAACTGCCGAAGGCAGTTTTGAAGTACTGATCGCAACACGCAACTTTGTTCCCTTTTTTATTTGTCGGTCGAGAAAAATGCCAGTTACTTAAAACGCTCGGGAAGCAACAGGAAATTTTATTTTCCGCGCAATTAATATCACGATCATGACAAATATATTATGGGGGATTTCAATGAAGTTAGGTATAAAAATACCATTGATTTTTGGATTAATTATATTGGTTATTTCGGCCAGTATCAGTGTTACATCAATATCAATAAGCTCAAGAATTTTGATGCAGACCATACTGGATGCAATGCAGGCAGAAACGAGAGCGAATGCTGATGTTATAAGCGAAAGATTAGGCAGACAGCTTGATATCATGTTTGAAATCGCCAACCGCGCACGTACACGTACCATGAATTGGGAAGTGATTCAGCCAAACCTTGTACCGGATGTACCGCGCATCGGAGCGCTTGATATTGCTTTTGTTACACCTGACGGACACGGTCGTTATGTTTTTGGGGAAAACACTGTAGAGGTAGCCGATCGTGATTATTTCAAGAAAGCAATGAGAGGCGAAAAAAATGTTGAGGTCGTTGTCAGCCGTATAACCGGCGCTGTTGTCGTTTTATATGCTGTCCCAATTTTTCGTGACGACAACCCAGGTGCGCCGGTATTAGGAGTATTATTTGCCCGTAAAGACGGAATTGAACTCTCCCGGAGTACGAATAATCTGGATACAAGCATGGAAACAGGAAGCTACTTTATTATAGACACAAACGGAACACCCATTGCTCATGCCAACACAGATTTAGTAATTAATCAATTTAATGCGATAGTTGCGGCGCAAACTGACTCTCAATACAGGTCATTGGCTGATTCGATACAGAGAGCTTTAAGAGAGGAAAGCGGGCATATTGAATATACTTTCAACGGTAATTTTACAAAAGGTTATTTTACCAATATTGACGGTTTTCCGTGGAAACTGGTTTTTACCATGAATCGGGCTGAGTTTAACGAGAAGATAGCACAAGTCAGCAGACGCACTATTGGAATTGCCAACTTTTTGATACTTGCCGGATTGCTTATTACATTTTTTATAGGCAGATCAATCGCCAAACCCATACGCAAAGTTACCGATACCTTAAAAGACATTTCCGAGGGAGAAGGGGACTTAACCAAAACCATTGCGGTTATGTCAAAAGACGAAACAGGAGAACTTGCCCTTTATTTCAACCGCACGCTGGAAAAGATAAAAAATCTTATTATTACGATTAAGGGCGAGACTGTAACCTTGTCCGATGTCGGCTCTACTCTTGCGGGTAACATGGATGAAACCGCCTCAGCCATAAATGAAATGACTGCAACTATTCAGAGCGTTAAAGGACGCGCCATTAACCAAAGCGCAAGCGTGACTCAAACACACGCCACGATGGATCAGCTTACGGAGAACATTAATAAATTGAACGAGCATGTTGAAAACCAGAATTCCCATATCGCGCAAGCTTCGGCGTCGATTGAACAAATGGTAGCCAATATACAATCCGTTACCGATACGCTGGCAAAAAACTCCGCCAATGTCAAATCATTAACGGACGCTTCCGAAGTAGGGCGCACGGGGTTGCAGGATGTTTCGACAGATATTCAGGAAATAGCCCGGCAATCGGAAGGGTTACTGGAAATAAACGCTGTAATGCAAAACATCGCCAGTCAGACAAACCTGCTTTCGATGAATGCCGCGATAGAAGCGGCTCATGCGGGGGAAGTAGGCAAAGGCTTTGCCGTAGTCGCGGACGAAATACGCAAGTTAGCCGAAAATTCCAACGAACAGTCAAAGACAATCGGTAATGTTCTTAAAAAAATCAAAGAATCAATTGACAAAATTACCCGCTCCACGGAAAATGTGCTGAATAAATTTGAAGCAATTGATTTAAATGTCAGAACTGTCGCTCAGCAGGAAAGCACCATTCTCCGCGCTATGGAAGAACAGGGGGCGGGAAGTAGACAGATACTTGAAGGCATCGGCGAAATAAACGAAATCACCCGGCATGTACGAAGCAGTTCCCACGAAATGCTTGAAGGGGCAAAAGAAGTAATTACAGAGGCTAATAACATGGAAAAAGCGGCACAGGAAATTACTTCCGGTATGAATGAAATGGCATCGGGCGCCGACCAGATAAATGTCTCTGTACATCAAGTCAACGAGATCAGCCACAAGAATCGTGATGGTATTGGAACTCTGGTAAACGAAGTATCGCGCTTTAAGGTCTGCTAGACTGGATTTTGGAGAGATATTGAATCGGTATTTGCGCCGAAAAAAATATTATAAATATTAATTAAAATAGTTATTTACAAAGGATATTTTTATGAATAAGATTATTTTAATATGTGGAAAAATATGTGCAGGGAAAACAATATACGCAAAAAAAATTGCAAAAGATCTAAATGCAGTTATTCTCTCTGTCGATGAAATTACATTAGCGTTATTTGGACAACATCTTGGTGATGAACATGATGAAATTTGTGAAAAAACTGAAAAATATTTATACAAAAAAGCGTTGGAAATTTTATCTGTCGGTGTAAATGTAATTCTTGATTGGGGTTTTTGGAAACGTGAAAATAGGCAAATTGTAAAGAAATATTTTAATGATTTCGGAATAAATGTTGAATGGCATTATATTGATGTTGACAATATTACTTGGAATAAAAATATATCCAAAAGGAATAATGCAATAAGAAATAATGGAGAAAATAATTATTTAATAGATGAAAATATTATTAAAAAATTTCAAAATTTATTTGAAGAACCAGAACCAAATGAAATAGATATATGGTATAAAAATAATCGCACTTCTATAGTTACGTAAAACTGGTATTAAAAATTTAATCAAATACTATTAGATTAATTATTTCTTTTTAAACCATACCAGAAAACCCCAAAAAAACACTTTTTACACTCATTTTAACCAGAATATAAGGCGGATCGGCAAAACCATATCTATCGAATTTTCATCAATGGAACCTAATATTTCAAGGCAGTCTCCATTGATTAATACAACATCTTTTGTTTTTAAAAGAGGAGTATAGTTTTCTTTATCATATTGTGCCATAGTGGATCATTCTAACACTTTTTAATTTATTTGTCGATCGTTTTGTCATTATGTTATGCGCAATAAAACACTGATCACCATTCTTTGTTTTGTTCAACAACGAAATCACTTTCAGTGTTATTCTGCGCATAGATGCAAACTGCCGCTGTTAGTAATAATAGCCCAAAAAATATTTTCTTTTTCATAAAACACCTTTAAATTTTCCACAACATTATCATATTGTGGGTGGGAATTGATCCCCCGATTGCCTCTTTCTTCTTAATGGTAGAAAGTTTACGATTTACTCCCAGGTACAAATTAGGTCTAAATCCTTTGTTTTTTTCGGGATTGCCGAAGCGAAGTATTGTCCTAAAGACTACTATATTTAATAAAGTATATCAATTGAAAATTAATAGCGCTTATACAGCTACAGCCAATTGCTCCTGCACCATATCGCTTATAATGTCTGCCGGGGTCTTATGAGCGGCTTTCGCTTTGGTAAATATGCAATCTGCTGCAGTGGAGTCTACTGTTATAGAACGGGCGCCTCTAAAGCCGCCTTCCTTTGGGCAAAGAAACCTGTCCCATTTGAACCGGGTTTTGGCGGATTCTTTGTCCATTTTTCATCTAAGGCATCATATTCTTCTTCTGTTATATCCGACATTTTATTTTTCCTCCTGCTCATTTTCAAGCAGATGTTTCTAGTATACATCAGTTTTCTATTATAACAAGTAGATAATATCTGATAAACCTACAGCCGACGGATTAAGTAAAACCTGTCTTTATAATATGTATTCCAAAAATATTAACTTTGGTATAAAATAGAGTTATGAACGATATTTCCGATATAAAACAGGAACTTGACGAAATCACCAAGGTTATCACAGATACCGTTCCTGTGGAGTCAATTTATCTTTTCGGCTCTTATGCTTATGGTACACCGCGAGAGGACTCAGACTTTGACCTTTATATTGTTTTTAAAGATGAAATGCCTATGCGTGAACTTGACGCCATCCGTTCGGTTCATAGAGCAGTAGACCCAATCAGAAAAAAATCTATTGATTTTCTTGGCTTAAAGCAAAACCGTTTCCTTGATAGAAAAATATACGCAACCCTTGAACGAAAAATTGACAGAGAGGGTGTAAAATTATATGGGTAAGAAAGAGATATTGCAACAATGGATAGATAAAGGCGATGAGGATTTAAGGGTGGCAGAATACCTTTCTACAATGCATCATCCAACACCTGATGAAACAATTTGTTTCCATTGCCAACAATCATCAGAAAAATACTTAAAAGGTTTTTTATTTCTGCATGATATAGAACCACCAAAAACCCATAATTTAATAGAACTCCTAGGAATGTGCGAGAAGATAAATAGTAATTTTAATGTTTTATTACCACAGCTTGATTTGTTAAGAGTTTATGCTGTTTTTCCACGTTACCCAAATGAACTTAGTATTACCGATGAAGATATGAAGATTGCCATCAAATACGCAAAGGTTGCACAGGAATTTGTTTTTAAAGTGATTGATGATAAGTTGAAAAGTGAAAACAACAAAAATTGAATGGTATAGATAAAACAATGATAAATATATTAGGAGAGCAAATATGGTAATAATTATTAACTCAACAAAAAAAGTTAATTATTTTTTTGTTTGATTCATAAAAGGTTTTTCTGCTTTTAACAATTTGGAGGGGAATATTTATATATTTTTAATTTTATTACCAATTTTTTGAACTAAGGAAATCGAAACAGGAGATCGTCAATATGCGTCTTATGAACGAAATTAAACGTTCGGTTAAGCATCTCAACGCAAATGCTCCTGTTAGCGCAAAAATTGACGAAGCTCAAGTCGAAGTCTATGTAAATAAAACTATTATTGATTTAGAAAGTGGTAATTTTGATTTTTCAACGTATGATTCAATCGTCTTAAAACAAGGTTCTAAGAAACGTAGTGTAAAACGATACAAACTCTTTTCAACAGAGAACATCCTTTGCCAGTATATAAAGCAGATACTGGACAGACGTTTCAAAGTGAAATACCCAAATAGGAACAAGGCTGTGCATACACTGTTCGACTTCCTGAAGGCAGTCAAACAGATGTCAGAGTTCACAATCATCAAATTCGATTTCGAAGATTATTTCAACTCTGTATCTTCCGATTATGTTTTTCAGAAGTATATACGAGAGCAAATGAATGTGCGCTACGAAGCGAAACTCATTTCTGTCTTTGCCAATCAGACAATATACTCATATGCAGGGTTAAATACTTCGAATCTTTTTTCGGAGATAATAGCCGTGAAATTTGATGAACTTATACGGCAAAAGTTTTCTCAATATGGATTACTATTCTTCGAGCGGTATGTTGACGATAGCATCATTATTCTAAATCAACACTTGGAACAAGTAGTCTGTGAAAGAATATTAAATGATGCAATTCATGAAGTTTACTATAATAAGAATATTTCAACTGCCGTTCCATGTAAGACAAAGCTTAATATATCGAAGTTTAAAATGATAACCAAGCGTTCATTAACGACAACCGCCACGTTATCTGTGGATTTTCTGGGTTATGAGTTCTTTTTTAATTTGGATGTTCGTGATAAAGTTAATATTCAATACGGTATAACAACAGAGAAGCGGGACAAATACAATGGTCGCATCGACGAAATTATAGCCGATTACAAACAAAACAATGACATGGAACTTCTACGTCATAAAATCTCAGCATTTTCTTCTCGTATTGTTTATTTAACCAAAAAGTACAACAATAATGTCTGGAAAGCAAAAGGAATTATCAATAACTACAACGAATTACGATTTTTAATAGACACGCCTTTATTACATCATGATACAGAAATATTTTTGAAAGATATGATAGAAGATGCTTTTTTTCGGAATACTATGCCACTTCCTTACTTTTTGATAGGAGCAAAAAAACAGCGCGGATATAATTTATTAAAAAATATGGAAGTAAATAAGTCTTTAATTCTTGTTGAACATATCGGATATGATAAAGCGGGACTGGAGAAGCTGTGTGCCAAGATCGGCATTCCCGCTGGTACTGGAAAGAGATACGGAAACATGGTACGGGAGTATTTGATGAAAACGAAGGTAGGTTATTAAACAATGGGACAAGGTTACCCTTGCCCCATTGTTGGAACTTCCCCATAAGGAGATTCCTGAACGTAGTTCGCATCGTTATATCTAGGACATGACGATGCGTAAAACGCCGATGATGTGTGTGCAGTTTATCGCATGGTGAGCGATTTCAACTTGCAAAAGTATTATAATAGCTAAGGAGAATATTTTCAATGGCTTGGAGAGGTTTTGAACGCAATAAACTGGATTACATTCTAACTGATTTGTTACCAGTAGAACTGTCAGAGCGTTATTCTTTCAGACCGTTCTATGACTTCCTATTGCAAAGTAAGCAACACGAAGAATTGAAGAAA
>Ga0209755_10000858_pt1 | contig 52064 bp, 52 predicted proteins | sample TergutCo191P1_FD_187301 | JGI IMG/M metagenome (GOLD analysis project Ga0209755, IMG submission 187301) | Cornitermes sp. P1 segment gut microbial communities from Petit-Saut dam, French Guiana - Co191P1 (SPAdes) (version 2) | ecosystem: Host-associated > Arthropoda: Insects > Digestive system...
AAGGCAGAAAACAAGCGGCTATCAAAGATTCGCATTTTAGTTGAAAATATCATTGCAAAAGTAAAAGTATTCAAAATCACTGCCAACACATACCGTAACCGAAGGAAACGATTTGGATTACGCATGGCTTTGATTTACGGCATCATTAATAAAGAGTCCGGTTCTCGAAATTAGTTTCCGAGGAAGTCTAATACTCATAAAAATCAAGGATTGGCAGAGTTTCATTTTGATAGGCCTGACAAAAGCAAATCACCGTCACGTATGATAGGTTTTTCTTCTGATGTTTTTAGTCCTAAAAAATTCATGTCAATTGAAGAACGCATACCCATGAAAGCTAGTATTAGCGATACCGAATTGCTTGATTTGGCTATTAAAGTTTACGAGAATAATATAGAGCTTTTTAAGCAAACTGACTTGTAATAAAAACAAGGCAGTTTTTTTTTACATGATGTGGTAAAATAATGACAAACTTTTGGGAAATGTCAACTGGAGGAATAGTAAGCATGACAATAATTTCGCCGGAGACGCAAAAACTGGAACGATACACGTACAAAGACTATGCGCAGTGGAATGACGGCATACGGTACGAGCTTTTTGACGGGATTCCGTATATTAAATATGAGCAAGAGGTAAATGGTGTGCCGAGTGCTATGGCTGCGCCTGTACCGAGACATCAATCAATTGTAAGAGAGTTGTTTGGCTCAATGTGGCAGTTTTTAAAAGGTAGAAGATGTCAAGTTTTCACCTCTCCTTTTGATGTAATGCTCAACCACGACGAAGACAGTGGCGACGCAGACGTGGTATTTCAGCCCGATATTGTTGTGATTTGCGACCCTTCCAAGATAGACCAAAAGGGCTGCCGAGGTGCGCCGGATATGGTAATAGAGGTGCTTTCCACTACCACGCGTAAGAAGGACAAAATCTTAAAAATGCACAAATACGAGCAATACGGTGTGCGAGAATACTGGATTGTAGACCCGGAAGCTAACATCGCGGATGTATATTTGCTCGTTAACGGAAAATACATGATAAACAGCTACAGCGACGACGACACCGCTCCGGTAATGGTTTTACCTGGGTGCGAAATAAATTTAAAAGACGTTTTTACCTCAATGGAAGATTGGGGAGCAAACGAATCGGAGGAATAAAGATGGAAAAAGACCTAAACACCTTACGTCATACGGCGGCGCATGTATTGGCGCAGGCGGTAAAGCGGCTGTTTCCGGATGTAAAGCTGGCTATTGGGCCTTCTATCGAGGATGGATTTTACTATGATTTTGAGACGCCCACGCCGTTTACGCCGGACGACCTAAAAGACATCGAAAAGGAAATGAAAAAGATAGTAAAAGAAGGCCATAATCTGGAAGAATCCACCCTGTCCCGCGACGAGGCGTTGGCGTTTGTGGACAAGCAGGGTGAGCCGTACAAGCGCGAGCTTTTGGAAGACCTTTATGCAAAGGACACAAACGCGGTAGCTACTTTCTATAAACAAGGCGATTTTGTAGACCTCTGCGCAGGCCCTCACATGCCACGCACGCGTGATGTTAAGGCGTTCAAATTGCTTTCCGTAGCGGGCGCGTACTGGCGTGGGGACGAAAAACGCGCAATGCTTTCGCGCATATACGGCACTGCCTTTTTCACAAAGGACGAGCTTCACGCCCATATCGAACGTCTCGAAGAAGCAAAAAAACGCGACCATAACAAGGTAGGCCGCGAGCTGGAATACTTCACAACGGTGGACTATATCGGGCAGGGCTTGCCGATTCTTATGCCAAAGGGTGCTAAGGTATTGCAGCTTCTGCAACGCTTTGTGGAGGACGAAGAAGCCCGCCGTGGTTATCTTCTTACCAAAACGCCGTTTATGGCAAAGCGCGACCTTTACAAGATTTCCGGGCATTGGGACAAGTACCGCGACGACATGTTTCTGCTCGGCAACCCCGACGACGCCTTGGACGAAAGCAAAGAAATGCTCGCCCTGCGTCCCATGACATGCCCGTTCCAATTCCAAGTGTACCTGTCCAAAACCCGCAGTTACCGCGACCTCCCCATGCGCTTTAACGAAACAGCCACGCTTTTCCGAAACGAGTCGTCCGGCTCTATGCACGGGCTTATTCGCGTGCGGCAGTTCACCCTTTCAGAAGGCCATATCGCCTGCACGCCCGACCAGGTGGAGGACGAATTTAAAGGCTGCATAGACCTCGCACAATTCCTCTTAGAAAAAATCGGCCTGGCCGAAGATATAACCTATCGTTTTTCAAAATGGGACGCCGCCGCAAAGGAAAAATACATCGGTGACGAAAAAGAATGGGAACACACCCAAGGCTTTATGAAAAAAATCCTCGACAACTCGGGCATTTCCTACGTAGAAGCCGACGGCGAAGCCGCATTCTACGGACCAAAGCTGGACATCCAAATCAAAAACGTACACGGCAAAGAGGACACCCTAATCACCATACAAATCGACTTCCAACTGGCCGAACGCTTCGGTATGACCTACGTGGACGCAGAAAGCACAAAACAACATCCCTACATCATTCACCGCTCATCCATAGGCTGCTACGAGCGCACCCTCGCCCTTCTCCTCGAAAAAACCGCAGGCGCAATGCCCTTCTGGTTAGCCCCCACGCAGTTCATGGTAATTCCGATAGCAGAACGCCACCAAGAAGCCGCCCAAGTCGTAGTTGACAAACTAACCGCCGCAAACCTACGCGCCGAAGCCGACATGCGCAACGAAAAAATGGGCTTAAAAATCCGAGAAGCCCAACTACAAAAAATCCCCCTAATGTTAGTCCTTGGCGACAACGAAATAGCAGAAAACAAAGTATCCATCCGCTCCAGAGAAAACGGCGACGAAGGCCAACAAGACCTAACAACCGCAATAGAAAACTGGAAAACCCAAAACTCATGGTAACAACCCTACCCGGCACCTTCCTAACCCACATGCAAGAAATACTGGGAACCGACTACAACACATTCCTCGAATCCTACAACAATGAGCCTGTGCGTGGTATAAGGATTAATCAGTTAAAGGTCAAAACCAAAACCTTGGGGGTTTTGCCCCCAAGCCCCCACAAGGGGACGCGTCCCCTTGACCCCGGCTGCATGGGCGAGCAGCTCCGCTTTAGCGGAGCGACCAGCCCCGTTTGTTGGTGTGGTGATGGTTTTGTTTATGACAGTAGTGAGAGGCCCTCTAAGAGTGTGGGGTATCATGCGGGGTTGTTTTACATTCAGGAGCCTAGTGCTATGTGTCCTGCGGAAGTCCTTGACGCGCAGCCGGGGCATCGCGTCCTTGACCTATGTGCTGCGCCGGGTGGAAAATCTGTTCAGATTGCGGGGCATTTGCAGGGGGAAGGGTTGCTGATGTCTAATGACGCCAGTCCTTCTCGTAGCCGTGCGCTTGTTAAAAATTTGGAGCGGGCGGGGGTTACAAACGCCGTTGTTACAACCGAGCAGCCTAAAAAGCTTGCGGAGCGTTTTCCCGATTTTTTTGATAGGATTTTGGTGGACGCGCCTTGTTCGGGTGAGGGGATGTTTAGGCGCGACCCGGACGCTATAAAGGCTTATACAGCTAACAAGCCCGAGGCTTGTGCGGCGGTGCAGCAGGATATTTTGCGTCACGCGGCAAAAATGCTAAAGCCGGGTGGGCGGTTGGTTTACTCTACGTGTACGTTTAATACACAGGAAAACGAAGGCACAATCACCACGTTTTTGCAAAGCCACGATGATTTTACGGCGGTGCAAATAGACCACTCCGCGCTGGGAATACAACCCGCCCGCGACCCGCTCCCCCAAGCCGCCAGAATATGGCCGCACCTAGCCAACGGCGAGGGGCATTTTGTTGCTTTGCTGGAGAAAAAAGAGAGTAACATTCCCGATTTTGTTTTTTTGGCCAAAAGCATTCCACCCCTTGAGTTTACTGCCTTTATCGATGATTTTTTATGCATGGATTTCCCCCAAAATGCCTATGTTTTGCATGGTATCAATTTGTATCTTCAGCCCGTCGCGCTACACTTGAGCGGGATACGGGTTGCGCGTAGCGGCTGGCATTTGGGAGAATGCACCAAGGGGCGGTTTGTTCCGAGCCAAGCCCTTGCAATGGGCTTGCGAAAGGAGCAGGCGCGGTATGCCGTGGAGCTTTCCGAGGAGGATGCCTTCCGTTATCTTCGAGGGGAGTCGCTTTTTCACAGCGAAGCGCACGCGCAACCCCAAAAGCCGTGGATTCTTATTTGTCACGACGGACACCCGCTTGGCTGGGCGCGGCTTGTTCAGGGGCGGCTAAAAAATAATTTGCCTGTGGGTTGGGCTGTTTCTTCATAAGACGAGCTTCCTTTGCGTATAGTGTAAAACCAGACGTTAAAAGGAGTTCTAATATGGCAATTACAAAAAATCAGGTTAAGCACCTTAGCGTGGGCATTTTGATGGCATATTGCATCACGGCTATTGTGTTTTTGGGTTACGCGATTTTGATTACTTACACAAATGTAAGCGAGCGCAGTTTACCCATGGTGGTGGCGATTACCACGGTGTTATCGGTGATGGTGGCGGGCTTCGACGCGGCACGCGGCGCAGAAAGCCGCGGCTGGATATGGGGCATGGTCGCGGGGTTTGTATATGTAGTAATCATGGCAATATTTATGGCAGTGCTGATACCGGAATTTTCCGTAGGAATGCGAGCCGTTACCACGTTTTTACTGGCAATAGCAGGCGGCGGCCTCGGCGGGATTTTTGGAATAAACATGAGAAAATAATCTACCTCGCCGCGCAAAAGCGCGGCACGCGGGAGCGGAGCAATGCAGAGCTTTGCTCGGCAGTGCGAGGGGGCTTGGGGGCGAAGCCCCCATTAAAATAGAAAGTAGGAAGTACTTATGACAATTTTCCAAGCGATTGTGCTGGGAATAGTGCAAGGGATAGCGGAGTTTTTACCTATTAGCTCTTCGGGGCATTTGGTGCTTTTGCATGGGCTGTTTGGGTTTTTCGATTATGATTTTGATATTGCCGAGGCGTACCAGTTTACATTTGATATTGTGGTACATTTGGGGACGTTGGTGGCGATTTTTGTAGCATTTTGGCCGGAGATTTGGAAGCTGATTAAAAATCCGTTTTCCAAGATGACGGGGCTGCTTATTGTTGGGTCGTTTCCTGTGGTGATTGCGGGATTTCTTTTGCGGGATTCCATTATCGCAAATTTACGAACGGGGATTTGGCTGGCGGCGGCGTTTACTGTCACGGGATTTTTGCTGCTGCTGGCCGATAAATTTACAAAAAATGTGAAGGAAGACAAAGACATCACATATCCCGACGCCTTGATAATCGGCTGTATGCAGGCCTTGGCATTGCCGCCGGGGATTTCCCGAAGCGGCACTACCATCACAGGCGGACTTATGCGCGGGCTTAACAGAGAAACCGCGACACGTTTCTCATTTATGCTGGCATTGATAGCCATAGCAGGCGTAAGTTTTCTCGAAGGCGTAAGCGTAGTAACAGGCGGCACGGCAATAGAGACGCTTGGTGCAATGCCAATGATTATTGGATTTATAGTATCGGCTGTGGTGGGCTATGCCGCCATCCGTTTGCTGTTGCAACTTATCAAGGCTTGCAAGCTGCGTTACTTCTCGTACTATTTGTGGGCTTTGGCGGTATTCCTGCTCATAGATTTCTTATTTATCACCCCAAGAATTTTTTAACCGAAAGGACTAATATATGGCGAGAATGTACGACCTACGCCAGAAAGAAATCGTAAACATTACCGACGGCGCACGCTACGGCTTTGTAAGCGACCTGGAGCTGGACACCGTCGAAGGCAAAATAACTGCGTTGATAGTACCCGGCCCGGGGCGAGTGCTGGGGGTTTTTGGCCGCGACCAGGAGTACAAGATACCGTGGGAAAAAATCAATAAAATAGGCGATGATATAATCCTCGTTGACTGCTCCACGGAGAATGTATTAATAGGAAGCGAGTAAACTCTTTACAGCCCGGACATCCTTATGATACTCTTTTTACGACAAAATCCGAAAGAGGCCTGTAAATGCAATACAAAATCTCCTTCCCGCACATGGGCAAATACCACGTACCGATAAAAATTCTTATGGAAAAACTCGTCGGCTCGTATGGCGTTGTTTCTCCCGCTCCACCTATGACAAAACGCACGATAGAGCTTGGGACAAAGCACAGCCCGGAGTTTGTTTGCATTCCCTTCAAATACAATTTAGGCAATTTTATCGAAGCCCTCGAAAACGGCGCAAATGTGCTTTTCCACACAAGCGGCGATTGTCGAATGGGCTTTTATAATGAGGTGCAGGAGCAAATTTTGCGAGACATGGGCTACGACTTTAAGCTCTGCATTTTGGAAACAAACAGCCGCAACCGCAGCCTGCGCGACTTCCACAACATGTTTAAAGCCCTAAACCCACGGCTTACATACGCCAAAACCATCTCGGCAATCGCGCTGGTTATCCGTATCATTTTCGCCATGGACAAAACAGAAGAATACGTACGCAAAAACATCGGATTCGAAAAAAACCCCGGAGAACTGGAAAAAATCGAGAAAAATTTCCTAGCAGACATAGCAAATGCAACATTCTTCCAAGTCGGCAAAATCTACAAAAAATACATGTCACAGCTACAAGCCGTGCCGCTGGACAAGCCTCAAAACTGCATGAAAATAGGCGTAGTAGGCGAGCTATACGTCCTAATGGAGCCGTTCTCAAATTATTTCATCGAAAAAGAACTCGCAAAATTTGGCATAGAAGTCACCCGCTATATCAACGTCTCGTATCTTCTTTTTTCGCCAAAGCACAAAATCCCGCATTTGCTCAAAGAAGCCGACGGCTTTGTCACCTACGAAATCGGCGCGGACGGCACAGACAGCGTGGCAAAAAGCGTCTTTTTCGCAAAAAACGGCTACGACGGAATCATCCACCTAAAGCCATTCGGTTGCACGCCCGAGGTTAACAGCATTCCGATTGTGCAGCGGGTTAGCGACAGCTATGGTATTCCCGTGTTGTATTTCAGCTTTGATTCACAGACTTCGGAGACGGGTGTAAAAACACGCTTAGAGGCATTCTACGACATGATTCAAATGAAAAGGGGAGCATAAAATGAAAGCATATCTGGGCATAGACATAGGAAGCATTTCCACAAAAGGAGTAATCATCGACGAAAAAAAAGAAATAATCGCGCACTCCTACCTTTGGACAGAAGGCAATCCCATAGGCGCGGTAAAAAACGTAGTACGCGAGCTAAAAGACCAACTCCCGCCACAAACGCAGGTTGTAGCAGTAGGCACAACAGGCAGCGCGAGAAAGCTAATAGGCACAGTCCTCGGCGCGCAAATCGTAAAAAACGAAATCACAGCCCACGCAGTAGGCACAATGAGCCGTGTCCCGGGCGTCCGCACCATCCTGGAAATCGGCGGCCAAGACAGCAAAATAATCCTACTAAACAACGGCATAGTAACCGACTACGCCATGAACACAATCTGCGCCGCAGGCACAGGCTCATTCCTGATGTCGCAGGCCAAACGCCTTGGCCTGGCCATAGAAGAGCTGGGCGAGATGGCACTAAAATCCAAAAACCCTACCCGCATAGCCGCCCGCTGCACCGTCTTCGCAGAAAGCGACCTGGTCCACAAAGCCCAAATCGGCCACAAAAAAGAAGACATAGTAGCGGGCATCTGCAACGCCGTAGTAAACAACTACCTAAACAACGTAGGCAAAGGCAAGCGAATCTCCGCGCCCACGGTTTTCCAAGGCGGCGTAAGCAAAAACGTAGGCGTAGTCCGCGCCTTCGAAGAAATCCTCGGCCACGAAGTATACGTAGACGACTTCGGCCACCTAATGGGCTGCCTGGGCGTAGCAGTCTTGGCAAAAAACAGCAAAAAAGAAAGCCCCTTCAACTTCAATATCCAAGAAATAAACTTCGTAACAAAAGGAAAAGAATGCGACGTCTGCCCCAACAACTGCGAAATCATCTACATCTACCGCAACGACGAGCTACTGGACTCATGGGGCAACCGCTGCGAACGCGGAACAAGCTAAAATGCTTTACAACCTCACAAAAATGTTATAGGATAACTACCGCAATCGTAATTTTGTTGCGCAAAATTGCGATGCTCTTTGCTAATGTAGCTCAGGTGATAGAGCAGCTGATTCGTAATCAGCAGGTCAGGGGTTTGAGTCCCCTCATTAGCTCTACATATGTTTAAGAAAAGACGCGGGGTGATTATATGGATATGCAAATTGATAAAGCTAAACTTGAGATGTTTTTAAAAGAAAGAAATGTATCAAATAAATGCCCACTGTGTGGCATGAATGAATTAAATGCATTTGTGGATTTCGTTGCAGGTGTTCAGGCAGCTCCTTTTAATTCCCTTCCTGGTCGCCATATGCCATTAGTTACGTTAGTTTGCAACAACTGCGGCTGTACCACGTTTATAAGCGCACTACAAAACAACTTGTTGGTTTCTACAGATGGGGGTGCGCATAATGGGCAATGAGAGCAGTAACATAATTCCATTTAAAAACGGCAAAGCGGACAGTGTATACATACCACCTGCTCCTGCGTATAATAACCGTAGAGATGAGGAAGGAGGCAGCAACATGGACACTGCAAAACTTATAGAGCGTTTAGACCAAGACAGGCGTGATTCTGAGTTGCGCCTGCAAAACAGCATGGATAGCCTAAAGCGCGAGCTACGGGAAGATAGGCAACAAACGGAACAACGCTTAGATGACAGGATGGCAGAAGAACGTAGATTGTCAGAACAGCGTGAGGAACGCATGGAAAAACGCTTTAGTGAATCTATGGCGCGGTTTGATAAAACGACTGGTGAGTTAAAAAATGATGTAAACCACTTGAAGTGGTGGATTCTCGGCGTATGCATGGCTACAATTATTGGGATTGCTTCTATGATAATTACCGTTATCTTAAACTAGGCTTTATAAAAAATAATATATAAAATACAGCCACCTAGACGTGGCTGTATTTTATACTTTTTACATATTGAATTTAGAGGTGGCTACCTAATGTCTGAACAAACCAATGAAAACCTAATCCTCGAAGGTCGCAAAGCGGTACTCGAAGCCCTAAACCACGACAAGCCGATAGACCGTATTCTACTCCGTCGCGACGGGGACAAGCCCGTGGAAGGCACGTTACGTATGATAGCGGCAAAAGCCCGTGACCGCCGCCTTGTTGTGCAAGAGGTAGACCGCGCCAAGCTGGACGCCCTATCCGAGACGGGCCATCACCAGGGCGTAATAGCCCTATGCCCCGCCGTTCCCTACTTCTCCGTAGAAGAAATCCTGCAAATCGCCCGCGACCGTGGTGAGCCGCCCTTCATAATAGTCCTTGACGGCGTCACCGACCCGCACAATCTTGGTGCAGTTTTGCGCTCTGCCGACGCGGGCGGCGTCCATGGCGTCATTATTCCAAAACGCCGTGCCGTAGGTCTCACAGGCACGGTTGCAAAAACCTCCGCAGGCGCGCTTTCCCATGTAGCCGTAGCCCGCGTAGGCAACATAACCCGCACCCTGGAAGAGCTTAAAAAAGAAGGCCTATGGATAGCCTGCGCCACCATGGAAGGCGAAAGCCTGTTCACCGCAGACCTCGCAGGCCCCATCGCCCTTGTCCTCGGCGCAGAAGGCGAAGGCGTATCCCGCCTCGTTTCCGAAAACTCCGACTTCGCGGTCTCCATTCCCATGCTCGGCAAAATCTCTTCCCTTAACGTCTCCGTAGCCGCAGGCGTCCTAATCTACGAAGTCGTCCGCCGCAGGACAACCTAATGCATTACCTACTCGTAGACGGCTACAATGTTATCCACGCCGGCGAAGCCCTGGCCGCCATAGCCTCCGACTCACTCGACGCCGCACGAAAAAAACTCTGCGACATGTTAGCCGAGTTCCGCGCCCTATCCCGCTACCGCATAATAGTGGTTTTCGACGCGCACCTTGTATCAGGCGGTGTAGGCTCCGTTCAATCCGCTCGCGGAATAAAAATCGTATTCACACGCGAAGCCGAAACCGCAGACCACTACATAGAACGCGCCGCCTACAAACTAGCCGCAAAAAAAACCGACAAAATAACAGTAGCCACCTCCGACACCCTGGAGCAACTAATAATAATGGGAAGCGGATCTTCCCGAATCTCAGCAGAATCACTCCTCGAAGAAATAGAAACAACCCGCACAAAATCCCTATCTACCCACCAAAAAACCCGCCCAATAAAAAAGAATCCCATAGAACACTTCCTAGACCCAAAAACAGCCCAACAACTGGAAGACATGCGCTATGGTAAGGAATAAAACCCTGAAAAACCTAAACCTTGGGGCTTTGCCCCAAACCCCACAAGGGGATGCGCCCCCTTGACCCCCATCATTTGGAGCATATACATAGGAGGTGACGTTGGTGACCGACGAAAATTTAATTATTAAGTTTAATGATGGTGACAAGCTTGCGCTGGATATTCTGCTTAACCGCTATAAAAACCTTGCACGCTCGAAAGCCAAGGCATACTACGTAGCAGGCGGCGACCCGGAGGACCTTATCCAAGAGGGAATGATAGGACTTTACAAAGCTGTTCTTGATTTCGATGCGACAAAAAATAACAGCTTTGCGGCATTTGCGTCGCTTTGTATCGTACGACAATTGCAAACGGCGATAAAGGCGGCCGGGCGGCAAAAGCACATGCTGCTTAACGAGTCGCTTTCCCTTGATAACGCGGAGCAGGGAGAATCCTACATGGACAAGCTGCCCGACCCTGCAATCAACGACCCGGAAGCCCTTTTCCTCGGCCGCGAGGCCTTGCGCGACGCAAAAGCATTTATCAAAAGAAGCCTAAGTCCACTGGAGCATAGCGTTCTCACCCTCCATATGGAAGGCAAAACCCATGCAGAAATCGCAGCCACCCTCGACAAAACACTAAAATCCGTAGACAACACCCTACAGCGCATCAGAAAAAAACTCGGCAAAAACATCCGCACTTAAAAAAATTATTTTACCCCTTGCATTAGCCTTTGTCCTATGGTAATATTCTCGCCGTTAGGGAGAATTCCCGAGTGGCCAAAGGGGGCAGACTGTAAATCTGTTAGCTATGCTTTCGAAGGTTCAAATCCTTCTTCTCCCATTAAAATGGGGACGTTGTCCCCAAACCCCTGCCGGAAGCGTCGAGCGAAGTGCGCTCGACAACGGGCAAAGCCCGATTTTCTTCCTCCCTCGCCGCGCACGGCGCGGCTTCGTTGCGGGGTCGCGCAGGGGCGCGACAAAAACGTAAAGCTTTCGCCGTTGGTGAGGGCTTTTATTATTTAAGGAGGTAATTATGATGACTTTAGCCAAAGCCGAAGAAATCCTAAAAAAGTACAACAAAGAGCCGTTTCTTATCCAGCATGGGCAAACGGTATCGGGGGTGATGGGGTATTTCGCCAAAAAGCACGACCCCGAGCGGGAGGAATATTGGCGTGTTGTGGGGATGTTGCACGACACGGATTTTGAGCAATACCCCGAGGAGCATTGTGTACGCGGCATAGAAATCCTAAAATCCGAGGGTGTACCCGAGGATATTATTGCCTCTGCACTTAGTCATGGATGGGGAATGACAAAAACGCCGTACGAGCCGTCTCACATCATGGAAAAAATCCTCTACGCCACGGACGAGCTTACGGGGCTAATCGGTGCGACCGCGCTAATGCGCCCAAGCAAAAGCACCTCCGACATGGAGGTATCCAGCGTAAAAAAGAAATTCAAGGATAAAAAATTTGCCGCAGGCTGCTCACGCGACGTTATAAAACAAGGCGCAGAAAACCTCGGCTGGACATTGGAAGAATTAATGCAGGAAACAATTTTGGCAATGCGAGAAGTGGAGGCACAAGCAAATGGCAGCTAACGCATTTGACGTATTAATGGAGCGTGGGTTTATTTCGCAGTGTACCCACGAGGAAGAACTCCGCGAGTTACTGGGCAAGGAGCAAGTTACCTTCTATATGGGCTATGACCCTACGGCGGACAGCCTTACCGCCGGCCATCTTCTCACCCTAATGGCGCACGCGCACATGCAAAAGGCCGGCCACCGTCTCATCACGCTAATGGGAACAGGCACAGGCATGATAGGCGACCCAAGCGACCGCACAGAAATGCGCGGCGTAATGACAAAGGAAACGATAGCGCACAATATCGCGGCATTTAAAAAACAATTCGAACGCTTCATAAAATACGACGACGGAAAAGCCATCATGGACGAAAACGACTGGCTTCTCGACCTGCCGTTGGTATCCTTTATGCGCGACTACGGTGTCCACTTTTCCGTTAACAAAATGCTTGCCGCCGAGTGCTACAAATCACGGCTGGAGGACGGTCTCACCGCCTTTGAGTTCACATACATGTTAATGCAGGCCTACGATTTTGTGGAGCTGTACCGCCGCTACGGTTGCCGCCTTCAGCTTGGCGGGAGCGACCAGTGGAGCAATATAATCGCAGGCGTGGAGCTTCTGCGCAAAACCGAAGGCGTACAAGCCTATGGCCTTACCTTCAACCTGCTAACCACGGGCAGCGGCCAAAAAATGGGCAAAACCGCCAAAGGCGCGGTATGGCTTAGCGCGGAAAAAACCTCACCCTACGAGTTTTACCAATACTGGCGAAACGTAGAGGACAGCACGGTAATCCGCAACCTAAAGCTGCTCACATTTCTACCGATGGAAGAAATAAACGAAATGGCAAGATGGCAAGGCGCAGAGCTAAACCGCGCCAAAGACATCCTGGCTTTCGAAATAACCAAAATAGTCCACGGCGAAGAAGCGGCGGAAAAATCCCAAGCGGCGGCACAAGCCCTGTTCGCAGGCGGCGGCGACTTGGAAACCATGCCAACCACAGAAATCCCCCGTGCAGACCTCGCAGAAGGCATAAACATCATAGTATTCTTGGAAAAACTAAACCTGCTGCCCTCACGCGGCGAAGGCCGTCGCCTTATAGCCCAAGGCGGCGTAAAAATAAATGACGAAAAAATCGAAAGCCACGAGCATATAATTAAAGAAGCCGACTTCAAAGACGGTTACATCCTTGTGCAAAAGGGCAAAAAAATCTATCACCGCGGTCGCCTTGTATGAGTGACGGCATAATAATCAATAACACCGACATAGCCATCACAGCGGTAAACCCGTCGGGGTTCCCGACTGATGGCTTGCCCGAGGTTGCATTCGTAGGCAAATCCAACGTAGGCAAATCCTCGCTAATCAACGCCATGCTCGGCAGAAAACGCCTCGCCCGTACCAGCCGCCAACCGGGTAAAACTCGTACAATTAATTTCTTTCACGTGGAGAAAAAACTGTACTTCGTGGATTTGCCCGGGTACGGATACGCCCGTGTTTCCAAGAGCGAATCTGCAAAATGGGGCGACATGGTAGAAGGCTACCTAAAAAATCGGCCACAGCTAAAGCGGATTTTCTTGCTACTCGACATCCGCCACGAGCCGGGCGAAAACGACCTTATGCTGTACGAATGGTTTAGGCATTACAACCTGCCATTTACCGCAATCGCCACAAAAAGCGACAAAATAACACGCGCACAGCTACAAAAGCACTTGGCGATTATCCGCAAAAAGTTGGGCGCGGACGAGCCGCCGATTCCATTCTCCAGCGAAACCCGCCAAAACCGTGAGGAACTTTGGTCGCTTATTCTGGACAATTGCGGCATAGATATGTTATAGTAATCGTTGGAAAATGAGGTGGCGTAATGGAAGAAACAAATAGCGGCGCAGTAGTAGGCCAAATTTACACAGGTAAGGTGCTTAAAATCAAGCCGTTTGGTGCGATTATCTCCTTGCCAAACAGCGCACCGGGGCTTGTACACATCTCCCAAATCGCCAACGGGTTTATCCAAAGCGTAGGCGACGTCCTAAACATAGGCGACGAAGTGGACGTGCGGGTAGTAAGCAACGACCCCACCTCCGGCAAAATCTCACTTTCCATGAAGGACGTACCGCAACGTATTAACATATACGGCGACAGCGAAGACGACGACAACGACGGAGAATACTACTACGACGACACCCCCCCCGTAATCACAGCCGCCGCCGCCGCCAACTTCGAAGAAAAATTCAAATCCTGGCAAAAGCTTTCCAACGAAAGAATAGCAGGGATTAACCGCAGGAATAAACGCAATAAAAGAAGATAGATACTTGCGCCCGCCGCGTAAATTACGGGCTGGGAGAAAACACCGAAGACCCCGGCTCTAGGGCTATTACAGATACCAAAGTCACCGACGGGTTTACGTGAATCGTAAGTTGTAGCGAAGCGGGGTTTTTTCTTGTGCCGGATGCAAAGGCCGTGTCGAAGGGGATATTATTGCCTATGAGGATACCCGTAAGGGCGTAGTATTCTAACAGGGTGAGATGTTCGTTGTTTAGTATCTTTCGAAACAATGTCCCGGTAAGCACTGCATTTATTTGTGCGTCAAACAGCAAGGTAATCACTCCGTGTGGTAAGTTAAGCTAGTATATTGTATGAATTGTGCTTGGGATGTTGCTTTACCCCGTAGATGTTTTGGTTAAAACCGCTCCAGCCCGCGTAAATACTGCATTGTTGCCGAGAGAACTGTCCCCGTGACAATAATTTGCAGTTGGCGTGATTTTGAATACTATATGTAGCCCGCCCCAATCCGAAAGGGTGAGTAGGGGCGGATTTTTGTTTGCATGAGTTTGCTACTCAAATATGAGAATGCCGGGTATTTTTACATCGTCAAGCACTCTTTCTGTATGGAATATATTGGGTTAACTTTTGACCCGACAATATAATTCTTGCAAAAATCCTTATAATTATTACATATTCTCGCAGGGGAAATTTTTTGGGCTAAACTTATTTTGCAACGAGCGATACAGCTTTGATACGGCTACTGGAAGTAAAAGGGGGTGTCATATGAATCCAGAATGGCTACAGATTTTTTACGGGTGCAGGGGGTAGCGATTTATTGATTTTCAAAAAGGTTGCTAAAGGCATGAATAATACTTGGTTTGAAAATGAGGTGTCTGTTTCTAAATGGTATTTGTACAAGCCAATAAAAAAATAAAAGAGGTGTATTTATGGATTTTATTCGCAACTGGCAACCCGACCTTATAATGATTTTAGTTTTCATTATAGGCGGAATTATTGAAATTATTATTACACCAATGTTTGCAAAAGAAGAATCAGTTACACGTTGGCGCATTGGTGGCGTTATTGCTGTTATAGTCGGATTGGTGTTTTTGGCTATAAGATTCTATGGGGCGTGATTTTGTGGACGAAAAGAAAAGAATCGTAATCACAGGAACAACGGTATTAAAGTTTATTTCCCTTTCGGGCGCAAATAATCTTTTTTACAGCAAAAAAATGTTGCTTTTCCGGTTTGGACAAAAATGTCACAACCGGAAAAGTAACGCACCATTATGCACAACCCCGCCCGACAAAAAAATTTTCCAGCAAAAAACTTCTTGACATCTTCCGACAACGTGATATTATTTTATCGGACAATTGCATAAAACATCAAGAGAGGTGGAGGGAACAGGGCCCTGCGAAACCCGGCAACCGTCGCATTTGCGAAATGGTGCTAATTCCCCCGAGGTCATTCTTCGGAAGATGTTAAACACATAAAGCCCTGTAGGGGGCTTATTTTTTTGCCACGCAAAAGCGTGGCAAAAAGGCGAACGAATCGCAAAAAGCGATTTGTGAGATTAACCCTGCAAGATAAAAAAAGGAGGAAACAAAATGCATTTATTCACATCAGAATCAGTAACAGAGGGACATCCCGACAAAATGTGCGACCAAATTTCCGACGCGGTATTGGACGCGATTTTGGAGAAAGACCCTAACGCACGTGTTGCGTGCGAGGTAACGACCACTACGGGTATGGTGCTTGTGGCGGGTGAGATTACCACAAATTGCTATGCGGATATCGAAAAGATTGCACGTGATACCGTGCGCGGTATCGGCTACACGGGTGCGGATATGGGCTTTGACGCCGATAGCTGTGCGGTGCTTGTTACACTTAGCGGCCAATCGCCGGACATCGCCATGGGAGTAGACGCTTCGTTAGAAAGCCGCGAAGCCGGCGGTGACGCCGACACAGGCGCAGGCGACCAAGGTATGATGTTTGGCTACGCCTGTAACGAAACACCGGAGCTTATGCCCTTACCCATCGCACTTAGCCACGCGCTTACACGCAAGCTTGCAGAAGTCCGTAAAAACGGTACGATTCCATACCTTCGTCCGGACGGGAAGGCGCAAGTTACCGTTTCTTACGACGAAAACAAGAAGCCTACAGGCGTAACCGCCGTAGTAGTTTCCACCCAGCACTCGGAAGACGCCACAAACGAGCGTATCCGCGAAGACATTATGAACTCCGTTATCAAGCCCGTTATCCCTGCGGAATTACTTTCCGACGCGACAAAATATTACATCAACCCCACAGGACGCTTTGTAATCGGCGGCCCTGTTGGTGACGCGGGACTTACAGGCCGTAAGATTATCGTAGACACATACGGCGGATATGCCGCACATGGCGGCGGTGCGTTCTCGGGCAAAGACCCCACAAAAGTAGACCGTTCTGCGGCTTACATGGCTCGCTATATTGCCAAAAACATCGTTGCCGCAGGCCTCGCCGACCACTGCGAAGTCCAGCTTGCTTACGCTATCGGCGTAGCTCGTCCTGTTTCTGTTTATGTAAACACTAAGGGTACGGGCAAAGTTGCGGATTCTAAGCTTTCCGACGCGGTTAACGCTACCTTTGACCTTCGCCCGGCGGGGATTATTAACTTCTTCGACCTTCGCCGCCCTATTTACAAGCAAACCGCGGCATACGGCCACTTCGGACGTACAGATATCGACTTGCCATGGGAAAAAACCGATAAAGCGGACACATTAAAAGCCGCATGTAAATAATCTAACAATTAAAAAAAGAGCGTGAAATTGAAAAAATTTCACGCTCTTTTTGCGTCACTTGCTCTAGTTGTCAACCACGTAAGCAAAGGAATCTCCCGGTTTAATCGGGTGTGCTATTCTATCTCTTCTAAATTCGAAATATGCTCGCCATTCGCTGTATTTAAAGAAAACATCAAAATAAGACAAAATATCTGCGCCAAGCAAAAAGCCGAGCTTTGGTGCTTCGTCGGATGTAATAAAATATCCATCGTGAAAAATTTCATGGTCGCCGATTATCATTTTTATTGCCGGAATCCCATAAGCATTTAATTTTCGCCCATCTGCAAGGATTGGCTTTTCATCTTCTGTTAAAGCGGATTAAATGAGAAACGGTCTCGGCAGAGCAAAAAATCGCGAACGCCTCACCGCGTTTTTTGCGATAGGCGAGACCGATTTCGAATTAATCCGCTATAGTGATATTTTATTAATTTCAATCCATTTTTTGTCATAACCCAAGTCGGATAAAATTTTTGAGTTAATTGTCGTTCTTGTCGCACCGGTATCAAGCAAAAACATAGCCATTTTCATGCCTTTACCGTCATTGGTTGCCAAATCAACACGTATACGTGCCGCGCCATTAGGAGACAGCTCAACGTATTTCACGCAAATCCTCCCAACACGCTCATTCGGTTTAGCCCCTCAATTACGATAGTATCCCGTGAATCAAAAGAGCAGCTTATATCCCATGCTTCCTCAAAGCTATCACAAAGACCTAAAATTTTCCCAACTTGCTCTCCTATGTTGTAATCAACGTTTACAATCTCTACAATCGCGAACTCATTTGGGAATAATGTCGAAATCACATTAAAATCTCTGGTGGTACTGTCATTAACTTCACGCATGAAATCAACTCCTTGCAATGTTTGCTTTATTATATCACTGTCTTGAAGGAGATGACAAATTATTGGGTAAATATATGGTGGAGTAACCGGAAACCTAAAAACAGGTATATTAAATAGGAGTAGGACATAGGCTTTATGTAGTATCTGTGCTGTTTAGCACTATAGAAAGGAGACAACCCCTTATGCTCAACTATTTAAATGATTGCCTTGGATGTATGCGGTGCATGTTATTAATTTTTGCATTCATGCCAAATCTAAGCATTCCTGAAAAAGAAGTTCACCAAAAAAAGGAAGGCAAAAGACAAAGCACCTCCAAGCGCAATAAGTCCAAGCCCTCCAAGAACAAGCCGTGAGTAATGAAAGCCTGTCCATGCCTTTACTTTACAAAAAGAGAAGAGCGCATTTTAACATAAATTGCGCCCTTCTCTTACTTTCGTATTCAAAATTCCGAAATAATTCATCAAAAAAACATCAATATCAAAAAAAAAATTATTGTAATGTCCATTAATGACTTTTTTCGCTATTACAATTTAAAACACAAAAACCAGCAAAACCGAAACAACCGCAAACGCCAAAAACACAATTTTATTCCACTGCAACACACGCCCCGCGCCATAGGAAGAAAACGGCAAAACCGGAATACAGCGGAATATCAGATAAACCACGGCAACATGGCTCATAACCATTAAAACCACGTTATTAACAAATCTGCTACCTACAACGACGGCGATTAAAAACAGCCAAATCAAGATAGAGTTTATTGCCATATCGCGTTTAAACGTAGGCGTATTCTCGTATTTATCGGGATACCATCCGCCAATCATGGGATAGAACGAAAACATAGCCATGATAGGCGAAAACACAAATCCGCCCTGCGTAAAACGGAAATGCCACTTTCGCCGCGTAAACAACGTTCCAAGCCAGCCGACCGCGGCAATCCCCAAAAACACAAGCCCAAACGAGCCTGCGACAATCAACGGGTCGTTGTCGCCGAGGATAACATTCCACAGGAAAAGCATATTTATCAAAGCAAAAAGCACGATTTGCGGGACGCTCGCATAGCAACGTTCGTACTTTTTCGTTTCTTCCTTGTCGGGCAAAGCCATGTAAAAGTCCGCTCCTGCGCAGAACATAAATGTTTCTACAAAGATGGTCTGCGCCTTGATTGCCGTAGAAAAGCCAAGGGCTTGTATGGATTTTATCAGCGACGTCTTTACAAAGCCGCGCTTTTCGAAGGCAGCCCATGAGCCTACGTTGTCGTCCTGTACATATGAGACTTGTGCGTCGCAGCCGAGTTCCCACAGGGTTTTTATGCATTCGTCCATCAGGCGACCTGCTATGCCGTGGCCTTGGCACTCCGGCGTGGTAAACAGAAAACTCACTATGCCGATTTTTTTATCGCCCGACTGCTTTGTGTAGTAGAAGACACCGCCTACGATTTTGTCGTCCGATACTGCCACCAGCCCCAGCGTGGGCTTTCTTATGATGAGATATCCTATTATGCCAAAGGCTTTGCGGGCTACGCTTGCGGCTTCTTTTGCTTCGTTTTCCTGCATTTGGCGTATTGTAAATTCCATTTGCTTCACTCCTTTGCTGTGATTTTAGCACACACTTGGGGTTGACACAAAAATTTCCATGCGATACGCTGTAAAAAATATAAAAAAGGGGAGTTTTTATAATGAAAAAAATCGGTATCTTAGGCGCGTGCGGGATGGTAGGCAGCACCATGCTAAAAGTTTTGGAGGAGCGCGACCTGCCCGTCTCGGAGTTATATTTATTTGATGTAGGCGAAGCGGTTGGCAAAACCATAGATTTTAAAGGTAAAAAAGTAACCGTAGAAGAATCCACTTTGGAAATCTTCGACAGAGGAATAGACATCTGCCTGTTTGCAATAGACACACCAATCAGCCAAAAATACGCACCTATAGCCGCAAAAAAAGGCTGCGTTGTTGTAGACAACAGCTCCGCATGGCGCATGGACAAAAATGTTCCGCTGGTAGTACCCGAGGTAAACGGCGGAGATATCTTTGGTAACAACGGGATAATCGCCAGCCCAAACTGCTCTACGATACAGGCGGTGACGGCTATCGCGCCGTTGCACCGTGCGTTTGTTATTAAACGGCTTATATATTCTACGTATCAGTCTGTGTCGGGCGCGGGTGTGGCCGGCATTGCAGATTTGGCGCGTACAAATAAGGGCGAAGCCCCGCAGTGCTTCCCATATCCCATAGCGGGCAATGTTATCCCACGCATAGACGTATTTGGCGAAGACGGCTACACAGGCGAAGAAAGCAAAATGATACAGGAAACACGCAAAATCCTGCACGAGCCAAACCTAAAGGTAACAGCCACCACAGTACGCGTACCCGTAGAAATCGGCCATAGCGAGTCAATAAACATCACATTCGAAAAGCCGTTTGAGCTGGAAGAAGTCCGCAAAATCTTGGAAAACGCCGACGGCGTAATAGTACAAGACGACCCCGCAAAGGATTTTTACCCCATGCCAAAGCTAATCGCAGGCACAGACCAAGTATATGTAGGCAGAATCCGCCGCGACTTTAGCGCGGAAAACAGCATTAACCTATGGGTAGTAGCCGACAACGTACGCAAAGGCGCGGCCACAAACGCCGTGCAAATCGCAGAGCGTCTTATCAAAGGAGAATAGTAAACTTACCCGCCGTCGCTGCCCCGCGCAACCACTATCACCCCCGAGCGTGGAGCGTTTGCGAGCCTTGTGCGCTCGCGGGCTACCGCTCGGCGGTTTTGTTTTACTTCTTCTTCCAGAAACGCTATTTTGCGGCCTCGTTCTGAGTCGGTTAGGGTGGGGTCGCCCAAGCCCATTTTCAGCTCGTTTAGTTGGCTTCTGCCGGAGGAAAGGTTTCTGTTTAGCTTCACCAGCCTTGCCGACGTCGTTGGGCGAGTTACAAAGTTTGTAAACCGCATTCTGCGAAATTGCTCCGGCTCCACGACAAATATTTGTACATTGTCAGCATCTGTTAGCCGCCACAGTCTGCGTGTGTTTTCTATCAACGCGCTGTCGTCGGGCAGGGGGCTTTGCAAAACGATTTCGTTTATTACCGGGCTTTCCGGTAATTTTTTTTGCTCGGCGGCGGCGGTTGTTTTCTTTTCCGGGGTTAATTCCGATACGACGCCGTTTGCGGCGAGAAAATTTTCTATTAACATAACAAAACCTCCTTATAATTATTTATCGACCGGTTTGACAAAATCGCGTAGCTTACATATTATTTTACAATAATGGAAGCGGGAGGCAAAAACATGGACATAAACCTATTAAACAAACTCGAAAGAAACGCAAAGCTAACAACAAAGGAGCTTGCGGTTTTTTTAAATCAAAGCGAGCAAGATGTAGCGGCGTCTGTCGCCAAGATGGAGAAGGACGGGATAATCTGCGGTTATCACACGCTTATTAACTGGGAGAAAACGGATAAGGAGTGTGTATCGGCTCTTATCGAGGTAAAGGTAACCCCCGCACGCGGGCAGGGCTTTGACAAAATAGCCGAGCGAATATACCGCTTCGACGAGGTGCAGGCGGTATATCTGATGTCCGGTGGGTACGACCTCACGGTTATCATCGAAGGCAAGACGATGAAGGACATCGCGATATTTGTAACAAGCAAGCTCGCGCCGCTGGAGTCCGTACTCAGCACAGCCACGCATTTCGTACTTAAAAAATACAAAGACCACGGCAGAATCCTCCACGACGGCAGTCAAGAAGACGAGAGGATGGTTGTCTCTCCATGAGTAGCTTTGTGACAGACAAGGTAAAAAACATGCCCGCGTCGGGAATCCGCAAATTTTTCGACGTGGCGGCGGAGATGAAGGATATAATTTCGTTGGGTGTGGGAGAGCCGGATTTTTTCACGCCTTGGAATGTACGCGAGGAGGCAATTTACTCCTTGGAGCGGCGTCGAACAGCCTATACCTCCAATGCAGGCCACCCCGCGCTGCGCGAGGCGATATGCGAATACATGCGCACGCGTTTCCAATTAAAATACAGCGCAAAAGAAGAAATAATAGTAACAGTAGGCGTTAGCGAAGCCATAGACATCGCGCTGCGTGCGGTAATAAACCCCGGCGACGAGGTTTTAATCATTGAGCCATGCTATGTATCGTATCGAGCCTGCGTTATTTTGGCTGGCGGCGTACCCGTCACCGTGCCTACGGACGAGGAGAATAACTTCCGCGTACAGGCGGAGGATATCCGTTCGCGCATTACGCCACGCACCAAGGCGATTATGCTATGCTACCCCAACAACCCCACAGGCGCGATAATGGAACGCGACGACCTGGAAAAAATCTGCACAGTCCTGCGCGACCACGAGGACATCTTAGTCATCAGCGACGAGGTATACGCCGAGCTTACTTACACCGACGAAAACAAGCATATAAGCATTGCAACAATGCCCGGCATGTACGAGCGAACGCTGGTATTAAACGGCTTCTCCAAGGCGTTTGCAATGACGGGCTGGCGGCTTGGCTACGCCTGCGGGCCTGCGGAGCTAATCGCAGGCATGGTAAAAATCCACCAATATGTAATAATGTGCGCCCCAACCACGGCACAGATAGCAGGCATAGAAGCCCTTAAAAACGGCTTGGAAGGTGTACAAAAAATGCGCGACGAGTACAACGACCGCCGCCGCCTTATGGTAGAATCCTTCCGTGAGATTGGCATAAGCTGTTTCGAGCCGCTTGGCGCGTTTTATCTGTTCCCGTCGATTAAAAAAACAGGCCTAACCAGCGAGGATTTTTGCACAAGAATGCTAATGGAAAAAAGACTGGCCGTAGTACCCGGCACAGCCTTTGGAGAATGCGGAGAAGGCTTTATACGCTGCTCCTACGCCTATTCCGTAGAGGAATTAAAGGAAGCGGTGCAGCGCATTAAAGATTTCGTCCTTCATTCCACCGACTTCCACGGTGGTATTGTGTAAGACTTCCTGTTTTTTCAAATTTGCAAACTGAGTTGGAATATTACGCTTTGTAAGCTCCGCCATCTGCTCCAGCAATTCAAAGTCATCATATTTTTCGTACTTCTCATCAATGCTTGTCATCACCGTCTTGGGGAATTTATAAGGGCTTGCGGTAGAAAGAATAATTGGCCTTAGGCCGTTTATCCTGCGCGAATTTTCACTGTGTTTCTCATGTGCGACGTAGGCCACCGCCGTATGCGGGTCAATCAAATACCCATGCGTCACAAAAACTTTTTTAATAGCCGCACGCATTTCTTTTTCCGTGGCGTAATATCCTACAAAATCGGCAGGTGCGGGCATAGTAAATTTCTGTTTCTTAGAAAGATTAGCAAGCGCGGCCTTATCCGCAACATCATAAACCAATCTCTCAAAATTGCTTGGCACAAGAATATCCATAGAAGGCGAAGTAGTAACATAAAAAGGCCTGTCAGAATCAAAAACCCCCGTATCAAAGTAATCGGAAAGCACGCGGTTTTCGTTACTTGCACAAACCAGCGTATCGACGGGAAGCCCCATCTTCTTAGCATAGTACCCAGCCAAAATATTCCCGAAGTTACCCGTAGGCACGATAAAATTAACCGCCTCGCCCTTAGCCAACCCACCCTTAACCATCTGCGAGTAAGCATAGAAATAATAAACAATCTGCGGCACAAGCCGCCCCGTATTAATAGAATTAGCCGAAGAAAACTCATACCCATCAGCATTAAGCCGCGCATTAAGCCCCTCGTCCATAAATATTCTTTTAACCTCACTCTGCGCGTCATCAAAGTTGCCCTTTACGCCAACAACACAAACATTTTTACCCGTCTGCGTAATCATGTGCTGCTTCTGAATAACACTAACGCCATCCTGTGGATAAAAAATAATAATCTTAGTCCCCGCCACATCCTTAAAGCCCTCCAGCGCAGAAACACCCGTATCCCCCGACGTAGCAGTTAAAATAACCTGCGTACGAGGATTACCCGTCTTCTTCAAAGCCGTAGTCATAAGATGCGGAAGCAGCGACAAAGCCATATCCTTAAACGCCAAGGTCCTACCATGAAACAACTCCAAAAACGCAACATCCGGCGTCTGCACCAAGGGCGCGATAGCGGGCGTATCAAAATTCTCCGCACTATAAGCCGCATTAATACAGCCGGAAAGCTCCTCCTCCGTATAATCGGTAAAAAATTGGCTCATCAGCCACAATGCGTGTTCGCTGTAATCGCACGCACCACCGGGCAGCTTCTCCGCCACAGGAATAGCCGAAGGTACATAAAGCCCCCCATCCGCCGAAAGCCCCTTTACGATAGTCTGCGCCGATGTAAGCGGCGTGGTATCTCCACGTGTGCTTGTGTAGGTCATGGTTTTCCTCCGATTACCTGCGCGCCTTCCAAATCCGCGTGCAGTATTTTTACTTCCCAAGTCTCATTAAAATCCTTAACAAAAGCCTTCATCTTGCGTGCCAAAGTCTTTTCATCCTTCCGCGACGATATAGCAATCAACGTAGGCCCCGCGCCGCTCATAAAAATACCCTTCGCGCCGCTGCCCAAGGCATGTTCAAAAATCCTGTCCATATTAGGAATCAACGACCCACGATAAGGCTGATGCACCCTATCATTAACCGCCACGCCCAAGTTATCCCAATTACCGCTCATCATAGAAGCAACAAAAAGCGAAGCCCGCGAAACATTAAAAATAACATCCGCCCGAGAATACTCCTGCGGCAAAATCCGCCGTGCCTTAGCGGTAGAAAGCTGAAAATCCGGCACAAGCGTAACAAAAGACAACTCCTCCGAAGGCGCAATCTTAACATGGTGCAGCTTATGCTCCTCGCCCTCCAGCACAGCAATAATCATGCCTCCATAAACGGCAGGCGCGACATTATCGGGATGTCCCTCAATCCGACAAGCCATCTGCGCAAGCTCGTCCTTACAAAGCGGCCGCCCCGCCAGCTCGTTAGCAGCAAAAAGCCCCGCCACAATACAAGCCGAACTACTCCCCAGCCCCCGCGTCATAGGAATATTATCATCCTGCGTAAGCGCAAGCTCGGGCATTTTTTTACCCACTTCATCATAAAACCGCGAAATCACCTGATAAATCAAATTATCCCGCGTAGCAAACTGCTTACCCACAGGCTGTTTAATCTTAATAGAAAAAACCTCGGATTCCTCCACGGTAATCTCGTTATACAAATCCAAGGCCATGCCAAGGCAATCGAAACCCGCACCCATATTAGCGGTAGTAGCAGGGACTTTTATTTTTAGCAAGAAGAAACACCACCTTACGTCATAATTTAGAAGCCGTCGCGGTTTTGCCCGTGCGCCTCATGTATTATCGTACGCGGTCATCACGGAAGGCAAAACCACATCGGATGATTTTGAAAAAAGCGTTCCGGACCGCATGGGGGCTGGGCGCGTTGGCATTTCACCTCTCGAAGTTGGATGATTTGGTAATCACCGGACTGTTTAGGGTTTTAAATCGGTAATGTTACCCACCCACGACAAAAACCTAATCATGGTCGGACAGTAGCCGTGCGGGGTTATTTTGCCCGCCCACAGGGGGTCGCCCTACCCATCATGTAGTCCGGCGCGGGGAATTCCCCCCGCAGCGGTTGGCCGAAGGTTCTAGCAAGGTCGAGCGAAGTGCGCTCGACATAGCGGGGGGAATTCCCCGCGATGGACGCCCACGACAACCGAGCGGGCGCACTATTCTCATTCCCGCTAAGGGCAAAATAACCCCGCACGGCGTCTCCCCCCCCCACAACAGAATTTATTATAGTGCATTTCCAAAAAAAGTGGTATACTTGCCGTGACATTTTCTAAGAAATTGTCAATTTGACGTTGGGGGGATAACCTTTGGCACTTCCTATAGATGTAAAACCTTATGTGCTTATAGGCGAAGTAGGCAGAGACAACTACATGACGCACTACAAGGCCACGGGTGCGGATGGTGACGAGTTTATCATAACCGAGTTTTACCCTACGTACATGGTAAAACGCGAGGACGACGGAACACTGGGTATCAGTGACCGGTTTAGCAAGGAGTTTATTGCCGACCGTGAGGAGTTTGTGCGTCGTGCGGAGGGTTTTCAGGAGATACGGGATGCTTCTTTGCACCCTGTTGTGGAGATTTTCGAGCGTAACCAGACGGCATATATTGTGCGTAAGGCCTGTGGTATGACTACTATCGACCAGTTTATGGGTAGCCAAACTATGGATTTTGACGAGGCATATTTTTTTATCCGCCCGCTTATTTTGAGTATGGCGCAGGCTGCGGCAAAGGGTATGATGTTTAATATAAGCTTTGGTGATTTTAGGGTAAATACGTATAAACAGCTTGTGCTTGCCGCGCCTCCGGCATGGGATAAAAACTTTCACCCGCCGCTGGTGGAAACAATAAAATTGTACTACAGGCTTGTGACGGGAGTGGAAGCCCCCGCACAAAACGCGCCGTCGTTTACCGCCTACGGCATAGAAGTCCCCCCGCGTATAGAGTCGCTTGTGCTGGAAATTTTGCAAGGGGATATACTGTACGGCTCGCTGGACGATTTTTATAAGAAGTTTAAATCCCTGGTGGACGGAAATGCCGAGCAGGATAAGGATTCCGGTAAGAAAACACTTGCGGTTATGCGTGGTATAGTTGCGTTTTTGTTTGTGGCGTTCGCACTTAGTCTTGTGCTACTGGTTTTTGGGGGCGTTAGAGCGCGGGAGGTTAGCAATTTTTGGGCAAACCCCGAGTTATTTGCTTCTTCCGAGGCCTTGCCGCCGCCGGAGCTTGATTTTTCGGATATCACGCTTACACATCCTCGTAATCCTGCGGATACGCTTTCGGGTTGTTTTGCCACCTATGGCGGATTCTTGTTTTTCCGTGGCGAGGAAGGCTTGATGTCGCGTTTTTATGCCGAGGTTGCCTTTATACCCGGTGCAGCACTCGGTGCGCTGGCCAATGACAGGCTTATTGTACCCGGTGCAGTGGCCTCTTACATCGTGGGGCATAACCGCGTAATTTACTTTGTGGATACGGCATCGGGCGGGGTTATTTATTCCGCTTCGCCATCGGGTGACGACCTTACCCGCGTTACCGAGCATCCCGCGCTTAATTTGGCCGTGATAAACGGGTATCTCTTCTATACAAATGTGGACAGAGACCATCATATGTACCGCATAAATCTGGAAACAAATGTAACGGAGCTTGTAGCGGCACGCCCCATACACGCCACACTTACGCACGGGACATATCTGTTTCTTGTTTCGGCCGAAAACCACCTGTATATCTGGAACACCGAAGGAGATAACCCCACAATCCTTGCCTCGCGCTACGCTGCGGGAGCGATGAGGATATTTAACGAAGTTCTGTTCTTCTTGGACACAAACGGCCGCGTACGCAGCATAGATTTCACAGGCCGCCCCATAGCCATCCACTCGCCGGAAAATGTCACTACCTTCGACATATACTTCCAGTGGATGATATTCGCAGAAGAAGGCCGCCACGTCCCACGCACCTACAACATGGACAACGGCCAATTTAATACGCTATCCTCCACAGAATGGGTAAGCTACCTATGGGCATTTGACGACGAAATATACGCAATCGACCACAGAAACCCCCGCCGCATGATACATTTTGACCTGCAATAGCAGAGCGTAAACCTTTTGCATAAAAAATCGTATATATAAGAAAATAAAAAAACAAAAAAGGAGGCCGTACAATGGCAAACTCGAACGAAAAAATGCGCGTACTGGACCTGTTGGAGTCAGGCAAAATCAACACAACCGAAGCAACCCAGCTACTTGAGGTGCTAAACACCCCCCGCTTTATGACAAAGGAAACCCGCGATAACGCAGAAGAAAAACTGCGCCATTTCGCAAAAGAATGCAACAAATTTGCCAAAGAAGTAGGCTGCAAAGCAAAAGAAATGTACAAGGAAGCAGAGCCAAAAATAAAAAAAGCCAGCCAAACCGCACTGGAAAAAGCCGCAAACGCCCTGGACAACCTAGCGTGCAGCATAAACGAATCGCTTGAAAAGCAAGACGAAGCCGCCACAAGCGACGAGCCAAAGGAAAATTAGTTCATAAAAAACCGAGAGCATAATGCCCTCGGTTTTTTTAAATGCCGCGTGTGTAAACCACGATACATAGTTCGTCTGTGCAGCAGATTGTTTCGCCGTTTTCGCCGCAGCGGTACTCCAGCGGTTTGCCGCAGCGGGGGCAGCGTACGGCAGTATTACCACGTATTATATAGTTGCGCTGGGCTTCCAAGAGGATGCGGGCTTCTGCTTCCGTTGGTTTTTCTCTAGTTGCTAGAGCGAATTCAATGAGAAACCGTCCCGACGGAGCGGCGGCGAAAAACCGTGTTTTTCGCGGTTTTGCCGCGACAGGCGGGACGGATTTCGAATTAATTCGCTGTACCATATAAAATCCTCCTTAAAAACTCGTCATAACAAAAATATATTTTCGTCTGCACCGATAGCCCGAATATCTTTCAAAAGCTCCGTAATATCTTCTTCCGTAAGAACATAAAACGGCGAACGCCGCGCACCTTTTACATTTCTCATTTTATCCCCCCACCGGATATTATACATATTACAAAACGTAAAAGCAAAATATATGGTAAAATATAATAAAAACACGAAAGGAAAATTAGCATGAACAAAGAACGAATGAAAGGTATCGCAATAGGCGTTATCCTATGCGCGGTACTAACCGCAACAGCGACGGCAGCCATAGCCGCAGCCCAAACCAGAGAAATAACCTACGGCGTAGGCGTGACCCTTCACGGGCGCACGGTACAATTTGATGAGGCCGACCGCCCCTTTGTTAGCGATGGTCGCACCTTTTTGCCTGTGCGAGCCTTGGCCGATTTGCTTGGCCTGCCCGTGGACTTTGACGTGGAAAACAACATTGTAATTCTCGGAGACCGCGACATCACAACGATAGGCACGGTGGCCACGGTAAACGGCATAGAAATCGACGCCGCCGACATATCCATATGGCTGGAAGAAGCCGCATTTGCGGTTGCGCAGACACTGCCGCACGACCACCCCCGCGCCGTCCGAGAAGAAGCCGTAAGGATAGTGGCATCGAGCATAATGTTTTGGGAATACGCCGAGGCGCACGGGATTACCCTGTCGGCGGAGCAGCTTTTGGATATAGAATCCGAGATAGCCCATATGATGGCCATGTTTGGCGAGGAAATGTTTTACGAGGTACTTCGCGGCGATGGCTTTGTTAGCTTAGAGCATTTAGTAAACGAGATGATTACATTTTCGTTGGTAAACGAGGTAGTGCGAGTAATAATGGCAAGCCCGGAAAAGCTTGCCGAGCTTGGCTTGGAGCAACCGGAAGAAGAAATCCTGGCGGCAAAGCACATCCTAATCATGGGCGACTACGAAAACGCCGAAGCCCTAGCCACAGAGCTGGCCGAGCGAGCCAAAGCAGGCGAAGATTTTGCGGCACTCGTAGCGGAGTACGGCCAAGACCCGGGAATGCAACAAAGCCCCGAGGGATATACATTCACCCGGGGCATGATGGTAAGCGAATTTGAAACGGCAACAGCCGCACTGGAAATCGGCGGAATAAGCGGTGTAGTAGCCAGTCAGTTTGGCTACCATATAATACTGCGTGTCGAGCCAAACATGGACGACGTACTTCGCCCGTGGGGTTACGATAATCAGTTACAAAGCGCGGTAATATCGATATTCGAAGCAAAAGTAGACGACGCAGAAATAATATTTTTGCCAGCGTTGGATTTGGTTACTGTTCGCTAGCCCTCATCAATGCGTCTAAAATCATGGGGTGGGCGAATTCATTTGTTCTTCTAATCAGCAGACCGAATGTTTCGTCCCAGCCCCATGGGTTTTCGCGAGAAGGCCAGTATTCGCCGTTGTCCCACCAAAAGCAGGGTATTCCCAGCGAGCGGGCGTGGCTTACATAAAATTCTGCAAGAGCGGCGCGGTATGGCTCGTTATCGCGGTTTAGCGCGCCCATTTCTCCGAATATTACTGGGATTCCTTGGCTTACAAATAATTCGTAGGCCATGTTAAGTGGGTTTACGATGGGGTTTGTGTCCTGCGGGTTTTCTGCGTCCCATACCGTTTCCACGCCCTCCGGTCCTGTGCGCAGCGCAAATTCCCACGGCGCGTACAGATGAAGCGTCACGACAATCCTGTCCTCCACGGTATCCACTGGGATTTCAAGGTCTCGTTGCGCCACGGTAGAAGAAGAAGCCGCATAAGTAGGTATCACAAGCACGCGATAGGCATTATTACCGCCCGTGACACGCACCGTGTCCACAAAAACCTGATGCAACAGATTAAGATTATGACGCTCCTCGGGTGTGCCGCCGCTCCATTCCGCACGAGAGCCTATGGTGCGCGGCTCATTAAGCCCGTTAAACGCCAACTGCGAGCCATAGTCGCGGAAGGCCAACGCAATCTGCGTCCATATCATCTTCAACGCGCGCTTGGATTCTTCCATATAATCATCATGCAATCGGAAAATTTTATTATCATGGTGAGTGTTAAGCAAAACCTGCAAGCCTGCGTCCATGGCATAATCTACGATTGTCGTTACCCGCGCCATCCAGTCCTCGCGGATGATAAAAAGCTCGTCGACGGCCTTATGCCATGTCACGGGAATGCGAATAGCATTAAAGCCCGCGTCGCGTATGGCCTCGATATTTTCTCGCGTGGTTACGGGGTTGCCCCATGCCGTCTCCATCTCATAAACGGTTGACGTATCGTACCGCCCGCCACCTATCCAAGAAAATCCCACACCCGTATCGCTATGCGTATCCAGCGTATTGCCCAAGTTCCAGCCCATGCGGATATTGCCCACCCATTCCGCCGCCGTTATCGGCACAAAATCATCCGTAACCACGCCTTCTTCGAATGCGATAAAAAACATCCCCGACGATTGTCCGTCCACGCCCACGAGCTCTGTGTAAGCCGCCGGAGTTGGTGCAGGTGTCGGCGTGGGTTCGACGGCGTTATGCGTATCTGTTTCCCCCGCACATCCCACCAAAATAAAAATCAACAACACCGACAAAACAAACAAAAACCCTTTTTTCATCACTAACACTCCATTCCTCGTTCATATAAATTTTTTGTCTTATAAAACGCATATAAATAACAAAGCTGAAACAAAAACGAGATAAGCACACCGATAACCGCAAGCGAGGGCATACCTAACAACATCACCAAATGGGTAAATAATGTAAAACCAACAAGCAGCTTCCATACATAGTAAAGGTTGCCGGTACTAAGGTTTTGTTCTTTAGCGGCTTCGATATCCTTGATTCCCATTATTATGTTATATGAAATAAATGCGGAAAGTAATATCAAAATCGTCATCATAATAAATACAAATAACACAATCCACCAGACTGTTGTATTAATGTGATGCAGGTCTATCACCGTATATCCTCCCAGCAAATCAAGCACATACAGAAATATGGAATAAAAAATCATACCCTTTACATACGGCATAATTTTAACAAAGCGTTCGCTTAGCTCCATGATTTCCGACAGCCCCCGGAGCATAAAAAAGTATCCCACAAAACTAGGGATGAGACCGATTCTCATACTGCCTATATCAACATTAAAATCCAAAAAAACAAATATCATACCGATAAAAATAGAATTAATTTCTGCCGCCGCCTTTCTGCTGACATTTTTTATAATTTTGTCATAACTTACCCGCCCTGTCCATATAAATTATCGTACACATTAAATGGCCTAAGGCCGGTTAGGGGTAATTCACATGGCACAACCACTACGTATGCCCGGCGAAGAAAAAAAACGCGCACCGTCGCGCCACAGCCTAACGATAGACAAGCGAGAAAGCGTAAGCGTATCGGGCGTAACCGATGTAATCTCCTTTGACGAAGAATCCGTAATAGGCGAAACAGAACTCGGCGTAATAATAATCCGAGGAGTAAATCTGCACGTAAACAGAATAAACCTGGAAAGCGGCGAGCTATCCGTCAGCGGCGAGATAGAAGGCATAACCTACGAAAACCCCGGCGGCGGAAAAACAAAATCCTTTATGGGGCGGCTATTTAAGTAAATTATCGTTGCATGAAGGGGGAAATGCTGAATGATATTGGATATGGGTGCGCAGGCATGGTTATTCCTGTCCACGGTGCTGGCGGGCGCGGTCATAGGCATGTTTTACGATTTTTTCAGAATCCTGCGACGAGTGGCTACGCGTTTTAACACCGCGTGGCTTGTGCAGTTGGAGGATTTTTTGTTTTGGATAATCGTAACGCTTGGCATGTTTTATTTTATGCTAAACCAAAGCTTTGGCGAAATCCGATTTTTTTCCATCCTCGGCACGGGTATAGGCATGGTGCTTTACTTTGCCACGCTTTCGCGGTTTTTTGTACAAGCGGGCGTCGCGGTTATCAACTATGTAAAAAAAGTTTTAGTTACGGTAGTGCGGATTATCCTGCTCCCGTTTCGTGTTATCGCAGGCTGGCTTTCGCCGCTAATCACACCGATTTTACGGAAAATACGTTCGGGATTGTCTCACCTTGCCCGTTATGGCAAAATAAGGATGAAAAAAACCACCCGCAGCTTGTTTATTCTCCGAAAAAAGGTGTGATTTTAAAATGGAACGTACACCGGAACGCAAACGCATAAAAAAACGAGAACGCCCGCTGGTGCTTGCCCTATACCTCATATTTTGGGCGGTAGCCCTCATAATGTTTGGCGGCCTGTTTGTGAGCCAAATGGAAAGCTACAATAACCTACAAGCAGAAATAACCCGCCTAAACTCAGAAATCTCACGCGCACAGGCAGAACAAGAGCAACTGGAAATACAACTTACCTTCTTCGACAGCGACGCCTACATGGAGCAATTAGCAAGAAACATGCTCGGCATGGTACGCCCAAATGAAATTGTTTTCAGAAATATCGCAGATTAGACGGCGCATAAATTAGGGAAACTTATGAAGAGAGAATATTCTAGGCAAGCTGAAAAGTTTTTAGGTGGACAAGCGGTAGATACTATTATGCGCATAAAGTCAGCGATTGAAAAGCTACCTGCCGGCGATGTTAAAAAAATGAAGGGTACAAAAAATCAGTATCGTCTTAGGGTCGGGGCATTTCGTATTCTTTTCACTTTAGCTCCTGGGTTGATAGCCATTAATAAAATCGACAATCGAGGACAGGTTTATAAACATTAAAAAGGAGTGACAAAAATGTCGGCTGTGGTACTGGACGTAATGCGTACAATAGAGAAGATGGATGATAACAGCGCAAAGGCTGTTTTTGATTGGCTAAGCAACCGTTTCCAACAAACTACGCAAACGGTAAGCTGGGACGACATAGAAGAAGTTGAGCCTGATGAAATAGACATAGAGATGATGAAAGAAATCGAAAATAATCCTGATTGCAAGGAATTTGTCTCCGAAGATGAAATGTTTTCCCGTTTGCTGGCTAACAGGAGGTAATCTAATGATTGATTTCAAATACGACGTACAGCTACTAATAGAAGGAAACGACCTATCAGAAGACAAGGCTATCGAGCATTTTAACGACAATTTTAATGGCGACAGCCTTCTTTTAGTTGGCGACGAAACCTTAATAAAGGTACACTTTCACACTAACGAGCCTTGGCAAGTTTTAGAATACTGCGCCTCGCTTGGCGACATCCACGACATCATAGTAGAAAACATGCAGCGACAAGCCAACGGGTTGCAAGGCTAAACAAAGGATTGTGAGGATATTGCGATGATTGACAATCACGAAGAAAATAAATCCCTTCTCGACTTATATAAGGATTTCCGAGTAGCCGATGTGCGCGACGGATTAGACTGGATAGGCTATCATAATTTTGGGTCGGTATCGCCGGGTGTGCGTCCGCTGTATCGTACCCGTGCAGTGGGCATTGCGCGTACGGTGCGGTACTTACCGTTTACGGGGCCGTATCCCACCGAGCGCGGCGACGCCTACACCGCCTGGCAGGGCTGGTACTACGGCAATGTCTGCACCTACCCGTGGATGGACGACATCCAAGACGGCGACTTTGTAGCATTAGACGTAAGCGGCGTGGATGTAGGCCTCATGGGGTCAGAAAACACTCTGCGCGCCCTGCAAAAAGGCGTGCGCGGCTTTGTAACAAACGGCGCAGGCGTACGCGATACGGATGAGGTGATTCTGCAAAAAATACCCATGTGGTCTTTTTTTATTTCGCAAGCCATGGTGCAATGCCGCCTGCAATTTGACGCAAAAGACATCCCCGTAGCCATCGGCGGCGTGACCATTTACCCCGGCGACATAATCGTGGCAGACGGCGACGGCGTAATAGCCGTACCGAGAGCGGTAGCGAGTGACGTAGCAAAATACGCCGCAAAAATCCTAAACGACGACAAAATCACCCGCCGCAGGCTCTACGAAGAGTTAAACCGCGAGCCGGACAGTACAGTGTAGTGTAACGAATTAATATGCTTTTGCGGGAGATTTGTTTTTTTGGTCAAAAGCATTACAGCCCTTGATTTATATGGCTTGGTGGGGATTTTAAAATGGTGTAAAATCCGTCAAAAAGTCCCTTTAAAATATTTTATGTATCCGTGCAGAAGCGGGGGTGTATAAAGCCGCATTTTATGTAGGCGTCAAAAAAAGTATATCGCCACATTAAAGCGGCGATACTCTCTGACAGGCGAACTATTTTAACCAAAAATATGTAAAATTATGCTTGACAACAAAAAATTTGACATGTTATACTTGTAACTCTTTATGACTTTTTGTCAAGGGGCTACTCCCCCATAATGAGGCTAGGGTAACACAGGTTACGGCAAAACACAACAATTATTTTCATAAAAACCCAATAAAAGCAGTAAATAAGCGCGAAAAAGGGGTTGCTACAGTGGAAAAAAACAGGATACGTCCTACGCATGGTATGGGGCCTGTAAGAGCTACGTATTCACGCATAGCCGAAGTGCTTGAGATTCCAAATCTCATTGAGGTTCAAAAAGAAAGCTACAACTGGTTTATCAAAGAAGGCTTAAAGGAAGTGTTTCACGACATTTCTCCCATTACAGACTACAGCGGCAATCTAGTCCTCGACCTGATAGACCTTACGCTGGACGGCAAACCCAAATATACAATCGACGAATGCAAGGAGCGGGATGCAACGTATGCCGCTTCTTTGCGTGTAAAATGTCGTTTGCATAACAAGGAAGTTGACGAGATAAAAGAGCAGGATATCTTTATGGGCGACTTCCCGCTTATGACGGATAGCGGCACGTTTATTATCAACGGCGCGGAGCGTGTTATCGTTAGTCAGCTTATGCGCTCGCCCGGTATTTATTATAGTATCGACCACGACAAGGTTGGTAAAATTCTTGTGTCCGCGAGTGTAATTCCAAATCGCGGAGCTTGGCTGGAGTTTGATACAGATTCCAACGACGTGTTCTATGTACGTATAGACCGCACGCGCAAAGTCCCCGTTACGGTGCTTATGCGCTCACTTGGCGTAGGCACGGACGAAGAAATTTTAGCAAAATTCGGTGACGACCCAAAAATCCTCGCCACCATAGAAAAAGACATAGCAAAAACCCACGAAGAAGGCCTTGTAGAAGCCTACAAGCGTCTGCGTCCGGGTGAGCCTCCCACAGTGGAAGGCTCACAGTCTCTTCTTAATAATATGTTCTTCGACCCAAAGAGGTATGACCTCGCAAAAGTCGGACGTTATAAATTCAATAAAAAGCTCGCGCTAAAATCGCGGGTTAAAGGTCGTACCTTGGCGGCTAACGCTATTTCACCCGACAGCGGTGAGGTTATCGCAGAGGCGGGTGTGGAGCTTACCACAGAGCTTGCCGACCAAATCCAAAACGCGGGCTGCCCGCACGTAGATATTTACGTGGAAGAAGACCGCGTGCTGCGTGTACTTTCCAATATGACCGTGGACATCGACCAATACCTGGAGCCTTTTGGCTTTACCGCCGAAGATTTTGGCATTCAGGAAAAAGTTTACTACCCCGTTTTGCGTGAGCTTGTAAAAGCCCCCGACAAGGACGAGCTTGAGCGTGTTATCAAACAAAACATGGGCAAGCTGCTGCCAAAAACCGTTACCTTTGAAGATATCATGGCTTCTATCAGCTATGCCATGGGCGTTGAGTTTAATATCGGTAATATTGACGATATCGACCACCTCGGCAACCGCCGTATCCGTGCGGTGGGCGAGCTTTTGCAAAATCAGTTCCGTATAGGCCTTACTCGTATGGAGCGCGTGGTAAAAGAGCGCATGACCATCCAAGATATGGACATCGTAACACCGCAGGCACTCATTAACATCCGCCCCGTTACGGCGGCGATAAAAGAGTTTTTTGGTTCGTCACAGCTTTCGCAGTTTATGGGGCAGACAAATCCCTTGGACGAGCTTTCGCATAAACGGCGGCTTTCCGCGCTTGGGCCGGGCGGGCTTTCCCGCGACCGGGCGGGCTTCGAGGTTCGCGACGTTCACAGCTCCCACTACGGGCGCATGTGTCCGATTGAAACCCCCGAGGGGCCAAACATCGGGCTTATTAACTCACTCGCCACCTATGCGCGTATCAACGAGTACGGCTTTATAGAAGCCCCCTACCGCTTTGTAGAAAAACGGACAGGACAACCACCTGTCGTAACAAATAATTTCATATACGTAACCGCAGACGAAGAAGAAAACTACATCATAGCCCAAGCAAACGAAGGCCTAACAGAAGAAGGCCACTTTGTAAACCGCCGCGTACAAGGCCGTCACCGTGACGAGATTCAAGAGTTTGACCCGTCGCGTATCGACCTTATGGACGTTTCGCCAAAGCAGATTGTATCTGTGGCCACCGCGCTTATTCCCTTCCTTGAGAATGACGACGTTTCCCGCGCACTCATGGGCTCTAACATGCAACGTCAGGCCGTGCCGCTTATGACCACGGACGCGCCTGTTGTTGGCACGGGCATGGAGTACAAAGTCGCGCTGGACAGCGGTGTTGTTATGACAACAGAAGTAGACGGCGTGATAGAAGAAGTAACCGCCAGCCACGTAGCAGTCCGCAGCGACGAAGGTAAAAAAGAAATCTACAGACTAACAAAATTCATGCGTTCCAACCAAGGAACATGTATAAATCAACGCCCCATAGTCCACAAAGGCCAGCAAGTAGTAGCAGGCCAAGTAATAGCCGACGGCCCCTCCACCGACAACGGAGAGCTTGCGCTGGGCAAAAACCCGCTTATCGGCTTTATGGCATGGGAAGGCTATAACTACGAGGACGCGATTCTTTTAAGCGAAAACCTTGTGCGCGACGACGTTTACACTTCTATTCATATAGAAGAATACGAAGCCGAAGCCCGCGACACAAAACTCGGCCCCGAGGAAATAACCCGCGACATCCCCAACGTAGGCGAAGACGCAATGAAAGACCTCGACGAAGACGGCATAATCCGTATCGGCGCAGAAGTAGGCCCCAACGACATTCTGGTAGGTAAAGTAACCCCCAAAGGCGAAACCGAGCTAACCGCAGAAGAACGCCTGCTACGCGCAATCTTTGGAGAAAAAGCACGCGAAGTCCGCGACACAAGCCTACGTGTACCCCACGGCGAAAGCGGTATCGTGGTAGACGTTAAGGTCTTTACCCGCGACAATCGCAGCGACCTTGCTCCGGGGCAAAAACGTGATGAGCTGCCCCCGGGCGTTAACCAGCTAGTACGCGTATATATCGCACAAAAACGTAAAATTTCTGTAGGCGACAAAATGGCAGGACGCCATGGTAACAAAGGCGTTATCGCAAAGGTGCTTCCTGTGGAAGACATGCCCTTCCTTCCAAACGGCCGCCCGCTTGATATCGTATTAAACCCGCTTGGCGTACCCTCCCGCATGAACATCGGGCAGGTACTGGAAGTCCACCTTGGCCTAGCCGCAAAATGCTTGGGCTGGAAGGCCGCAACCCCCGTATTCGACGGCGCGAACGAGATTGACATTATGGACACTCTCGACCTCGCAAACGATTACGTTAACTTCGAGTGGAAAGATTTTACAAAAAAATGGCGCGACATTCTTGACGACGATATTTACGCACAGCTCGAAGCAAGCAAAGACAACCGCGACGAGTGGACGGGCGTACCCATTAACCGCGACGGAAAAATCCGCGTACGCGACGGCCGCACAGGTGAGGAATTCGATAACCCCATCACCGTTGGCTTTATGCATTATCTAAAGCTTCACCACCTTGTGGATGATAAAATCCATGCGCGCTCCACAGGCCCGTACTCGCTTGTTACGCAGCAGCCGCTGGGCGGTAAAGCCCAATTCGGCGGACAGCGTTTTGGTGAGATGGAAGTTTGGGCATTGGAAGCATACGGCGCAAGCTACACGCTGCAAGAAATTCTTACGGTAAAATCCGACGATATTGTAGGCCGCGTAAAAACCTACGAAGCCATAGTAAAAGGCGAAAACATCCCCGAGCCGGGCGTACCGGAATCCTTCAAAGTTCTATTGAAGGAACTCCAAGCCCTATGCCTCGACGTTAAAGTTCTAATGGCCGACGATACAGAAGTCGTCATCAAAGAATCCGTAGAAGAAGGCGAAGAAATCAACGTAGACGTAAACATCGAAGGCTTGGAATCCGACAAAGATTCTAACGACCGCAACTATATACGGCGCGGTGGGTTAATAAAAGCCGTACAAAACGAAGAAGGCGACCTGCCCCCCGACGAAGACGACGAGCCGGACGCAGAGCCTATGCTGGAGGTAGACATCACAGCAGACGCATCCTCCATTACAGAAGGCGAAAGCGAAGCCGTGGTTATCCCCGATGACCTTGATGTGCCGGATGTAGCAACCGACTTCGACTTGGCGGCAGAACTGCCCGACGATTTTGACATTTCGCTGACAGACGAAATGACCGACGATGATTTCGGAATTTATAATGACGAGGAGTAGTATGTTATGGATTTTAACAAAGCGGAAAAACCCGAACAGGCAATGTCTTTCTCCTCAATAAAAATAGGCCTTGCTTCGCCCGAAAAGATACGCGAGTGGAGCAGAGGGGAAGTAAAAAAACCCGAAACAATTAACTACCGCACACTAAAACCCGAGCGCGACGGCTTGTTTTGCGAGCGCATATTCGGCCCTAACAAAGACTGGGAGTGTCACTGCGGAAAATATAAACGTATCCGTTACAAAGGTGTGGTCTGCGACCGCTGCGGCGTAGAGGTTACAAAAAGCAAGGTGCGCCGCGAGCGCATGGGGCATATAGAGCTTGCCGCCCCTGTGTCGCATATATGGTATTTCCGTGGTATCCCCAGCAGAATGGGGCTTATCCTCGGCATGTCCCCCCGCGCATTGGAAAAAATCCTGTATTTTGCCGCATATGTAGTGCTGGACGGCGGCGACACAGGCCTGCAAGTAAAAACCCTTATGACAGAAAAAGAATATCGTGACGCCTTGGAAGAACACGGCCAATGGCGTAATATCGGCACGGCACGTGTCCCCACCTTCCGCGTAGGAATGGGCGCGGAGGCGGTAAAAGAACTCCTCCTGCAAATTGACCTCGAGGCCGAATCCGAAGAGCTTAAAACCCTGCTAAAAGACGCAACAGGCCAAAAGCGTTTGCGTTATATCAAAAAGCTGGAGGTTATCGAGTCATTCCGCCTGAGCGGCAACCGACCCGAGTGGATGATTTGCGACGCCATCCCCGTAATTCCGCCCGACCTGCGCCCGATGGTACAGCTGGACGGCGGTCGTTTTGCGACCTCCGACCTAAACGACCTGTACCGCCGCGTAATCAACAGAAACAACCGCCTAAAACGCCTGCTGGACCTGGGCGCACCAAATATCATAGTCCGCAACGAAAAACGTATGCTCCAAGAAGCCGTAGACGCGCTGATTAACAACGGCCGTCGTGGACGCCCCGTAACAGGGCCGGGCAACCGCGCTTTGAAATCCCTTTCCGATTTGCTTACGGGTAAACAGGGTCGTTTCCGTCAAAACCTTCTTGGTAAGCGCGTGGACTATTCCGGGCGTTCTGTTATCGTTGTTGGGCCGAAATTGAAAATTTACCAATGCGGCCTCCCCCGCGAAATGGCTATCGAGCTGTTTAAGCCCTTCGTTATGAAAAAGCTCGTGGGCAGCGGCGACGCTCATAATATTAAATCCGCAAAGCGTATGGTAGAAAAGCTTGAGCCACGCGTTTGGGACGCGCTGGAAGATGTTATTAAGGAACACCCGATAATGCTAAACCGCGCACCTACTTTGCATAGGCTTGGTATTCAGGCGTTTGAGCCTGTTTTGGTTGAGGGGCGCGCACTTATGCTGCACCCGCTTGTTTGTGCCGCTTATAATGCCGACTTCGACGGCGACCAGATGGCTGTGCATGTGCCGCTTTCTGTTGAGGCGCAGGCCGAGTGCCGTTTCCTTCTTCTCGCGCCTAATAACTTGCTAAAACCTTCGGATGGTATGCCTATCACCGTGCCCACAAAGGACATGGTTTTGGGAATTTACTACCTCACACTGGAGCGTGAGGGTCGTTTGGGCGAAGGTAAAGTGTTCGCATTTGACGAAGAAGCCGTGCTTGCCTACAGCAATAACGAAGTCCATCTGCACGCAAAGGTAAAAGTGCGTCGCACAGACCCCGACACGGGCGAGACAAAAATCGTAGAAACTACCCCCGGACGCGTTATCTTTAACCAAGCCATTCCGCAGGATTTGGGCTTTGTAGACCGTGCTGCGGATAAATTTTCTTACGAGGTTAACTGCCTCGTAAATAACAAAATGCTTAGCCGTATTGTTAACCGTTGTATCAATAAATATGGTAGCGTGGATACCTCCGTCACGCTGGATAATATCAAGGATTTGGGCTTCCGTTTTGCCACACAAAGCGCGCTTTCCGTGTCTGTTTCCGACATGGAAGTCCCCGGCACAAAGCCGCAAATCTTAGAAGCCGCAGACAACTCCGTCGAGGGCATCCTCAAGATGTTCCATCGCGGGCTTATGACCGACGACGAACGCCGCGATAAGGTACTTCAAGTTTGGGCAGACGCCGCCGACAAAGTTACAGAGGATTTGATGGAAAACCTCAGCCACGAAAACAGTGTATTTATGATGTTGGATTCCGGCGCGAGAGGCTCCAAGATTCAGATGAAACAAATGGCCGGTATGCGCGGGCTGCTTGCGTCGCCTACGGGTAAGACGCTGGAGATTCCTGTTAGGTCCAACTACCGCGAGGGCTTGACCGTTTTGGAATATTTCATCTCCGGGCATAGTGCGCGTAAGGGGCTTTCCGATACCGCGCTTCGTACGGCGGACTCGGGTTATTTGACACGTCGTATGGTTGACGTTTCCCAAGACATTATCATCCGCGAGGAAGACTGCGTTAAAGAAGAAACCGAAAAACCGGGCTTGGTAGTAAAAGCCTTTGTGGACGGCGAAGAAATCATCGAGCCGCTGGTAGACCGTATCCGCGGACGCTGGGCAATCAACGACATCACACACCCCGAGACAGGCGAAGTTTTAGCAACAGGCGACAGCCTTATTTCTCCCGACGCCGCAGAAGCCATCGAGTCCTCGGGCATTGCCGAAGTTCTTGTACGCACGGTACTAACATGCCGCAGCCGTATCGGCCTATGCAGCAAATGCTACGGCGCAAACATGGCAAGCGGCCGCGCAGTGCGCATTGGCGAATCCGTAGGTATCATCGCCGCACAATCCATCGGTGAGCCGGGTACACAGCTTACCATGCGTACCTTCCAGGTGGGCGGCGTTGCAACAAACGACGACATCACAAAGGGTCTGCCCCGCGTAGAAGAAATCTTCGAAGCGCGCAAACCCAAGGGTCTCGCAATCATCGCAGAATTCGGCGGAAAAGTAACCGTTTCCGACTCCAAGAAAAAACGCGAGGTAATCATAACAAACTCGGAGACAGGCGAAGAAAAAGCCTATCTAATCCCCTACGGCTCACGCATAAAAGTATACAACGGACAAGCAATAGTGGCAGGCAGCGAGCTAACCGAAGGTAGCGTTTATCCGCACGACATCTTAAAAATAAAAGGTCTGCGCGGCGTACAGGACTACATGCTGCAAGAAGTACAACGCGTATACGACCTGCACGGCGTAGACATCAACGACAAGCACATCGAAGTAATAGTACGCCAAATGCTTAAACGCATTAAAATAGAAGAAAACGGCGACACCGACCTACTCCCCGGCTCTCTTATAGATTGGCTGGAATTTGAGGAAATCAACAAGGAGACGGAAGCCAAAGGCGGCCAACCCGCCACAGGCACACGCGTACTGCTTGGTATCACAAAGGCGTCGCTTGCTACGGATTCATTCTTATCCGCCGCGTCTTTCCAGGAAACGACACGCGTTCTTACAGAAGCCGCAATTCGTGGTAAGGAAGACCGCCTAATCGGCCTAAAAGAAAACGTAATCATAGGCCAGCTAATCCCCGCAGGCACAGGAATGCCCGTATACCGCAGCATAGAAGTAGAAAACGCCCCGGGCTACTGCGACGAGGATGACGACGACCTTTTCTACCCAACAGTGGCGAGGGTGGAAGAACAACAACAAGCCTAATGTAAGTAAAATAAAAACCGTGAGGTGTATGTCTCACGGTTTTTTTTGTGTATAATAACCTCAAAGGAGGATGTAAAATGAAAAAATGTATCTTTGCATTGGCAGCAGCTTTTATTTTGCTTTTTGCTCCAACGGTTTATGGGGCTGTACCTGCCGCACCTTCGGCTCACGGCATGTTTGTGGATGGATGGGAGGTAGAAATTTCGGCCTATAATATTGACGGGCATAATTTCTTTATGCTTCGTGATATTGCACATGCTTTGCGAAATACATCCGCAGAGTTTGGCATCGACTGGGATGGCGAACGGAGTGCGGTTATTCTTACGACAGGGGTGATTTATGCTTCTGCCGAAGGATTTTCGGTGGTAGCGGAGGATGTTGTTTACGCCGTACAAAGCACCGCAGTCATTTATGTAGACGGAAGCCGCACTTTTTTGCGGGCATACAATATTAACGGGCATAATTATTTTATGCTGCGAGAACTGGGCGACGCCTTGGGCTTCTATGTGGGATGGGACGCAGTGGAAAACGCAGTATTTATCGACACGCCGCCAAATGCACCGGAGCCAATGCCCGAACCGCAACCCGAAACAGAGCCGGAAACAGAATCCGAAACGGAAGCAGAAGCTGAATCCGAAACGGAAGCAGAAGCTGAATCCGAGCCGGAACCCGCTCCCGCCCATGACCCTGTGATTCCCGTAACAAGAAACGGCTTTAACTCGATTACGGCGCATGAGTGGGTTTCATCAATACGAGCGGGGTGGAATCTGGGCAATCAGTTGGACGCACGTACCAATCGCGGACAAACCGTTAGGCAGATGGAAACTGCATGGACAGACGGCACGCCCGTCACTCCGCAGATGATAAACGCCGTATATGCCGCAGGTTTTAACGGAATTCGTATTCCTGTAACGTGGCAAAAGGCGATGGATAATAATTTTACCATTCGGGAAGACTGGATGGCGCGTGTGGTAGAGGTCGTAGACTACGCTGTGGCAAACGATATGTTTATCATGCTTAACACTCACCACGACGATGAGATTTTCCGCCTGCACGACAGATATATGGCAGAATCCCGACAAGCAGTCGTGCGCATATGGGAACAAATAGCGACAGTATTTGCAGACTATAGCGAGCGTTTGGTTTTCCAAGGCTTTAACGAGCCACGTACAAGAGGCAGCGCGGCAGAATGGAGCGGCGGCACAGCAGAGGAGCGCGATAACCTAAACGAGCTTAATCAGCTTTTTGTGGATACAGTACGCGCCACGGGCGGAAACAACGCAGAGAGAGTGCTTGTAGTGCCTACCTATGCGGCGTCTGCTTCTGCGGCGGCACAAAGCGGGCTTGTAGTACCTACAGACACCGTCGCTGACAGAATCATCGTTTCCATGCACCATTACTCGCCGTGGCTGTTTACCCTTCACACAGGCGACAATCACACGGCGGAATGGAATCGCGAAAACAACAGTGACACTTCACCAATAATTAACTATGTAAACAGGGCATACAATAACTTCGTAAGCCAAGGCATTCCTGTAGTATTCAGCGAAGCAGGTGCAATTAACAGAAACAACCTCGCGGCACGTGTCGATTGGACAGAATTCTACTTCAGCAGGTCTCGCGATAGAGGAATCCCCGTATTTTGGTGGGATAATGGCCGCTCCGGTGAGTTTGTGTTGGGAGCGGGCGGCGCAGGCGAAACATTCGGAATCTTCGAACGCGCAACAGGCAACGCCGACCACCCGGAAATCATAGACGCCATAATGCGTGCAACAGAAGACTAACTAACCTTAGCCTTTGCAGGGTAGGCGATTCTTTCGTGGTACATGCCTTTTAGGACGCGGAAGAAGGATTGCTCTATCACCGTGACATCTTTTATGGATAGGTCGCTTTCGGCAAGCTGACCGTCGTTAAGTTTGCCGCGTATTATAAAGCGGATTGTTTTTTCTACTTCATCTACAGATTGTATTTTTGGTATCATAGAACGAACAGCAGCTTCTACAGAGTCCGCCAGCATTACGCAGGCGGATTCTTTTGTTTGTGGGATTGTGTAGGGATAGCGGAAGTCTTTTTCATCGCATTCTACGTCGGATTCACGTGATTTCGAATAGAAATATTGTAGCAGGGTTGTGCCGTGGTGCTCGCGGATGATGTCTCGTACAAACTGCGGCAAACGATGCTCGGTGGCCAATGTAAGGCCGTAAGAAACGTGGGACATTATTATTTGGGTGCTGTTTAGCGGGTCGAGATGGTCGTGAGGATTTTCGCCGTCGAGGTTTTCGACAAAGTAATGTGGAAACTTTAGCTTGCCCACATCGTGATAATATCCGCCTACGCGGGCGGCATGGGCATTCGCGCCTATGTCCAGGGCTGCCGTCTCCGCAAGGTTTGCCACGATTAGCGAGTGATGATATGTGCCGGGGGCTTCTATCGTCAGGCGGCGCAAAAGTAAATTTGTTGGGTTTGTTAAATCGAGAAGTTTAACCGGTGTTACCACACCAAAAAATGTTTCCCACAGCGGCAGGCTTCCCATACATACAAACACGGTAAGGATTCCCGCAACAGCGGCAAAGCCCGCTGTTATAAACATTTCCTGTACCACTTGCGGGTCTTGCAAGGTGTCGCTGCGCTCGGTGATTAGCATAACCGCGATAGCCAACACAAACATCACAGCAGAAATAAGCAGGCCTGTCCAAATAGACTTCCCACGCTCGGTGGTATAACGCGAAAAAAGGCATATCAAAATGCCCGACGCAGAATAAAACATAAGATAAGTCATATCACCATCCACGATAAAAAAGCAGATAAGAATAACCGCAAAAGTAAGCACGGTAGAACATCTGCGGTCTATCAAAATGGCCACAAGCATAGGGAAAATCAAAATCGGCAAAACCGGGAATGACAAATCGCTAAGCGTCCAAACCAGCGATATGGTAAGCAGATAAAGCACCAGCAAAAGAATAGCCTCACGAGAATTAGCCGCAATGCTGCTACGATAAAAATGCAAATACATAAGACAAGCCAAAAACAAAATAGAAACTAAGAAAAACACACCCAAAACCGCATACAAATTATCCATCAAGGATTCCGGCGCAAGCATGTCCAACTCTTTTAAGGTATCATAAATTTCTTGCGTAATTAGTTGGCGTTCGTCTACTATTATGTCGCCTTCTAGTATCATTACTACTTCGTAGTTATTTTTTGCAGTTATAAAGTTTTGGCGGTTGATTTCTTCGTCGGGTATAGCGTTTGGGCGTAGGTTGAAGATGATTATACTCACGGCCAGCTCTTCTGTTAGTCTGTCCATGGTATGATGGCTCAAAAGCGTAAAATGTACGGTGTTTTGCGTCATAATATCTATCGGATATCTTATAGTATGCGTGGTCTGCACCGTCCTTGCAACAGACTCTATTGCCTCCCACATCTCATAAAAATTTTCTGCGGACATAGTTACCATTAACTCTTGCTGGGCTTCCGTTAAATCATTAGAAAAATTATTAAACATCAAGTACGTTTCCGCCAGCCACTCGGGGCGGTACGGCTCCGGCAACGGAACAGGCCGCGGCGGAACCGGATAACCCGCAGCAATAGCCTCATCACGCTCCACATGCCACTCCGCCAAAGAACTCTCATAGGCCTCCTCATGTGCAGCCAACTGCACATTCCACATCTCCACCGCCTCATAATACGCATTACGCTCCATACGATACGCCTCACGTACACTCTCATAATCCACTCGCTGCAACCCCAAATTATTCTCCGCAACATACCACTCCGCAGGGTCTATAGTAGATACCTCATGCAAATTCTCCGCAAAATGTAATGCCGCCTGCCTATTCCTGTTCGTCTCCAAAATATTCTCCGTATCCCGCGGCGCACGCACCCGTATCTCCGATTCCTGCCCCACAGTCATAGCAAGCCCCGCATTAAAATACGAACCCGTAGCAATCGCAACACAGGTTATAAAAAATGCCGCAAGTATAAGCCCTGTATTTAATAAATACTTTTTCATCCGTTGCTCCTATCTCTTAACCTTGCTCTTATAAGCTGCGCGTGCAGATTGTTTGTCGTAGGCGTTTATTATTTTTTGGACGAGGGGGTGGCGTACGACGTCTTTGGAGGTGAGGTGGGATATTGCTATGCCTTCGATGTTGTTTAGGATTTTTGTGGCTTCTATTAGGCCGGAGTTTTTGCCGTCGGGTAGGTCTATTTGGGTTATGTCGCCTGTTATTATGGCTTTTGAGCCGTTGCCAAGGCGGGTTAGGAACATTTTCATTTGTTCGGGGGTGGTGTTTTGGGCTTCGTCCAGGACGATGTAGGAGTTGTCCAAGGTGCGGCCGCGCATGTAGGCTAGGGGGGCGACTTCTATTAGGTGGCGTTCGAAATTGCGTTGGAAGGTTTCTGCGCCCATTATATCATGTAACGCGTCGTATAGGGGGCGGAGGTAGGGGTCTACCTTTTGCTGAAGGTCGCCCGGGAGAAAGCCCAGTTTTTCGCCTGCTTCTATGGCGGGGCGGGTTAGGATAATGCGGTTTACCTGGCCTGCGCGGAAGGCGGTGATTGCCATGGCCATGGCCAGATAGGTTTTGCCTGTGCCGGCTGGGCCTACTGCGAAAACTATTGTGTTTTTTCGGATTTGGTCGATGTATTTTTTTTGGCCGACGGTTTTTGGTTTAACGGGGCGGCCTGAGATGGTGTTGCATATGGTGTCGTCGCTTAGGTGTTCTATTTGGTCGTGTTCTTCTTCTAGGGCGGCTATGGAGTAGTTTACTTGTTGCTCTGTTATAGTTTCGCCTTTTTTTGCTAAAGTTACAAGGTGGCGCAGGACTTTTTCTGCCTTTTGCGGGTTTGCGGCGGGGGTATTGCTCATTATGTGTACGCCATCGTCGCGGGTGATTACCGTTACGGCAAAGGCTTGTTCGATTTTTTTTACATGCTCGTCCAATTTTCCGAAAACATTGTGGATTAGGGTGCTTGGAATTTCTATCATATTACCTCCCGGGTACAGTAATGGGGATTTGCTTGTCTATGCGCTCGTGGGTGGTGATTTGGGCGTTTACGAGAAGTGCTTCCGAGGTTTCTATAAAGCCGATTTGGCGTTCTATGATGTCTATTGCAAAGTCAAACTCGCGGATTATGCGGCCGGTTACAAGGCGTTCTGCCAGTTCCATTGCTTCTTCTGTGGTGCGGGTGCGTGGTGTTGGGGTAAATTCTGTATAGCGTTCTGTCACCAGCACGAAGGGCAGGGGATAGTCGCCGCCTGCGCCTATTTGTCTGTGTGTGGTTATTCTATCATATGATTCAAAAGAATTTCCACCAAAAGGTAAATTTATACGTAATTCTGTGCCGAAAAGAAGATGAATCGAATGGCTGTTGGACGTGCGGCCTGTAAAAACTTTTACATCGTATGTAAACGGAACAGAAAACTCCAGCGTATGATACCGCCGCGCCCAAACCTCCGCATAGGCATGAACGTAGACATTTGGAGTACCCGGGGTATCCGGTTCCAGTTCTAAAATGCCGCTTACGAGCATGTCGCCCTCGCGTACTACGTCGTTTTGTCGCACAAGCGGCGCGCCCGACGCCGTCACCATGTTGGTGATAAGGCCTTCCGAAACGGCCACCACATGAGCAGGCGTTTGTCTGTCGAAAACCTGCTTAGGTGGGATTGCTTCGGAAATAAGGATGCTTGTACGAGTGCCACGCGTGTATACGTCCGCCCAACTGATTTCCGGGAAATTATTTAAAATCGCGGCTTGCAGCTCTCTGTCGCTTAGATTTAATTTTAACGCGCCCGTGCGAAGGCCTTCCGTTTCCAAGAACGCGAGCAGGGTGTCTTGGGACACGTCCACGTTTCCTTCTATCTCGATACGCCAAACAAAGGACGCGAGGGTCATAAGCCCGATGATAAAAAACAAAATCCCGCCCATTAAAACCTTGCGCTTGCGGTGCTTATGTAAGAAAAACGGAACACCGTTTTTTTGCACGATTTTTGTACGACATTTTGTCTTGCGCGCACAGCCGCGCAGCATTTTAAACCCACGAATGCTTACGTTAAGCTCTACGCCCGTATCCGTACGCACAACGTCCCACAGATACACCCCCCGAAACGCCGCCATATTCAAAAAACGCTCCACCGAAAACCCCGTAACGGAGAGGCGCACATAACCCTTTGTAAATTGCCATAGGTTTAAAATCATGCTGAGTTCCTTTCATTTTTCACACATAACTTATCCCCGAAATAACCCCCGACACCAGCACATTTTCCGTGGTTACTTGCCGTAGTGTCAGCTTTTCGCCTTCGATGGTCATGCTGCCTGCGCGGGTGTTTACGCGTATTTTTGTGTCGGTAAACTCTATTAGGTTTTTGTAGTTTTCTATGTTTACTTCTCCGCGGCCTGTTGCCATTAATAGGGGCAAATCCAGGGTTACTTCCCCCGGAAGCGATAAAAAATTTGTGAGTTTTTGTTTGATATTAATTTCCATCACCCCCGGCTGTAAATACTTATGCACAAAAACCGGCATAAATGCCCGAGCAAAGGCTCTCCGGAAAAAATTTCTTCCGAAGGGCCTTCTCGGTTTTTTTTCTTGTGTTAATTATCTCGCACATTTGCTACGCAAATGCACTCGCTTATATGGCATTGTGTGTGAAGCTTGCGATTGCTTCGCAAGGTATTACTGTTACGCTGCCGAGCCAATTCCAGCCGCCCATGCCGCGCATTCCGCGACCGCCGCCGCAGGTGCAGGTTCCGCCACATGCTCCGCCTCTTCTGCCGCAGGTGCAGCCTACTTCTCCGCCAAATTCGGGGAAGCCGCCGCAGCAAGAGCTACCGAGTGGGCAAGCGGGAGGTGCGCCGATATCCGTGATTAATTTTACGCAACCATCACAGATGCCCGCGAGTACGCCTGTAAAACCGTTACCGGACAAACCGCCGGACTTTGTAAAGATTGTAACTGTTTGGCCGATATAACGTGCCATGCTTTCCATGAGACATCCACCCATAGTGAGTCCTCCTTGTGTTTAAAAAATTTGTAGCTTTGTAGTTGACGCAGAGGGGCTTTATTTGCAAAGCCTCTCCCCTGCGCCTAATCTATCGCTAAGGAACAAGCTTGTTCCTAATACATACTATGTAAATGCGGAAAATGTGTTACAAGCTTTTGAATATGTGTTATACTCCAAAAAACTGCTATAAAAAGGATGACTAAAATGTTATCAAGCATAGACCCCAACCAACGCATGGAAAAAGACGAGTATAAAGAAACAATACGCCCGCTGGAAAAAACCCTCACCGACCTACAGCAAAAAGTAAGAGAAGCATGTCTGCCTGTCGTAATTGTATTCGAAGGGTGGGGGGCTTCGGGTAAGGGGACGCATATTTCGCGTCTGGTAAACCCGCTCGACCCGCGCTATTTTGATGTGCGCACCACAGGCAATATCACCGACGAAAAAATAATGCGCCCGTTTTTGTGGAGTTATTGGACATACCTTCCGCCTAAGGGGCAAATTGTCATAATGGATAAAAGCTGGCACAGATTAATCTTGCCGGAGTTACGCGAGCCTTGGCAGCTTTCCAATATGGAGGTGCATGGCTTTTATTTTGATGTAAATGCGTTTGAGCGTCAGCTTGCGGACGACGGATACTTGATAATCAAGCTTTTTATGCATATAAGCAAGGACGAGCAGCACCGCCGCTTTAAGGCATTGGCCAAAGACCCCGCGACATCGTGGCGCGTAAAAGACCATAACTGGGAACAAAACAAAAACTACGACAATCACCTTAGGCAGTACGAAAAAATGCTGAAGATGACAAATACGGAAGAAAACCCATGGCATGTGATAGAAGCAAATGACAGAAAATACGGCACATGCAAAATGCTGCGCATAATAATAGAAGCACTGAAAAAACGCCTCTCGGAAGCTGAAAACCCGCAGCCCCCGTCCGAATCAAAGGAAAAGCAGGAAAAAGTCCCGCGTATGCTGCAAAGCGTTTCTCCCGACGAGGATATTCCTACGGCGGAGTACCGCGACGCGCTGGAGCATTACCAGCAACGAATGCGTACCCTTTCTAATAAAATGTATGCAAAACGGCGGTCGGCGGTGATTGTGTACGAGGGCTGGGACGCCGCGGGCAAGGGCGGCAACATAAAGCGGCTTACGTCGGAGATGGACCCGCGTTGTTATGCGGTAGTTCCTATAGGGCCGCCGCGGCCATATGAGCTTACTCGACAGCACCTTTGGAGGTTTATGGTAAAAATGCCTAAGGATGGCCATTTGACAATCTTCGACCGCTCGTGGTACGGGCGGGTGCTTGTGGAGCGGGTGGAGGAGCTTACGCCACCGCATATATGGAAGCGCGCCTATCGCGAAATCAACGAGATGGAGCAGCACCTCGTAGGCCACGGCATGGTTATGCTAAAATTTTGGATGCATATAGACAAGGACGAGCAGCTTCGCCGCTTCGAAGACCGCCAAAGCGACCCTTCAAAGGCGCATAAAATAACAGAAGAAGACTGGCGCAACCGCGAAAAATGGGATCTATACGAAGAAGCCGTTGACGAAATGCTAATGCGCACCCACACGCCGCATTCTCCGTGGATAATCGTGGAGTCCAACTGCAAAAAGCACGCACGTGTAAAGGTGTTGCAAACCGTAACCGACGCACTGGAGGACGCACTGCGATGAAAAATGATAATCCGCATGAAAACCACCGAGCCAGAATGCGCGAAAAATTTCGCAAAAAAGGCTTTGATTGTTTTGCAGACCACGAGGTATTGGAATTTCTCCTGTACTACGCATATCCTCGTTGTAATACTAACGAGATAGCGCACCGAATGTTATATGAATTCGGTACGTTACATAATTTATGTGAATCCGATGTATCGACATTAATGGCAAGACTAAACTGCACAGAAAAAGTAGCTATGCTTTTAAATCTTGTGCCACCATTAGCAAACCGATATTTCCGCAACAAATGGGGCGATAGCGTTATCTTGGATGACGCTAAGATTTCGGGCAAGTATGCCATCGACCTTTTTGTAGGCGATACCGTGGAAAAATTTTATGCACTTTGCTTGGATAAAAACTACAAGCTGGTAAATTCTGCACTAATTTCGGAAGGAACCCTGGACGAATCCGCCGTTTATCCCCGCGAAATCGTACGAGCCGTTATTCAAAACCATGCTGTTTCCGTTATCCTAGCGCATAACCACCCCGGCGGCACAACTCGGCCTTCTCGTAACGACCTCGAAGTAACACGCCACATCTCCGAAGCCGCAGAACTCATCGGTATCAACGTACTTGACCATATAATAGTAGCAGGCGATACATATTACTCGTTCGCCGCGAGAAGACAACATGTAAAGGGGTACTGATAATGAATAAAAGAAGAATCGCAAGGACAGCCGTACGCCGCACCGTTAGGCCACCCATGCGCAGAAGGCGCAGACGCAGGCCGGGGTTTTCGTTTTTTTTAGTGACATTGCTTATTTTAGCCATCGCGCTTTTGTATATTTTTGCGGGGGAGCTGCTTTTTCCTTCCCGTGACGACAATGCCGTTATGCCCGTGGAGGGCGAAATTATCGTCACGTTTATAGACGTGGGGCAGGGCGACAGTATTTTAGTACGCGACGGCAACCACGCCGTTTTGATAGACGCGGGAGAACACCGCGCACGGCAGGCCGTGATTGATTACTTAAACGAGGCGGGGATTACATTTATTGATTATGTAGTGGCTACTCATCCGCACAGCGACCATATCGGCGGGC
>Ga0209755_10000859_pt1 | contig 52044 bp, 41 predicted proteins | sample TergutCo191P1_FD_187301 | JGI IMG/M metagenome (GOLD analysis project Ga0209755, IMG submission 187301) | Cornitermes sp. P1 segment gut microbial communities from Petit-Saut dam, French Guiana - Co191P1 (SPAdes) (version 2) | ecosystem: Host-associated > Arthropoda: Insects > Digestive system...
CTTGCCGCCCGACTTGCATGCTTAAGACGCGCCGCCAGCGTTCGTTCTGAGCCAGGATCAAACTCTCCATGATATTAATTCTATCCGGCCGAAGCCGGTTAGATTTACCTCATTAAAGAGCCCTGACCGGCTATAAAAGACTCTGTCTCCTATAGCAGAATTGTCAAGGTTTTCAATATCTTCCAAGTCATTAAATATTTAAAAGATACTGAAGGAGTTTCCGTCAGAAAACTCCCATGTCTGACCGCTTTCTGCCCGACCACTCTAAAGTAGTTAGGCGCAAGCGATCAGGTACTTCAACATACGCTTGCTGCTTTGCCTGACCTCTTAATCTTTAAGGCTATCTTCGGTTATCGAAATACATCCCCAGAAACCTAGCGGTCAGGCGTAAGTTTACTTTGTGAACTCCAAGCCGCTTTCACAGCTTAAAGCCCGCTTCGTAAACTCCTTGATCCGGCTGCCTGTCTACAACAGCCAAATCTCCTTCAATCTGACCTCTTCCTGCCAAGCCGCTCTAAAGCGGTCCGGCATAGTGGTCAGATACCTCTCCCCTTCCCTTTACCTGCTCTCTACAGGTCTTCTGACAAATATCGCAGTCTGACAAATAGCCAGACACCCCAACGCATACGGATTCCCCTTATGCGCAAGCTTTAAGAAAGTACACTCTTTTCCAATACTTTGTCAAGTACCAATGGAAAAATTTCTCTTTTTCAGTGTTTTAAACGCCTGGATAAACACCCTGCTTAACTTTCAATTCCAGGGTGCGCGTTTTCTCAAAGAAGTTTCTCTGAAGGTTTATACTGATCAAGCCGACGATGCCGACCGATATCCGATATAAAATGTACTAATAAAAAAGGCGTTTGTCAAGAATTTTAATAAAAAAAATGGAAAAACCGGTATGCCCGGTTTTTCCTTATATATTTTTAAGGAAGCTTCCGATTAAAGAAGCTTCACTTACTGCAAAGAAATTATCTTTAATGTTCCAAAAATTATTGTTTTGGAACAGCCTCAATTAACTGTACAATCATTCCGACTGTTACAGGTAAAACCAGATTGTCATAATCTTCCAGTGGAAGAGCTTCTGTCATCATGGCGGTAAGAGCCGCCGCGATTGAAACATGCATACTGCCGGAAACAACGTAAGCGCTGATAAAAACCGCTGTAAAGCAGGCAAGAGAACCTTCAATGCTTTTACCATAAAGAAAAAAGGGACGCAGTCTAGCGATCCTTCCAACAAGACTTGCAAATCCATCGCCGAAAGCAAGCGCATAAATCGCAATTGCGGCGGCAGAGGGAGTAAATAAAAGAACAGCAAGCAAAGAACCCAAGCCAAGAGTAACAGGTCCCATCACAAAACGGTTTTTATCACGCAGTCTTGAAACAATGGAAGTAACTAACGAAACTACAGGCACTTTCATACCAGAAAAACGCATGCTTTCCATCAAAATATAACTTAATATACCAATTATAAGGAAAACTACAGTAAAAGACTTATTTATTGCAGCCAATAAAGGGGTAAAAGCAATAAGGAAATGTATCGCTTTTCTGATTATTTCTCGGCTAATGGTTTCATTACTTTTACACAGGTCATCAACATCAATTATATTTTTAATATCTGTAAAAATATCAACTTTCATTCTTTAGTAATATCAGCAAAATTCATGCCAAGTTGTATTATGATAAAAACATCACGTAAATTCAATATATTGTTCAATTTTACTTTCGTAAGGAAGAAATTACCTATTGTTTCTAAAATTCATGTATAAGAAATAATACAGCATGCATATAATTTTGCTATTGATATTTTTTATTGATTACGGCAAATGTATCGCGCAAAGTTTCGTGGCTAACTGCCGTAACGTCAAATTTAAATATTTTAAATGTCAGTTGTATGCAAAATCCAATTCCAATTGCAGAAATGATCGTACCGATCCAAACCATTCCTCCCAGCAGCCAGCCAATTACAGTTACCAGTAATTCAATCACAAAACGGCAAAACCCTGCCGGCAGTTTTGTTTTTCGCGCCAGTACAACCATCAAATTATCCCTTGGACCGACGCCAAAAGCGGATTTTATATAAAAATATGAACCGATTGAAATTATGAATAACCCCGAGATTAGCATTATATATCCTATGATTTGATTCGGCGCCGCCGGGAAGTGCGGAAAAATAATATCAATAAATATTCCGATAAATACCATGTTTAAAATGGTTCCTAAACCAAATTTTTCCTTCAAGACTGTCACAATTATTACTATCAGCGTTCCTACGATTATTGAGACAACTCCCAAACTAAGCGAGGTTTTATTCACAAGCCCGACATGGAAGACATCCCATGGAGCGTATCCCACGTTCGCCTTTATGGTTGAGACGATTCCCAATGCGTAGAAAATGAGCCCTGTCATCAAATTCAAAAGCCGTACAGCAAAATGTTTCAAGAAATCTCCGGTATCGGCGCATTGCGCCGCTTTTTTTAACAGTAGAAAGATAGTAAACTATCCTCATGAAATCAACAACAAACATCAACAAGATGTCCCATTGGGCTGACGAAACAGCCGCAAGAATTATTTTTGAAAAAGGCGAAAAAGAACTCTACATTTGCGCATCCGGGATTACTCCTTCCGGCAGCGTGCATATAGGAAACTTCAGGGAAATAATTTCCGTTGAACTTGTAGCGCAGGCGCTTCGTGATATGGGAAAGAATGTGCGCTTTATTTATTCGTGGGACGATTATGATGTGTTCCGCAAGGTGCCGGTGAATATGCCAAAACAGGAAGAACTGGAGAAATACCTGCGTTTTCCAATCACAATGGTTCCGGATCCCTGGGAGCGGGATTCAAATTACGCACGTCACAATGAAGCTGATGTAGAAAACACCCTGCCAAAAGTCGGGATTATTCCGGAATATATTTATCAGGCGGAATGTTACAGAACCTCGCGTTATGCGCAAGGCATCCGCAGAGCGCTTGAAAGGAGAACTGGGCTGAAAGAAATTCTTGATAAATACCGCGACAAGGAACATAAAATTCAGGGAGAGTGGTGGCCTGTCAGCGTATTCTGCGAAAAATGCAGCAGGGACGAAACTGAAATTGAGAGTTGGGACGGCGGTTGGGGTTTAAGCTACAGGTGCAGGAATTGCGGGAATGCGGAAAAACTTGATATTAAGACGGCGAAAGGAATCAAACTGTCATGGCGCATTGATTGGCCTATGAGATGGGAATATGAAAAAGTGGATTTTGAGCCTGCCGGAAAGGATCATCACAGTCATGGAGGAAGTTTTGATACCGCAAAACATGTTTGCAAGGACGTGTATGACTGGGACGCTCCTGTTACTTTCCGCTACGATTTTATAGGTACAAAGGGACTTCCCGGAAAAATGTCGTCATCGTCAGGCAATGTAATTACACTGGATCATGTGTTAAATGTTTACACTCCGGAAGTTACGCGTTATCTTTTTGCGGGAACAAGACCGAATGCAGAATTTACAATTTCCTTTGACCTTGATGTAATAAAAATTTACGAAGATTATGACAGAACAGAACGGATTGCATGGAAAATGGAAAATGCAAAAGACGAAGCTGCTTATCAAAAAGAAAGGCGAATTTACGAATTATCGCAGGTAAGCATTGACGGCAAAACGCCTGACATTGAAAGCAGAACAAGACCTCATCAGATTCCGTTCAGGCATTTATGCAATCTGATTCAAATCGCAGACGGCGATATTGATAAGGCGTTTGCGGATTTGACAGCTAACGATAAGGAAATAAAAACTGAGCAGATTCCGCCCTTAAAAACAAGAGCGCAGTGCGCTAAATACTGGGTTGAAAACTGCGCCCCGGAAGATTTCCGGTTTAAGTTAAAAGGAGAATCTCACACGGAGACACATCGAACCTTAGGTTCGCGGCACGGAGAGGAAGAGAGCGGTTCCCGTTCATTATCTGATACAGAGAAGAATGCGGTGCGTATTTTGCGGGATGATGTCATTTTCAGAATAGAAGAATTCGCTGACGATAAAACATGTTCATCGGCAATTTATGCCGCAGCGGAAAAAGCGGGAGTTGACGGTAAAATTCTTTTCGCGGCGGCTTATCAGGCGCTTATCGGTAAAGAACAGGGTCCTCGCCTTGCAAATTTTTTAAGATCGATAAATAAAAACAGATTACTTGGCATACTCAAGGATTATTAATTTAACGAATGATGTGAATCTATTCATTATATCTGTGAAATTCGCCGATCTTTTTTTTATTTTTCTGTAAATAAAATCGGAGGCTGTCCGGAAAATTGACGCCATTGCAGCTTTTCTTCAGCAGAAGGAACCTTGTAAAGCCGGATATTATTTTTGGTCAGGACGGATTCGGCTTCCTTGCTGATACTGTCGTCTGTGAAAACTCCGCTAATCCTGTCAAATTGAATCAAATTGTACGCTCCGCGTTCCTTGAATTTCTGCGCGTTTGTCAGCATATAGATACTTTTCGCATGTTTGGCAAGTTCAGTGGAGGTTTCCGTACGCAGAAGATCCCTGCCCGTAAATCCGTAATCGGGAATAAAACCGTTGGTTCCAAGAAAATATTTTTGTGAAAAGAATATTTCGCAGCATTTTACTGTCATCGGTCCGACAAGTACCTGTGATTCCGGAAGAAAATACCCGCCCAGTAAAATGATTCTAATATTTTTCCTTGAAATGTGATTGGCAATAAAAACCGAGTTGGTAATTATGGTCACATTCTTCCTTGTATTTGCCAGTTCTTCAGCAAACATTGCGCAGCAGGAACCCGATTCAAGCATTATTGTTTCGCCGTCTTCTACAATTTGCGCGGCGGCTTTTGCGATTTTTTGTTTTATCAAATGGTTAACTGCCATTCTCTTGCCGGTGTCATCAGCGCCTTCAAGGCTTGCATATCCGTGGGTGCGTTTTACGATTCCCCGTTTTTCCAGCTGATCAAGGTCCTTTCGAAGCGTTGTGTTTGATACGTCAAGAAATTCCGCAAGCAAATTGACTTTTATGCTCTTGTGCGACGATATAATATCCAGTATCCTGATTGTTCTGTCCTTCATTCTTTCTCCGCATAATTAAATATCATTTTATATTTAAAAAGTAGGAAATTTTAATAAATAGTCAAGAAAAATCAGATACAGTAATTTACTGTCCTTCAAAATCATATATATCCTGCCATGTGATGAATAATGGTTCATTGCCGACAGGGATAACAATTTCCGGGAGAATAGAAGTCGTACTGCCGGAAACTATATCATGCAATAAATGATTTGTACCCGGCAGATCAAGATGAATCTTTTTTATTCCGGCTCTGCCATTCCAGAGAATCAACGCACTGCCTTCCTGTTTTTTAAACCAAAATGTCTTTACGGATTTCGGAGTTTCCGACGGCATATAATCTTTTCCCGGAACTTGCGCATAACACATTGAGTCTGGCATGAAAAGGGAGCATAAGCGGAACGCCTCGGCTCCTTTTGAAGTATAATCCTGATTGCTGCGCACCAGTCCGAAAAAATCTTCTGAATTACTTCCGGATCGTTTGACAGGATCAAACATATGATACCATAATACTTTTTTGGCTCCGCCTGCGGCAAGAAGCGTACAGGTCTTTATTATAAATTCAGGAAGCTCCTTTTCTTTAATTCTCGCAGGATACCAGCCTCCCGTAGGAAAACCAATTTCGGTAATCCAAATTTTATCTTTATAACCGTATTTTTCCGCAATCTCCGAAAATTTTTCAAAAATCCGCAAAGAGCGATTGAAATTTAATTCATAGGGATGAAAAGCAACAGCATCAATATATTTCATTCCGTCAGATGAAAAAATTTCGTTTATAAATTTCTTTTTTAAACCAGGAATATTACGGTTGAAACCTCCTCCAAGAAGAATCACATTACTGTCAGTTTCTTTTACAACAGCAGCAGTCTGATTGAATAAATTGATAAATTCCCTGTCAGTGCCGGTCCAAAAATAAAAATTAGGTTCATTCCAGATGCACCACGCATATACTCTGCCGCGGAAATGATCTACAGTTCTGCGGACATATTCCAGAAAATCAGGAATCCGCTCCTGCGGAATGTATTTACGCAGTTTCCCGTCGTCATGAATCCACCGGTTGTCATAAGCAAGAACGCCGACCGTTAACATATCCGCATCATTGGCGTTGTTTACCATGTTATCGTAATCCTGAAAGTGCCATTCACCCTGCTGCGGTTCTATTCTGTCCCAGTAAAAAGTGTGCAGTAATAATTTAACTCCCATATATTCCAGATATTCAAATTCTTCCGCAGTGTTGGTTTCACCGGCATGAACAATACCTGCAAACTCTTCGTGAATATATCTGCCAAAAGGAGGAACTTCAACATATACCGACGTACAGGAATCTAACAAAAAGGCAATTATCAAGAATCTGATAAAAACCTTCTTCATTTAAAGTTCCAGAGACCGGCTGTTTATCTTTTCAATAAGGTATGAGGCAAATTCTTCTATCTTCATCGCGGGGAGCTGCCTGCCGTCGCGCAGGCGAATCGAAACAGTGCCTTCATCGGCTTCTTTCTGGCCTACAACAAGCATGTAGGGAATTTTTCTCGTCTGGCAAATTCTGATTTTCGCGTTAAGACGATCATCGTTAAGTTCTGCTGTTATGCGCAAATTATGAACTTCGTTTGTCAGCGTCCTGAGCTCTTCGGCGACTTTTTGAGCGTACCCGTTAAACGCTTCTGAAACAGGAATGACTGCGGTCTGCTCTGGCGCGATCCAGACAGGGAAAGCGCCGCCGAAATGTTCAATAAGAACGCCGAAGAAACGTTCCAGACTGCCGAAAAGCGCACGGTGTATCATGTACGGGCGTTTATGCTGTCCGTCCGTATCGACAAACGTTAAATTAAAGAGTTCAGGTTCGTTAAAATCAAATTGAATGGTGGACATCTGCCACTCCCTGCCGAGAGCGTCTTTGATTTTTATGTCGATCTTCGGACCGTAAAAAGCGCCGCCGCCTTCGTCAATTTCATAAGGAAGCCCTTCTGCCTCGATTGCCCTGCGAAGACTCTCCAGAGCATCGTCCCATTTTTTCTGTTCGCCGACGCTGCTTTCCGGCTTTGTAGCAAGATAGGCTTTCATTTCCTTAAAACCGAAAACTTTCCATATATTCAAACTGAAACGAAGCACTTCGCGAATCTCGCTTTCCATTTGCTGTGGTGTGCAAATTATATGCGCATCATCCTGGGTAAAACCGCGCACGCGCAAAAGACCGTGCAGAACGCCGGAACGTTCATACCGGTAGACTGTACCAAGTTCCGCCCAGCGAAGAGGAAGGTCGCGGTATGAATGACCTTTATTGTTATAGATCAACAAATGGAAAGGACAATTCATCGGTTTAATAAAATAATTTTGATTATCGATCTCCATCGGGCTGTACATATTTTCTCTGTAAAAACCAAGATGCCCTGATGTTTCCCAAAGCCAGCTCTTGCCGATATGAGGCGTAAAAAGTATCTCATAACCATTGCGGTAATGTTCTTTCCTCCAGAAGTCCTCGATAGCGACTCTCATCCTTCCGCCGTTTGGATGCCAATAAATAAGACCCGCTCCGGCTTCTTCGTGAGTTGAAAATAAATCCATCTCCTTACCGACACGGCGGTGATCTCTTTTTTCAATTTCTTCCAGAAATGCAAGATGCGCTTTTAAATCTTTGGGCGTTTCCCATGCGGTTCCGTAAATGCGGGTAAGCATGGGACGTTTTTCGTCACCTCTCCAGTAAGCGCCGGCAATGCTTTGCAACCTGAAAGCAGACGAGTTAATCTCCCTTGTATTTGCGACATGAGGACCGCGGCAGAGATCGCCCCATTCGACAGAGCCGTCGGAGTCGTGATTTTCATACACGGTGATTTCTTCATCTTCCGGAAATTCATTGATAAGTTCTGTTTTAAATTGTTCGCGGGAAAAAAGCATCAGCGCATCTTTGCGGTTGAATGTCAGTCTAATAAAATCCTGACGGCTGTCGATAATTTTTTTCATTTCCGCTTCAATAGCGGGAAGATCTTCGGCGGTAATTGGGCGGGGCAGTAGAAAATCATAATAAAAACCATTTTCGATACTTGGACCGATAGCGGTTTTTGTTCCGGGAAAAAGTTTTACCACAGCCTGTGCCATGATGTGAGCTGTAGAGTGGCGGATTTTTGCCAATTTTTCATTAACATCGGATTTTTTATTTTCGGACATGAATAAAGAGTATCTTTTTATATAAAAAATGTCTATAATTTCACAGAGGTGAAATTTATGAGTTTTCCAAGAACGACAGTAGCTGGAGTATCTCTGCCGAGGATGTTAATCGGCACTAACTGGATTTTCGGCTGGAGTCACAGAGGACATGCAGCAGATACTTTTATCAATGAACAACATTCCGCTGTTGACGCTACACTGCGCGTTGTAGGCGCTTTTACGGAAAACGGAATCGACGCGATGATGGCGCCGTTCTCGACGCATGCAAATATAAGCAGCCGCGTAAAGCAGATAGAAGATAAGCTGGGAAAAAAAATAATAAAAATTGATACTCCGATCCTTAATGTTGATGACAGTGAAGCGGCGCGCAGGGAAGCGAAAGCCGTCATTAAAAACAGCGCGGATCTCGGCTGCAAATTCTGTCTCATCCATCATTCTTCATGCGAGCAGCTTGTCAATAAAAATAAACAAACCATTGAACGCCTCGGCGATTATACAGACATGATCCGCGAAGCCGGTCTCATCCCCGGTTTATCAGCTCATATGCCGGAGATCATTCAATATTCAGATAACAACAACTACGATGTGGAAACTTACATTCAGATTTTTAACTGCCTTGGATTTTTAATGCAGGTTGAAGTTGAATCGGTAATTAAAATCATTCATGAAGCGAAAAAACCTGTAATGACAATCAAGCCGATGGCCGCAGGTCGCACAACCGCGTATATCGGACTGACATTCAACTGGAGCGTGTTAAGAGCGCAGGACATGATCACATGCGGCTGCATTAACGAGCATGAAGTTCATGAGGATGTCGAGATTTCCCTTGCGGCATTGGAAAGAAGACTTCCTAATCTTGAAGGCAGAAGCAGCCCGGGAAAAACAAGCATTATTAAATAATGAAGATTGAATTATTAGCTCCTGCCGGATCTCCTGAAGCGCTTGATGCGGCAATCGGTGAAGGCGCGGATGCAGTTTATTTGGGCTTAAAAGATTTTAACGCCCGGCTTAGAAGCGCAAACTTTACTTACTCGCAGTTTGAAGGCGCTCTGCGTTCGTTGCGCAAAATGAAAAAAAAAGTTTATGTTACGGTGAACACTGTTTTTGAACAGCGCGAAGCCGACCGCATGTATCAGTTTTTAAAATACCTTGAACAGCAGGGACCTGACGCGATCATCGTACAGGATTTCGGCGTTATCGAAATGGTAAAAAGAGAATTTCCCTTTCTTCGCCTTCACGCATCCACGCAGATGAATATCGCGTCGGCAAGAGGAGCGAACGCTCTTTCACGTCACGGCGTTTCGCGCGTTGTTCTTGCGCGGGAACTTTCCCTTGAAGAACTGAAGGACATAAAAAGCGAAACCAATCTTGAACTTGAAGTTTTTGTACACGGCGCGCTTTGCATCAGTGTTTCCGGGCTTTGTCTTTTTTCCAGTTTTCTGGGCGGAAAATCCGCGAACCGGGGAATGTGCACTCAAGCATGCAGAAGACTCTATCATTACGCGGATCGCTCCGATGGTAAAAGCGGCTATTATTTTTCACCCAACGATTTACAACTCCTTGATCGCATTCCCGATTTGGCAGCAGCGGGAATCGCAGCTCTAAAAATAGAGGGCCGCATGAAAAGCGCATCCTACGTGGGAGCGGTCGTTTCCGCTTACCGGCTGGTAGCGGACGCTGTCATAAATGGCGGCGATGATGAAGTAATCCGACGAAGCATTGAACAGGGGCAGGAAATTTTGCGCAATGATTTTGCGAGAGCGAAAACGCAATATTTTTTTGCAAAAAAAATTGACGCACAGACGCAAAGGTACGGAGAAGAAAAGCGGGATAATATTGACTGGCTGAATCCAGAACAGGACGGAGGAACAGGCATCAGCCTTGGAACAATCCAGAAAGTTAAAGGTTCAGGCAATGAAAGACGCGCTTTTATTACCCCGCCAAAAGAACTGCGCCTTTCCGCTCATGATTCTGTTCGTATACACAAAAACGATGATTCTGCGAGGTTTACGCAGAAATTAATTTTTACCGAAAAGACGACAGGCAGCGGCTGCTGGATTTCCGTTACGGAAGGTTCAACAGGAGATCATGTCTATCTGATACAGACAAAAGAGATGCGCAAACGCTACGCTCCTGTAATTGCGAATAACGCAAACAGCAAAGGGCCGGGAAGGGAAAAAGCTCCCTTCCCGCTGTCAGCTAACAAAGAAAAAACAGGAAAAAAAAGCGAGGCTTTTCCCGAAGGATTTTATGCCGCTGTTTCCCGTCCCGAAGACCTTTTCATTATACAATCTTCGCGTCCTGAAAGAGTGATGCTTTCCATGTCTCAAAAAAATATTAAAGCTTTGTTAGCTGACAACAGAAAGCCGCTGCCGTTTAAGCCGGCGGACATCATCCTGACACTCGATCCGTGGTTTGCGCAGGAAGCGGCCGGTTATGAAACAGGCGGAATTTCGGCAGATATAGAACAGCTTGTTGAAAAAGGTTATACGCAATTCATAGTCAATAATCCGGGACATTTTTCGCTTTTTAAAGGATACGAAAAAATAAAATTAATAGCGGGTCCATGGCTTTATATGTTTAATTCATGGTCGCTTTCGTTTATCACTTCTTTCGGAGTTGACGGCTTTGTCTGTCCGCTTGAGAACAACAGGCAGAATCTGGAACGTACATTGGGTTTAAAAAGCAGAAACAGTGAAAATAAAACAGGCAGAAAAAAAGGGGGAACAGTTTCTCATCAATCTAAATTTTTTATAACTGTCTTTTCATGGCCTCCTCTTTTTAACATAAGGGCGAACCTCGCCTCTGTCCTTGACTTTAAAACATTTACAGATAACAGAGACGAAAATTTCTCTCTTGTTACAGGGTTTGACGGTTCAAGAGTTTATCCTCAAAAATATTTTTCTATAATCGACAAAATTCCGTTTTTAAAGGAAGCGGGATTCGGGCGTTTCATAATCGATCTGTCCGGCTCTGCCGTAAAAAAAGCAGACTACCGCGATCTGATGAATGCAATCAAAGAAAACGCTCCTCTGCCTAATTCCGGCCGCTTTAACTGGAAAGACGGTTTTTACCGCCTAGAACCTAAACCTTACAGCGAGCCTTGCGCCGATTAAAAGCCGGTTATACTCGTTAATATCATAACTGTATAAACTAAAAACCTGTGAAATTTCATTTAACGGTTTTCTGTCCAGCAAACCGTTTGCTCTTATCCATGTCAGCGAAGGACCTGCGGCTATGTTGAATTTTCCTATATTGCAGCCGGTATATAATACAAAACTGTTGCTGTTTACATTATTTTTTTCATTAAACGAAGATAAAGAGTTTAATTCCGGATTGATATATAAAAATTCTTTTATAATAGGAATCATTGAGCCAAAACCAAGCCCTGTCGCAAAATTATCCCATGAAAACCCGCTTGTCTGATTATATGCAAATATTATATTTGTATAAAATTTATCAATGCCGATTTTAAACGCCACGTTGTATGTGTGAAGCTCGGAAAAACTATACTCAACTGCCTGGTAACCGCCTTTTCGCACAATGGAAATAAAACCTACAGGGATTCCGTTAATACTGTCCGCGTAATTAACCAAACCTAATTGTATTCCCTTTATTGGTTTTATCGCGACATTAACAAATCCAATTTGCGGACCAATCATTTCCTTAACCGATGTATTTACAAAACCGACCTGAGCGCCTTTTGTTTCGCCGGCATTTATATTTACAAAACCTGTCTGAAAACCGGAGAAATCACCGGCAACTGTATTGACAAATCCCGCCTGAAAACCTGAAAAATTACCGCCTGCTGTATTTACAAATCCTGTTTGAAAGCCGGAAAAATCAGCCGTGTTCCAGTTTACAAAGCTTACCTGTAAAATTTTATGGCTTCCTATATTAATATTTACAAATCCAATAAGAGGAAAAATAAACGGTTCGTACACAACATTAAAGAAAAAAGTGTATAGATTTGATTTTGAACCAGCTTCGGCTTCTCCCCTTCTGCGTGTTGTTTCTGTTCCAGCTTTTGAAAAATTATCAATTGATACTTTTGTCCGCCTGCCTTCGGCAAGAACGACATCCGCGCGCAGAACATCGCTTCCCTGCTGAAGCGTTATGCGATATGCTCCCGGCCCCAGTCCCAGTTCCAGCGGACGGGTTGTTTTTGTAATTTCCGCAATTAACTGATCGCGGCTGCCGCGAATCGAAAGTCGCCCTGTTATTTTTTCATCAAATACAATTCCGGCAGTTGTTTGGCTCACGTCTGTAAGAACCAAATCTCCGCTTCCGTTTATTTGAATGTCATAATTGGGATGCTGCGCTCCGTGCAGCGATGTTTCTGTTCTGGCAAGCGTTTCTGTATACGCATAACGGTAGAGTTCGTTCAATGTTACGCGCCCGTCTCCGACAGAGTCAGCGGCTCCGCGAAGACCTGCGACAAGAGAGTAGGTGAAAAAGGAAGCTGAAATTCTGTCTGATTCCTGCGAGGCTTCATTTGCTGAGCTTGATGTTAAAAACGCATGTCCTTCCGCAGTAAAAGAGCCGTCCATAAGAAATGGAAAAGTTTTCTCTCCTCCTTTAAGGCGGGTAAATGCGCCTGACGCGCATGAATCAAGAATAACGATTCGCATGTCTGCAGGAATACCGCTTATGCGGTTGCGAAGATCGCGGTATGTGTACATTTCGCGGTTTAACAGCAGGCCTTCTTCATCGGAATGACCGGAATAATAAAAAATAATTTCTGTGCGCCTGTTATTTCCTCTTGCGCGCAGCACCTGTTCATGCATTTCGTCAATGTGCCTGTTTATTTCCCTGACAGACGGCTCGGCGAGAAGTACAGAATCTTCATTTGCAATGCCGCCCATCTCGGCAAACACGCTTGATATCGATCTTGCGTCTGTTACCGCAAACTTCAGCATGACCCGATCCCTGCCTCCGTTATTTGATCCGATAAATATTCCAAAACGGCGTGTAGTATTTTCAGCTTCTGAGGAAAACAGATTTCCGGTTACAGTTATAAAAAATAATAAAAAAACAGCCTTTAGCTTCATTTTTTCTCCCTGATTCATCTGATTTTTAATAATGTAAAAGTATCCACTTCATATTCATGAAACGCCGCCGTTCCCAGCTTTAACGCTTCGTCCGGATTTTTATTTATCTGAACGGCAAGCTGCTTTGCCGTTGCCAGGATGCTTCCCGTATTGATTGGAGCGTTTGCCGCAATAAAAAAGAAAATTTCATAATCGGGAGCGTCATCCAGAGTGAAAGCTTCGTCTAACGGAACAGCCCTGCCTCGGTCGAGCAGACTGCTTTGCCATGATGTGTGGGGGTAATGCATTGTTATAACAGATCTCCCGTCTATGGAAAAAATCACTCCGTACTTGTCGTCTGAGCTGTTTTCATAAACGCTGTAAACAAGCTGAACCGTATTTCCCTCATTAATTGAATATTGATCCGTCAATTTAATAATGTCGCCTGTAGTGTTTTCCTTCAGGTATACGCTAAGATCGATTGAATTCCCGCTGACAATCCCCGTTCCTTTTATTCTTTCGCTGAATTCAATTTTTTTGGGATTATTCAAAAAATATAGCGGAATGAAAACAATTAAGAGAAGAGCCGCCGCAGAAACCCCAACGGTAAGAACCTTAAATTTTTTGGAACGGCGCAATGAATCCCGAAAATTCCTGCGCTGCAATTTATGCGCCGCAAATATTCGCTCCCGCGGAAACCGGGCGAAAAAATCGTTGTCTGCGCTATCCAAATCCGCAAGATATTCTTTAAGTTTTTTATCATTTTTGATCGTTTCTTCAATCAATTTTTTTTCTTCGCAGGTTACCTCTCCCATATGATAACGTTCAAGCAATAAAACGGATATACACGTATTACTCATAACAGTTCTCCTCCTAACCTGATTTTAGCGCGGGCGCTGAAGGCAAGAAGCCTTTTCCGTACTCCGGAAATCGACATCCCCAGAGCTTCTCCGATTTCCTGTAAAGTCATACCATCAGTGTGGTACATAAAACATATCGCCCTTGTGGATTCAGATTCATTTTGTAAAATTGCGTCCACGAGCATCGAATCCTCTACTTTCTCATATTGAGGATCACAAGCCATTGAAGGAGCGACAAAATCACTCCCGCAGTTATCAGCCGTAAATTTCCGCCGCCTAAGACGGTTAAGGCAGATATTTGTAGCAATTGTATAAAGCAGGCTGGAAAGGAACTGCCCTTTAAGTCTTTTGCGGTAACGAAGAAGGTTAACAAACACATCCTGAACCGCATCAAGCGCTTCATCGCCGTTCTTAAGCAGAACTGAACACCTGCGAAAGACCATTGGTGCGTATTTTTTGTAGCAAGCTTCAATATCAATATTCATGACTCATATTAATGTAACAGATTGGAAGCGGAAAATTGCACTGTTTTTGATTTTTTATAATATTTATTTCAGGCTGTTTTAACGCAAAGAAAGATTTTTACATTTCTTCACCATCGAACCGATAATTCGCAGATTGCGGAAATGCCGTTAATTTTAATAAAGTTGTTCAATAACTGAAGTTATCGAACAACTTTATTTATTAAAAAGTCACAGCTTCAAGCTCTTTCTCCGCCATTGCCAGAGCACTTTCATCCTCATCATCATAAGGGATTCCTGAAACAGCAGCTCCTTCAGCGGCAGGATTTGCATCCTTTTTAAACTCGGGACGAAATTCCACATGTTCCGCTACAATGGTAATTTTTGATCTCAGCTTACCTTCCGGATCGTTCCAGCGATCCTGTTTCAGACGTCCGACCACACGCACTCCCCGGCCTTTTTTCCCTTTTGCATAACAGGCTTCAGCAAGACGCGCCCATGTTTCCACATCGAAGTAGGATACTTCCTTCTCGAAGCCGTTTTCCTGTTTGTAGTAACGATTCGAAGCCAAACGCAGTGTACAAACCTGCGTTCCGCGCGGGGTTTGCCGAAGGAGAGGGTCTTTCACCAGATTGCCTTCGATTAAAATTGAATTGAGGTTGTTCATACATCCTCCTCTATTGAATTCCGGCAACGGCCTGCCGCCGGCTATGATTTTTCAAAATGAAAAATCATAGATACCTTATATGGGTGCGGACTCGCTGTTTTGCTTTACAGAAAATGAAAAAAAGTGAAAAATTTTTAATATTTGATCAGGGTAAACAGATTAATATTTGATTGATAATCACTGGGGAGAAAAAAGAATAAGATTTCGTCTTTATTAATCATCATTTTAATTTTTACATTATTAACAGGATGTTAAACAATAACCTTGAGCATGGTACATCGGAAGATGAATATATATATTATTGACAAAATATATTAGAAACAAGATAATAAAATTAATATTAATGGAGTATGAATTATGGCAAGAAAAGCAATTATTTCAACGAAAGCAGTTTCTGTAGGACCTTATTCTCTTGGTATTGATTCCAAAGGTTTAATTTTTCTATCTGGACAAACTCCTGTAGATACCAATACTGGAAAAATTGTAGATGGGGATATAAAAGCTCAAACAAAACAATGTTTTAAGAATTTATCTAATGTTTTAGAAGCGGCTGGTTTAACATCAAATGATGTTCAAAAGGTAAATGTCTTTTTAACAGATATGAATGATTTCCCTGCTATGAATGAAATATATAAAGAACAATTTACAGAACCATATCCTGCCAGAAGTACAATCGGGGTAGCCTCTTTACCATTAGGGGCTAAAATTGAAATTGAGATGATAGCTTGTAAAGATTAATGTAAAAATAATCAACAGCCCCGCCATGAATGGCGGGGTATTAAACCTCTCAGCACGAATAAATTCATTAAGTAACCGCAAAAATGTTTGCAATAATACAGATATTAAACGCCTTTATATATTAGAAGCTGTCAAAAAACAGAGGAGGAGAAATTGGAAGACATAGACAGCTTAAGAAAGAATCTTGTTTCTTATGTAAAGAAAAAATTCTACTCCAGACATAATATTATAAATATGGCGGATGAAATGAGGAAAAAAGATGACTAACGAAAAAAAGATTTGGCTGTGCGAACAATACGCGCATAAAGCATGGGCTTTATCGCTTAACTTGGCGCAGGAAGCCGCAAGAGCGGGTAATAACGGCAGAGGTTACGCTGTTGTTGCATCGGAAGCCAGAATATTGGCGAATAATTTATTTGATTATTCGTCAAAAGCAAGATTTGATCAAAATAATGAATATGACTTTAAGGAAATAGCGAATTTCGCTTTTATGACAGGGCTTTTATCAATTAACGCGATGATCGAAATACTTTATGTCTCGGAATTTGACGACAAAATTGACAATAATAAAAGCATTACTGTCTGCGTTGAGGACCTTAGAAAACTCGCTCTTGAGCTTAACGAACTTGGCGGTAAAAAATTATGGCAAAAGCCTTTTGTAATTCCTGAAATTTCAACGCCTGTAAGAACCACAAGAAAAATAGATTATTTCTTTAAATTTTCAATCGGGGAAAATACGCTTGTTGAAAATGTTTTTAATATTAAAGAAATATGGTTTGGCAGTAAAGCGGAAACATCAGGTAAAACATTTAATATCAGAAGATATTAAATGCCAATTATTAACTGCGCAGGTAAATTTAACCTTAATTATTCCTGTCTTAATAATAACACGCAGACTGTCATGATTATTGATTTTAATAAATTAAGCGGCGGCAAGGAAGAATTTTACGCGGTTCTTATTGATGACTTGGATGTTAATACAATTTTTCCTTCAAAGATTGGTTTGTCTGTTCCTCCAAACAAAAATCATGTGTTTGCAGACTATTCACGGGAATGCTGGGACGCTGTAGGAAATGATCAATTTATCTTTCCTGACTGGAAAAAATTGACATCCATGTAGTTAGATTTTTAACTTTTTTCTTGTCCGGTAACTCGTTTAGCTGCCGGACAAGTCTTTTTTTTTCCACCTAAAGATTACGAAAATACCCAAAATGCTTCCCGCTTTTTCCAAAATGGGTAGATTAAAAAAATTATCGTGTAAGGATTACACAGAACAATTTAAACATCCCGGCATACAGCGGTTATTCAGAATTATACCGGATGACTATTCCGCTGTCAGTCTTATCGCTGCATTGTCAACGCTGGAAACAGGCGACGTCGGTTATCTTGAAGGCGGCTCCATATTCCGCCTGAAGAAAAATTACTGACAGACCTTTGTAAAAATACAAAACCGGCTGTATGCGTATTTATAAGTGTCGGTATCATGACGAAGATACCTCAAACGCCTATACCTGCGTGGGAGCTTGAACAGCCAATAAATTTTGCAGGAAAAACATTAACAGAGATATATTTAAACAATTACATCAGGTACGAAGGATACGCTCCGAAAGGCTTCTGTACGCTTATTACTGCGACAATGGGCGATACCTATGATTTTAAGAAAAAAGCAAAGGAAGAAGATAGATATGAAACAAAGAAACGCTTACTTACCGATCAAATCAACCGCGTTATCTGCAATAAATTCCCGCAGGCTGAAGGCAATGTTGAGGTAATTGACATTGCGACTCAGCTTACATACGAGCGATACACTGGAGCGTATCATAGTTCGTGGATGAGCGTTAATGGTCCCGAAGTGAAAATGAAAGCATATCCAGGGTTCCTGAAAAAAATTAAAGGATTGTATTTTGCGGGACACAGGACTATGTCCCCCGGAGGGCTGCCTGTTGCGGTATTTACAGGACGGCAGGCAGCGCAATTGGTATGCTGTCAGTTTGATGTTGCGTTTAACTAAGGAGACGCCAAACTCATTCATTACCATTCCTTTTAAAACATGTTAAAATAATATCCATGAAAGACATTCGCAACAAAGTGATTTTGATAACCGGAGGCGGCTCCGGTATCGGAAGGATAATGGCATTTTCCTTTGCGGAAAAGCAAGCCAGAGTAATTATCTGGGACGTAAACAGAGATGCAATTAAAACCGCCGAAGATGAGGCGCAGAGCAAAAACCTTTTTATAAAAGGGATGATCTGCGACGTTTCAAACCCCGATGATGTCTGCGCCCAGGCAAAAAAGTTAACAGAAGACTTCGGACATTTGGACATATTGATCAACAACGCGGGGATTGTATCGCATAAAGGAAGCAATTCTGTACCCGGTCCTCTTTTCCTGAGTGTTCCCGACGAGCGAATTAGAAAAACAATCGAAATAAACACTCCGCGTTTTGTACGTTCGGTTTTTTTCCTCAGGATACTGCCTGTGCAGGCTCTGGACTTTGCGGCGAATATTACAGGCATCAGCCACGCGATGGATGATTTTAAGGGGAGAACATGACATCTGATATTTCCGCACTGGCTGAAAAAGCGCGAGAGGTGCAAAAAACATGGGAAAAACTTTCGTATAACGAAAGAACCTCGTATATTAAAAAAGCGGGAAAATGCCTTGCCGCCAAACGCGAAAAAATTATCGAAATAATTCAAAAGGAAAACGGCAAACTCGCTATTGACGCTCTTGCAGCAGAGGTCATTCCGGCTCTCATGGCTGTTCCGTATTATATCAGCCTTGGAAAACGCCTGTGCAAATCCCGTACTGTCCGCGGCGGGAATCTTCTCATGGCATACAAGCGCAGCCGCATGGTTTACGCTCCCTGGGGAGTTGTAGGAATCATCTCTCCGTGGAATTATCCGTTTTCGATTCCATTCTCAGAAGTCATCATGGCGCTTTTAGCAGGTAACGCTGTGATTTTAAAAACAGCTTCCCTTACTCCGGGAGCCGGCGGAATAATATCAGAAATATTTGATGAAGCAGGTCTTCCTGACAGGCTTTTTACAAATGTTGAAATGACAGGAAAAGAAGCGGGACCCGCTTTTATTAACGGAGGAATAGACAAACTCTTTTTTACAGGATCAACTGCGGTTGGAAAGGAACTGATGGCTTTAGCTTCCGCACGTCTTCTTCCACTCTCTCTTGAACTGGGAGGAGCGGACGCGGTTATTGTCTGCAAAGACGCTGACATTGATCGCGCAGTCAGCGGCATTATATGGGCAGGTTTTTCCAACGCGGGGCAATCCTGCGGCGGCGTTCAGCGCGTTCTTATTCACAATGATATTTATGATAAATTCCTGGAAAAATTAAAAACAAAAACTGAAGCACTTCAGCCGGGAATCGATTTGGGACGTCTTTCTTCAAAAAAAGCAAAGGATGAATACCTTAAACAGATAGAAGACTGTCTTTCACAGGGAGCGCAAATAGCAGCGCAAAGCGGCGCGTTTAAAACATCCGACAGAGAAAACGCTGACTCTTTGCAATACGAAAGTCTTTTTGTTCCGGCAGTTGTTTTAACAAACATAAAAAAAGGAATGCCTGTTTTTGATGATGAGATTTTCGGTCCCGCTGTAGGAGTTCTTCCTTTCAATGACGAGGCTGATGCGTTAAACGCCGCCAATTCTTCATCTTACGCGCTTACAGGTTCTGTATGGTCGCGTAACAGAAAAAAAGCGAAAAAACTCGCAGGTCTTGTCAACGCGGGCTCTGTAATGATTAATGATCACCTGATGTCTCACGGACTTGCGCAGACTCCCTGGGGAGGTTTCGGCGATTCAGGTTTGGGAAAAACTCACGGTGAAGAAGGATTTCGTGAAATGCTTAAGGCAAAAGTGATAATTGACGATATACTGCCGGGAGCAAAGAGGGAGCCGTGGTGGCAGCCGTACTCGCAGAATGTTTTCAAAGGTCTGTCTGCCCTTGGAATTCTGCTTGGCGGAACCATGATAAAAAAAATAGCTTCTCTTCCTTCCGTAATAAAATTTTTTATGCTAACATGGAAGAAATAAAATGGTTTCAATAGCGCTTCTTGTAATAATATATATTTCCTTTATAAATTTGGGACTGCCTGATTCTCTTCTCGGCGCAGCATGGCCTTCGATGTACGGTTTCCTTGAAGTTCCTCTTCATTACGCAGGATATATTTCAATGATAATGGCTGTAGGAAGAATATTATCCAGTCTGATTTGCGAAAAAATTGTCAGGCGACTTGGAACAGGAACTGTTATTACTGTCAGTTTCTTTTTGTTATCCGCCGCTCTTCTTGGATTTTCATTTTCATCTTCTTTTTTTATTATTTGTTTGTGGTCAATTCCATTGTGTCTTGGAGCGGGTTTCATCGACGTAACCTTGAACAACTATGTCGCGCTTAATTACAAGGCAAAACACATGAGCTGGCTTCACTGCTTCTGGGGTATCGGCGCATCAATAGGACCAATAATAATTTCGTATTATCTATTCAACAAAAACTCATGGAGCATGGGATACCGCGCTATCGGAATTATACAATGCTGCTTTACTGTAATATTGATTATTTCATTTTCATTATGGGAGAAAAATAAATCCGCCGCCGGTATTGAAGAAAAAAAACCGGTAAATGTAAAATATTCCGAACTATTCCGCACTGCGGGAATAATACATATTCTTGTGGTGTTTTTCTGTTATGTGTCAATACAGATATCAATTGTATTATGGGGAAGCAGTTTTCTTGTTCAGGAAAAAAACATTTCTCCTGAGACCGCCGCGCGGTGGATTTCGCTTTTCTACATCGGATTGACAGCAGGACGCTTTATCTCGGGATTTTTAACAATGCAGTTTAATAACCGCCAGATGGTCCGCATCGGACACGGGCTTATCGCATTGGGAGTAATTGCTCTTGTCGTCCCGTTAGGCAATATTTTTTTAATGTCAGGTTTCTTCATTCTCGGGCTTGGCTGCGCTCCCATATATCCCTGCCTGTTACACGAAACGCCGAAGAACTTCGGCTCTGAAAAATCACAGGCATTTATGGGAATACAAATGGCGTGCGCGTTTACAGGCGCGTTAATTGTTCCTCCGTTATTCGGCGGATTTACATCATTTACAGGCTTCATGATATATCCTGTATTCATCGGAATTTTTCTGTCAGTAAATATAGTAATGTTTGAAATATTCAACAGAAAAGTTGATAAAGCAAATACAAGAAATGAGCGGACTTAGCTTTCTATGAAGAATCTCTACGGTGTAACTCCCTGGGGAAGCTGGTTTATTGATGTGCTTGACAGCTACCGGATGGGAGAACGCCTGGAACGGGGCAGGCGTTACGCGAATGCCGGAAGAGTTCTTTCGCTTGAATTTACCGAAGGAAAAGCAGCCGCGAAAGTCGAAGGAAACTACAAGCCTTTTTACAAAGTGACAATCAGCTTCCCGCCCCTTGCGGAATCTGAAAAAGTTTATAAATTGATAGAAAACGATCCGCCCTTAATGGCGCAAATTTCCGCGGGCTCGCTGCCGGAAACATTCCTGGAAAAATTAAAAAACGATGGAATAAACCTGATCCCCCGCAGATGGACAGAGATGAAAAGAACCTGCTCATGCCCGGATTACGGAGATCCATGCAAACACATGGCGGCGTTATACTACATTATCGCAAGGGAAATTGACGCGAACCCCCATGTGCTTTTCCGCCTGCGCGGTATGGATTTGGCAGGGCGTTTCGGGAAAGCGCTTGTCCGTACAATTACTCCGCCGTTTTTGGTTGCTTTCACAAAAAAAGAAAAGACGGAAAAACAGAAAGACCGGCCTCCTCTAGAATTTGAAGAGATTCCCTACTGCGGACAGCTTATTTCATCGCTTTTACCGTCAAATCCGCCGTTTTGCAGCAGGGACTTCGCCGCCGTCATGGCGGAGTTTTACCACAGGTGCGCCGCGGAAAGCGAAAAGTGGGAATCCGCGTATGATAACGATGAAATTCTTGAAAAAACAGAGCATGATTTTTCGCGCTCCGCATGGACAGTGCACTGCCCAAGCCTCGTTCCCGGAACAGAGCCTGTTTTACAATCGCAAGACATAAACGGAAACAAAAAACGTTATACGCTATACGAGGCGTTTAAATACTTTGTTTTATTTTCTTCAGACGACGGAACTGCTTCCTATAATTTTCTTTTTTATCTTTTTAAATATTTAAATCTTCTTTGTTCGGCGGGAGCTCTGATTCCCTACGTTGTTACAGACGAAGACACAATGAAAATAATCTGGCGGCCTTATGAGAACCTGCCTCCTGTATCTCAAATATTAAATTTATTAGCCTCTCGGGAATGCGGAATGTTGTCAGCTCCCTTTGTATTCAGGGTTATTGCCTCAAGCAAACAGGTAGACGGCTCTGAAAAGCAGCTTGTAAGCGGGAGAAGCGTCGTAGACATCCTGTCTTCAGCATTTTTAAACGAATGGGTCAGAAATCAATTCATGCAGATACGCGGTGATTTCTGCCGCGATGATTACAGCAAAATTACAAATACAGAGTATAAACAGCTTTTAAACATGTTTTTTTTAGGAATGTTTATTGATGTTTCAACTCCCGCAAAACGTTCCCTTCCTTTTTCAGTAGACAGATGGCTTTCTGTTCTTCACATAAATTTTTCTTCATACCGTTACGCGATAACGATTAAAGACCTTGCCAAACGCGCTGACAGTTCCCTTGAAACGCTCAATTTTGCGATTTCAATCGATATAATCACAGAAGCCGGAAATGGAACAATAAAAACGCCTCTTTCAAAATGCAAAAATCTGGAAGTCCTCCGTTCAGCGATTGCCCTTTCAAATTATCTGCCGGAAATAAAAGACCTCTTTTCCAACCAGTACATTGTCCTCTCCGAGACGCGGCTCGTTTCCTTCCTCGATTCAGCTTCTTCGCTTCTTACCCGACTCGGCATGACAGTCAATCTTCCCAAAGCGCTGGCGAAAGAACTAAAACCCCGTCTTGTAATCAAGGGAAAAACGGACGGCTCTCTTGTTAAATACCTTGATTTAAACGCGCTTCAGGATTTTGAATGGCAGATTGCAATCGGCGATGAAGTGATGTCCGTTAAGGAATTTGAAACCCTCGTTAAATCAAAGCGCGCAATGGTTCGTTTCCGCGACGGTTATGTGAAAATGCAGACCGGCGAATTTTCCCGTCTGTTGAAAAAAGCAAAAGCCGCTTCTCCCGATGTAAACGATTTCCTAAAAGCGCATTTTTCAGGAGACACAGTCTTAACATTTAAAACGCGCAAATCAATCGACAATATTTTCCGTGAGCAGAATATTCCGCTCCCCTCCTCTTTAAACGCGCAGCTTCGGCCATATCAATTAAGGGGATACAACTGGATCTGCTCGCTTTTATTTTCAGGATTCGGCTGTATTCTCGCCGACGACATGGGACTTGGAAAAACAGTGCAGTCCATCGCAGCTCTTCTGCGCCTCAAAGAAGAAAAACTTTTAAAAAACGGCTGTCTTGTTATCGCCCCTGCGGCTCTTGTAAGCAACTGGGAAAAAGAACTTGGCCGTTTCGCTCCGGCGCTTGAAGTTTCGCGCTACCATGGAAGCAAAAGAAAGTTTGATAAAAAAAGCGACGTATTTCTTTCTACATACCAAACCATTATACGCGATGCGGAAAAACTTGATAAAAAAACTTTTTCCATGCTCCTTGTTGACGAAGCTCACCTTATGAAAAACACCCAGACGCGCATATCGAATACCGTAAAAAAACTGAAATCAAAATACCGTATCGCGCTTTCAGGAACGCCGGTTGAAAACCGCCTTGAAGATTTAAGATCACTTTTTGATTTCGTTCTGCCGGGATATCTCGGTGACGCGAAAACATTCAAGGAACAATACCGCATCCCAATAGAAGTTATGCGAAATCATGAAAAAGCGGCGTCCCTGAATAAAATAACGTCTCCCTTTCTTCTCCGGCGCCTAAAAACGGATAAAAACATCATAAGGGATCTGCCTGAAAAAATAGTAACAAACGAATACGCGTCCCTTGAAAAAGAGCAGGCGGCGTTATACAAAACTGTTGTAGATGAATCGATGAAAAAATCAAAGGAAGCTGATCCAAAAGAAAGATCATCCCTCATTTTTTATCTGCTCACTTCGCTTAAACAAATTTGCAATCATCCGCGCGTTTATGACAAGGAAAGCCCCGCCATCGCGGAGCTTTCCGGCAAAGCGCAGCTTCTTGTCGCTTTACTTCAAAAAATTCTTTTTAACAGGGAAAAATCCCTTATCTTCAGCCAGTATGTCGAAACGCTTGACTGCTTAAATACAATCATCAAAAAAGAACTGGGAGAAGCTCCGCTTGTTTACCACGGAGGATTGAGTCAGAACATTAGGACGGAAACAGTCAGCAGATTCCAGGATGACCCGTCAGCGCGGATTATGCTTGTCAGTTTAAAAGCGGGCGGACTTGGCCTTAACCTCACCGCCGCAAGCCGCGTTATTCATTACGATCTGTGGTACAACCCTGCGGTAGAAAATCAGGCGACCGACCGCGCTTTCCGCATCGGACAGGTTCGCAATGTATTTGTTCATCGTTTCATTACAAAGAACAGTTTTGAGGAAAAGATCGACGCGATGATTTCCAGCAAGCAGGAACTTGCGGACATGACGATAAAATCAGGAGAATCGTGGCTTGCAAGAATGAGCCATGAACAGCTTAAAGAGCTGTTTGAAAGATAAAAATTTTGATAGGATAAAGACGGAGGATTTATGTCAGATCAATTTGATTCTAATGCAAATAACGATAAGCCAAAAAAATTAAGCGGTTTCGCTTCAAGCGGCGTTTTTAAAATAATAATGCTCATCATTGTCATCCTGCTCCTTCTCATTCCCATCGCGATGATTCGCTCTCTTGTAAATGAGCGGAGTCACCGCGCGAATTCCGCCGAAGCCTCGATCATGGAAGCATGGGGCAGCCAGTTTATGCTGTACGGTCCTGTTATCCGCATTCCAGTTATTGAGCGCGAAGAAATAAGAACGAGGACAGAAAGAGACGGCGAAAAAATCGAAGTGCTGCTTCATAATAAAGCGCTCTGGATAACGCCGAAAAACGCTGATATAAACGCAAATTTTTCCGCAGAAAAAAAACGAAGAGGGATTTTTTCCGTCGCTTTATTTTCAGGCGATGTTTCCATAAAAGGCGATTTTACCTATGAAAGAGCGGAGGGAGAACTCAAACAAAATCAAACAATGTATCCCGAACAGGCGGAAATCATTATTGGTTTATCAAACCAAAAAGGAATCAGGAGAGTCATAAAGGCTGACTGGAACGGAAGCGAACTCTTTTTCAAACCGGGGAACCGCAATTTTTCATTCGGCTATAGCGGCGATTACGGCATTAATGCGGTCAGTTCTTTTGATACAGCAGGCATAAACAAATTTGACATACAACTCGCCGTTCAGGGAGGAAAATCGATCAGGGCGCTTCCCGTGGGGGAAATTACGCAGGCGCGCATCAAATCCGACTGGCCTTCGCCTTCATTTCAGGGAGGATTTCTGCCGGCAAACTATACGTTAGATGAAAACGGCTTTGACGCGCAGTGGGAGATAAGCTATTTGAGCAGATCGATTCCCCTCTTTTGGCTTACAAGCGAAAAGGGTGAATTCGAAAACAGAATGTATATACAGCAGGAAATTTTCGGCGTTGATTTTTTCAAGCCTCTTGATCATTACGCGCTGAACGAACGCGCAGTTAAATACGCGATTCTTTTTTTGGTAATTCCCTTTATAACCCTGTTTTTCCTTGAAGTGTTTTCCAGAAAATCAATTCATCCGGCGCAGTATCTGCTTTCCGGGCTTGCCAATGTTATCTTCTATCTTTTACTGCTGTCAATTTCCGAACACATAGTTTTCTCTTTTGCGTATCTTATCGCCGCATCCGCGCTTATCATCATGATGACGCTGTACGCGCGATCCCTTCTTGAAACATGGGCGCGCAGCGCTTACATGGGGCTTGTCATGGCGCTGTTGTACCTCATCCTTTATCTGACACTGAACGCGGAGGACTGGGCGCTTTTAATCGGCTCTATTTTGGCATTCTTTATCTGCGCGATAGTTATGTTCCTTACAAGGAAGCTGGACTGGAACAGTCTTAATATCAAAAACTGACAAAAGCCTGTTATACGCAACAGACCGCGGCGGCGCTTCTATAACCTGGTGTTTTTCGCGCGGTTTATCATGTTTTGAATTTCAGAATTTGCGTTTTGGGCTGAGATCGAAGTATCCGGATTCATGTTTGGAAATACGCGGAATATCTCATCCGCGAAAGCCTGCCCTATATAATTAATATCCTTAAAATCCAGAACTACTTCCCTGAATAGTTCCAAACCGCTCAGAATCCTCCGTGCCTGCGAGCGCGAAACCAAATCGCTTGAGTTTGCAAGTCCTACAGGAATCACTGTTTTATCAAAATCACCGGGTATTTCAGTAGAGTATTCGTCAAATACATCTTTAAGAATTTTGGTACATGCTGCTGACAAACTCATATAAACCAAAGTGGAAAATTTAATTTTATTTATTTGCAATTCGAGGTTTCGCTCATTTTTTGCATTAAAGGTTATTCCGTTTGAAACGATTAAAAAATCATCAAAAACTTTTGAAGTAAAAAAAATACCTTGTCCTGAATGCCTTGTTTTATCGGTTGTCCGCTTGCCTTTGGCTAGTTCAAGAAAAGCGTCTTTTTCATCGATCAGCCTGAATTTGGTTCTGATATTTTTAAATATCCCGATACCGTCGTCCAAAATGCAAATGGATTTGTTTATCCTGTTTTCATTGATAATAACCTGAATTTTCTTTCCATTGGAGTGTTCAACCGCGTTATTGAAAATTTCCAAAAAACCATAAACCCAGATATTTTTTATATTTTCCGGCATACCTGTAAAATGTTTTTTAATATCTTTTTCCCAAACTGCGTCCTCGCTCAGGGTTTTATCAATTTTATAGAAATATTTATGCTGTATGGACTGTAAAATAAAACGCCCGTTCTTTTTTTCAATTTGTTTTTCCGATACCAGCCTGTCTACATGCTTATAAACCGCCGGCAGGGTTATTCCAAACCGTTCCGCCGTTAAAGTTGCGAAATTCCTGTTGTATTTAATGTTTTCAAGCAGAAAATCACGTATTTCCTCCCCCCGTTTTCGAACTCCCGGCATGGCATCCTTCCTTGTAAACCTTATCTTATTATATTATAAACCTTATGGCGAGTAAAAATCAACCTTATTTTTTCTCTATTAATTTAAAAAATATTACAATATATTATAAAAATAAATTATGAAGAGTCTTTTGTGTCATCATTGCTAAAATATCTTCCGGCAGGCATTAGGAATTTCGCCGGCAGTAACGCTGTCGCCGCCCGTTATGTTACAGATGGTCTGCTTGCGGCAAGCGCAGTCAATATCGCAAACAGCAATTTCGGATTGTTCGCGGTTCGTCTGGGCGCGAATGATTATCAATTAAGCCTTGTGCATTTTCTCCCTCACTTTTTCACGCTGCTTGTGTTAATTCCCGGCGGTCTTTTCATGGACAGTCTGCAAAACAAAAAACACATCGTGGTTGTGATGATGGTGGTTGTAATGCTCGGATATTTTCTCTGCGGTTTATCGCCGGCGGCAGGTCTGTATTCCATTCAATTTTTTCTGGGATCGCTGGCTTTGGCCGGCTGTTCGGTTGCCCTGTACAATATCGCATGGCAGTCATTTTTCCCTTGTGTTGTTGATATTAAAACGCGCAACCATGTACTGACGCTGCGCACGCGCGTTTCTTTAATCATCAGTATGATAATACCTCTTCTGGTTGGTGTGTTACTGACGCGGATCGAAAGCATAAACGGAAAAATAATCATGCATCAGGTGTTTTTTATAAGCGCTGTACTGCTGTTTTTTCTTGCAGCGTTAAATTTCCGGAAGTTCAACGCGGTACGGCAAATTGAGCCCAAACGCATCTCGTTATCTGAAATTACAATAGCGGGTAAAGAGCTGCTGCGCAATAAAACATTTGTGCTGTTTACGCTAACCGCGTTATTTTTTCACATGACATGGCATTTTGACTGGACACTGTACTTCATAGGTCAGGTGAACTACCTTCAAATGAATGAATTCCAACTGGGGCTTGTAGGTGTGGGCACAGCCGGTATTCAGCTTCTTACGCTGAAATTCTGGAGCCGCAAAAATGAACGTTACGGCGTTGTGCTGCCGTTTACTTTTGGTATACTGGGTTTAAGTCTTTGCCCTGTTCTAATGATTGTTTCGGTGAGCCTTCCGTTGTCTTCAGGTCCGCATATTTTTATTCTTTTAAACACTCTTGCTCATATTCCGTTTTGCGTCGTTACATTGAATTTATTCCAGTGCATTTTACTGGTAACACGCGAAGAAAACCGCAGTTTTTATATTGCGGTTTTCACAAGTCTGCTCTGCCTGTCTAACGCGGTCATGCCGGTAGCAGGTGTAGCGCTGTACCGTTCTCTGGGCGGAGACTTAAACGGATTTCGGTTTACGTTTGGAATAATCTTCGCACTGCGCATTATCGCCGCGCTCTTATGGCTCCTGTGGTGGCGGAAAAACAGAAGCGTTAGAGCGTAGTTTATCAGCAAAGCTGGGTGTTTTGCTGATAAACCTTGTTATGGAGTAATTACCAAATTACCGGCGGCTAAACTAGCTGCAGCAGCCCAGTAGTCATTATATTCAGCTACATTAAATGTTACATTGTAAGTACCTGCTGCTGATGGAAGATTTGTACCATTTGCACCATAATATTTAGTAATCGCTCCTTGCGATTTACCTTCTTTTGGAGTTATCGTTACCTGTTTAATATCATCTGCTTTTTGACTCAACCCGCTAATATTAAAATCTCCAGCGACAGGTTCTAACATACTAATCACTAAAGTTCCGCCTGCCATTCCGGTCGCCGCAGCCCAATTATCCTCCGGATATGCCGCAATGTCAAAAGTTATTACTTTTGTTTGAGGTTTTTTAAGATATGAAGTTTCACCACCGTAATATATCGTTATTTCTCCTTTTGAATTACCGGTCTTTGGTGTTACAGTTACATCTTTAATGTTATCTACTTTTTGAATCAGATTACCGATGGTAAAATGATCAGGTTTTGGGGTATCATTGATCGTCAAAGTGCCGACAGGTATTCCGGTTGCTGCGTACCAGTTTGGTGGATCAGCTGTTACATCAAGGGTCACAGTGTATTTTCCGCGCCCTGTCGGAAGTCCAGATGAGCCATCATATTTAACAGAAACTGTTCCTCCTGATTTTCCGCTTGCTGCCGATGCAGTTACTAACGCAACACTCCCTACTGTTTGAGTCAGATTATTGCTAATTGTAAAATCCGCGACAACGGGGTATTGAGCTACTCCTGATGCCGCTGCGGAAACAGTTACAGCCGCTGTTCCGACTCTGCTTGTATTAACAGTTGAAGTCGCCCTCACGAATAGTTCACTGGCACTTTCTCCTGAACCTACAGTTAAAAGACCGCTTGGTTTTATATCGCTGGAGGAACTACCCACAACCGACCATGTTACAGTTTGAGCGGGACTATTCGTTCCGTTGACGACAGCCGTAAATTGAAACGTCTGTCCTTTGGAAACTGAGGTATTTGCCGGAGTCACTGTTACGCTGGATACAGTAGGAGCGGGTCCTCCCCCACCCCCGCTCCCTCCGCCGCCGGAACCGCCAGATTCGGTATTTCCCCCTCCGCCGCCGCCAGCGCCGTTTGAATTACATCCTGTCAACGCAAAAACAAGCGCTATCAACGCAATTAGAATCAATCCTGAAAATTTTTTTCCTGACATATAATCACCTATACACTGAGCCTTTTCTCCAAAACTCGGTTAGTTTCGGAAAAGTCTTTAGAAAAACCGTCTTAAAAGACAGTTTTTCATTTAATTCCAAGGAGGCTTTTCCAAAAAATTGAAATTTTGGAAAAGCCTTCATTTATAAAATAAAAACAATGCCTCTCCGGCAACCTGCTCTATTATATAATGTACTGGTTTTTTGAAATTTTTTCAATAAATTTTTTGTACCCTTTCCAATAGAAATATATTACTGCTTCTTTTAGCTATTTTGAAATTTATCAGCCAAATAGGATAATGAGCCTTATTTAAGGATGAAAACCTGACATTTCTTGCATAAATTCGTGAAATATGGGTATAAAAATGACGGAACAGGAATTAAGAGCCGTTTTTGGCGGCAATTTAAAGAGATACCGCAATTACCGTAAATTATCTCAGGCGAAATTAGCGGAAAATTTGGGTATTTCAATTCCTTTTCTGAGTGATATCGAAAACGGCAGGAAATGGGTATCTCCGGCTACCCTTGTAAAATTCTCCGATTTTCTGGGAATTGAACCTCACGAGTTGTTCAAACCTACCAGAATATCTGCTGCCATGGAAAATAATCTTGAAAAATGGGGTACAGATGTCATTCAAGCGGTTACGCAAACAGTTAGCGATATTCAAAAACATTATGTAATTGAACCTGAAAACAGGTAATTCAAGTTTATTCAAAAATAGTTTAAAATCAGGCACTAATTGAATCCAAGGCGTGTTTTGGTCAAAATTGTTCATTATTCGGGTAATAATTCCAATACGATCATTCCGGCTTGCGTTTTTGCAGGCTGTTTTTACACGGAGTAAAATTTATGACATTACCCTGGAAAGGCGGAAAGGTCAGTTTAATTGCCGCCGCCGCTACAGACAGAAAATTCCGCTTTTTTATATGCTGCGCCGCAACGCTTGGAACAGTGGCTTTTGCGATTGTAAATCCGCAGATAATCCGCTACACAATAGATTCCGTAATCGGGACAGCTCCGCTTGAAGCTCCGGCTTTTATAAGGGATTTTTTAAATTTAATTGGCGGCGCGGAGGCGCTACGCGGAAAACTGTGGATATGCGCTTTGTTTATCGCGGGGACTGCGCTTCTTGCCGAAATTTGCAATTTTGTCCGCAATTTTACAGGTTCGGAGATGGGCGAAACAATCGCATGGCGACTTTTAAATACGCTTTACGCCCATATTCAAAAATTACCGTGGAGCTGGCACGTTAAATGTCAGACAGGAGATATAATTCAGCGCAGCACAACCGATGTTGACAATATACGCAATTTTATACAGAACAACCTGAGCGAACTTTTACGGACTTTCTGCATTTTTATTTTTGCTGTATTGATGATGTTCTCCATGGATGTTTTCATGTCAATTATCGGTCTTTCCCTGATTCCGGTGATACTTACTTTCTCCATATTGTACTTCCGGAAAGTCAGCAAAAAATTTGAGCTTGCCGAAGTAACGGAAGGGCAAATGCAGGCTGTCGCTCAGGAAAATTATACAGGTGTGCGCGTTGTCCGCGCTTTCGGAAGGGAAGCATGGGAGATGAACAAGTTTTCAGAAAAAACCCGGCAGCACGCTGACAACTGGATCAATATTGGCAAGATGCTCGGTATTTTTTGGGGAGCGGGAGATATAATGAGCGGCTTGCAGCTCGTTGTTATTATTGCGGCGGGGATTTTCCGCTGCGTCCAGGGAGAACTGACGCCGGGAACATTCCTTGCTTTTTATTCCTACAGCGGTATGATGATTTGGCCTGTCCGCCAGCTTGGACGCATTATCTCCGATCTTTCAAAAACCCTCGTCGCGGCGCAGCGAATCCGCGAAGTGCTTGCGGCTGAACCTGAAACCGATCCGCCGGACGCGCTTTACCCCGAAATCAAGGGTGAAATCCGTTTTGAGAATGTCAGTTTTGCGTACGGCGAAAACATTGTGTTACGCGATATTTCCTTCACGTTAAAACCGGGTGAAACCATGGCGATCCTAGGCGCGACAGGTTCGGGAAAATCCTCCCTTGTTCACCTTTTAAGCCGCTTATATGACATAGAAGAAGGAAATGGCGCAATAAAAATTGACGGCATTGATATCCGAAAGATAGCAAGATCGCATCTTCGAAAAAATATCGGGCTTTGCCTTCAGGAACCTTTTTTATTTTCCAAAACAATCCGTGAAAACATAAGAGCGGCGCAGAAGAATATCGAGATTGAAGAAATAAAAAAGGCTTCGTCAACGGCGATGGTGCATGATACGATCGAAGGTTTTTCGGGCGGATACGACACGCTAATCGGCGAACGCGGCGTTACGCTTTCAGGCGGGCAAAAACAGCGTGTGGCAATCGCGCGCATGCTTGCCGGAAAAGCTCCTGTGATGATCTTCGATGACAGCCTTTCGGCTGTTGATACGGAAACCGACGCGAAAATTCGCGCTGCTTTAAAGCATCAGGTCAGGGACGCCGCGGCTATCATAATATCGCACCGCATATCAACTCTCATGCAGGCTGATAAAATTCTTGTTTTAAAAAACAACACTGTGGAAGATATCGGCTCTCATAATGAATTGCTGGGAAGGGAAGGAACTTACCGCCGAATTTTTGAGATGCAGGCTGCCGGTCTCGGCGATGCTTCGGCGGACACGGGCGAAGGAGAAAGAAATGTCTGACTACGAAGATTTTGATTATAACAAACCCATGTCTTTCAAAATATGGAAGAAAATGATTCCCTTCATCATACCGGAAAAGAAAAACCTGATCATCTGCGCGGTATTGATGGTTTTCGTTGCGTTAACTGACATTCTTTTTCCGCTGCTTTTGGGTTTCGCCATCAGAAATCATATACAGCCAAGAAACATAGAAGGCGTATGGCCTCTCATTATTGGAGCTGTATGTCTTGTTACTTTTCAGGGATTCGGTACAAGATTTTTTGTAGCGATCGGCATCAAGGCTGAATGCGGAATGAGCCGCGGTATAAGAAACGCGGTCTTCAATCATCTGCAAAAATTAAGCCTTTCCTACTACAACAAATTTCCCGTAGGATACCTGATGGCGCGCACCAACTCGGACACAGGACGCATAGGCGATTTGGTCGCGTGGGGTCTTATTGATTTTACATGGTCTGTTTTTTACTGCGTGGGAGCGGTAATCTCGATGTTCATTGTTCACTGGAAACTCGCTTTTATTGTCTGCGCGACAATTCCGCTTCTGGCTCTTTTAACATGGTTTTTCCAGAGCAGAATACTGGCTGTAAACCGCATTATGCGCAAAATCAATTCAAGAATGACAGGAGCGATGAACGAAGGCATCACGGGAGCGAGAACCGTAAAGGTGCTTACAGCGGAAAAACAAAGCCACGAGGAATATACGGCGATAACGAGCGAATACCGCATACACGGCACGCACATGGCGCGGCTGCACGCGATATTCATACCGACAATGCTTTTTATCAGCTCGCTCGCTACAGCCGCAGTTTTAAGTTACGGAGGATGGGAGATTGTTTTCCTTGGCGCTGACCTTGCTGTCCTTGCGATATTTTTGCAGTACGCAGGCGGCTTCTTCTGGCCGATTCAGAACATAGCGCGCATCATAACAGATTTTGTTTCTACACAGGCAAATATTGAACGCGTAACAGGTCTTCTTGAACAGGTGCCGGGCATTACCGACAAACCTGAGGTGCTGGAAAAATACGGCGACGTATTCGCGCCCAAAAAGGAAAATTGGGAAACCATAACAGGAGACGTTGAATTCCGTGATGTGACATTCTGTTATCCCGGATACAATAAAAAAATACTTGAAAATTTCAATCTGACGATTAAAGCCGGAACATACGCAGCCATTGTAGGAGAAACAGGCGCGGGAAAATCCACGCTTGTAAATCTTGTCTGCCGCTTCTTTGAGCCGACGTCAGGGGAAATTTTAATTGACGGCAAAGACTACCGCGAACGCAGCCAGCACTGGCTTCATTCAGCATTCGGTTATGTGCTTCAAAGCCCTCATCTTTTTTCCGGAACAATACGCGAAAACATTCGCTACGGACGGTTAGACGCAACTGACGAAGAAGTGGAAAAAGCTTCCGTCATTGTTCACGCTGACAAAATCATTCAAAAGATGGAAAAAGGCTACGAAACGGAAGCTGGAGAGGGAGGAGACAGGCTCTCTACAGGCGAAAAGCAGATGATCTCTTTTGCGCGGGCGGTTCTCGCCGATCCGAAAATTTTCATTCTGGATGAAGCGACCAGTTCCATTGACACAGAGATGGAAATGCTTTTACAGGAAGCCATACATAAACTTTTGGAAGGCCGCACAAGTTTTGTAATCGCGCACAGGCTTTCTACAATCAGAAACGCCGACATCATTCTTGTTATGGATGAAGGGGTGATTATCGAAAGAGGAACGCATACAGAGCTGATGAACAGGCGCGGTCATTACCATAAACTTTATACGCAGCAATTCGAAGCCGAAGCGGAAGAAAAAGCGTTAAGAAGTTAAGCTATCTTCACAGCCTGCATCTGGGCGCGGACGCATAATTCGGCTGCTTTAAAAGCGTGTTCCTGAGTCATTGCGGTTTCTGTACGGTTAAGACAGTCAAGTATAAGCTGACCAAAAAAAGGGAAGCCGGCTTTTCCTTCAACATTATAAAAAGTCTCTTCTTTTCCGTTGGCAAGGTACACATTTCCGCCGTGACTTTCCTTCTCGCCAAGCTGCATATACTTGCGCTGTTCAATAAACCCCTCAGTACCGAGAATAAAAGAACGGCCGTCCCCCCACATCTGAAGTCCGTCGGGGGTGAACCAGTCCACGCGAAAATAATGTGATGCGCCGTTATCGCCGGTAAGCATCGCTTCTCCGAAGTCGTCAAGCTCAGGATATTGCGGATGATTGTAATTTGCGATCTGGCTTTGCGTTACTTTCGCGTCTTTGGCGCCTGAGAAAAATAAGAACTGTTCAATCTGATGGCTTCCGATGTCGCATAAAATACCGCCGTACTTTTCTTTTTTAAAAAACCAGTCAGGACGCGAAGGAGCGCTTAAACGATGAGGACCAAGACCGAGCACCTGTATCACTTTTCCGATTGCGCCCTGCTGGACAAGCTGCCCTGCGAATACCGCGCTTTCAACATGAAGGCGCTCGCTGTAGTAAACCATATATTTTCTGCCGGTTTCTTTAACCTTCGCTTTGGCTGCGTCAAGCTGCTCAAGGGTTGTAAGCGGAGCTTTGTCGGTAAAATAATCCTTTCCCGCCGACATGACGCGTAACCCAAGGGCGCAGCGTTCGGATGTAACCGCCGCTCCCGCGACAAGAATTACTTCCCTGTCGCCAAGTATTTCATCTTCGCCTGCGGCGCGTTTAACTCCTGGATAGGCGCTGCAAAAATTATCCATCTTTTGCGAATCGGGATCATAAACACTTTTTAAAACCCCGCCGGCTTCGATTAAACCGTTGCATTGCCCGTAGATATGCCCGTGATCAAGACCTATTGCGGCAAAAACAAACTCGCCTTTTTTAACTACAGGAGAGGGTTTTCCCTGCGGCGCGTAATTCATCCCGTCAGCTTTGTTAACCATTTTTTCTCCATGTTATTTGTCATGTCTTCCGTATGTAATATTTCCGTCCAGCGTATTAATTGATTTTGATTTTTGATAAAAATGCGGAACTTTTTCTTTCATGCCGTTAACAGTATAAAACGGATCGTCTTTTTTTACAGGTAAATCAACAGTCCTCTGTTCCGCGCCTGCCTTGTATATTCCGGTTATAAGCTCTATTGTGCGTTTGCCGTCTTCTCCGCCTATCAGCGGCGAAGTTCCTTTCTCTATTGCAGATAACACATCATCAATTTGACCTTCGTGCAGGGAATGGACAAGCTTCGGGAGGGAGTTATAATAATCATCAAGCTGCTTTATAAGCGCAGTATTCTGCTCAGCTTCGGGAAAACCGTTCGGCTGCGCGGTATTTGCTGTCACTTTCCACGGCCATGAAACGCGCGCTTTTTCTCCCTGGAAAATTAACTGCTGCTCTTCTCCGTGATGAATTACAGAACTTGTAACCTGCGCCAGCGCTCCCTTCGCGCAAAGACCTCCTGCATATTGCAGCACAGCAACGGATATATCCTCTACTTCGGCATTGTCGTGTGAAGCGTTGCTTAACACCGCGCTGACCTTTTCCGGCAGACCGAGCATCCAGCACAGCATGTCGATATGATGAACGGCGTGGTTTAGCGTACAGCCGCCGCCTTCTTTTTCCCAGGTGCCTCTCCACCACAGATCATAATAGGAATGTCCCCGCCACCAGCAAGACTCAACCTGCGCATGCACTATTTTTCCCATTAACTGAGTGTCAAGAACTTTTTTTAATCCGTAAACGGGATCACGGAAACGGTTTTGCGCGATTACGGAAAGTATTTTTCCGTTTTTTTTCGCCGCTTCGAGCATCGCATCGCATTCTTCAAGTGAAGCGGCCATTGGTTTTTCTACAAGAACATTTTTCCCTGCGTTAAGAAAATCTACCGCGATCTGCGCATGGCAAAAGGGCGGAGTGCAGACGCTGACAAGATCGATATCTTGCGCATTTAAAATGTCTTTATGCGACGCGCTTACTTTAGCGCCGGTTTTATACTCATCATTTTTCTTCTCCGCCTTTTCAGGAAAAATGTCAACAAGATGCGTTATTTTACATCTGTCAGGGAAAGCAAGATACCCTTTAAAATGCTGAGGCGAAATATTGCCTGTCCCGACGATCGCTGCAGAAATCATTTTATTAACCGCGATCTTTCATGGGGATGTAACTCTGCTGTTTTGTGACAGACTTGTAAGCCGGGCGGATTATTTTTCCGTTGTTAACCAATTCTTCTAGCCTGTGCGCGCTCCAGCCTGCTACGCGCGCTACAGCAAAAAGCGGCGTAAAAAGTTCTTCAGGGAGATCCAGCATACTGTAAACAAAACCGGAATAAAAATCGACGTTCGCGCTTACGCCCTTGTAAATTCTGCGCACCTTTCCGATGATCTTTGGAGCGAGAGTTTCAACTTTTGAATACAGTTTATATTCATCATTACGGCCTTTTTCAAGCGCGAGTCTTTCAACAAACTGACGGAAGATTAAAGCGCGCGGATCAGACAGAGAGTAAACAGCATGTCCCATTCCGTAAATTAAACCGGAGCGGTCAAATCCTTCTTTTGCAAGCAATTTTTCAAGATATGCGTTTATTTCATCATCGTCGTTCCAGTTTAAAACTTTTTCTTTTATATCGCGGAACATTTCAACAACCTTGATATTCGCGCCGCCGTGACGCGGGCCCTTAAGCGAACCGAGAGAAGCGACAACCGCCGAATATGTATCGGTATGCGAAGATGTAACAACATGATTTGTAAATGTTGAGTTATTTCCTCCGCCGTGCTCCGCGTGAAGAACAAGGGCAAGATCAAGAATCTGCGCCTCAAATTTCGTATAACTTGAATCTGAGCGCAGCATAAACAGAATATTCTCAGCTATTGATAACCCGTTTTGAGGCGGATGAATGACCAGGCTCTTGTTGTCATGATAATGCGCATAAGCCTGATATCCATAAACTGCAAGCAGCGGAAACTGGGCGATTAAATTTACAGATTGCCTTAAAACATTTTCGATTGAAATATCGTCAGGATTATCGTCATAGGCGTAGAGAGTCAAAACGCTTTTCGCAAGGGAGTTCATCATATCCTTGCTTGCGGCGTTCATTATCGTATCCCTGACAAAATTATCAGGCAGAGGCATGCTGTCCTTTAACAAAGAAATAAAATCTTCTGATTCCGTTTTATTCGGCAGGTGTCCGAACAGAAGAAGGAAACACACCTCTTCAAATCCAAAACGGTTTTCATCCAGAAATCCCCTGACAATATTTTCGATATTAATGCCGCGGTAATAGAGTTTTCCTTCGCAGGGAACAAGATCTCCGTCCTCAATTATATATGAGATAATTTCAGATATTTCTGTCAGCCCGACAAGAACTCCTTTGCCGCTTATGTCCCTTAAACCGCGTTTAACTTCATACTTCAGGTAAAGTTCATTATCAATTTTATCCTGCTCACACAGAAGCTTTGAGTAATTTTCGATAATCTCTTTATATTTTCCGTTATTCATATTTTTATTATATACCATATTCAGCCTCAAGCAACAGCTTTTTTTCATCTCCTTCTTCATCTTTGTAATTTACAATAATCATCGGCGGCAAACGGCTGAATATTTTTTTCAGCCAATTTGTTTCTTTAATTATTTCTGAAGAAATAATTTGCTCATTCGGAATGAAAATTGTTTTTTCTTTTATCTCTCTGTTAGCTGCAAACCCTGCCGTAAGGGCTTCTATCCAGCTGTTCTGCGGAAAATGATGGAAACGAAAACCGCCTGATGTCGATATTATGAGTCCCCAAATGCCTCTCCATCCTTTTTGATCAAACTCATCCCAACCTGAAACATATTTTCCCAGTCCGCGTTTCAGGATTTTTTCGCCTGTTTTTTCTTCGTACTCTTTCCAGAAGTCATCAGCGGATTTTTCATGTTTTCCTGTAAACATATTCACCTTCACAAGCAAAGCGATCTTGCCGCAATTATATCGATCCCTTCGCCGTTCCAGTTTTTGATTAAAACGTCGCCGGTTTTTACCGGAAGGGGAACTTTTAATTTGTAAACATCATCCAAAAGAGCGGAAATTTTTTCGCGCGGACAGGGAGTGGAAGTCTTTACCGGAACACGCCTGATTGATTTTATATCAGCCTCTATCAAGGCGGTTGCGGTTACGGTGCGTTTCGGAGAGCGGATTTCTTCCAGCGCGTAATCCGCGCCGCGCCTGCAGTTATTTCCCGTAACAGACAGATTTTCAGGAGAAGCTTCCTCCCCGACTTCAAGAGAACAGCCGATTGGACAAACAATACATATCAAGTTTTTCATATAATATCCTAACTTATATTAAATTCCAGAACAGAATCTGAATTAATATCCTGACCTCCAAAATCTTTCGGGCTGAGTTTTATACTGATCATTTCCGAAGGCTGGACATGCCGTTCCTTTTTACTGCGGATAACGCGGTTATTAAGGCGCAGTTCAACCGCCGCGCCGCTTTTGACAATCATGGAACGCAGGTAAACGATATTTTCACGATCCGGCGCGATGCGGGAGGGGTTCACATAACGCACATGCTGCCCTGCCTTTATGCGTATCTGAAAGGCAGGCCGCTCTCCACGAAGCCAGGCTGAGGCATAACGGCCTGCACGCCTGCTTTCTTCGCAGACCCAGTCGGCAAGATCGTGAACATGAAGCACATTGCCGCAGGCAAAAACGCCGTCCATATTTGTCATCAGGCTGGAGTCAACCAAAGGTCCGTTTGTTACGCTGTTCAGTTCTATGCCTGCGTTTTTGGAAAGCTCGTTCTCCGGAACAAGACCGACAGACAGCAGAACTGTATCGCAGTCTATGCGAAACTTTTTCCCTGAAACAGGAACTCCATTTTCCATCGGAGTAACTTCGACTCCTTCCACGCGGTCGCTTCCGAAAATACTTGTTGTCTGCGAAGAAAGATAGAGCGGAATGTTAAAATCATTTAAACACTGGACAATGTTGCGCGTAAGACCTGCAGGATACGGCATTATTTCCACAACCGCTTTTACCTTGCAGCCGATCCAGCTCATGCGCCTTGCCATTATAAGCCCGATATCGCCAGAGCCGATGATTACAACTTCTCTGCCAGGAATATAACCTTCGATATTTACAAGGCGCTGAGCGAGACCCGCAGTATAAACGCCTGCAGGACGCGATCCGGGAATGCGCACATTGCCGCGGTTTTTTTCGCGGCATCCCATTGCAAGCAGCACAGCGCGGCTTTTAATTCGCATAACGCCCCAAGGGGAAACACATAATGTCTCCTTGACTGAAGAATTTTCAGAAGAAAGTTGAGTTACTGTCGTATCAAGATAAACAGCGATCCTGGAATTAGTTACACGCTCAATGAAACGCTCAGCGAACTCAGGACCTGTAAGCTCCTTGGAAAATTCGTGCAGACCAAAACCGTTGTGTATGCACTGCATCAGTATTCCGCCGAGATGATCCTCCCTGTCAATGATCGCGCATGTTAAACCTTCGCTGTCAAGCTCAAGAGCCGCCACCATTCCGGCGGCGCCTCCGCCTATTACTACTGCGTCGTATTGGAGTTCTCTCATAACATTCTCTCCAATACCCGGCTCTTTCCGCCATGTTTTGTAATTTCATTCCATGAAAGACCAGTTTCCCTCATTATGATCTTGATTATCTTGTAAGTGCAAAAGCCACCCTGGCATCTTCCCATTTGAGCGCGGGTAAAATATTTTACTCCGTCAAGAGTAATATGTCCGAGTCTGATCGCTTCTACAATTTCCGCTTCGCTGACATTTTCACAGCGGCAGACAATATTTCCCCATGCTGGATTTTTTGTTATAAGATTATCAAGCTGATTAAAATCAAGTTCCCGCGCAAAGGGACGATCTTCAACATGGGGATCCCAATGCGGTTTCTCGGCAAGAGGCAGCCCCATATCAAGCAGAATATTTTTAACGTACTCTCCGATAGCAGGCGACGCTGTTAATCCGGGGCTTTGAATACCTGCAACCTGAATGAAAGCCGGCGCTTTTTTTGAAGCATCGATATAAAAATCCTCATTTAGACACGGGCGAATTCCTGCGAAAGAAGCTATCACGTCATTCTGGCTGAGCGTTGGTATCATTGTCTTTCCTGAAACGAGAATTCGCTCAAGATGCTTTTGCGTAGTAGAAAAATCATCCTTATCATCGATGTTGTCAGCCGTAGGACCGACAAGCGCTGTTCCTTCGACTGTCGGGATCACAAGCATCCCTTTTGAGACAGAGGTGGGAACAGGAAAAACAACCTTTGATGGACATGCTTTTGTCATTCGATCCAGAAGAAAATACTCGCCTTTGCGCGCACATATTTTAAAATCTTCCGCTCCGAATGTTTTAGATACTTCATCAGCGTAAAGACCGGCTGCGTTTATCGCGTAACGGCTTTTTATCTGTCTGCCGTCTTCTGCGCTGATATGCCAGAAATCTCCGTTACGCGCCGCCTTATTCACCCTGAAATTGACAAGAAGCTCTACTCCGTTTTTAAGAGCCGATTCAACAAGCGCAAATACAAAGCGGTACGGCTCAATAATGCCGCCGCCGGGAGCGTAAAGCCCGCCTGTTACGTCAGAAGAAAGTTTCGGCTCCAACTCAAGAATTCTCTGACGGGAACAAAGTTCAATTCCAATAACGTTATTCTCAACACCCTGCAGGTAGAGATGTTCGACTGCTTTCATTTCATCATCATGAAGAGCCGCGACAATAATTCCGCAGCGGCGAAACGGGAAGTTAAGCTCACGCCTTAACTGATCAAACATCAGGCTGCCCTGAATTTCGAGCCGGGCTTTCAGATATTTTTTATTATGATGGAAACCTCCGTGAATAATCCCGGAGTTTGCCTTTGAAGTGCCGAAAGACACATCGGAGGCTTTTTCCAGAATAACTGTTTTTATATTATAAGCTGAAAGACGGCGGGCAATATTCGCTCCGGAAACTCCGCAGCCGATAATCGCGGCATCAAATTCCATACAACAATCATATAGGCTAATTTGGATAAATGCCATATAATATTTACATCATGGAAAGAGAAAGACTTTTTCTGAAAAAAAAAGCCGGTAAAAAAGAACGGATAGAAACAATTAAATGGGCAGCGACAAATAATTACAATACAATTGTTTTTCCGCTGATCGAGTGTTACAAAGGGCTCAGCCGCGATTACATCAAGCTGGCGAAAAAATACGATCTGGCAATTGAAGCCGGAGGGCATGAGTTATCGCTGCTTCTGCCAAGGCGGCTTTTTCTGTTTCACAAGGATCTCTTCCGCATGGAACAGGGCAGACGTAAAAAAGCTCGGCACTTTTGCCCGACGAATCACAAGAGTACGGAAGTGATCTCGCTTCAGACACGGAAACTTTTTGCCCGTTCCATGCAGATATTGACGCCTCCCTTTGTCTTTCATCTCTTTCCTGATGAAGGGTTTGAAAACGTCTGGTGCGCATGCCCTGCCTGCCGCGCTTTTACTCCCGCAGAACAGAACATTATCGCGGTAAATTCCGCGGCTGACGTACTTGCCAAATTTGATCCTCAGGCGCTCCTCTCATATCTTGAATTCGGGAATGAACCTGAAAAACCAGGGATAACTCCCAGAAAAAACATGTTTATGCTGAAAAACATCGCAATGAATTAGCTTTTGTCGTTACGCGCAACTTTATTTAAATGATCAGATACGGACAGGAACAATTCTACCAATACAGGATCAAAATGGGTACCCTTTCCTTCGCTGATAATTTTTACAGCTTCCTCATGCGAAAACGCTTTTTTATACGGTCTTTCAGAAATGAGAGCGTCATAAACGTCAATTATTGCCATTAGACGTGACGGAAGCGGAATTTTTTCACCGGATATGCCATAAGGATAACCTTTGCCGTCCCATTTTTCATGGTGGTAAACAGCGAATAAAAACGCATAATCAAGAAATTCATTTTTACCTGTTTTATTTTGAATCTCTTTTATAATTTCTCCGCCAAGAACCGTATGCTTTTTCATTTTTTCAAATTCATCCGGTTCAAGTTTTCCGGGCTTGCGTAAAATATTGTCATCAATCGCTATTTTACCCACATCATGAAGCTGGGCAGATAAAACTATCTGTTCCTTATTCCATAGGGATACTTGTTCCTGAAATAATTTTCTTTCTGCCATTTCGTCTATAAGAATTTTCAGATAACCGCTTGTCCTCGTAATATGACCTCCTGTCGCATCATCACGGCGTTCAACCAACTCGGCAATTGTTTCCATAACGGCATTTTCAAGTTCAACAATTTTTTTGGTTTTTTCCTGAACCATCCTTTCAAGATTTTCATTGTAATCCTGCAGCTCAAGTTTTTGTTTTTTTATTTCTGTATTTGCGGAAACAAGGTTTTCATTCAGTTTGTTTATACTGTATGTATTAACAAATGTTTTAACCTTGTTATTATAAAGCAGTATTTTTGTCACTATAATAAACAGAAAAATAATTAATACGCGCGAATATACACCGTCGACAATATTAAGAGGTTCGTTTTTTATAAAGAGAATATAACCTGTTGCAGCGACATAAATCACCGCGAATGATATGAAAACCTTCGGCTTAAAATCCGGTAATATGGTAAATAAAAATATTGTCACAAAGAAAATATGCTGTATCCTGCTCGTTGTTCCAGAATAATTCATAAGTTCGTAAAGGATGTAAAAACTTGCGATAATCAGGTAACATAAGACCCATAACAATCTTTTATTATTGCCTTTCTTTAAAAAAATAACAGCAAGGTTAAAAAGCAAAATAACAGCCAATTCGCTGTAATCAATATAATTAAAATAATCATCAATCTGTAGATTCATCTGCTTCTTTGTCAATATAATAAAAACAGAGTTTATTATTTTAAAAACAAGCGCGATTACAGTCAATATCCTTATTCTTCGTATACTGTTTATAAGTTGGATATTGTCAAACTCCTCCTGTAATTCAGACGGAACAGAAGCGATCATTTTTTCGGGAAATTGTTTTATTGAATTTATGAAGTTCATGAGTTAATTATAACATGGAATGGGGGTGAAGATGTATAACTTTTAATTAAAATTAATGTATTTGTTATTGCTCATATTCCTTGTGTTAATTCTTCGGCTATTAATTCCGCTTGTTTTAAGACAGTCTCTGTTGCGAGTATTTCCATGTCAGGCGGATAGCCGTATTGCCTTAAAATCCTTTTAACAATTACTTTCATTTTTGCCCTTACGCTTTCCTTTATTGTCCAGTCTATAGAAGCGTTCTCTTTTACTTTTTCGTAAAGAACAACCGCAAGCTCTCTAAGCTGATCTTTTTCCATTACCTGCCTTGCGCTGTCGTTGTTAGCGATTGCAGTATAAAAGGCATATTCATAATCCGATAACCCCATTTCCTTGGGTTCTTTATCCATTTGCCTGATTTCTTTAGATACCGTAATAAGCTCTTCTATAACTTCTGTAGCGGTAATTATTTTATTATGATATTTTTTAATTGAATTTTCAAGCATTTCTAAAAGCGTTTTGCTTTGAACTAAATTCTTTTTACTGCGCGATTTTATTTCGTCATTTAAAAGTTTTCTTAACACTTCCAATGCTATATTTTTATGCTCCATATTTTTTACTTCTAAAAGAAACTCTTCTGACAATATTGAAATATCAGGTTTTTTAATGCCTGCCGCGTCAAACACATCTATTACTTTTTCTGTTACAAGCGCTTTGTCTATAACCTGCCTGATTGCCGTTTCTATTTCTTCGTCGGTTTTTCCTGTTCCTGTATCAAATTTTGCAAGCCGCGCTTTAACAGCCTGAAAAAACGCAATTTCATCTTTTATTTCCATTGCCTTGTCGTGAGGAACGGCTATCGAAAACGCCTGAGAAAGAGCCGTAACCTCATCAATATAGCGTTTTCTGCCATTTTCAAGACTAATAAGATGATCCTCTGCAGCGAGTATCAGCGACAATTTTTTTCCTGTATCAGAAGTAAAATACTGCTTATAATTAAAGCCGTGGAACATCTGCGTTACGATTTCCAGTTTTTCAAACATTATTCCAACAGCTTTTTCTTGATTAACTGCAGGATCACCCTTGCCGCCCGCATCAGAATAAAATGAAAGCGCCTTTTTTAAGTCGGAAGCAATTCCAAGATAATCAACTATTAACCCACCCGCTTTATCTTTATAAACACGGTTTACGCGCGCGATTGCCTGCATTAAATTATGACCTTTCATAGGTTTATCAATGTAAAGCGTACCCAACGAAGGAACATCAAAGCCTGTAAGCCACATATCTCTTACAATTACGATTTTAAGTTCGTCATCGGGGTCTTTCATTCTTTCGGCTAATGTACGTCTCTGCTCTTTTGTTGTGTGATGTTTGGACAACTCAGGCTTGTCAGAAGAAACCGAAGTCATAACGGTTTTTATAACTCCTTTTTTTAAATCATCGCTGTGCCACTCCGGTTTTAATTCGATAATCGTTTTATACAATAAAGCCGCGATACGGCGGGACATTGTAACAATCATTGCTTTACCGTCAAATACTTCCTGCCTTTTTTCAAAATGTGTGATTATATCATTCGCAATTTGTTTTATTCTGTCTTCGCTGCCTACAAGCGCTTCAAGTTGAGTCCATTTGGTCTTCTCTTTTTGAGTTTCAGATAACTCATCCTGTTCAAGCTCATCGTCGAAATCATTTAAAAGTTTTTTACCTTCATCGCTTAAAGTTATTTTTGCAAGACGGCTCTCGTAATAGATACGAACTGTCGCGCCGTCTAAAACTGCCTGAGCTATATCGTACACATCAACATAATTACCAAAAACAGCAGGTGTGTTTACATCTGTGCTTTCGATAGGGGTTCCTGTAAATCCAAGATATGTAGCATTGGGAAGAGCGTCACGCATATACTTTGCAAAACCATAAACGATTTTTTTACCTACGATATAGCCGTCTTTTTTATCGTCAATTGTTTTTGCCTTAAAACCGTATTGCGTCCTGTGGGCTTCATCGGCAATTACGATAATATTTCTTCTATCTGATAATTTTTCATAAACATTTCCCTCCAGCGGCTGAAACTTTTGTATTGTAGTAAACACAACGCCGCCCGATGCGACCTTTAACAATTCCTTTAAATTATCGCGATTATCCGCTTGAACCGGTTCCTGACGAAGCAATTGTTTGGAAGCCGCGAATGTATCAAAAAGCTGATCGTCAAGATCGTTTCGATCTGTAATTACAAGAATTGTCGGATTGTCCATTGCAAGAACCATTTTTCCTGTATAAAAAACCATGGAGAGTGATTTACCGGAACCTTGAGTATGCCACACTACCCCGCCCTTTTTATCACCAACAGGCTGCGCTTTAACTCCTGTCAGACCGTAGCTTTCAGGCGTTTGGCAAACTTCAATTCTTTCCGAGTTAAATTTTTCTTTATTAACATAGCCGGATGCTCGCAGAGTTGATTCAACTGCGGCATTTACCGCATAATATTGATGATATGCTGCCATCTTTTTTATTGTTTGAATTGTTATAACACCAGTTTCTTTATCTTCTTTTTTGGATTTTTCAAAAACTATAAAATGGCGGAGCAAATCCAAAAGCGTTTCTTTTTTTAACATTCCGCAAATTAAAGTTTCCAACTGCCCAATAAGCGCTGAAGCTTCTTCTTTTCCGTCAACGGTTTTCCAAGCCATAAAACGGCTGTAACCTGCGGAAATTGTACCTGCTTTTGCTTCAAGCCCGTCAGAAATTATTACAAACCCGTTATAAACAAACAAAGATGGAATTGCCTGTTTATATGTTTGCATCTGATTAAAAGCGGTTTTAATTGTAGCTTTTTCATCTGCTGGATTTTTAAGTTCTATAACAACAAGAGGCAATCCGTTAACAAACAAGATTATATCCGGACGCTTATTAACATGATTTTCGATTATTGTATATTGATTTAACACAATAAAATCATTGTTTTCAGGATTATTAAAATCAATTAACCATACTAAATCGCCTCTTGTGTTTCCATCTTTTTGATAGGTAACATTAATTCCCTCCGTTAACATTCTGTGAAAAGTTTCATTACAGGTGATAAGGTCTGTTGAATTAAGGCGTGCTATTTGTTTTATCGCGTCTTCCTGCACATCAAGTGGTATTGCCGGATTTATACGGGAAACTGCGGCTCTTAATCTTTCTGTTAATATAATGTCTTCGAATGAGGAGCGTTCAGGCGTATCACCATCCGGGGCAATATTTGGACCGTAAATGTATTGGTAACCTTGTTTTTCAAGGAGAGTAATTGCGAAGTTTTCGATGGCGGATTCGGTTAGTTTAGGGGTCATGTTTCATCTCCTAATTCAAAGCTCCAATTTCTTCCAGTTTTATACTTGTTAATATATTTGGTGCTGCATTCCATGCTTCACCATATCTATATTGATTATCATAGATGCATTTACTTATTTTATTTTTCAATTCTTCTATTGAAATAACACCAAATAAGGGATATAATTTCTCACAATATCTTTTGGATTGTAATTTCGTCCATATTGTCTGTCTTTTAAACTGAGAGAAATAAACATAAAGCTTAGGAAACCATCTTCGAGAATCACTGCTAAATATACAAGACATTTGATATAATAATAAGTCAGCATTAACTAACCTATCCTTTACTATAATTGGTTTCTTTTCTCTTTTAACAACAATATCTCCTGCTAAAGTATATAATCTTGGGGTTTCACTCTTTGGTTTACATACATCTTCAATAATTTGAAAATTCTTTCTAAAGTCTATATAAGAGCAGGCTTCTTCATTTCTATTCTGATCTAATAAAAAATATGTTCTTGAAAGTATTTTATTAATTTCCTCATATTTCTCGTAATATAATAAAATTGTAATTGTGCAGATAAATGATTCCCAAATAAAGAAAAAGTAAAACTCTAAATTTGCAGTATACCACTGAGATAAATTCTGCGTATTTGTTACATCATTGTGTAAGCTCTCAAAAAAGCTTGCTGCAATTTCACCAGCAGGTAAGTCTTTTTCAATTAATGCTTCAATATAATCAATAAAATAATCCCGAAGTGGTTTAGTAATATCTATTCTTTTTAACAGTATGTCTTCATCCATCTGTTTATCTAATGGAAATCCAATTGATTTCAATGCTTGAGAAAATTCATCTATGGCTCTATGTACCAAAAAATCTGCTTTAGATGAGTTATTTCCATTATATCCTTTTATTTGTTTAATTAAATCTCTAATCGCAGAAAAACTAACATCCTCCTCGTTTAGCCATTCTGGAACTTCACCCAATTTTGGTTTAGTATATTCCGGTTTATTATGCAAATTACGGAGTAATTTCTCATACTCTTTTTCATAATTTTCCTCGTCAGATAAATCAAAGTAAATTCTTGATTTTATATAAGCAGGCATATAAGGTTTATTATTCTCGTCTTTTTCAAAAATAATAGGTATAAATTTTTCCTGTTTAACTTTTCCATATATTTCTGAGGATATTATAACAGTTTCATCTCCGACACCGCCTTCCCGTTCGTTAGCTTTTTGAGCATATGATTTATCGCAAATTATAAGAACATGAGTTATTTCCTGATTATTTACAGCCTGTTCCATAAAAACATATTTATCCTGCCCTTCCTTTAAGTCCCATTTATCAAGAACGACATCAACACCGTTAGCAACTAGTCTTTCTGCTAATTCTAACACCCTATCACCAACGACCCATGAATAAGAAATAAATATTTTTGGAATACTAGCACTCATATATTTTTTCCTTGCTATTAAATATGATTCTATTCATTGTTTTTATCAACTTCCTTATTTATAAAAGCGTTACATTCTGTTTCATAAGCAGGATAATCAACATTATATAATATTTCACTAGCTTGGTATGAATAATCCCCCATTGTGAATTCACCGTAATTTTCGTCCCAATAGTTATTAAAATCTTCATAATCAATTAGTTTGATTTCTTTTTTATACTCAATAGGAGTATTACGTGGATTTTCATTTTCAAAGTTTCTAATTAGAAAACAAGTAATAATATCTACTGTATCAATAAGAAATTCTTTAGATATAGAATTTATTATTTCATTTCTCATCGAAAGTCCATCTATTGTTTTTCCATGAGCTGTAGCTCCAATTTTTGTTCTCAAATTTCCTAATTGTTGTGCAATAGCAGATAGAGAACCACTTATAACATTAATATATTCACCTGGCTGATGTCCTATTGCATCAAAAGCAATTTTAATTAATTTATTAAAACTTTCATCTTTTTTCACTTCTACATTTTTTTCAGAGCATATTTGTTTGGCAATACCTTCAATTAATGATTTTGCATTTTCAATACAAATACTAAAATCTAAATCTAACTGTGCTTCTATTCTTTCTATATACATTGAATAAACATTCCAACGTCCATACTGTTCGATAACCTTCTTTAATTTTTCCATACTTTACACCTTAAGCACATCATACCGCCACCCTCACTTCGCCGCTCATTAATTTTGGCAATAGAGTATTGCGTAACTTTATTAATGTATTAATCTGCACCTGATTAACTTTTATTTGATTAAACTGCTTTTCAACAATCTCTTTAAATTGATTCATAATTTGTACTGAGGGAATTTTAATAATTAGTTCTTTTATCATTGATGAGTTTATTGCTGTTACTATAGATGAAGTGCTTCCTAACGAATCATAATTATATGTTTTCAAGAAAAAATAAAGATATTCCTTTATAAATGGAGTATTTGAATTTATAATCAAATGTGCAATTGCCTCATTTGATAACATATTCTCTGTGGTAATTCCTACTCTACCAACAGTCATTTTAAAGCTTAATATAACAGTATCATTTGGAATAATCGGGATATTAAAACTCTTTACAGCTTCTCTTGTTAATTTTTCTGCTGTATCGAATACAAATATTCCTGATGTTGCTAAATCTTTAATAGATACCCATTTTATATCATTTTGATTCTCTGAAAACCAATGGAATTCTTGTCTAGGTGGTGTTCTTCCAATTGATATACTTATTACTTCTCCAAGTTGTCTTTCTTCCCAATCATCACTTGCTTCCTCCACAAACCACTGCCGAAACAACGCCTCAGCCATTTCTTCCAGTGTCATATTCTGTCTATGCAGAAGGTCGATTTTGTCATCAAGACTGGAAAGAACATCGGCAATGGCCTTTTGTTCGGGGAGAGGAGGTTTATTTATTATTAATTCGTGAATATGATTTCTATTTAACGTTGGAACAGCACTACCAGCATTAAATCCTTTAAAGTCTATTGTGTTTAGAAAGTAAAAAACATATTTTTCATCATTACCATTAAAATCTATAGCATATAAAACCGTATTATGAGCCCAATAATCATTTTTATAAAAATGCGGCGTACCAATATTTCCACTTCTACCTATTGTAATACCAGGACCTTTTGTTGTTGCAATATTATGATATCCTATGATCCCATTTGATCCTGCTACCGGAATTGTACCATTTTTCATTTCAGTCTTTGGAAGATCATGACCTCTTTGAAAAACTACCAAATCCTGTAATAAGCATTCCTTCCAATCAGACATGACTCCACTCCTCATAACAACTCTTTTAATCGTTCAGCATCAGGCAGGATATTTTTATATTCGGGCGGTAGTTTTTTTGCATTTTTGTAAGTGGCTACACCCATTGGTTTGGTTGTGTCCCTAAATGCGTATTCAACAATACGCTTGTTGTTTGATTTACATAAAATGATTCCAATAGAGGGGTTTTCATGAGGAAGCCGTACTAAGTCATCCAGAGCTGATAAATAAAAATTCATTTTCCCCATATATTCCGGCTTAAAATCACCTCGTTTTAACTCTATGGCTACAAGAGATTGCAGCTGTCGGTTAAAGAAAAGCAGATCGATAAAGTATTCCTGTTCTTCTATTATTAAACGGTACTGATTACCAATAAACGAAAAATCCTTCCCAAGCGACATTATAAATTTTCTGATATTACTTACAACTTCGCTTTCCAGCACACGTTCATCCGGTTCATCGTCAGGCGATTCTATATTAATATAATCAAGTAAATATTCATCTTTGAACGACATCAAGGCTTTCCGCTGAAGGTCTTTATCTGAAATAGTGTTTTTAAAATTATTATGCAGTTTTCCCTGTTTCGTAAATAATTTGCTTTTTATATTGTATCGTAAAGTTTCTTTACTCCAAAAATCAATAGCACATTTTTCTATGTAGAATATCCTTTCTTCAATCGATTGGGTTTTTGTTAATATTTCGCAATGGTGAGTAAAACCAATGGTAAAAAACAACTTGAATATCTTACCTGTTAAATCGCCAGCTACTGGCTGGCGATTTGAAGCAAGCATATTAATATCTATTTCTTTGGATATAACTGTTAAATCGTCCGTTAGTAACGGACGATTTGAAGAAAGACTAGACCATTCTTCATAAAACATACGCATATTTTTGATATTTGAGCTTGAAAATCCCCTCAATCCTGGCAATTCTTTTTGCAGCTTCTCGGATATGGTTTCGATTGCGCTTGTACCCCAAAACCCATTTCTGCTGTTTTCTGAGATATATTTTCCAATACCGTAATACAGCGATAAAAGCTCTTTATTCGCCAAAGCTGCGGCACGATAGCGGCTTTTTAATATTGCATTTTTTATTACCTGAATCTCATCAGTATAATTGCTCACTTTCTTCATCACTTAACCTTCACCTTCGCAAGGTTCTCCAAAATTGCTTTGTTCAGTTTTGCCTCTTCTTTTAGTTGAGCCTCAAACTCGGCTTTTAAACTTGTAAAACGCTCGGCAAAATCAAAATCGTCTTCATCGTCGGGAAGCCCGACATATCTGCCGGGCGTGAGAACGTAATCGAGTTCTTTTACCCGATCAACACTTGCGGAATTGCAAAAGCCTTTAATGTCTTCGTACTTGCCTTTGGTTTTTTTCCATTCGTGATAGACGTCGGCAATTTTTTTAATATCATCGCCGGAAAGTTCCCTTGTTCTGCGATTGATCAAATGTCCTTCGTTACGCGCGTCAATAAATAAAATTTCATCAGCGCGATTACGCGAGTTTGCCTTGTTACGTGACAAAAACCACAGACACGCGGGGATTTGGGTATTCAAAAATAATTTGGCAGGGAGGTTTACAACGCAATCGACAAGACGCGCTTCTATCAATGCTTTGCGAATATCGCCCTCACCTGAACTTTTTGAGGTAAGCGAACCTTTTGCCAAAACAAAACCGGCAATTCCGCTTGGGCTTAGATGGTAAAGGAAGTGCTGAATCCATGCGTAATTTGCGTTGCCGCAAGGGGGCGCGCCGTATTTCCATCTGCCATCCCCTCTAAGTAAATCACCGGACCAATCGCTGTCATTGAACGGCGGATTTGCGATTACAAAATCGGCTTTAAGGTCTTTGTGCGCATCATTTAAAAACGAGCCTTCGTTATTCCATTTAACCTGAGAACTGTCGATGCCGCGAATGGCAAGATTCATTCTCGCAAGCCGCCATGTTGTCTGATTGCTTTCCTGTCCGTAAATCGATATATCGTTGATTTTTCCTC
>Ga0209755_10000860_pt1 | contig 52023 bp, 32 predicted proteins | sample TergutCo191P1_FD_187301 | JGI IMG/M metagenome (GOLD analysis project Ga0209755, IMG submission 187301) | Cornitermes sp. P1 segment gut microbial communities from Petit-Saut dam, French Guiana - Co191P1 (SPAdes) (version 2) | ecosystem: Host-associated > Arthropoda: Insects > Digestive system...
CCGGTAATACTATTGACTATTTCCCCGTTTTTTGGTAGGTTATAAATACATTGGGGGCGTGGTGAAGCTGGTTTATCACGCTGGCCTGTCAAGCCGGAGATCGCGGGTTCAAGCCCCGTCGCTCCCGATTACTGGTTTTTGCTAAGTCTATATGTAGTAAGGACTTAGCAAAAACAGTTTATAGGTTATCCACTGTCAAAACACTGTCAATGTTCCACCGTGTAAGAATCGTGCAAGAATTATTTGCACGAATAGGGGGATTACGTTGGCACGAATACCAAACTCTTTTATTATCCAAAAAAGGAATGACTATAACGGCTATTTGCTGACATTTACCGTATGCGATATGTCGATTAAATATTCGCAATATATGAGGTTTACAGTTGAATATGAATTAATAAAAGCTGAAATTGTCGCTCCGCAATATCTTATTCCGCTTGTTCGGGAAATATGCGGCGGTAAAGTTTCGGAAACAAGTATTCGGATTAAAGCATACGAGATTATTTCGATACTTCAATTAATATTTTTCAGAGCCAAGGATGTCAGCAATTATCTTGGTTTTGATGTGCTCGATTATGATCGTATGGTGGAGATTATCGACACCATTTTAAATGATCATTTTCCAGAGCATTAAATTATTTGGTTTTAGGATGCGCAGAATGAAGTTTATAAAAAAAGGATATTATATTTTATGAAGGGTCTGCCATGTTGTCATTATTAAAATATCTTCCGGCAAAGACAAGAAACTTAGCCAGAGTAAATCCGGTTGCTGTCCGTTACATTGTAGACGGTGTGCTTGCGGTAAGCGCCATTAATCTTGCAAGCAGTAATTTCAATCTTTTTGCGATGCGTCTTGGAGCGACTGATTTTCAGTTAAGTCTTGTGCAATTTCTTCCGCAAATATTTACCATGCTTGTTTTAATTCCCGGCGGATTGCTTATGGACAGTCTGCATAATAAAAAGCGCATTGTAATTGTAATGATTACGATTGTCATGCTTGGTTACTTTTTGTGCAGCCTGTCGCCGGTTGCGGGTTCGTATTCCATTTATTTTTTTCTCGGCTCTCTTACGCTGACTGTAAGCGCAATCGCTTTGTATAATATTGCGTGGCAGTCTTTTTTTCCCGGTGTTGTCGGTACAAACTTGCGCAATTATGTGTTGACGCTTCGCACGCGCGTGTCTTTGATTTTTGCCATGATAGCGCCTCTTTTAGTCGGCATAATACTTACACGAATCGCAGCTATAAACGGCAAAATTATAGCGCATCAGGCTTTTTTTATATGCGCTGTGTTTTTATTTTTACTGACAGCCCTGAATTTTAGAAGATTTAAAAGGTCGCGGCATTCTGCAGGTATGGAATCTAAACATATTTCTTTTTCAGAAATTAAAACGACAGTTAAAAGTCTTTTGCATAATAAACAATTTTTACTTTTTACCGCCGTCGCTTTATTTTTTCACATGACATGGCATTTTGACTGGACATTGTACTTTATAGGTCAGGTGAATTACCTGAAAATGAATGAATTTCAAGTGGGACTAGTGCCGTTGGGCGCTACAGCCATTCAGTTATTAACATTAAAGTTTTGGAGCCGAAAAAATGAGCGTTACGGCGTTGTGCTGCCGTTTACCTTTGGCATTTTGGGCTTAAGTCTTTGTCCGGCTTTTATGATCGTTGCAGTGAGCCTTCCTATTTCTTTGGGACCGCATCTTTTTATTCTTTTGCATACTTTGGCGCATGTACCGTTTTGCGTTGTTACTTTAAATTTATTCCAATGCATCTTGCAGGTAACAGACAATGAGAACCGCAGTTTTTCAATGTCTGTTTTCGCCTGTCTTATATGTCTGTCCAATGCGGTAATGCCCGTAGCCGGCGTTGCTCTATATCATTTTTTAGGCATAGATTTAAATGGATTCAGAAATACATTTGGAATAATTTTTATTCTGCGTATAATTGCCGCAGGTTTATGGCTTCTATGGTGGCGGCAAAATAAAAATTTAAATAATTGTTAAAAAGGAGTAAATTATGGCGGATGTTATTGATTTTAAAAAGGAATATAAGGATTTATATTTACCCAAAAAAGAACCTTGTTTAATTAAAATCCCGGAAATGACCTTTGCGGCAGTTGAAGGAAAGGGTGATCCAAATAGTAATAGCGGAGAATATCAAACTGCATTGGGAATTTTATATGGTGTGCAATATACGATAAAAATGAGTAAAATGGGAACTAATGTTCCAAATGGATATTATGATTATGTTGTTCCGCCTCTTGAGGGTTTATGGTGGTCAATGGAAAAAGAAATTGATTTTAAAAACAAATCCAAATTTAACTGGATTTCAATGATAAGGCTGCCGGAATATGTAAATAAAAATGTTTTTAAATGGGCTTGTGAAGAAGTATCAAAAAAGAAAAAAATAAATACGGAAAAAGCATATTTGTATAAATTAAAAGAAGGTTTATGCGTTCAATGTATGCATATCGGATCATTTGATGATGAACCAAAGACAATGAAATTAATAGATAATTTTATTGCAAATAATAATTTGGTTAACGATGTAAATGAAAAAAGAAGACATCATGAAATTTATCTATCTGATTTTAGAAAAACAGAAACAAACAAATTAAAAACGGTAATAAGAATACCGGTAAGGAAAAAATAAACACACAAAAAACGTGTCTTTGTTATTGTCAACTTTCTCTATTATACAAACAAACCCTAAAAAGTTATCAAGTTAAAATTCCGGCTCCGCAACTTTTGCCTATTTATCGAATACATTGCTATTCTAAATCAAGGTCAAATCTGCCTTTCAGCAAGAACTCTCTAAGTAACAATGAAGTTTTAATACTTGTTTCAATGATGGAAATCTCAGCGCCTTCAATTTTCTCAAAATAAGCTCTTGCCTTTGATTTGACAACTGATTTTTCAAGTTTGTCAAAGCGTCCGAATTCATTAATATTTGTTTCGGTTAATTGCGATTTTAGGAGTTCGCGTAACAGGTTTTCGTCTAATCCAAAAACAGATGATATTTTTTTTATTTGAGCGTTTTTCTCGCCCATCTGATAATCTGTAATATAATCTCTTAATGGTTTACCATCCTCTATGACGGCTTCACCGCGTTGAATGTCACGAAGGAAGAGATTGGCGAAACGCTGTTCTTCCTGTGTCAAAGCGGCAAAAGTTTTATGTAATTCATTTAATGCTTCATTTTGAGCTGCGGCATCGGAAGAATTTAACATTTTTAGAAACTTTTCAAAACGTGAGTTCATGTAGTTTGTGTCAATCATGTCTGTATCTATTTCTGTAAGATAGCCGTATAAATCATAAGGAGCATCGTCAGGACCGCCGCCTCCACCTCCGCCGCCTTCCGCAAAGAGCTCTTTATATCGCAATGCTAAAATTAAATAAGATTTTTCGTCAAAGTCCGGTCTTGCCTGACAAGACATATCATATACTGTTTCTTCCCATTTAAAACCTTGTATTTTAGCGGCTTCAAGACAGGCAGAAAATGCTTTGAAAGTTTTTGCGAATTTACCTCTTGATTCTTTATCATCGGGTAATTTATCAAAATCCGGCACACCGGCATTCGCAAAAATTATTCTGACTTCTTCAAAAATCTCGTTCATCTTTTTTATGTTTGTTTCCAGTTTATTTACAAATAAGCCAAAGGGTTTATCGCCTGAATACAATTTGACCGCTGCTGCGATATTGCGCTCCATAGTATGCGGCCGCCTGTAGTAGCGTATTGTTCCAAAAGGTTTGTCAGGACCAAAAAGACGATTGGTTCTGGAAAACGCCTGTATAATATCTTCATATTCCATGCATTTATCAATATATAAAGTGTTTATCCATTTGGAATCAAAGCCGGTTAGCATTTGATTAACAACAATTAAAATATTTAATTGTTGTTCCGGTGATTTATCAATCCATTTATGGTTATCTTTATGCGCCAGCCTTGCTGCAATGTCTTTTTTGAATTTCGCGTGACTCGCAACATTAAATGTTTGTTTAAAACATTCATTGTAATCTGTAATTAACTCGACAAGAGCTTCTTCTTTAAATTTTGAATTATCAGGACTGTCATCAAAATCAATATTAGGATCAAACAATGCGGTAATTTTCAATTCGGATTTTTTATCTTTTATCAGTCTGTAATACAAAATTGCCTCGCGTATGCTTTGAGTTGCCAATAAAGCATGGAACTTTCCGTTTTGGCTTAAAGTTAACCAGTTTTCTAAAATGTCTTTTACTACAATTTCACGATGTTCTTCGTTATATTGGCTGTTGGGTAAATAGTCTTCTATGCCTTTGATATACTCATTATTCGCGTTATGGAAACCTGCCATTTCCAATTCGTTCATGTATTGAGTATAAATCTTTTTCTTATGTTCATCTGCAAGTACATTTTTTATCTTTTCGTCATTAGTGCCGCCAATTGCTTTTGCTTTATCCAATGCAACAGCAATACGCACATCTTTATCCTTGTATGTTAAAATTTTATACGGGTCAAAACCAAGCACGTTTTTATCCCTGATACCGTCAGCGATACTGTAACGATGAAGCTCATTGCCAAAGACATCGGATGTCGTGTTGTTTTTAATGCGGTTTTCGTCATGTATCGGTGTTCCGGTAAAACCAAAAAGAACAGCCATGGGGAAGGTATTTTTTATTGATATAAGCATTTCTCCGAATGTGGAGCGATGCGCTTCGTCAACGATAATTACAATTCTTTTTTTACTAATGATTTCTATATCTTTTGCGTTTATGCCGCCGTCCTCATTTTTAATATTACTCATTTTCTGGATGGAAGTTACAATGAGCGTATCGGTATGGCTGGAACTAGTTAATTTAGAAATTAATACAGATGTGTTTTCTGTGGATTGAATGGACTCGCTTTCTTCCGCAAAAGATTTATAATCCCGCAGTGACTGAATACCAAGCTCAATTCTGTCCATAAGGAAAATAACCTTGTCGGCGTCATTGGAATTTGCAATGAGCTGAGCGGATTTAAAACTCGTCAAGGTTTTGCCGGAGCCTGTTGTGTGCCAAACATAACCGCCCAGCAGATTATTGTCCTTCCAATCAATTTTTGTTACACGATCTGAAATCGCATTGGCGGCATAGTATTGATAACTTCGCATAACTTTTAAAATGCCGTCAGAAGTATCTGCAACAGTATAGAATCCGATAAGCTGATGCGCCATTGGAATAGAAATTAAATGTTCGGCTATGTCTTTCCAATTATTTATTTTTTCATTGTTTAAATCCGCCCAATTAAAATAAAAATCAGGGTTAAATTTTCCTTCCGGACATGGGTTCGCATAGTAAACTGTTTCATCCGGGTTCATTGCGACAAAAATTTGCACGAGCGAAAACAATCCTGTAAAAATGCCGTTTCTGGCATAAGTTTCAATTTGATTTGTCGCCTGACTTACAGGGATACCGCTCTTTTTTAATTCAATATGAAAAACAGGCATGCCGTTTATTAAAAGCATTAAATCGCCCCGGCGGTTACTGACAATACCTTGTGTCGGAAATTTCGGCTGCCGCGCAATTTGATAACGGCTTTGTCCTGCGGCAATTTCCATACGGTCATAGATTTTTAAGCTTACTTCCTTGCCGAAATGTAAAGTATCGGCAGGGTTATCACGGGTAATAGAAACAGATTTTCCGTTAATAAAACCGTTTAGTCTAAGCGGTATTTTTAATGTATTGATCTGTTCGAGTATTTGCTGCATTTCGCTGCCGGTGAGGGGGTGATTATTAAGACGATCAATATCTTTATTATTTTCAAAAAGAATTTGCGCCCAATTATTTATCAAGTCCTGCTCTGTAGGATTTAGTAAAACATCCTGCCAGCCTTTTTCCGAAAGTAATAAATCAACAAGAGCGTTTTCAAAATCGGCTTCACGGTTGAACATATTTTATACCCCTATACAAACATTTTATTAAGCAAGGCTTTTTTAATATTTTGCAGTTTGTCAATTTCCTGTTGTTGGGCTTCAATTAATGTATCGAGGCTGTGAAAGAAATTGCCGATGGCGATTTGTTCTTCTTTTTCTGTTGGTACATAAGATTCAAAATTCTCGACACTTCCTCTGGAAATATTAAGCTGAGCCATTCCTGCGCCTTGAGATTTAAAATATTCCTGATGAGCATTAATATGAAAAAATAAATATAACGGTATTACGGTCTCATTTGGTCTAAGTAATGCTACTCGTTGATTAAGAACATATTTATTATTTTCTGGTATAATTGCTACTCTCCCAAGTAAATCACCATGAGCCACGTCACTTAAAATCATTACTAAATCATTCAATAATAATGTTTCATTTGTTTCATCAATAAACTTACCGGAATCTTTTAACCCTCCGTCAATAGAAATTGAATTTAAATTAATGAGTTCATATTTTCCATATTCTGATTGTTTATCTTCATGCCCTTTTCCATTTTTATATTCTATCATATCTTTTAATTTTCTTTTTCCCCACTCATCATTAAACCCATCAAACCGAATCTCCGGCACATTCTCGCCTTTTTTTGTGAACATTTTTTCTAGCATGGCTTTTTTGATGTTTGCTGTCTGCTCGCATTGTTGCTTTTTAAAAGAGATGGTGTCGTCTAGGGAGTGGAAGAAGTTGCCAATAATACATTGTTCTTTTAAATCCTTAGGTATCACAATAAAATAATTATATACATCTTTTTTTGTAAGCTGTGGCTGTGCACTGCCAAAACTTATTGTTGTTATTTGTTTTTGCCCAATAAACGACTTTAAGTATTGTTCAATAAAACCTGGAGATGTGTTATTATTTGCACGTAATAATAACATACCTGAGTTTATTCGTGAATTTGGCACTTTCTCGTGAATTTCATTGTGATACCATGCTACATGACCAAGCGAACCGCGCGAAGTTAAAACAACATCGTTAAGCTGTAGCTTACCATTTCCCATACTGAGTGATTTCTCTTCATTTATATATTGACACGAATCAAGTAAAAAACCATTCTTTGTAATATTAGTAGCGCTTAAAAATAACGTATGACCATATTCATTAAAATCATCACTGCTTGGATAATTAACGCCACGATCACCGTCGATGACTTCGGCAATTTCACCCAACTTCTGCTTCTCCCACTCATCATTAAACCCTTCAAATCTAATTTCCGGTTTATTCATCTACGTCCACCTCCTCCTCGTAATAGTAGGAGTAATCCACGCCTTTCATAAACATTTCGCGGTCGTGGATTTTATTTGTCAAAGCGGATTGTAAAAGAGACTTAATAATCGAAGAATCTTCTGTGCTGATTGTCATGGCGTTAAGATAATCGTATTTGCCTATTTTGCTCCAATCAACGCAGAGTTTCAGGTTTTTCTTGAGCATCATATCAAGCCAAATGCGCGTACTTCTGCCGTTGCCTTCCATAAACGGATGAGCGACATTCATCTCTACATATTTGCCGGCGATTTCGTCAAACGTGCGTTCGGGCATAGCCTCTATGCTTGCAAGCGTGTTAGTCAAATATTGCGCCATAGCAAATTGAAAACCGCCCTTTGCGATATTTTTTGACCTGATTTGCCCGGCAAAATCATAAAGACCGCCGAAAAGATAACCGTGGATTTGTTGTAATCCTTTAATTGTGCCGACTTCCATAGTATCGAGCAAAGAGCTGTCAAAAAGGGCGTATGCTTTGGATTTGCTTTTACCGTCAATGGTTTCATCGCTGTAGGTGAACCATTCAATAAAACGATTTGCTTTCTTACCCGGGAAATTTTTCGCAAGCTCAATAATGCCGTTAAAATCAAGGCAATCGGTTAAGCGATGTTTCCCGTCAGACGCAAGCAGCTTGAAACCCTTACAATTTGTAAGGGTTTCATTATTTGATTTTTTCAGGCGGTTTTTTAGGACATACCAATAGTTGGCAGGGTCGGAGCTTTGGCTTAAAATACCGACAACATCCACAATCGAAAACCACCATTTTGCATTCTCATCGTCCCAAACGGCTCTAACCTCAGAGTCGTCAAAAAAACGGATAGATACTTTTTGTGCGCCCATTAGCTTCCGCCTTGCAACAGCGATTGCAGTTCGCCAAGCCCTTTCATGTCAAATTCATTACCTCGCAGTTTACCGATAAGAGAAGCAACTTCCTCTTTTGCTTTGTTCGTTTTTTCTGTTACGTCAATATACGTAACAAAGTATTTAGAAGACAGAGCCGTTACCTTTGTTACCAGTTCTCTGATTACTTCATTGGGCAGCTCTTTCATAGCGGCGACAAGCGGTTTAACCCATTGCAAGTCAAGTAATGCAAGCGCTTCCTTATCTGTCAGGTTCTCTATTGTTTTTTTAGTTAATTCGATAAGAGCGGCTTCATCTTGTTTTATTTCTTTTTTTAATTCTTTTTCTTCTGATAATAGTTTGTTCGCCGTAGCCATCTTTGCTTCTGTTTCTTCATCATAATCTTCTTCTTCTACATCTGATATTGATTCCAATGTCTCTTCGATGGAGGAGGAAATTTCTGCCAGACGATTTTGTTTTTGCTGCAAGGTTTCGGCTTCTTTTTTTAACAGAGTAGACTGCACTAATTCAAAATGGATAATTCTTCCTATCCAGCCTTCCTGTACTTCGTATTCAGTATCGCCTTTTTTCTTTACAACCATTTTAGGGTCAACTACTTTGACTGCTTCAAAACCCTCTGTCTGAATTATTTCAAGGTCTGCTGAGGTTTCCTGCCAGTTGTCATAAAAAGACTGATACGCCTTATATTTATCAATTAACGGAATATTTTCTAAACGTAAAAAAATGTTATCTGCAATTACGGTTTCATGTTTTGAAATGTCTAATTTTAACATTTTTTTAACGAGTTCTTTATTTAAGTATTCATCAAAATCATTAAAAACCTCGGTGAAAGCGGCGAGATACGTTTTAATATTCTTGTTATTCATGATTGACTGTTTTACATCATTTACGGCGAGGGAAACATAAGCAGAGTTGCCCTGATTCGGCGTGATGTCATCTTTAAATAAATCTTTCCATAATTTGGGGAAAGTTGTCCAAAACGGTTTTAGTTCATTAAGTTCAGATATTGGAATACCGCCAAACATTGTTGCGTATAAATCAAAAGATTGCGGCGTATCAGATGAATCAACATAGCGGGGAATATTTAAATTATAATCATTTTTACGGATTTCATCACGGCTTACTTTTCTGGAGAAATTCGGAATATCTGCGCGTGCGGCAACAGCGTCAGAGATTTTTTTTATGTCAGAAGCGCGGAGCTGATTATTTTTTCCAATTTTAATAAAACCTTTTGAAGCGTCAATGAAAAGAGTATCATCATGCTCTCTTTTTTGCCTGAGTACCATGATGATGGTCGCTATACCTGTACCGAAAAATACATTTGGCGGCAGACCGATAATCGCGTCAATGTGATTTTGCTCTATAAGATTTCTGCGGATTTTTCCTTCGCCGTCTGATCCTTTCGGATCACCCCGGAATAATACGCCGTGAGGTAAAACAATGGTCATTATGCCGTTTGGTTTAAGGTGATAAAGATCGTGTAGGAGAAAGGCGAAATCCGCTTTTGTTTTAGGAGCTAGACCAAAGCGGGAAAAGCGGGGGTCTGCGTCTTTATATAATGGCTCCCAACTTTGTGAATACGGCGGATTTGAAACAACAGCGTCAACCCAAAGCGGCTTGTATGTTCCGCGCGGATCATCTTCATCAAAATACGGCCAGTCATCTTCCAGCGTATCTCCTCTGCGGATTATCAGGTTATCCGGCAGAATATCACGCATTACAAGATTCATTCGGGTAAGATTAAAAGTATTTTCTTTTAACTCCTGCGCGTAATATTTAATTTTATCTGCGTCGCTGATATATTTTGCGGCGGTGCGCCCGATATTTATAAGCAGTGAACCCGAACCGCTTGTAGGATCGTATATTTCAATTTTTTTATATGTTTTTAAATGCTGTGCAGCAATTTCCGACATTAAAAGGGAAACTTCGTGCGGCGTGTAAAACTCACCTGCTTTTTTACCAGCGTTAGCTGCAAAATTACTTATAAGATATTCATAAATAAAACCCAAAACATCATAATCTTGTCTGCCGTCCATTGGTATATCTTTTATAAGCGCTAATAAATCGCTTGTTGCTTTTGTCTGCGCGTTTGCGGTGTCGCCAAGTTTACTCAAACCTGTCTGGAGCGTGTTAAAAATATTGCTGAAAACTTTTTTATGCGCAGGGTTTATGTTGCGATCGAATGCTGATAATGCAGTTCGTACATTGTCAACGCTGAAATCCGAGCCGCTTTCAAGCCATGTGGAAAAAAGGTCTTTATAGGCAATAAAGTACCCGATTTTACTTTTTATAAAATTTACTGTTTCTGTCTTTCTTTCTGTTAACGATTTGATTTCGTTATGAGTCATTCCTTCCGCTTTTAGCATTTTTAATTCTTTATTGGAGAGAAATTTATAAAATATAAAGCCAAGTATGTAGTCTTTGTATTCGTTTGCCTCGATTTTTGAGCGCATTCTGTTGGCTGACTGCCATATTTTGGCTGCTAACTGCTGCTTATTCATTGATAATTATTTCCTTATAATCACTATTTGCATTATATCAGTTAAATAGTTGTTTCAACAAGGGCAAGAAAATGAGTTTTTAACTTTTTCACCAAAAAGAGCTTCATTTCTATTTTGTTTCATGAATAAGATATAGGCGATATGTAAATCAATTTTTCCTTCTTTTTTTCTTGATTGATTATTTAAAAACTTTTTCCAGAAGTTCTTCATATTCAGAACACATATTATTATTTAAATTTGATAACTTGTTGAACACGCTGCGATAATACCATTCAATATCTGCTTTAGAAGCGTTAAATCTATTCCAAAGGTTTTCTCCTTCAGTTTCATGATCAGTACTCATGGAACGAAGATTTGCAAGTTTATCAGCCAAACAAACAGCTTTTATCTCGATAGAAGCTGTTTGTAAATGGTCTATTGTTGCCTGCTTACGTTCGTGCCATGTTTTTGATTTATCTTCAGATTCGGCATCTATAATAAATAGAACATCTTCTCCGAAGATATTCATTATTTCTTCCCGACTTGTATCTGTATCTTCAAGAGTATCATGTAAAATACCGGCAATAATAACTTTTTTAGAATAGCTATTTTCTGATAATATTTGCATTACTTCCATGGGATGGGTAATATATGGAATATCAGTCCCTTTCCTTTTGGCATTGCCATGTTTTTGGGTAGCAAAGATTATGGCTTCATGGATTAAATTCTTCATAAATTTCATTTTATCAAATATAAAAATGTAAAACAAGATAGATTTTTATATCATCTACAGCAAGAGGAATCTTTATAGTCTCTGTAATAAATGCAATCTAGCATTCAAAATATCCCGCCATTTTAATAAAAAAGAGTCATATCACTTCTTGACACTCCGCATCAAAAAAGGTAAAATCATTAGAAATTAACGGGCAGTAGCGCAGTTGGTAGCGCGCTTGGTTCGGGACCAAGAGGTCCCCGGTTCAAATCCGGGTTGCCCGAAAGATCGATATTGAGTACTCGGCTGCTTGGTATTTCGTAATTTTTCATTATAAAAAATTTTAAACCGGTTGTTTTGGAGGCTTAAGATGGCAAAAACCCAATTGATTTTGTTATATGCAATTGCCGCGGTTTTCATGTCAGGCGTAATAATGGATCATTATTATATTTCCAGCATGATATTTCTTATTAACGCTGTATTGTGGCTGGTTTTGTTTACGGGATTTTTAGTCACATCGATTGTCAGCATTTTTCGTGCCAAAAAACTTGCCGGGCAGCAGGATGAATTAAAACTTAAAAAAGCGGCAAGTATTATTAAATTCGGTTCAGTCTTTTTTTGGATTGGCGCTGTTATTCTGTTAAAATCAGGCGTTTTATGGGGCGTAGTAGAGATAGGACTGTTTATCGGCTTGTTGTATTTGCTGCTTTTATGCACATCGGTTTGCAGTATTGCGTATATAAGACATTTGGGCAAAGAAGGGAAGTTGAATAAACAGCGGACGTTTATTCATACTTTAATGCAATTTATTTTTATTCTTGATATTTTAAGCATTCTGCTCATTCGATTAATGAAAAAAGAAAAAATCAGTGATGCTTCTTATAAACCGCCTGAGTCATCCGGTGTTATTGCAAATGCTTTTAAAAACGGTCCTGTTTCTAAAATTTTTAAAGTCATTGGAACTTTTTTTTCCAATCTATGGACTAAACGCCGTCCTCTTGCCATTACAATTATCGTTGTTCTGTGTCTTGCCGCGATTGTTTTTGGTTCAATCATTTCCGATATGGTGCGCGGACCTGAACTTATCGGTATTTATTTCGATGTAAAAAGTCCCGACACTACGGGAAATCCCGAATACCGGAATCCGCTGACCGTTGTTTTTTACGGCTCTGTCGCGGAAGTTGAGATGAATGATATGGAAGTTCCCGCCGGAATGATAACGATTAATCCTCCAATCGAAGGCGTTTGGCGCTGGCATGAGGATGACGTTTTAATTTTTACAACAGAACAGCAATGGCAGATTGGAAGACGCTATACTGTCAATTTCGGGAAAGGGCTTTTCGCGTCACACATCAAAGTTCCGAATAGTTTTGCTTTTGATATCGAAGGTTTTTATTTAAATATTACCGACAGTGAATTTTATATAGATCCAGAAAACGCTTCTATTAAACGCGCGCTTTACACAGTGTCTTCAAATTATCCCGTTGATACTTCTTCGCTGGAAAGAAACATCAGCATTGAACCGCAGATTAACGCTGATTCGGGCTCTCTTAAAAAACGCGCTTATCAGTTTACAATGAGTTACAACGATGATTATACAATCGTATATATCGTAACAGAGCCTTTGGGAATGCCGGCAAAACCTGTTAATATGCTGCTTCGAATCACAGAGGGTGTCAGGGATTCAACAGGTTCAGGAAAATCAACTCAGCGCCAGAGCGCGTCTGTTGAAATACCCGGCTTGGGCACATTTGTCCGCGTAAGGGACATGACTCATGAACTGATAAAAAATGACAGACAATTGTTTGATCAGGTTATTATAATGAACACTCAGGGAACAATTGAACCCGCTGAACTGGCAAAGAGCATTAAAGCGTGGGTTCTTCCTGTCGATCTTCCGGAGTTGCCGGGTCTTAAAGCGCAGAAAAATTACAGTTGGGATGCGCTTGATAACATAACAGAAGATGTTATAAAAATATCAGACCCTCTTGCGCTTAACGCGCTTCCAAATGAATTAAAATTCAGTTCGATTAACAGCTGGAAATTCGAAGCGGAGCCCGGCAGATATGTTTATATAAAACTGGAAAAGGGCGCGAAATTTTACGGAGGTTATCTGCTTGATGAAACCTACGAAATGGTAGTGCGCGTAAGAAGATTCCCGCGCGAACTTGATATTCTTTCTGAAGGCTCAATTCTTTCATTTTCGGGCGACAGGCGGCTTGCGATTATGAGCAGGGGTATAAGAGATGTTGAGTTTAATATAGGACGCATAAGACCGGATGATATTAACCATCTTGTTTCTCAGATTTCAGGCGATATAAGCAATCTCAATTTTAGAAACTACAATTTTAACCAGTACAACATAACGGAACAGTACACAAGTTCGACTACGGTTTCAATCGGGAGCGAAAGGGACATTGGATATTTCTCTTTTGATTTTTCGCGTTATCTTGATAACATCCCCGACAGAAATTTACGGCACGGTTTTTTCATATTTACAGTCAGTGAAAAAGGCGGTTCCAACAGGGATCAAAGGCTGATAATGGTAACGGACATGGGCTTCTTTGTAAAAACAAACGCGGATTCAAGCCGGGATATTTTTGTTCAGTCAATCGCCAGCGGGAATCCAGTGGCGGGAGCTGTTGTTCAGGTGCTTGGGTTAAACGGAAATACGCTTCTTGTTACGTCCACCGACGAAGGCGGACGCGCGCGGCTTCCTGTTTTCAGTTCTGACTACCGCAATGAACGCGCCCCAACCGTTTATACTGTACGACAGGGTGAAGATATGTCTTTTATGGCTTTCAATTCCACAGGGCGAATTCTTGATTATTCATCTTTTGATGTCGGCGGAATCAGAGGAGCTACGGATCCAAAAACGTTAAACGCCTTTTTATTTTCAAATCAGGGAATTTACCGTCCCGGAGATGAAGTTAAAATCGGTCTTGTTATAAAAAGCGGAGAATGGGCTGTAAATCTAGGCGGCACTCCGCTTGAGTGCAAGGTTACAGATCCAAGAGGAGCTGAAATCTACAATAACCGGATAAAGTTATCACCGGAAGGAGTGGAGGATATCCGCTTCAAAACTCAGGACTGGTCGCCGACAGGAACTTATACAGCATCGGTTTATGTCATTCAGGAATACAGGCAGGGAAATGAACTTCGCGAGAGGCAGGTGTTTCTCGGTTCTCAAACAGTCAGGGTGGAAGAATTTCTTCCCGACACTTTAAATGTTACTGCCGCTTTCGATCCTCTTACTCAGGATGGATGGGTCGCGCCGGGCGAATTAAAAACCCGCGTTACAGTGCGCAATCTTTTCGGCACAGCGGCATCCGGCAACGAAGTAAAAGCGCAAATTTATTTATCTCCGGGGTATCAGTCTTTCAGGCAGTTCAGGGATTATCGTTTTCAGGATCCGTATCTCGGCAAGAACAGTTACGAAGAATATATGGGAACCAAAACTACCAATTCAAACGGCGTTGCGGAGTACTCGATTAACTTGTCCAAGTTTGAGAAGGCAAGTTATCGTCTTTCCTTCTACACCGAAGCGTTTGAAAAAGGAAGCGGAAGAAATGTATCCTCTGAAACATCAATATTTGTAAGTCCTTTGCCGTACTTGGTCGGTTACAAAGCAGACGGCAGCCTTTCGTATATCAACCGAAGCGATGTCAGGAAGCTTTCTCTTATAGCGATAAATCCAGCGGCGCAAAAAACGACAGTCAGTGATCTTACGCTAACGGTTATAGAGCTGCGTTATGTATCCGCTCTTGTCCGTGAGCCTAACGGCGTGTACAAGTATCAGTCAATACAAAAAGAATATCCTGTTTTTTCGCAGAAGATTTCAATTCCTGCGGCAGGTTTTGATTATCATTTGCCGTCCGAAAACCCCGGTGATTACAGGCTTGTTATTACAGGAGCTGACGAGATGGTGTATAACTCCGTTGACTACAGCGTTGCGGGAACCTCGAATGTTCAGCGCAGTCTTAACCGCGCAGCCCAGCTTGAAATTTCAATGAACAGCGGCGATTTTAGAAACGGCGATGAAATTGAACTTATGATTAAAGCGCCTTACGCCGGTTCAGGACTTATCACGATTGAAAGAGACAAGGTTTACGCTTACCGCTGGTTCAGAAGCAGCGGCGAAACGTCGATGCAAAGAATCACGGTTCCTGCCGATCTTGAAGGGAACGCGTATGTGAATGTTCATTATCTAAGATCGCAGGAGTCGCCCGAGATTTTTATTTCTCCTTTAAGCTACGGCGCTGTTCCGTTCTCCATCAGCCGCGAAAACCGCACAAACAAAATAACTCTTGATATTCCTTCCGAGGCGAAACCCGGCGAGGATTTTATTATCAAATATTCAACAGCGCGGCGCTCAAAGATAATTGTCTACGCTGTAGATGAAGGCATTCTTCAGCTTGCATCTTATCAGACGCCTGACCCGCTTGCGTTCTTCTTCAGAAAACGCGCCCTTGAAGTGCGGACAGCGCAAATACTTGATATGGTGCTGCCGCGTTTTTCGATACTTCAGAGTCTTGCCGCAATGGGCGGCGGCGGAGGTTATGACGAACTTTCGCGCAATTTAAATCCGTTTAAGCGAAAGCAAAATGTTCCCGTTTCCTACTGGTCGGGAGTTGTCGACTCAGATTCTGAAACGCGCGAACTTAAATACAGAGTGCCGGATTATTTTAACGGAACATTGCGCGTAATGGCTGTTGCGGTAAACGACAGTTCTGTCGGAGCCGGAGAGGATCGCGCTCTCGTGCGCAGCACTTTTATAATTTCACCTAACGCGCCGATGATGGCGGCTCCCGGAGACGAATTTGAAATCTCCCTTACTGTGACTAATAACCAGAAAGGCGCAGGCGAAAACGGAAAGGTGCGCCTTAGGGCTGTTCCGTCGGAACATCTTGCCATTACGGGAAATACCGAGTTTGATCTTACAATCCCAGAAGGAAGGGATCATACTCTGAACATTCCTGTAAAAGCCGCAGGTCCGCTTGGAGCCGCGCAAATACGTTTTATCGCGTCCAACAACAACGAGACATCTTCGCTTTATTCATATATGAGCGTCCGCCCCGCTGTTCCGTACCGCGTGTCGCTTTATTCGGGAGCGATCAAAAATAAAACCGCGGAAGTGACTATAGACCGGAATCTTTACGAAGAGTTTAATACAAGAGATGTTTCTCTTTCTTACCTTCCGCTCGGAATGGCAAAAGGACTTTCCTTCTTCCTGAACGCGTTCCCGTACGGATGTTCGGAACAGCTTGTAAGCGCGGTTTTCCCGTTCCTGTATCCGCAGCTTTTCAGGGAATTGGGATTTACTAGAGCGCAGGCAGATGAAGGAATAAACAGGGTAATCGGAATTTTGCAGTCAAGAATGAAAGAAAACGGAACGATCGGTATATGGACTTCGCGCTCCCATGATGATCCGCTTATTACAGTTTACTGTGCTCATTATTTAACGGAAGCGAAAAACGCAGGGTACTATGTGCCGCAGGCATTGATGGAAAAAATTCTTCAGGCTTGCAGGAGTATCGCTTCAGGCTCCAATACGTCTTATTATTCGCTTTCCAACCGCGCTTACGCGATTTATATTCTTACTCTTAACGAGATTGTTACAACTCCTTTAATTGAATCGCTTAAAAAAGACATGAGCCGAAGCGAATATGCCGAGACAGGTCTTGCAGGATTGTATCTTGCAGGAAGTTACGCGCTATTGCAGAAGTCAACGGATGCCGCGGTTATTTTGGGAAAAATGAAGCGCATAATGGACAGGGACGACAGCCTGCGCTATGTTGACGAACTTATGTACTATTCCTTTTATCTGAATATAATTTCCAAACATTTTCCCTCCCGTCTTCGCGATATTTCAGAATCGCTGTTAGTTGATATGGCATCTCAGATGGAAAGGCAGTATTACACTACATTGTCAGCGAACCACGCGCTTATGGCGATTGACAGTTACATTAAAGCTTCACCGACTGCCGAAACGGGAAGATACATTGTGCAGGAAATTCTTAAAGACAATCAGCGAAGGCAGTTGTCACCCAAAGGTGCAACGCTTTTCAGTGCGCCTTTTACATCTGATGCCGCAAAGATTGGTTTGGAGAACAAGGATAATTTAAATCTTTTTTATCAGATTACGGCAGCCGGTTTTGACAAAGAAATGCCCTCAAGCGAGATAAAAAACGGCATAGAAGTTTACAGGGAATTTCTTGATGAATCAGGAAAACAGCTAAGTTCGATAAAAGTCGGCGATGTGATTACGGTAAAATTGAATTTCAGAAGCCTTACAAACAGAGAACACCGCGATGTCGCTATTGTAGATTTGTGTCCCGCAGGTCTTGAGACAGAGATTGATTCGATACGCCAGAGTTCGCGTGATTCATGGACAGCCGATTATGTTGACATTCGCGAAGACAGGATTGTAATTTACGGCACTGTTACAAACCGCATTTCAAGTTTCACATACCGCGCAAGGGCGATTAATTCAGGCAGCTTTACGGTGCCGGCGCTTTACGCGGAAGCCCTTTACGATAAATCCGTATGGGCTTTAAGACCGCAGTCTCCGATTAGAATCGCAAAGTGATGTCAAAATTAAAAAGCCTCTTTGCGGGAATTACTCCCGCGATCAGGCTTAAAATTTTAATTCCGCTTTTTATTGTAATTTTTATTATTCTCTTTTTTGTTTTTAACGCCGCGTTTCTGGACATACTAAAAGGCGTTTCTTTTTCCACTGCCTACTACGACAGAACAGGCGCTTTAATGAATATTTTTCTTACAGCAGATGATAAGTACAGAATAAAAACCAGCCTTGCCGATTTTCCACCCAATCTTATTGAAGCTGTTTTACTTCAGGAGGACAGATATTTTTACGGACATTTTGGAGTAAATATTTTATCGATGCTCAGGGCAGGCTGGGAAACTTATGTAAAAAAAGAAAGGCGATTGGGCGCTTCCACAATTTCCATGCAGCTTTCGCGTTTGCGTTACGGACTTTATACAAAAAATATCCCGGGGAAAATAGTACAAAGTTTTATTACGCTGTATCTTGAAATATGCCTTTCCAAACAGGAAATACTTGAAGCCTATTTAAATCTTGTTCCCTGCGGCGGCAATATAGAGGGTTTTCCGGCAGCGGCATGGTATTATTTTGGAAAAGACGTTAAAAATCTTTCGTTATCGGAGATTTTAAGTCTTGCCGTGATTCCGCAAAATCCTTTAAAGCGCGCTCCAAAAAACGCGCAGGCGGAAAACGAACTTGTAAACGCGCGCAGAACTCTTTTTACGGCATGGATAAATGATCATCCCGATGATATTCTGCTGGAACCTGAAATTGAAATGCCTCCCTACCTTGTGAACGGTTTTCCGCGCAGGCTTCGTCACCTAACGGAATATCTTAATACAAAGTCCATGCCGCAGGGAAGGCGAAGCAGAACAACCATTGATTTATCCATGCAGGATATTTGCGAGAGAGAGCTTGGCGTTTTTATAGAAAGGAACCGGAGCTGGGGAGTTCAAAACGGCAGTATAATTCTGCTTGACCATACCAACATGGAAGTATTGGCGGCTATTGGCTCTGCGGATTATTTTAACGACGAGATTCAGGGGCAGGTAAACGGATTTATTTCCAAGCGCTCTCCGGGTTCTACTTTAAAACCTTTTATTTACGCTCTTGCGGTAGAGCAGGGTATTATTCATCCAGAAAAAATGTTAAAGGATACTCCTGTAGGCTTCAGCGAATATACGCCTGATAATTTTCAGAGCGTATTTAAAGGACCCGTGTTTGCCTGGTATGCGCTTGTCGACAGCCGCAATATCCCTGCGGTTCAGCTTGCGCGCGAGATTCGTAATCCCGATCTTTATGATTTTTTGAATATGGCTGGAGTTTCCGGTTTAAAAGGGAAGGGGCATTACGGACTTTCCATTGTTTTGGGAAGCGCTGAAATTACCATGCTGGAGATGGCGTCCCTTTACGCGATTTTACCGAATAAAGGTTATAAGAATGATCTTAATTTTATAACAGGAACAGGCGATTTGCGTTCAGGCAGAAAATTGTTAAGCCCCGAGGCAGCGGCGATTACAATGAAAATGCTTGAAAGAAATCCTGCTCCCGATTATTTATGGGAGAATATTAAACGTCCTGTTCCTGTCGCGTTCAAGACAGGCACTTCCATTGGTTTTAAGGACGCATGGTCAGCAATGATTTTTGATCGTTATGTGCTATGCGTATGGATAGGAAATTTTTCAGGCGAAGGCAATAACGTGTTTATAGGCAGAAGAACCGCGGCTCCTTTGGGCTTTAAAATAATCGACGCGATACTCGCGCAAACTAAGGAAGAGAATCTTTTACCTGAACAGCCTTTGCCGCCTGATGTAAAAGAAGTTAAAGTATGCGCCGTATCGGGTGACATACCGAATGAAGATTGTCCTAATTTTACAAACACGCTTTTTATTCCCGGCGTTTCGCCCATAAACCGCTGCCGTATTCACCGCAGGATATATATTGATAACCGCACAGGATACAGAACCGATGAAAGCGAAGGCGCTTATATCAGGAGCGAAGTTAGGGAATTCTGGCCTTCTGATATTATGGAAATATTCGCGCAGGCGGGACTTCCTCGTTTTTCAGCTCCGCCTTATCCGCCGGATTCCGCGGCTCGTTCAAACAGAGGTTTTCCTCCTTCCATAATTTCTCCGCTTTCAAATACAACTTATATAATACGTCCTGAACTCGGAGGAGACAGCCGTTTTAACCAGATGGTTCTTCTTGCCGCGGCGGATCAGGACACGGATGAACTCTTTTGGTTTGTAAACACCAGTTTTCTTGGCAGGGCAAAACCCGGCGAACGTTTTGTCTGGACTCCCGAACCCGGCAAATGGAGCCTTTCTGTCGTTGACAGCATGGGACGCTCATCCGGCATACAATTGAATGTGGAAGTCTCAGCGGATTAAATTAGACTAATAATTTTTCCAACTCTTCTACAAGCTTGCCAAACGCCTCGCAGGCGGCATTCACAGGCTCAGGGGAACTCATGTCCACGCCCGCAATTTTTAGCGCGTCTATTGGAAAGCGTGAGCCGCCAGATTTTAAAAAAGTGAAATAATCTTCTCTTTCCTTTGCGCCGCCTGAAAGAACTCTGTCCGCAAGCGCGAGAGCTGCGGATACGCCTGTCGCGTATTTGTAAACATAGAACGCGTGGTAGAAATGGGGGATGCGCAAGCCTTCAAGATCGCTTGTTTCTTCTAAAACCATATCATGTCCGAAGTATTTTTCCAAAAGTTTTCTGTATTCGCCGCGCAATAAGTCTGTTGTAAGGGGCGTGCCGCTTTCTTCCAGCGCGTGCGTGATGCTTTCAAATTCGGCGAACATTGTCTGACGGTAAAGAGTCGCTAAAAGGTCATCGGCGTGTTTGTTAATCAGATACAGGCGCATATCCTTGTTGTCGGTCTGTTTTAGCAGATAACGGAAGAGAAGCTCTTCGTTGAATGTGCTAGCCACCTCCGCTTCAAAAATTGTGTAATTGTACTGCATGAAAGGATTGTTCTTGGCGGAATACCATGAATGCATTGAGTGTCCGCCTTCATGCGCCAATGTAAAAACATCACGGATAGAATCATCTTTGTAATTCATAAGGATGTAAGGGTCTCCTGTAAAACATCCCGCGGAATAAGCGCCTGAATGTTTGCCTTTGTTTTCGTAGCGGTCTGCCCAGCGGTTTAAAAGCCCTGCGCGTAATGTAGAAACATATTCGTCACCTAACGGAGAAAGCGCATTGCTCACAATGTCAACGGCTTCGTTCCATGTTGTTGTCATTTTTACGGAAGAAACAAGCGGAGCGTATACGTCGTAATGGCGTAATTCCTGTAATTTAAGAGTTCGTTTGCGGAGTTTATAATACTTGTGCAATATATCAAGTTTTCCGCTGACGGCTGATATTAAATTATCGTAAACCGATTCGCTTACATTATCCGGGAAAAGGGCGCAAGCGCGCGCTGAAGAATAACCTCTGATTCTGGCGTTTATTACATCCTGTTTAACAGAACCCGAGTACAGGCTTCCCAAAGTTGTTTTGTGCGCGTTAAAACAGTCATAAAACAAACTGTATGCCTGTTTTCGTAAATCACGGTTCTGATCTTCCATGAACACAGAATATGTGGATTGCGTTAGCGGGCGTTTACCCTGCGGAGTGTCGATTGCGCCGAAGTTAAAATCGACATTGGTAAGAACGGAAAAAGTGTCGCTAACAGCTCCTTCTCCTTCCGAGTGGAGAGCGATTATTCTTTCTTCTTTGTCGCTTAAAATAAAAGGTTTATACCTTATAATTTTTTGAAGGTAAACGCGGTAATCTTTAAGCCTGTCTTCTTTAAGAAAGGCATTCATGTCGTTTTCAGGAATGGCAAGAATTTCAGGATTATCCCATGAGGACGCGGCTTGAGCTTTTGCGCTTGCCATTGTTATTTTTCCAAGCATGGTTCGCGCGGCACACGCGCCTTCATCTTCAGATTGCCGCAGGAAAGCGTAAGAGCCCAGCTTTTCGCCGAGAATCCCGATGCCGCAAGAAAAATCAAGGTAATCCGCAAGATTGTTTGCGCAAGACGCAAGCGTTCCTCTAAAAGAAGAAATCTTTTCTATCATTTTTTCAAAATCCAAAAGAGACTTATTCCAGTCTTCGTCCCCCGCAAAAAGCGATGATAAATTCCATGTATCGGATATTGATACCTCACTTCGCAATGGTATGGTTTGTTCATTATTCGGCATATATTAACTCCTAAAAATATTTATCATCTCTTGCTCAACGCCGCCACTGCCGCGCCGAAGAGACTTGCCTGTTCTACAGGCGAAATAACATAGGGGCGCGGTTTTTCCCTGTACAGCAATTGATGAAGATGCGATTCAAGCGCGCGGCGCATTCCTTTGTAAATCATGTATGTTGTTCCCTCTACCGCGATGCGGACAGGAGAGAACGGCTCGTAGCTGTGATCAATGCGTTTAATAATCGCCGCAACAACCGCGGCGGAAAAAAGCGCGCCGCGTTCCGTTACAATCGACGTAATGTATTGAACCGCGGCAAGCGCGTCCGCTTCGTTAGGCGCAAACAGAGAGCCAAGAGGTCCCTGCGCGGCAAGCGGCGCGTGAGCGAATTCGTTCAGATACCTTGTTTCAAGGTGGGGAAGAGCCAAAAGTTCATCCGATTTTTTAAATTGTATAACCTTGTCCTTTATTGCCTGTTTTAAAATGTGATGGGTTAAAGGACCAAGGTACGCGCCTGCCGTCGCTTTTTCAAGATGGTATCCTCCTGGGTTTTTTGTCGTGCTGTCGTATTCTTTATCAAGCTGTCCAAGGCAGTTTAAATCGAAGTTTCCTGTTTCGCATACGACAATTTGCCCGGAAGAAGCTGAATTAAATTTAATTTTTGGGATATTTGTTTCAGGATATGCGGTGTTAAAACCCGTGCCAAGAATAAACCCGATAACAGGGCCGCCTTCAGCCTTAAAATCATTTCTTGTGCGCACAGCTTCCCCGTCAGGTGAAATTGTAACAATGCCGGAGAGCAGAGTAGCGACAGTATCGTTTAACAGTACTATTGGACCTGTATATTTAAAGCCTCTTTCCGCGAGCGCTTCGCGGAGTCCTTTGCCGATTGCTTTTCCAATAACATCGGGAGCGTCAACCTCCTTGCTGAAACCCAGTAAAATTCCGTCAGCGTCGGACGTTATTTCCATTGGATAGGAAAATGTAAAACCAATTCCTTCTATTTTTGCTCCTTTAAGAAGCGGAAGAGCGGCGTCCGCGATTGCGCTGAAAAATTGTTCGGAAGTTACATTGCCGTTTGTTCCCGGCATCGGCGTTTTGGTTGTTCCCTGTGCGATCGCTTCGGCGTTTTCGTTAAAATAGACAAGACTGGCGCGCAGGTTTGTGCCGCCCGCGTCGAGGGCAAGAACGGTTTTTCCCGGCGGAATATTAGTTACAGGCGTTATGTATGAAGGAATCATCGGAAGACTGGAAGCCAAGCCGCCGTTTTTATCCGCGCTCAGACCTTTTTCCATTTCGCTTAAAACTTCTTTTACTAATGACTGCGGATTTACGCTGTCATAATGAAAGCCGTAATGCCTTGCAAATTTTGCTAATTCTTCAGGATCAAACTTACTCATGATTACTCCTTGCTGGAATTATATCATGAAAACGCTCTTTGACCCAGATCAAACTGCTTTGCCCTCTGTGTTATGTCTACAGCGTGTCCCGTGCGCAGGTAGTAAAGCCAAACCCGGCACTGTTTTTTGGAGGGAACAGCGAAAAGAGCGGAGATTGCATGGAAATAACATGACATTTGCGCCGTATGTTCAGCGGGTATCTCCTTGCTGTCGGTTTTGAAGTCCACAATATGTATCGATTCTTTGTCTTCAAAAAAAAGGTCGACAGTGCCGTTTATAAAAACTTCTTTTCTTTCTTTGCTTTTTAAAAGCGTTCTGAATGAAAACTCGTTTTCTCTTAAATCAGCGTTTTGCGCGATTATTCCAAGAGGCGATTTTACAAACCTCCGCGCCAGTTCATTTCCGGCTTCAAGCAGGGCATCCATTTCTTCGGGGTTCAGTAAGCCGGAAATATTTGCCGGTATTACGGATTTTTCTTTATTGAGCAATGCCTCTACACAGATATGCGCGATTGTTCCAAAACTGCCTGAATTGAATTTTTCCGCTCCGTCATCGCCGTTCTGCGAAAAACGCGCCAGCATGGAATCCACTTTGCAAAAAACATCATCAGAGTCTTCTCCCGAAAACTCAGCGTTAAACGCCGTAGTTTTTATTAAAGCGTCTTCTTCGCTTTTTTTAAGCGAAACAGGCGTTATGTGATTATCCCGAAGAACGGGCGTTCTTATAATTTTCGCTTCTTCATAAAATGATTTATTTTTATTGATATATTCATTTAAGCTCTTTCTGTTATTTAAAGGTCCTTTGCTTTTTTGAGTCTGCTTTCTAACGTATTCTTCCGTATATACGGGAATTTCCTCAAGCGTAAAAAAATCAGATTCCGCGTTTGGTTTTTCTTCGCTGATATGGGATACCAATGAAGGCAGTAAAATGCCGAATAATGTGTCGTCGTCGATTATCGAATCGCCTTCGATATAATTTTCTTTGCTTTTGCATTTTGCCGTTATGTCATGTTTTAATAATTGCGTAAAATTATCCGCGTCTTCGCTGTCTTTTATTTCAAGAAATCCTGTTATATGCAATTCATTTTTTGCTCTGGTCATTCCTACATAAAGAAGACGGCGCAATTCCGCTGTTCTTTTTCTTTTTATTTCCCTGCTTACCTGTTCCCAAATATAATTGTTTCTTTTTCCGGCAAGCCTGCGGCATTCAACCGGAGGCGGCGGACTGAAAACCAGCCCCACGGTTTGCGAATTAAAAACAATATCGCATCTGTCGCTTTGCGTCTTTTTTCCGCAGCAGCAGAGAAAAACAACTGGAAACTCCAGCCCCTTGCTTTTGTGTATGGTCATAAGATGAACAGCCCCTGATCGTTCCAGCGGAAGGGCTGTGTCCGACAAAAGCTGTCCGCCGCTGTCACGTAACGCAATCATTGAGTCTGTAAAAGATGCGAGCCCCTGATTTTCGGCATCCGCTTTCGCGGCAAGATGAAAGAGATAATCGTACATTTCGCGGAATGCGCCGGTTTGCGGGTGCCATTCTGTCTCGTAGCGGTAGCCTTTTTCGTGCCATAAAAAGCTTACAAGTTCGCTGATGCTTTTTTTTCCGGCGTTTAATTTAACGGAATTGTATATTTCCATCGCGTTATCGTATCTTGCCCTGTCCTCGCCTTCTAAAAAATTTTCAGGCAGCGCGTCAAAAGGCATCGGCTCTTCTTCACTTTCAAAAAAATAAGACATGCATTTTAACGCGGAAGGAAGAGAAAAGCCGGCGAACGGGGAGCGAAGCATTTCCGTATACGCCGTTTTGTCAGTCGGATTTGCGGCAAGACGAAGGACGGACATTATATCGTTTACAGGTCCTGCGTAAAATAAATTGTTGATTCTTTCGCAAGTGTAGGGAATTCCTAAAAATCTTAAATGTTTTTCATAAAAGCGCTGATATTTGGTATCTCTAAGAAGAATCGCGATTTCTCCGGGCTGGTATTTTTGTCCTGATTTTCTTTTAAGAATTTCGCTGATTTTTTCTGCGGTATAACGGGCTTCGTTTTCGTATGCGGATAACTGTGTTTCATTTTCATCCGCTTCTTCATTTTTATTGAGTATATGAACGGACATTTTACCTTCATTGCCGCACCCTGCTTCAAGAGGCGAGTATCCGGCTTCGAAAAGCGGAAGATCGGCAGGCGGAGCAAAGACCGATGAAAAATCATGAAGGCTGGCTTTTCCTTTTGGGTCGAATTTACTGCCGCCGAAAATGGCGTTAAACGCGCCGATTAAATCTGCGGAAGAACGGTAATTTGTTTTCAGCGGAAGGTCTTCGCTTTTTATTTCGTCCTTTAATTTTCTAAATACCGAAACATCCGCGCCTCTGAAAAAATAAATCGATTGTTTCTCATCGCCAACAAAAAAGAGTTTGTCCCTGCATAGTTCGTCTGCTTTAGGCACATTATCTGCGCAAGAGTCCAATTTTTCCGAAAGAAGGAATAGAATGTCTTTTTGCAGCTCGTTGTTATCCTGAAACTCATCGATCATTATCGCCTTAAACTCTTCTTTTTCGCTCTGCCTTATGTCTTTTTGCTCTATTAAAATGGTTCTGGAAAGATCGGCGACATCATGAAACGATAAAACGCCCTCCGCCCTTTTTTTCGCGAGGTACTGCTCCTGAAGCTGCGATAATAAAGACATAATCGAAATAATAAAACCAGCCTGAAGGCAGGATATGGCAAGAGATAAAATATTTCCAAAAAGGCTGCGAATTTCTTTTACATTGTCTTTTACAGGATTCGGATTTTTTTTTCCTTTTTGAAGACTTAGATTATATGAATTAAAACTGTCAAGATAATTAAGAAGATTTATAATAATTTTTTGAACATGATGCGCCTCTGCTTTTTCGATACATTCTTCTTTTGGCAGATTTAAAAGAAATTCAAAATAGTCATTTAAAATTGACGGCTCCAAAATATCGATTTTTTTATTATTATATATATCTATAATAGGAATAATATCAGGAAGGAAAGCGGAATTTTCATTAATATGATTTCTTGTATCATCAAGAAGTTCTGTAAGAGTACTGCGGATTTTTGTCCATTCAGAAATGAGAATGGAAAATTGTTTTTTTACATCGTCCGCGAAATCCGCCGGCTTGTCCATGCGGCAGTAATTGAATAATACGTCCGCGAAAATATCGCTGACTATAGTTTGCGGCTGATTATCGGAATAAAGTTTCTTTACAGCGGGATGATGACGATGCGCGATAAAAAAAGGATACGAGATTTCAAGAGCGAGATCCCTGCATCTTTCTTCGTTTATGGTAAAATCAGGGCTAAGTCCGTAACGGGATGAACATTGTTTTACAATTGACGCGCCGTAGGAATCGAGGGTTTGAATTCTCGCGTGGATAAAATCATCCAGCGCTTTTCTTGCTCTGCCGCCTTTTTTTCCTTCTTCTTCGGCGATTTGCGAAACAAGCGAATGAATACGGTTATTCATTTCTACGGCGGTTTTTTTTGTAAAGGTAAGAGTTAATATTTCATTTACTTTGTAACCTTTCTCTGTGAGCAGCCATGCAAAGCGATTCGCCAATACGCGCGTTTTGCCTGAACCTGCGCCGGCTGTTACAACCGCGTTTTCATTGTAATACGCGGCTTTTTTCTGTTCTTCATTCAAATCCCTGCTGTTTGTTTTTACATTCATCAATCTTTCCCCAAAGAATAATTATTTTCACAGTCGATTATATAAACTGTCCGGCATATACGATTGTAATTGCAGTTGTAACAATCGCTGTTCTGCGGAAAAACCGACAGATTGCCTGATGAAATCTCCTGCGCAAATTGTTTTGTTCTTTTTTCAAACTCGTCAAATATTTTTTTATGCATGGCGCTTCCGCGCGTTATACGATCTTCCTCTTTTTTTGGAATGATTTTTTCTTCGTATATATCACTGACAGTTCCGATTACTACTTCGGGCTGCAAATTTAAAATGCTGTAAAAAAGAGCCGTGTAAACTTTTATTTTATCTCTTTCTTCGGCAAGGGTTATGTACATAGGAAGCTGGAAATCCGTTAAAGTATTATCTTCATCCGCCGCGTATTGCGCACGTTTGGGAACGGTTTTTCTTTTAAAATCAATTATGATATATTTTTCCGCGCCGTCTGAAGTATCCTTTAAAATACAATCAACATAACCGTTTAAAAGATAAGAATCCTTCTTAATTGTATAATAACTTTCGCTTCCGGCTATGTAACAGCCGGCAAAGAATGTTAAAAAACAAGCGATGCATTTTTCCAGATGATAATAAAAATCATCTTTTCCCGCTTGAAGGAGTCTTGTTGTAAGAGAGCTTATCCTTGTTCTTCTGTCTGCTTCGATTACGGGAAAACCGCTAAAAATAAAATTAATACTGTCATTTAAAACTCTTTGATAATGAGAGGGAAGGGCGTAATCTGTCTTGTCTATAACAGGTTCACCTAACGGTTCGCCTTTTTCCCTCAGCCTTGTAAAAAACTCATTTAAAACCGCATGATAAACAGAGCCTGAAATATTTTCCGCCATCAGACTGGTTTCCAACTGCAGGCTTTCAAGAGAAAAAACGCTTTCAAAAAGCCATTTTAAGGAACATTGAAAATAAGAGCGCAGGGAAGAAGCCGATACTCTGTATTTTTCTTCCTTTGTGAATCTTTCTTTAATGATATTTTTAATTTCTTCTCCTGCCTCGAAAAGACGCAGTTTTTTCTTATCATCAGAAAAAACATCCCGCGAATGTCTGTTTTTCCATTCCATAAATCCGTTTGCCTGATTATCATGCAGACAATTAACGCGCGCGTTGTCTGAAAATTCCGAATCGTAATAATCAACTGAAAACTTGTCTTCCATGCCGGTTTCGCCCGCATAGCGCTGTTTTGGCTCTGACGGAGAATTTGTTTTAGGATGAGGTATCGCGTAATCCGTAAAGGTATGCTCGCTGCAAAAGAAGGCGGACTTTTCCGAAGAATTAAATATATGCATATTGATAAACGCGTCCGACGCGTCTTCGTCGCTGATTCTAAGTTCTTCGCGTTTTTTTCTTGATAAAAAATTGAGTTTTGAATAAATTACGCTGAGTTTTTCGTGTCCCGCGCCCAGAATTATATGACACTTAAAAGGAGCAGCCGCCGCGGTTTTATAAGGAAGAATTGCTACGCCTGTTGATTCAGGTTTTGGAAGATAAAACACTTCGCTTAAATATTCCGTGAGAAATGAAAACGGGTCTGACGCTGATACGCCGGGGAAATTTTTTTCCAGTTCCGCGAGTTCCATTAACTCTTTAATACAGCGCGATAACACATTATTTGTCTCTTTGCTGAAATCGTCCGCGTTTAAAAATTGACTTTTAAAAATAAAATACTGTTTGCGCAGTTCGGCAAATGTCTGCGAATTTCTAAAAGAGCGCAGCCTTCTTTTTAAATCCATAAAAAAATTACGGACTTTTTCGTCAATATAATTTACAGGTTTTTTAAACGCGTCTTCCCATACATTAATATACTCTTCTTTGCCGTCCCGCGTTTCGACCCATGAATAAATGCAGTTATTCTCAATTCCAAATTTTACAAGTTTTTCGATTTCCTCGGCGTTTTTCCAGGGCAGATTTTTATCCATTACAAGCGCGACTACGGAAGAAAAGGAAAAATCGCTTGAACAGCAGTCAAGAATATTGCGAAAGACGGCGCCAGCAGGATAATCTGTCAGCGCTTTACTGATGCGTTTAATATAGGGAATATTCCTGTTAGTAAGCTCTCGAAGCATGTATGGCTCGTAATTTTCAGGATCCGCAAGGCAGAGAGCGATTGAATCCCATTCTATGCCCCGCTGATTGAGGGCGCGGATATAGAGAGCAGCTTCGGTTATCTCACTCCTGGAATTGGCGTAGAAAAAAGCGTCGCTGTCTTTTTCAAAATTCTGAGGTATGCTTATAATATTGACATGCTCACTTTTATCCAGTATATCTTTATATTCGCTGTAATCCGAAAGAGAATCAGGAAAAAAAATAAAACAATTTTTGCCGTCATTATTAAAAGGCGGCGTTTCCCATGCCGGTTCAAAAAGCCCGTGTTCCCGCAAAAAATTCGCGTAACGGCAGGCAATGGTAAACATGTCAAGGTCGTCGCCTGTAAAATTATGCGCCGCTTTCTGCGCCGCATCGCTTAAAAAATCCGGCTTTGTTAAACCGGTAATCTTTTTAAACCACGAGCCAAGCTGAGGCAAAATAGCGGAAAGCCATGACGAAAACTGCGCCGCCTGCTGCGCCCAAACGGGCAGAATCAAGGATGTAAAAATCGGCAATCCCTGCGCCGCTTTCACCGCGTTTTCTCTTACAAGGCAGTCTACAAAGATTTTTCTAAGCGCCGAAGGGACGCTCTTTTTATCCTGAACCTGAGACCTTATAGAATTCGATTTAAAATCGTCCCACGCGACAAACTTCTCCATTGAAATGACGGCGCTTTCATTATCTTTTGACAGCAGCCGCAAAAGGCGGTCTGCCCACATGGAGGATGATATTTGCGTTGGAAATATGAACAAAGAATCTGGATTTGCGATGTTGTTTAATAGGATGGATTCAATGCGGTTCATGTGGGAGTTAGTTTAGCATAATCGACAGGAAATGTCACCATCTGTACATTATGTATGTGCCGTAACTCTTCGCATAGCCAAGACAGGCTGCCTGCGGGGAAAACAACATGTACAGACACAGGCGATCTGCGTGTTGTAAAAACACAGGGAGAACTCGACTCCGAGCCCTCTGCCCATTTAATTTATCAAGACTTATCATTAACAAGAAAGATAATAAAAATTAAATGGTCAGTCTGCCTTTACCTCTGAATAATCTCACACAAAGACACGGAAGGCACAGAGGATTGGGATCGAATTCCTCAGTGCCTTTGCGTCTTTGCGAGAACTCTTTTTGTAAATATTCCGTTTGTATACCCATTAGTTAAAAATCATCCCAAAATCCGTTCCCTGTAAGCCTTTCCAATCCGCTTCAGACTCTTTGAAATACTTTCCCCATCCAGAGCCTGCTGTTTTAAATCAATCGTAAACTGATTCATGGAAAAATGCCGGTAAATAAAAACATGATTGTACAATTCTTTTTTATCCGCGTATAAATTTTTTAAACATTCTGTATAAACCTCAAAGATGCCGCCTTTACGCATCTCAGAATACCCGATAATCCAGACAGGGCAAGCTAGAGCTTCTTGAAACTCCAATAATAAAGAAGACATAAACTTTTGTGATTCTTCAAGCGCGCAAGCGAGAGTTTTCTCCATTTTGCATAGTTCCTTTAATTCCGCTGTACGCGGAGAATGAATCGGAGTCTTGTTTAAAATTATTACATTCTTTATAAAATCTATCCCAAGAGAGGGATTGTCTCGGAAAAACTTCTGCGCGATTTTCCCGGAAGGTCCCACAAGATAACGCCTGTTTTCCGCTGCTTGTTCGCGTCTTCCCGGGTTATCCGCGACCAGAATCATTTTTATCTCATCGTTGATTGTTATGTCGTCTAACGCGGTGTTGTACACAACAGGCGTTTCAACTTTATATGACGCGTTTTTTGAATCAGAGCGGCTGTCCGCGAAATGCTGCTGAATATCCTTCAGTTTTGGGAGCGAAGAAGACAATTTCTCTGCTTCACTGCGAAATTTTTCCCGTATCTTTTTAAATTTATTAAAGGAGACGGCATTCATTATTTTAACCGCGAATCATTGCGAACATTTCAATCCCTTGAAGCGATTTCAAGCGTCAGTTCGATTTCACCTATTGAGCGCTTCATGGCGTTGGCGATTTGTTCGACTGTCCAGCCTTTTGCTTTCAGCCTTAAAATGTCTTCACGATCTTGCGGAGCAGGCGCGTTTTTGCTTGCGGGTTCGGATTTGCCGGTTTCGCGGTCTAATAATGATTTGAAAAGAGTTACATGCGCTCTTGCATCCTTGTCCAGCGCTTTTAATTCGGTTTCCGTGCGCGCAAGCCATTCGCGGGCGATGTTCATCTCCGCGATGCGTTTTTCAATCTGCGCGAGGGATTCGTCCAGCGACGCGATCTTTTCTACGGCATCCGTCGCCTTGCCGTTTTGAGACGCTAAAATTTCTATCGATTCCTGAAGTTTGGCGAACTGATTCGAAATTGCGCTGATAATTTTTTGCGCGTCTTTAACCGCGGTTTCAGTTTTTTGAAGCGATTTAAAGTTGCGGTCGATTCCTTCGTTGGTCTGATCAAGCACTTCGCTTTTCTTTTCGACGCGCTGGTATTTTTCGTCAGTTTCTTTAATTGAATCTTCCAGTTTGCGGATCTGAACCTGCACTGCCTGAAGAATATCGTCAGACGAAGAAACCTGATCAAGTTTTTCTTTAACGGACTGTGAAGATTTAATAAGGTTATTAAAGTTTTCTTCCATCTGTTCTATGCGCCGCTGTTCGGTAAGGAAGCGGGTCATTTTATTATTGACTTCTTCCTCAAGCCGCCTTAAATTGGATAGTTTCGCTTCAAGCTGGGTAATTTCATTCTTTCTCTGATCGAGCCTGTCAATGTTTGCGTTTGTTTCTTCTATGTTCTTTTCAAGGTCTTTCTTAAGCGCGCCGGTTTGGTCAAATATTTTCTTCTGAACGCCGAGTTCTTTGCGAATGTCATCGACGCTCTGACGGAATTGGGCGATGCGATCTTCGTTTTCGGCTTCGGTTTCTCTTGAATGGCGGCGAAGTTCTTCCAATGAGGCGTCCATTTCGCGCATTCTTGAGTTGTACTGGCTTTGCCATTCGTCCATTGTCTGCTTGGCGTCACGCGCGGTGTCTTCAAGACCGGAATACGAAGTCCTTGAATGATCCGAAATTTCCTCAATTTCCTTTTCAAGTTCTCTTTGTTTCAGGCGCAGCGTTTCCTGCATTTCTATTTGATACTGACCAACCTGCGCTTTAAGTTCGTTTTCGGCGGATACGCGCATTTGCGCCAAATCTTTATTAATCTGCTCCGAAAAAATCGCCCGCGTTTCATCCGCGGTATGCATGTCTTTTCTGATACCTTCTTCAAAAGCGGACGCTTCCTGTTTTAGTTTTTCAAGATCGGATGTCAGCCGCTCTCCCAAAGCGGAAATATTCCTCTTGTGATCGGATGTTATGCGCTCTTCAGATAATTTCCATTCATGCGCGATTTTATCGCCTGTATTTTCAAGGCGTTTTTCAAGACCGTCCTGCCAGTCCGCGATCTGTCTTCCGAATTCGGACGCGCGTTTTCCAAGCTCGGCTGTGAAATTGTTTTCAAATTCAACAAGTTTATCCGATACATTGTCGTAAGCCTGCTTTCTGATACTGTCAAGTTCCTTGTCCATTTCCTCAATTTCGCCGCGAAGAGCCTGAGCCTGCGCGTCGAAGGCGGATGCCGCGTTTTGCATGCTGGCGTTGGATTCTTTCTCGTAATCCGCGAATTCCTTATTAACTCTTGCGATTGAATCTCTCATGGATGTGCGAAGCTCGTTCTCAAGCTGCCCCGCCTCATCCGCAAGGCCTGTTAGCTGTTTTACGGCTTCCGCGTGGCTCTTGCTGTAATCGTCAAGGCGTTTTTCGTTAGCCGCAATAATATTTGACTCCGTATCCCTGCAAAGAATTTTCCATGATTCCATCTGGTTGTTAAGAGCGCCGGTAAAACCGCTTTCCTGATCCGCGACTGCCGCGTCCGATTTTTCTTTAATTTCTCTTAAAGCGGCTTCAAGGCGGTTATGCTGTAATTGAATCGCCTCGGCTGTCTTTTCTTTTAACTCGTTGATGGCGGCGGATAATTCTTCATGCTGAGTTTTAACAGCCACGCTTGTTCTTTCATTTATATCTTTAAGCGATGTTGTAACCTCATTTTGCTGTTTCTGAATAGAAGAAGAAGAGTTTTCTTCGATCGCTTTAAGCGCGGCGGAAATCTCATTTCGCTGTTGCTCAATGGAAGAGGTTGAGCTTTCTTTGATGTCTTTGAGCGCAGAGGAAATTTCGTTTCGCTGCTGTTGAATTGAAGAAGAGGAGTTTTCTTTAAGCTCATTAACAGCGGCGAATATTTCATTTCGTTGCTGTTCAATGGAAGAAGTTGATCCTTCTTTGATGTCTTTGAGCGCGGTGGAAATTTCATTACGCTGCTGTTGAATTGAAGAAGAGGAGTTTTCTTTAAGTTCATTAATAGCGGCGAATATTTCATTTCGCTGCTGCTCAATGGAAGACGCTGAACCTTCTTTGATGTCTTTGAGCGCGGTGGAAATTTCGTTTCGCTGCTGTTGAATTGAGGAAGAGGAGTCTCCTTTAAGCTCATTAATAGCGCCGAATATTTCATTTCGCTGCTGCTCAATGGAAGATGTTGAGCCTTCTTTGATGTCTTTAAGCGCGGTGGAAATTTCATCTTCCTGCTGCCTGATAGAAGACGCTGATTTTTCCTTAAACTCTTTGAGAGTGGTGTAAATCTCGCTCTCCTGTTTTTGAATGGAAGATGCGGAGTTTTCTTTTATTTCCCTGACAGCGGCGGACAGCTCGCTTTCCTGCTGTTGTATAACAGACGCGGATTTTTCTTTAAGTTCTTTAAGCGTTGTAAAAATCTCGCTCTCCTGTAACCGTATGGAAGAAGACGCGCTTTCTTTAAATTCACCTAGTACCGCGGCGATTTCATCTCTTTGCTGCGCGACAGAAGAGTTTGATTTTTCTTTAAGTTCATTAAGCGCGGAAGAAAGTTCTTCCTGATGCTGTTTAACCGCGCTGTCTGATTTTTCCCTCATTGTTAATAAAAGCGCGTTAACCTCATCCTGCTGCTGTTTGACGGCTTCATTGGATTTTTCCCTAAGTTCGCCCAGTATTGCGCCTAACTCATCCTGCTGCTGTTTCTGAAGGCTCTTTGACTGAGTCTGCAATTCGGAAAGAGAAGCGTTAAGTCTTGCGACAATATCGTTCGTTTCCTGCTGCTGCATTTTTACCGCCGCGCCGGATTTCTCTTTAAGTTCCGATAATGTCGCGCTGATGTCTTTCTGGTGAGACTTAATCGCCGTGTCAAGCTCATCGTGCTGCTGGCGCAGGGCAGTTTGCGATCTGTTTCTTAAATCGATAATCGCCTGATTAAGTTCCGACTTTGTTGAAGAGAGGCTTAAATCAAGGTCTTTGCGCTGTTTTTCCGCGGATTTCTTTAATTCAAGGAAATTTTGCTTCCAGTCATTCTGCTGCTGCAAAAGCGAGGAGTTGATAGTGTCTCTTTCTCTTGTAAGCGAGTTTGTTACGTCTTCCTGCTGGCGGGCGAGAGCGGTTATAATTTCTTCTCTTTGCTTCTTCGCCATAGCGTCGAGATCAGCGGAGCCTTTCACCCATTCCTGATTATAATTTTTCTGTTTTACGCTGATGTCTAAAATTTCCGCTGTCCATTTTTCATTTATGTTTTTTAATTTTTCACTTATCGCGCCGTGTTCGTTTTTAAGAGTATCCTGAGCCGCTTTTATTTTTTCCTCAAAGAAAGTTTTTATCTGGTTCACTCTCTCCTGAGCCTGTTCGCGTAACTTAACAAGAGCGGTTTCTTCCATTTTGTCAGCCCGCTTGCCGGCGTTTTCCAGTATATCTTTGGAAATTTTCTTTATCTGCTCGATATCGTGGTTCAAATTCGCTTCGCGCTCGCGCTCGGATTTATTTACCGCATCTCTGTGTTCCTCTATCTTTCGGTCTATTACATGCGCCGTGGTTTCAAAATCGGCTACCGTTGATCTTACGGATTCAAGCACGTCATGCGCCGTTTGTTCCATGGATTCCGCGTTTCTTTTTTCAAGACGTTCTTCGGTTTCTTCAAGATTTTTTACGGCAAGTTCCAGCGCTCTTTCAACCTGTTCAAATTTCTCCTTCGCTTCGGCTATGCGCTTTCCTGTGTTTTCTACAAACGCGGATTCATCTTTTATGCGGCTTAAATTTTCCTGAACTCTGTCCGTCATGCCAAAGAGTTCTTCAAGAGAGGATTCGAATTTTTGAATATGTTCTTCTATTCTTGATATGGCTTCGGATTTTTTCGCAAGCTCTTCTTCGGTAAGCTTTTGAATATTTTTCATTAATTGAGCGGCGGCTTTTTTTTCAACGTCTAAATCGATGCCGAAATTTTTAACCGCCATGCTTTTTTCGTCGGCATAAGCCGCGATTTCTTCTTTGCACTTTTCAGTGTATTTTTTCACCTTTTCCAGAGAACGGTTGCTCTTGTCTGTGACTCTGTAAAGGATTAGAACGCATACTACAATGCCAAGCGTTATTATATTCCCGATTGTGAAAATCATCAGTACTATTATCCCTCCCCCGAATAATACGTCGGACTATTTTAGCATAAAATCATATAAATGGCGATAGCTATGGAAAGAAAAATCAGGTTTTGGCATTTTTTTCCTGTCTGATACGAACCTGCTTTTGATCCACGCCGTTTTCATGCCCGCTCCCGCGGCTCCCGCGACGTCATATAAATAGCTGTTTCCGACATAAAGAATGTTCTGCGCGGGCAAATTCATCGCGCAGGCAAGCTCCGTAAAAGACAGCGGATGAGGCTTCAGCGCTCCTGAGTGTTCGGAGCATTGTACGGCGTCCCAAAAGCCGGAAATGTTCAGATATTCCAATTTTGTTTCTGGCGGAAAATCCGACAAAAGCCCCAGTTTGTAACCTGCTTTCTTTAATTCTTCCAGAGTTTCAATCACATATTCAAACAGTTTGATTTTTTTAAAAAGAGGTTCCCATCCCTTATATATCTGGCTGTCGATTTTATTCTTTAAGGGACCTGCCGGAACTTTCAATATTTGCGCCGTAATCTCAGCCTGATGCTCATAAAAGCAATCGCGGCACGGCTGGCTTTTTTCCTGTTCTTTGCGGATAATATTTCTGGCTTTTCCAAAAGCGGCAAGCATTCGCCATTCTTTCAGAACAAAAGGAATAAGCCTTAAATTCAGGCGATAATTCGGATAAAGAGTTCCATCCAAATCGAAAGCTACGCCTTTAATCTCATCCCGCATGGGGTGAATTATACATATTATGGAAAAATGTTTCTACTGTAAAACGCGTAATTAAATCAGTTTACGGATCAAACCTGTCCGAAACCGGTATTTTTACAAGATTAATATGATGACCCGGATACCTGTTCCTAAAAGCGTTAAAGGATGTTTCCGCCGCGCTCTCGAATACGACAATTCTGAAATTGCCGTATTCATCAAAGTAGGGAACAAGAGCCGCGATATGGTAGTATTGGCGGAGTCTGGGAGTTCCTCGGGCTGAAGACGGAGTGCTGATCTCCGTGCTTATGGCGCCAAGATAGAAACTGTAAGGTTCTTCAACTGCCATAGTGTAGAGCAGGGGACGAAGCCCCTGTATGCCGTATCCCGCTTCGGGCATAAAGCCCGGATAGGAATGAGAAACAAATGTTCTGTTTTCGTTGACTATCAAATTGGCAAAATTATTGGCGCGGACTTCAAACTCAATTAATTCCCGGTATGAAGCCGAGCGAAGCGTTCCGTTCGCTTCCGCCGCAAGGTTTCTGATCCAGTCAAGACCGAAAAATACATCGCGTCTTTCTTCCCAGTTGACTGTGAATGACGAGCCGCGCTTGCCGAACGGCGCCTTTAAAGGCTCAATTTCAAGCCGTTTTCCCGTAACAGGGCGCAGTAATCCGTCTATCAGCCACTTGGAAAAACCCGAGCAGTTTAGTCCTGCGCTGTTTGGGTTTTGAGGACGCAGGGTTTCGATAAAAACATAGCTGCCGTTTTCATCAATAGCGCCGTCATCTGTAAAACGCAGACTGCCAAGGCGCGATCGAACCTGTTCAATCATATTTCTGGTGTCTTTATAGTAAAAAGGATCGGGTTCAAAGTAACGCAGCGGCAGTTTTTCTTCAACAAGGCGCAGAATATCATTTAACCGCATTGTATATAACCGCTCAAAAGGCACAGCGACAGGTATCGATCTGGAAATATAAGCGCCGTAAAGAATCACATCCAACAGGCTTTTTTCTTTGTCAAAGGGTCTGAACTGAATATGCATATTCTGATCGCTTCTGGGGAAAAACCTGATAAGCGTGCCCGCGCCTGTGTCTTTGCGCCGGGTCATCATCCATGAGCCCTGAGCCCAGCCGGGGAACTCCCTTGTCCCGCTGCGGTTTTCTATGCTGGTTCCCCGAATCAATTCACGCGAGAAAAGAACAATAAACTCCTCTCTGCCCTCAATCGCGCTGACCAGAACCCTTTCTCCATTCTCCAAAACCTCGGTTCTGGCTCTCTGTGAAAGCACCCTGCCGGGAGTTTCGGTTATCCATGTCTCTTTCATCTTGTTTCTGAGCAGGGAATCGTCGGATATTCGTGATACCGGCAAATCAAAGCCAAAAATGGGGAAAATATTAAATATTACCAATAAAATCGCTAATATTACGGGCATAACTCTTCTATTATCGGCAAATTATCTGTATAATGAATGTCATAAATGTATGCTCGGCATATATTTATGAAGGAGTCATCGTGAGATTATACAGCCGTGGGCAGGTGTTTTTCTTTTCATTGCTAAGCGCGGTAATTGTTATTCTTTTCGCTGTGGGTTTCGGTTTGGTAAAACCAATGGTTGTTAAATCCAAAACCGGTTCTGACGTTGCCTTCATGCAAGAACCGGAAGACAAGTCCGATGAATTTAAATTGATGCAGTCTGAATATATGATTTTCAATACTTCCGATGAGCTTGTGCAGTATTCTGAGAGTGAGCGTGAGAATATCGCCATTTATGAGAAATTGAATTCCGCTGTTGTAAATATTACCACCGAAACTATGGCGATTAACTGGTTTTTGGAGCCGGTTCCTCAGGAGGGAAGTTCAGGTTCAGGGTCGATTATCGACAGAAGAGGATATATTTTAACAAATAATCATGTAATTCAGAACGCGCACAGGGTTTTTATCAATTTGGCGGACGGGTCTCAGTATGAAGGTTCCGTTGTCGGCGTGGATCCGGAAAATGATATCGCTGTTTTAAAATTTGACCCTCCTTCCGGGATGGTTTTGCAGACTATAAATTACGGCGATTCCGACAGCCTCAGAGTCGGACAGAAGGTTCTGGCTATCGGCAATCCCTTTGCGCTTGAGCGCACTTTAACGGTGGGGATTGTTTCCGGTCTCGGACGTCCGATTCAGACTTCGCGTAACCGCATAATCCGCGACATGATTCAGACTGACGCGTCAATAAATCCCGGCAATTCAGGCGGTCCGCTTTTGGATACTCAGGGCAGAATGATTGGGATCAATACGATGATCTATTCGCCGTCGGGCGGTTCTGTCGGCATTGGTTTCGCGGTTCCTGTAAAGACAGCAAGGCGCGTTGTAAATGAAATTATGCAGTTCGGAAAAGTAAGAAGAGGCTGGATTGACGCGACAGTGGTTCAGCTTTTCCCGAGTCTTGTTCGTTACGCGAAACTTCCTGTCGATGCCGGACTTCTTGTTTCGCGCACGCGGAAAGGCGGTTTGGCGGAAAGAGCCGGGCTAAGGCAGGGTTCCGATCCTGTGCAGTACGGAAGAAGCGTAATTTACCTTGGCGGAGATATTATAACTTCCGTAAACGGACTAAAGACAAATACGCTTGCCGACCTTTACGCGTCCCTTGAAGCCTGCAAGCCCGCGGACACTGTTAATGTGGAGATTATACGCGGCGGACAGAATGTTACATTGCAGATAACGCTGGCGGATCGCGAAGAGGTAATGAACTGATTTTTATTATTAATATATAAATCCGATTCCCGCTCCGGCGTACCAGTCCATGCCGTCTTTGTTTATTATTCCGCCGTGAGCCGTAATAACGAAGTTTGACGCGGGAGGAATGAAATGGACTTCCGCGCCTGTAAGGAACCTTAAACTGTTTTCTTTAAAATCAATTTCCGCGCGCGCGGATAATCCGCCTGTAATCCATGTGCCCCTGTAAAGAACGCCCGCGCCCAGCAGGAGTTCAGGAATAATTCCCTCAGGACATCGCCAGAACGCGGAGGGGCAGAATACAATCGAAAAATCTGACAGCTCAACCGAGAGTGGCGCGTGAAAACCAACGCCTTCTCCTGGGCTTAATATATGTTCGCCCGCATCGCTTGCCCATGCGTATGAAAGACTTGCAGATAACGCAAGGGGAATATCGCCGCCGTCAAGAAAATTGTATTTAACAGAGCCTGATATGCCCCAGCCTGTATGCGTTTTATCCGCGTTTAAATTAAATAACGCGGTCAATTCCATATTTTTTACAGGTGAAATTCTCATGTTAATTTTAAAAGGAAAGCCCAAGGAGCCGGCTAATACGCCCGCGTTAAACTGGTAACTTCCCTGCGGTAAGATATGCGGCATGGGAGCGAATGTTAATCCAGAGACTGCGCTGTCAACCGATAACGGAAATATATTAATTGAGTAATTAATTTCTGTTTTTAATGATAATAAATAATTTTCGCCGGATGTATCCTGCGCTTCTGCCTTAACTGAATAAACCCCCTGAGGAAGCGGGATGCCGTCAGAATCCCTGCCGTCCCACGTTATTTGCTGAATCCATGTGTCAAATTGGGAAAACTGTTTTTTAAAAACCTCAGTTCCGTTTGAATCCGTAATTGTAATAACGCCGCTTCCGTGAGCCGTAACCTCAAAACGGTATTCTGTGCTGCCGAGAATTTTCGGATTCATCGGGTTAAAACGTCTGCGGCTCTGCGATAAATTACTTATTTTGAACGCGGCGGGCTTCATCTCGATTGTTTCCTCTGCTGTTTCCTGTTCGCTTACAAAAATCGTTACTGTCACATCTTCCCAGCCGAAAGCCCGCGCCGTAATCGCGTGGTGACGGTTGGATGTCAGCGTTAGCAGCGCTTTGTTATCATCCGAAAGCGGTACAGGAGCAAACGAGTTATCCTGCGTTACTGTAAAAAGTTCAGGTTTAAACGGAATATTTTCGGAGCTGCCCGCTTCTTTCTGCACGCTGATTTGCGCCTGACCGCGGGCGGATTCCATTTCAACAGAAATTATAAGGAGGCTTTCGGCGCGAAGAATAACAGTAATTGCGCGGTCTTCGTAGTTGTCTTTGTGCAGCTCTATCCTGTATTTTCCAGGAGGCAGACTGTCAATAAAAACCGGCGTAAGACCGTGATCCACACCGTCAATATAAACCTTCGCTCCTAAAGGATTTGTATTTATTTCCAGCCCTCTGCCCGCGGTCTCTTCAAACTTGTCTCTGTCGTTTGCCGAAAGCGTCGGCGAAAAGAAAAAGAGAATGAATAAAACCATGAAAACAAAGCGCACTTTACGCATGAGTTAATTATAATAGCATTTATTATATTCATTCAACCGTCTTTAAGTTTTCCGTTTTCTCTGAAACTCCACCATGTATTTTCAGAGAAAATGATGTGGTCAACAAAGTGAAGACCGATAATCCGCGCGGCGGAATGAAGCCGTTCAGTGATCTCATCGTCTTCAGGAGAGCTTTCTAACTGACCCGAAGGATGGTTATGCGCAACGCAGAATGCGGCGGCTCTGTCCTGTATTAAATCCGCGAATACTTCACGCGGATGAATGATGGTTTTATTTACAAGACCGATCGTTACAATGCGCACTGCCAGCACTTCATGAGCGCCGTTCAAAGAAAGGCTTATAAACCTTTCCTGTTTGCGGTCGGCGTAATGACGCACAAGGGTGTAAATGTCCGCAGGCTGCTTGATACGCGCCTGAAATGAACCGTAACGCCTCCTGCCGAATTCAAGCATTGCCGCGACAGTGCATGCTTTGGATAAACCCAGTCCCTGTAAAAGAGATATTTCCTTTACCGACGGAATATCATTGTTTTTGTCTAAATACTTGCACAGTTCATTTGCAAGCATTTTTACGTTTTTTCCCTGAATGCCGGTATTCAGGATTATTGCCAAAAGTTCACTGTCGGAAAGGGATCCCGGTCCGCGTGCCAACAGTTTTTCGCGGGGCCGCTGCTCGGGCGGCATGTCAGAAAATGTTTTCATGTATATATATGGCGCGGACTTGGCGTTTCGCTTGACTGAAAAAAGATTTTTTTACGGTGTCAGTCACCTCTTAATAATTTACAAAACGCATTAAAAAAATATAAAAATGTGACTGACACCTTTTTTTACCGATAATAAAATATGAAAAAGTATTTTTTGCTATTGGTAGCCGTTTTCTGCCTGTTGTCGTTGATTGTTTCCTGTACGGGGCTTGGGAAAATACCTGATACGTTACCCGATGCCGTAATCGAAAAACCTGAGCCGCCCGTAAACATCATGGGGAAGGGCAGAGCAGGCTCGGAAAAAATGGCTCTTTTCCTTTTGCAGAACAATCCGCAGGCAGACAGAGAATATGTATTATTGCTTGCTGGTTTTTATGTGCAGGAAGCCGCTTTTGAAGGCGTCAATCACGACATCGCTTTCGCGCAGATGTGCCTTGAAACCGGTTTTCTGCGTTTCGGCGGAGATGTAAAACCCGCGCAGTATAATTTTTGCGGTCTTGGCGCTGTCGGCGGCGGAGATCCCGGGTTGTCGTTTCCAGAGCCGCGTATCGGAGTGCGCGCGCAAATCCAGCACTTGAAAGCCTATGCCAGCGAAGAACCGCTAAAAGGTGAAAATGTCGATCCGCGTTTCAGATATGTCCGCAGAGGAATCAGTCCTACGATCGAAGGTCTTGCCGGCACATGGGCGGCGGACAGGCAGTACGCGGTTAAAATAAACGGAATATTACAGCGGCTTTATGATTTCGCGTTTTGATAGAGAAGAATTTTACCTGAGCTTTCCACGATACTGGTTTACATCTAAAGCATCTAAGCGTTTGCGGTGCACTGTAAGGCGTTTGGAGAAATCTTCAAAGTCTTTGTTTTTTTCCTGAGTCCAGACGGCTTCGGCTAATGCGCATAACCGCGGGAAAATCATATACTCCGCTATTTTTCCGGCGTAAATAACTTCTGAAAATAAAGTACAGTGTCCTCCAAGAATGTTGGATGCATCTTGTTCGGACATTTTTTCAGGCGCCGCCTTCATTGAGTAGGTGTCGAATACCGACGCGGTTCCTAAAGTTCTTCCGATTTCTTCAGGCTCTGTTGAATGTTTGTAATCAAGGTAGCAGCCTTCTGTGTTAGGTGACATTATTACCTTGTGACCGAGTTTAGCCGCCTTTATACCGGCTTCGCTTCCGCGCCATGACATTATTACAGTATCTTTGGGCAGTTTAAATTTGGGAGAATCTTCAAGCACTTCGTCCCAGCCGATCGCTGTTTTTCCGCGCTCTTTAAGCATTTGCACTAGTTTATAAGTTATCCAGCTTTGCAGTTCGTTTGTTTTTTCAAGGTTAAGCTCTTTTAATTTTTTTTGGCACTTGGGGCAATTCTGCCAGCGGTTGAATAAGACTTCATCGCCGCCGATATGCACCCATTTTGAAGGAAAAAGATTGGAAAGCGTGTCAAAGATTTTTTCGATCATGTCAAAAACCTGATTGTTTCCGGCGCAGAGAACGTCTTCAAAAATGCCGAATCTGTCTTCCACGCGGTAAGGACCTCCCGAACAGCCAAGCCCTGGATAACTTGCAAGAATCGCACTTGCGTGTCCGGGAAGATCAACTTCGGGAATCACTTCGATGAAACGCGAAGATGCGTATTCTACAACGCTTTTAATTTCTTCTTCCGTGTAGAAACCTTCTGTATATGTTGGGAAAGGGAACCTGTTATCCAGTCTGCGTGAGCCTATTTCGGTTAGCAGGGGGTAATCTTTTACAGGAAGCCTCCAGCCCTGATCGTCTGTTAGGTGCCAATGGAATCGGTTGATGTGGTGCAGGGAAAGAAGGTCAAGTATTTTTTTAATAAATGGAACCGAATAAAAATAACGCGAACAGTCCAGCATGAAGCCGCGCCATGAAAAACGCGGGTAATCAATTATTTCCGCGCAGGGCAGGGTGAGGCAGCCGTCATTGAAATTGGATAACAATAACTGGCGGAAGGTTTGCTCTGCGTTATGTAATCCCGCATGGGAAGACGCTTCCGCTGTTATGTTGTCTTTTGAAATAACGAGCCTGTAGCTGTCCTGTGCGGCAGAGGTGTCAGGTACACCATCTGCGGATATTTTTGCTTCTCTTTTTATAAGGGAAGGCGTTTCTTTGGATGTAAAAACGCCTTGCGTGTAATTAATCGATACCGGTTTTGGTATAATCGAAAGTTCCATTAAAAATATTCCGTTACATGCTGCGGTCGCTGGGTGAATACGCGCCTTAAAGTTTTTTCGTTATCATAAACTTCTATACCTTCCTGCCGCGAATAAAGCGCGTTATCAAGAGTTCTGTAACCTGTTACAAGCTGGCTCAGTGTTTGAATGTCGCAGCAGATATCTTCGTCTTTTTTGGTAGGTGAAACTTTGGTTCCGTCAGAGCCGAATTGCACATGGTACTTTGTATTGTTAGCCGAAATGTTTTCATCCTGCACTTCGATAATATATTCGCCTTCACCTTCGGGGCGGCGCATAAGTTCAAGCGCTTCTTTTACATTTACAACTCTTGTCATGTCTCTCGGTTTGTATTCAGTTTCTACAGACCACGCGTCGCCGATAAAATCGAAAGGATCGATAAATGTCGGCATCATCCATTTAAAGTTTTCAAACTGGGCGGAAAGACCGCCTGTTATACTTAATGCGCCGTACAATCCTTTCATGTCTGTAAAGGCAAGTTCTATAACCGACATGTTATGATCGCCGTCCCCCATTACATCCTGATATTTAATATAACTTCGCGCCTTGCCCGTTTCGTCTTTCCAAAGGTAGGTGTAAAAACCTGAAGCGCAGGGGTCTTCTCTTGTGAAGCGTTTCCATCCGCGGTTGTCAGTCCAGTAATCCCTGTGTATTCCGTGATTAATGTTTGCGATATAGGCAGAGTGGACTTCATTTAAAAGTGAGGTGTCATCGCCTGGGAGGATGTGTATAAACTCTCCTTTCATTTTTATCTCTGATAAATCGCCCGCGTGAATTGTAACCATGTTTCTTGCGCATGATGTTTCATAGCCGAACTTGCGGTAGAAGTCATGCGAGAAGGGGGTTAAATTGGAAAAAATCACTCCCTTTTCGTAAGCTTCAGGCAGCAGTTTTTCGAAAATGCGGCGGACATGACCGCCCTTTCGCGCTTCAGGTAATGTTCCGACGCCGCCGATGCCGGACATTTTTACGCTGTGTCCGTCAAAGCGCATAAGGTATTCAAGCTCATACATTCCCGCGAGCAATTTTTTACCGTCAAAAGAACCCCATGCCCAGGATGCAGGGTGTTCAAGGGGATCGATTTTTTGATTTTCTTCTTTCGAATAATCCCTGCGCTGATTATAAACTATCGTATGTATTCTGTAGAACTGAAGCAAATCCTCAGTTTCCAGTCTATGAATTTCCGCCATTTTTTTCTCCTGTTGTTAGCCTTTTACGGCTCCAGCCGATACGCCTTTTGTTATCTGTTTTCTGAATATCACATAAAATACTATCATGGGTAACATTCCCGTAACGAGGGCGGCGAATTGTTTGCCGTAATCTGTCGCCATAACGCCCGAGAACATATACATTCCCAAAGGCACAGATTTTAAATTGTCAGCCGCAACTAAAATATTTATAAGCATGAACTCATTCCATGTTCCTGTGGTTGTTAAAATCGCTACGGTTGTCGCTACGGGAGCCGCCATCGGAAGAATTATTTTCCAGAAAATGCGAAAGTATCTCGCACCGTCAATGCGCGCCGATTCTATTATCTCATTATGAATGCCCTTGATGTATTCTGTCGCAAGATATACACCTAACGGAAGCCCGATGCCGATGTACGGGATTAGAACGCCGAAACGTGTGTTGTAAAGCCCTATGGTTTTGATTAGTAAAAAAAGCGGAATCATTATACATTGTAATGTTATAAGTATGCCGATGATAAAACTGCCGTGAAGAGCGGGGGTAAGTTTCGACGGAAGTTTCGCGAAGGCAAAGCCAGCCATAAAACTTAAGATGATAACAGAAATGACAGTAACCGCCGTATAAAAAATACTGTTAAAGATTAGCATAAGGAAATTCGCGTCTCTCCATGCCAAAGGATAATTTTTAAAAAAACATCTTATTGGAAGGGCAAGTTTGCTTGACGTCATAAATTCCTGCGTCGTTTTAAAAGAACTCATTATAACCCAGAAGATCGGATACGCGGCAAGAATCGCAAATAAGATTACGATAAAATACATTAATATCAGGAAGAAAATATTTGTTTTTCTGATGTCGCTGTTCATGTTTTCCATATTAATCCTCCGCCGAAAAGCGTTTTGCCACAAATCTTGTAAGTCCGATCAGTAAAAAGCAGATAACAACCATCACGGTAGATATCGCGTTTGCCACAGGATAATTCGGAGCGCCCCTGAACGCTTTTAAAAACATATATAATGAAAGAACGCTCGTGCTGTAGCTCGGCCTTCCTTCCGTCATTACAAAAATTAAATCAAATGATTTTAACGATCCTGAGATAGCGAGTATTGCGCATGTTACAATTACGCCCGAAAGCGCCGGTAAAATTATGTAGCGCAAAGTCTGCATTTCGCTTGCGCCGTCAATTTTAGACGCTTCAATAATTGATATGTCGATTTTTTGCAGGTTAGCAAGAAAAATCAGCACGTAGATTCCAGTGTACATCCAGAGTATTACGGCAAGGACGGGAAAAATGTCATTGCTGCTTGGAATGTACATCGCATCGGGATTAAAGCGTTTTTGGATTTCCAGTAAAACGCTCTGGGAACTTAAGAAAAATCTTTTAAAAAGAATACCGATTATAATTGCCGCGATAACATTCGGAAGATATATCATCGCCTGAAAAAAATCGGTTCCCTTGATTAGTCCGCGCGAAAGAATGTACGCAAGGAAAAAACCAAGAGGTATTTGTCCGAAAACTGAAACAAGAACTATGTAAATATTATTTCGTAAAGCCGTATAAAAATATTGATCGGAAAAAATTTCCTTATACGCCTGCAGTCCACCGAAACTGTGATTTGCCATATCGAGTATTTGTCCCGATCTATAAGTAGAAAAACTCAGTATAACGGAAAAAATTACAGGGAATGCCATTACAAACAAATAGATAAGCAGGGCAGGCAGTACAAGTATAATATAAGACGCTTTTTCTTCGCTCATTGTCAGCTTATTTTTTAACCTCATAAAATCCTGCCCTGTTTGATCTATTTGTCAGGCGCTAGCGGCCTTTCCATGTGTTGTACGCATTTTGCACATCGGCTGCAATCTGCGCCCCTGTTCTTCTTCCCAATGCGAGTTCAACAAGTCCGTTGTTAATAGGTTCGTAAACATCGGATGCGAATACGCCGTCGATAACCGCTGTCGCTGTTTTAAATTCGTTTCCAAGATTTCCAACCGCTTTTTGCATCGGTTCGAGCTTCATCGCGGCAAAATTTAAATCGGTTCTTGAAGGAGTAGGAGTGCCGCCTCTTTCGGTTCTTAATTCAGAAACTTCTTTTCCAACCATCCATTTAACAAGTTCCCACGCGAGCTTTTCTCTTTCCGAACCGGAAGGAATTGAAGCTGCCATCGCGTAACCTACGCCAAGGATTACAGAGCTTGAGCTGTTAATTTTCGATCCGGGAATTTCAGGGAATACCGAAATTCTGATATTGTTCTGTTTCGAGGGGCTGATTAAAGCTTCGCCTGTTTCCGCGTTGGTAAGGAAATCGCCTACGCGCCAGTCGCCGTCAATATAATACGCGCCTTCGCCTCTTGCGAACATTCCGGGTCCGTCACCGTAACTTACTCCGACAGCTGAACGTGAGATTACATCGTCAGCATACATCTGTCTGATAAAATCGAACGCCGCGGTGAGTTCAGGGTCTGTGAATTTGAGTTTCCCCGCATGAACTCTCTCATGCCAGTCGGCTCCCGCGAAGCGTCCCGCGACCATCGAGAACAGGCAGCTCTGCATTACCCATGTGCTTTCCGCTGGGATCATTACAGTCTGCTTTCCGGCTGCTTTTAATACAGGCACCTGCGCCAAAAGCTCGGCGTAAGTTTTTGCCGGCTGAAGTCCTACAGAATTTAATACGTCAAGATTGACATAGAACGCGTGCGTGGTGGTAATTCCCTGCGGAATCATCGCCATATAACCTGACTGCTGCTGCGAAGGATCCATCGTAAGCGGAATATAAAGGTTCTTGATTCCGTCTCTTTCGATGAAGGGAGCCAGATCCTTTAATAATCTTTGATCGTGCAGATAATCGGAGCGTCCGGACGGCCAGACATACAATACGTCGGGAAGATCGCCTGCCGCGGCATATGTCCTCATTTTGTCGTGATAAGCGTCATCGAAAAGGTTTTCCCTGTCGATTTTAACGCCGGGATGGTTCTTTTCAAAGGTGCTGAACCATAGATTTGCGTCGGTAACAGCATTAGGCGTGGACGCGTCGAGGTAGAATAACACCCTTAAAACTGTGCGTTTGTCTTTGGAGCAGCCTGTGAACGCGCAGAAGACGATCAGTACGATGAGAATGATACTTAATATTTTGGATTTTTTTATCATTTTTTTCCTCCTAATGATAATGAATTTAATAATTTTAATCCCTAACGGCAAGTATTGTCAAACTAAAACATGTAGACTGTTTTCTTAATTTGTGTTACATTATAAGAAATGAGTAAATCAAAGTCGTTTCAAGTTGACCAAAAAGTGGTTTACCCAAGCCAGGGTGTAGGGGTAATTAAGTCCATTATTCAAAAAAAGTTTAAAGATTCAAAGATACCTTATTATGTTATCTATCTTGAAGTAACAGATATGACGATTATGGTTCCTGTTGATAAAGCGATTGAACTGGGCATCCGGTCTACTGTTTCCAGGGACGAGGCGCAGAAAGCGCTTGAGTTAATCAGCGAAGATTATGAGCCGATTCCATCCGACTGGAAAATGCGTTATCAGATGAATCTTGATTTGTTAAAAAAGGGAAGCATAAGGGATATCGCAAGCATAGTCCGTTCGCTTTATCACCGCAGCAAGGTGAAGGAACTTCCCATTCTTGAACGCAAACTCTACGATTCTGCCATGAGGCTTCTTGAAGATGAAATATCCATTTCGCTTCGTAAATCCAAGGAAGATGTTCAAAACATGATCTTCGCCCGTCTGGACGTTGAATAATGCTAAAAAATGCCATCTTGGCATTTTTTAGCTTTGAGTTTTTTCTCTGTAAAAACTCAAACATTTATTACAGCGGCATCCATGCCGCTCAAATTATAGAGAAATGAATAATGATATTAAATGGGATTGCCGTTATTATTCTTGCCGCAGGCTCATCTTCGCGAATGAGCGGAATTAAAAAAGAATTTTATAGACTGGAAACAGGCGTTTCCGTGCTTGGAAATTCTGTCTTAACATTTGCATCTGTCCCGCAGGTTGATACGATTTTAATTGCCGTTTCGCAGGGCGCGGAAAACACCGCGCGCGAATCTTTGCCGCCCTGTCTTCTTGAAAGCCATAAACCGAAAATCCAATTTGTTACTGGCGGAAGTTCGCGAAGAGCTTCCGTGTTTAACGCGCTTTCTTTTCTTGAAGATTCAAATCTATGTTATGTGCTAATACACGACGGCGCAAGACCGTGGGTTAGCGTTCCTCTTATCGAAAAAATAATTGAGGCTGTGGAAGAATACGGCGTTGTAATTCCTTTATTGCCGATAACGGACACTCCAAAAGAGTGTGACGGCATGTTTGTTAAAAACCATTTAAAGAGGGCGAATGTTGGGATAGCGCAGACGCCGCAAGCGTTTAAGTTTACGCAGATTTTTGAAGCTCACAAAAAAGCAGCTGAAGTCAACGAAGACTTTACAGACGATGCGGAAATCTGGGGTAGATTTATCGGTAAAGTTGCGGTTATTCCCGGCGAAGCGGAGAACCGTAAAATTACCTTTAAAGAGGATTTAATATGAGAAGAGTTCACACGGAGGCGCTAAGGCACGGAGGATTTATTTTTCATGTTAATTTCCCAGGTTTTTTGTTAATTGCTATTTTCCTTTTTTGCTTTTCATCTTGTTTGCGCAGTAACGAGCCTGCGCCTGCGGAAGAATCTAATCTTGTTGCCTGGTCCGGCGCGTATCCGATGGCTATTTTGCAGACGGGGGAGCAGCCTTTATGGTTTCAGCTAACGGACGACGGACCTGTTCTCATCGATACAATCGAAGACGCGGCGTTTACCAATGCGCTGATTCCATGGCCTTACGCGCTTCATATCTGCTTCTTACGCGAAGTAGCCGGAGGAGCGGAGATGGCAGTTAATCGTGACGGGTTTTTAAAAGCTGCAGTTAACAGGACGGAGCAGAGCCTTGCGCTTTATCGTTTCCCTGGCGGTGATTATTGGAAGCTGTACACTGTAGGCGGTTTTATTTATTTCGGCACCAGTTCTGTCGCGCTTCTTTATTTGGATAACAGATTTCTTGATACAGATACAGCGCTTCCTGTAAACAGAACATGGTCTTATAACATGAATTCCAATATACCCTATTCGGTAAAAATTCCTGTTTTTTCAGCTTTTCCGGCTGAGGAAGGATGGGATATCGATACCCTGCGCCTTGCAGATGACGGTTTTTATTATTACAGAGCTGCAAAAAGAGGAGGCGCGTCCCCAATAGTACGAATGTTTCGCGCCGCAAGCCTTGTCGAGACATCAGATTCAAAAACAGAAGAAATCTCCATCGAAAAATTTTTTAACTCCGCTCCCCGCCAGAAAGAATTCAACCATCCTTCGTTGCCGCCGCTGCCCGAAGGATTTGTTTACACCGGAATCGCCCGCGCAGGCGCAAACCTCTTTGCTTCGTGGGAAGAGCAGGAAGATTTCAGCATCGGCGCCGCCGGTTTTGTAGTAATAAAAAATTAAACAGAGCCTTAACAAACTTTCATATTTCCGTTAAACTCTATGTATGGAAAAGCTTAGAATATTAATCCCTAAAGGGAGAATTTTTGACAATGTAAGTAAACTCTTTTTGGAAGCCGGGTTCCCGATCGCGCTTGCCGACAGAACATACCGGCCTTCGCTCGGCGCGTCCTGGCTTGACGCCAAGATCATGAAACCGCAGAATGTCGGCGAACTTTTGGAAATCGGCAGCCACGACGCCGGTTTTACAGGCATCGACTGGATAAAAGAAAGCGGCGCCGATGTTGAGGAAGTGCTCGACCTCGGTTTTGACAAAGTGAAAATCGTCGCGGCAGTTCCTCAGGATTACGACGAAGCAAAATTGAAATCAAAAAAACTTGTGGTTGCCACAGAATATGTTAACCTCGCCGAAACGTGGCTTAAATCCTCAGGCTATCAATACCGCATCCTTCGCACATACGGCGCGACAGAAGTTTTTCCGCCGGATGACGCTGACATGATCATCGACAACACTTCATCGGGGCAGACATTAAAAGATAACGGATTAAAAATTATCGGAACATTGCTTGAGTCATCCACGCGTTTTGTCGTCTCACGCGCTGCTCTTGCGAACACAGAGAAAAAAGGCCGCATAGAAGAACTTGCGATGCTGTTCCGCGCCGTTATGGACGGACGCGAACGCGTGATGCTTGAAATGAACATTCCAAAAGATCAGCTTGAATCTTTGGCGAGCCTTCCTGCAATGCGAAGTCCCACAGTCGCGTCGCTTTACGGAGAAGCGGGATTCGCCGTAAAAATTGCCGTAAAGAAAAACGAAGTGCCTGATATTATTCCCAAACTAAAAAAACTCGGCGCATTGGATATTGTGGAGTATGATCTGCGAAAAGTTGTGCAGTGAGATTGGTGGGGAGAAGAAATTCACACGGAGGAATTATGAAAAGAATTGTTTTATTTATATCTTGCTTTTTGGTATTTTGTTTTATGTTTAATGAAGTTCTTTATTGCCAAGATGTTTATTTTTTAAATAAACCTGAAACACTTTATGAGGATTATTCTCCAGATTATGGAATAGTTGCAGAATTGAAGAGTGGTGATATAATAAAAATTATTGGTAATATTGCCGCTATTGGTACAGGAGATAATGTTTCAAGAGTAGAAGTTCAAACAGAAAAAAATGTAAGAGGGTGGTTAGCAGTAGATTCTATTACCGTTAAAGATTCTTTAAAATTACCTGATAAAATAACAAGAGACTATTTAATACACAGTTATTATTTAAATGTTTTAAGTAATGGAAAAAAAGAAAAATTGTTTGAATATGAACCTTTTTGGAAAAATTCATTCAATAATTATGAAAAATCTGAGGGTATCTGGTTTTTTGTGTAAATAGAAATTCCATTTTTCATTCCCTCTTAAAAATTCAAATTTCAGGCTGTATTTTAGGTGGGCATACTGTAAATTCTGTGTAATTAAGAGTTTGCAAAAATGAGACGTTTTCCATTTACACACTTTTCAGGATAGGCTCGAAAATCTGTTAAGTTATGGTTTTCTATGGAATAATTATGTAACTGTCAGTCGTGTTAAAATCACAAATTTATTTATGGGAACCTCTAAAAACCTCAATCTTCACCATCAAATCATTCTGTATTAAAAGAAATGTTATTTCACTAATAAAAAACAGTCAATAAGGCTCATGATTTATTCATTTAACTTTATATTTACAACCATA
>Ga0209755_10000862_pt1 | contig 51967 bp, 54 predicted proteins | sample TergutCo191P1_FD_187301 | JGI IMG/M metagenome (GOLD analysis project Ga0209755, IMG submission 187301) | Cornitermes sp. P1 segment gut microbial communities from Petit-Saut dam, French Guiana - Co191P1 (SPAdes) (version 2) | ecosystem: Host-associated > Arthropoda: Insects > Digestive system...
GCTATGGTTGTAGCGATACCACTTGTCGTAGTATCCGTGCTTGGCATCTCTCATACCGATTAGGTATGTGGATTGCGGGATTATCCGCTTTGCCTCCCCAGACTGCGCCGGGGTTGTTGGTTGTGTGACCATGTGAACTCCTGTTGTGAACTCCGGGTTAGTTTGCCTCACTGCGCCGGAGTTCACGTTTGGCGCAGTGAGGCGGGTAAAGTCTATTTATAATGCCATGTTCCAGATGTAGGCGAAAAAAATTTATTGTAGCGTAGCATTTTGCCCTTGCCGTCAACTGCTTTATTTCGCTTGAAATATTCTTTGTGGCGGAACAAATGCATCAAACTCACTTTCCACCGCTTGCAGTAGTCTTTGGCGGTTATCCAGCAATCTGCCGCCTGGCTCATCAGTATGCGCTCGGCGGTCTTTTGGGCCACTGCGTCCGCTAGGGTCTGCTCGTTGTAGGCGGGGAGGGTCATTGGCGGTCTCCTGCAGCTTTGCTAAACTCAGCTACGGCAATCAATACGCTATATGCGATTTTTTTCAGGAAGTTAATCATTCGGCTTCTCCACGTCCAGTACGCACCTAACGGAGTTCAAGTTTGATTTGAGGCAGCTGAACCAACCGGCGCTCTCGCTGTGGTAGCCCATTTGCCAGCTGCAGGCGTATTTGCGATTGAATTTACTCTCACTACCCCACCAGCGGCCATCGTAGACAACACCGCAGAAATCGCCATACGAGCTGCCGAAACCGCCCAGCAGAGCCGAAAACTCGAAATCGTCTGTACCATTACCGTTATTGTCCCAGCCTTTTTTAGCCTTGAGCTTAGTTCCGGCAATTTTATTGCCACCCGCTAAATCCACAAGAGCCTGCCACTCCTCATCACTTGGCAAATGCCAACCCGGAGGCGCAACTTTCATCGCTGTTTCCCAATTGTAGAGTAAGCCGTATTTCTCTGCATATTCAAGATTGTTTTCGTAGCACTTCGCATTTGCATGCTGGAAGTGCAGGTTCTCAGCCATCCACACCTGCGAGCCTATGCGCACGATCTTGTATGTGCGACCATCGCGGGGATCGGTGATTGCGCCTGTATCTAGACTTTTACGCATCTGCACCTCCATTCTCTACATGTGCAGTTTTCAAAACGATTGACCTTTCTCTTTTTAGCCCATCCGCTATTACAGAATAATGGGCAATTTCCTCCTGCAGCCTTGGGATATGCTTATTTATGGCATCAATCGTGTCATCGAACACCCCATATATCCACTCAATAGAACCTTCAAATTCTAGGCAATTTCCCACTCCAATAAGGGCCCTTTTCTGACGTTCTATGCGGCAAGATGAAAAGCAGAGACTCAACATTTTAACTATGTCTCTTGCAAATCCCCGTAATTCATTAACTCGCTCTAACTTTTTCAGCCGCTTCTCTATATCTTCTTCAAACATCATTTACCTCCCGCCTTTTTTTTGCTAAATAAGGTTGAATATACCGCCTGTAATAATAAGCGTTAGCAATAGGTTCTGTAATTGCTTTCAGCTCAGCTTCCGTTTTTCTTAGCACTGAAATCATCTCCCACCCCCTGCGCCATGCGGTTGAGCTTGGGGTGGAGGGTCTAGGAGCGCATACACGGCTCTATCAGTTATACTTCTCTTGGATACAAAACCCTTGAGATCTTCCGATAAACGAACCTGCTCGCTTTCAACGAGCTTATAAGCGGCCTCCGATACCGGTAGCGCATATTTAGCATTGCTTGACGAATATATAGTCATACTATACAAATATACATTATTTTTTTGATAATGTCAAGTATTTCTATCTTTTTTTTGATTTTTTATACTTTTTCTTAACTTTTCTTGCGTTTTTACTATATATATGGGTATGGATAGACCAGATTTACTAAAATTTATAGGCCGGAAAGACCTAAATCAGAGGCAATTAGCCAAAAAACTGAACAAAAGTGCGGGTTTCGTAAATCAAGTAGTCGCTGGGGAGTCTAATGTGTCGTACGACACCATGTTAGCGTTGGTTAAACTTGGGATTAACGCAGACGAGCTTTTGGGCGCAGAATTAGGCGAAATGTTCAGAAAACAATGCCATGAGGAATATGTGACTAAAAACAATATAGACATAGGCGTTAATAATAAAACTGTTGTAGATGGTATTAAAACGGTTATAAATGGGCTTAACATAATTTTAAAGCAGTGCGATAAGGCAGAAATTACCAAACAAAAGGAGGTGTAGAGATTATGAAAGAAAAGTTTATGGGCACAAAAGATGATAGCATAGCTTTAATAAAAGCCGATCTTGATAAAGTCAATCCTTCTAAAAAGAATCTTAATGATATTCTCCAGAATAATAAATTCAAGATTTCCAACAATAAGGCATTATTTATCCACATCATCTCTTTCTTTTTTGAGAGATATAAAAATCCAGAAATACCTAAAGTTTCTGAAATTAACATTGATCTGAATAGTAAAAAGCTAAAGCAATACTATGATCTTATGGAGGAAATCATGAAGACTAACAAAGACACGTCACTAAAAAGATATTATGAATACGCTAAGTTATTAATTGAAATGTCTAGATCGAATAATCCGACTAATACATATTTTCCGTTCGATGAAGATTAAAATGCATAAAAATAGATTTTTAAAGAGGATATAATGGAAAATACACAAAATAAACCCGAAGGGAAGGAAAAAATAAAGGTTGGTTTGGTAATGCCAATATCCGACGTACCTGAGTTTCCAAAAGGACATTGGGAAGAAGTGAGAGGAATTTTAAGAACTATATTGTTAGAAGAGCCTAATTATGAAATTGAATTGGAAATGGTTTCTTTCTCAAAAGACGCAAATATAATACAAGGAAATATAGTTACTAATTTACGTGATTTAGAGCTAGTAATTTGCGACATAAGCAATCATAATCCAAATGTAATGCTTGAACTTGGAATGCGATTAATATTTGACAAACCTGTAATCATAATAAAGGATTCTGAGACTAAACATCCTTTTGATATTAGCCCCCTCGTGTATTTAACATATCCATCAAATTTAAATTATCCAGAAATGATTGAATTTAAAAAGGACTTATTGGGAAAAACATATCATACCATTGCAGAATACAGAAAAGACAAAAATTATTCGCAATTCTTAAAGAATTTCGGTAAATTTGAACAAAAAAACCTAAAAGAACAAAGTAGCATTATAGATATTATGAATGGAAATATAATAAACATTCTTGGTGCTCTCAATAAAATGCAAGAAATGATAAAAAATGAAAGATTTAAATCTACAACAGAGCAAAGTACTTACGTGCCTATAAATCCCTATCTAATTTCATCTGGAATGGGATTGGATTTAACAGCTAATCCCATGTTAGGAGGCTATGATATATCTAAAGCCCTCTTAACATCTAAAGAGTCAAAGTCTATAACTATAGGCGATTCAGCATCCAAAAAATAAAGGCAACTTATGGAAGCTATTATAGAGCATGAAAAGATTATACATATTCTCGCGAGCATTATCTGTATTGGCGGATTCTTAATTCCTAAAGTTCGCAATATAGCCTTTGGCATATTTAAATTGACTTTTAAGATAATACTAAAGCTTTTAGAATTTATTTGGATATTTGTTTGTGCCATATTCAAATGGCTCAAAAATATTATTACCATAAATAAGATGACCGAAAGAATTGAAGAATTGGAGTATAATATTAAAATAATAAGAGAATGTTCCGATGAATTCTTTCGTCCACAAGTTAGAAATTATTATGTAGCAGCGATGGCTAGCATAAACAAGGCAGATTTTGAAAAACATTTTATTAACTTAAAATCTTTCTATGAAAATTTAGGTAAAATAAGTAAAATGAACGATTACGATTACGAAAGCTTAAACTTTTCATATAAATTTTTAGAAACTTATAAAATGCACTCAAGCCATATAGATAAAATTGAACTTTTTGTTAATAATTGGATTATTGAAGCTATGTCGAATTTTATAAAACATTGTCGAAAAACAGAAGCGATTAAACATTTGATTTTAGCAGAGCAAATACTAAAAGAACTGCGAGACATATTAAATGGTACAAACAACAAGTTAAATAAAAATATTGCTCCAGGAACGATAATTATAAAAGGTCAACAGGATGGTAAAGAAGTTGAATTATACGCAACAACTTAGGAGCGGTCTATGGAAACGATTTTAGAATACAAAGGGAAGATAGCTCAATTTATTTTAGAGAATTTTATAAAGAAGCTCGGGTTAGAATGCTTTATGGTGACTGTATTCTTTTCGGGCATTCTAACGGTCGCTACATTTTATTTTTACTATGAATATATAAACCTTTTAAAAGGGTTGGTTGTCTTTACTTTGGGATTTCTATTTTGGTTTTGTGGAGTCGGCTTTTTGGTAATTAAATATGCGGAACGTAAAGAGCTGAAGCAAAGCAAAGACTTTATGACAAAAGTAGTTTCAAAACTTGGCTCAAAGGATAAAGAAATTCTAGAGTTATTTTGTAAGGGCGATTCTTTTACCATGGAATTAGATATGCACAATCCAATTGTATGTGGATTATGGTCTGCATGCATTTTAACTAGTATTTCCGATATAGCTATTACAAAATATGGTAGTTATTACAAGCCCTACATATTGAACGACATCTTTATTCCACATTTACAAAAGAAATTCCCCGATTTAAAATTTCCCGGCGATGACCAGCGTCAAAAACCTAAAAGGTAATTTATGGGAAAATTAAAAACATTTTTTAATCAGAATTTTTGGCAATCTTTTGCTGTTGGATTTTTCTTTTTTGTTGTGGCTTATGTAAATTGGGACTATATTAAATGGTGGTATAATAATTACTATGATTTAATAATAATTTTTGTACCAATTATTTTCTTTATTTTTGTTATAATTAAAAGTTTCAAGAATCTCATTGTAGAAAATAAGCTGTTAAAAATAGATAATGAATCGCTAAATGAAGATTATGAAAAAATGCATAATATAGCAAAAGACTGGAGAGATATAAGCGAAAAATGGAAGAATGAGTGCGAAAAGCAATTGAAGTGGAAAGAAAATTTTATAAATAAGCTTGAGCGGATTTACGATAAATTGTCGTTAATTAAAGATGCAGGGGAATTATATAGCAAAATAAAGGAGAGTTTTGGGTATATGACAAAGGAAATTAAATTACTAGAAGAAGAAAGTAATCAGCTAAAAATAAGAAACGCGAAATTAGAAACGGAAGTTAAGTACCTCAAAAAGGGGAAATAGCCCATGACCTGCGACACAATACAAGATTCGTTATGCGCCATGCGACAGGTTTGCATGGATACTATTTACCGACTTAATTACGATAGCGTAACGGTAGCTCTGTTAAAGGACTCGCAAGCGTTCTATTCAGATTCATTTAGCGATATACAATGGACTTTCGGTGTGCTTATTACTATTATTATAGGACTATTGGCCTTTTTCAACTGGCGTACTACATCAGAAATAAAAGAAAAATTTAAAAAGATTGAGTTGAAAATTGAATCCTCAAAAACCGAATTTGCGACCGAGATAAAAACTCAAATAGAAGCGCAGCAAAATTTATTTGACGGACTTCTTAAAAATCAAAAAATAGAATTTTCAAATTTTAGCGCAAATCTAAAAAAAGATCGAGATAATATAATACGAGAAATTGCACGTACGCACTTACTTGCCGCTCAAATGGATTTTACAAACACAAGAGATATAGATGTACAATTTCATTTCACGCGGTTAAGTATTTATTGCTCTTATTTTTGGCAGTATAAAATAGATTTAAATGATGAAGAAATTAGAGACTTTGATATTATAGACGGTTTTATGTCTAAATGCGTTTACGATAAAGATTCAAATAAAAACCTAAGTGTATATGAAACTATGTGCATAGTAAGCAGCAAAGATAAAGTTATTGAAAATGCCGCTGGATATTTTGGGTCATTTTGCACATTCAGAGAATACTGTAAAAATAAACCTGAACATTTTAAGAGAGCGGATAGAATTTGGCGAGAACTATGTAATATATTTGGGGAAATGGATATGCTGGATGCCGCTAAAAAATGGGGCAATGAATATTTATGACCCGCCTCTTACTCCTCATTCACGTGGTAGCGCATTTTTTTACTAAGAAAAAGTGCAAGAGAATAACGGTAGAAAAGAATCTTTTTGATGAAAGGACGAAGAATGCTGTCGCAAAAAATTACGCAACGGAAGATGAATATATTAAGGCCATTCACGAGGAACTATCTGCTGCGAGCGGTTATGTCGTGAGAGATTATACTAAAGATTGGGATGGTGAAGGTAATGATTTAATACTAATGCAATGTAACATTTCTGATTATTGGGAGGGTGATGGCTATGATTCTGGCATCGTGTACGATAAAATAAAAGATGTTGAAATAAAAAATAGACTGAGGTTTTATAGAAGATACTGGGGTTTGTACGAATACGATTATGACGAGACCTAACCCATGAACGAATCAGGCAAAAGAATCCGGCAGGTTTTGGAAAGCTCCCTTACGTTAGTTTTTTGAAGGAAGTTTTTTTGGGTTTGTTAATCCGAACAATGAGGGGTAATCCGGTTTATCCCAATAATCGTTTATCCACTTGAACATATTTGTAGAACCATTTGAACCGGTCGGTCCATAACCAGCCCAATCGAAACTGCCTGTAGCTTGAATTACTAATACATTATTACCTAATATTTCCATAGCAATGTCTCTTATAGTTTGAGTTAGTATTGTGCCTACATGATCTATTATGAGCCATGTACCTGGAAGCCAATGCCACCAATTTAAGCCTAAGGCACTAAGTTTGTCTCTAAATGCAGTTTCTTTCTCTATGGATTCAGCATGCGTACAAACAACAAACCTTCTTCTCATTTTATATCCTCCTGGGCATTTTGAGGTTGCGTTGTTTCTGCTTTTGCTTTCGGAATATCTTCTAGACATTCATTTTTTAAGGCTGGATTGTCTGTGTCACCTGTAAGTCCACTTTCTATAGCAAGCTTTCTTAAATTATAATCTTCGCTCCACAAGTAATCTGGTTTTGTTATGCTAAAATAATGATATTTAACCGATACGGCGATAACGATAAAAATTATTAAGCATAGTAGAGCGTATCTAACTATAAGGTCTTCTCTAAACAATGATACGCTTAGGAATGATCCTAGTAACGCAATTAAGCTCATGTATGGCTTTAATACTGATGATCTACTGCCGTTTGCGGCAGAACCCATAGACCTTGATATACCTTCTATTATTTTGCTCATAGCCCTAAACATACAAAATTATTCCTCCGCTTACAAACAACCCTCAGGTACAGGATTTTCTTTCTCATACTATAATAATAAACCCCTCAAGATCACCCTCCGCACCTTCGCAACCCTAGAAAATCCAATGCGAGCAGGAGCCGCCCAGCTTTCCCCCTCAACCCAAGAAATATCCCTTAAGTTTATCTCCCGCTCCTTATTGCATTTGCCAGAATCTTTCGGTTTCGCAATCCCCATGGGGGGTAATATAGCAAAATAACCTGTACGCTTGCTGGTGAGGGTCACAAGCTGCTACGTATAGTCTTTTCTATCTCCTTTTGCCTTAATTTCTCAAACTTTTTTAACTCATAGTTTCTTATTCTTATAAATTCATTTGCGCATTTTTCAAAATTTTTATAATAAAAAGGATCGTTATCTAATATGCAATAATAATCAATTATTTTTTTAAATTTTTTATAATAAAACATAACCTCATCGCTATACAATTCATATGCAAAATATTTATTCATAGCATTCATATTATACAAAGCGGCAAATCCTTCAAACATACCTAATATTTCATTAATTTCATTCAGTACTTTAATGTTTTTTTCATCAATTAATTCATTAAACTCATCGTCTTCTATTTCTTTATCTACCTCCATGTCTATTCCAAAGATTGCTATAGTACCTTTGCTTTTGTTTAATAATTCAAAGTTAATTTTACCAAGCGAAATGTTTATTTTATTCCATTTTAAAGTGCTCCTTATCTGCCACCACAAAAAACCTATTGCTATTAACCCTAAAATTCCTGTTATTGCCTGTATTGTTCGTGCTAATTCTTCGCTCATATAAAACATACAATTCTCCTTTTTTAATTATCGTATATGAAAATAGAAAATTAAAAACGTTTTTTAATCAGAATTTTTGGCAATCTTTTGCTGTTGGGTGTATTTGGGCTATTAGGAACATCTTCTATCTTCACATCCGTACTACCAATATTACTTGAGATACATTTATCTAATTGAGATTTATACTGCACAAAAGACATAAACTCTTTTATGTCTTTTGACATATATAATATTTTAAATTCTTGTATCAAAGCGAGAGTAGAGCCAAAAACTATAGGTATAATATACAACAAGAAACCTATAAAACACATTAAAATAGTAAGCGTGTAATTGTAATTAAAAATGAAATTAAATCTATTAACGTCCACTTCTATAAAATAAAAAATAAAAAAATGCTTTGATTCTTCATCGCTTACACTATAAAACAGCCAATCGGTAATACTTTTATCAAAAATTCTAAATAATATTGCGTAAATAATTAACGGTAAAATAAAAACAAATATTGTCTTTTTAGACAACTCTATTTCCCGCATATCACAAATAAGACAAATGGAAGAAATTATAAATATATATACATTCATTAATAAAAGCGATCTATTGAATAGATCGTCGTTGTTTCCATAGTATGGTGCAAAGATTGAAATGTAAAAACCGTAAAGAAAAGTCATAAACGCAACCGCTTTTAAATTTTTAACACTTTTATATTTATTAGATAAATCTTCAAGATATTTTATCGCTTTATCTAATACGAAAATAGCTTTTTCTAAAGATTTACTATGAATATCGCATTCTAATATCTTACTAGCTATTTTACCAGCGTTTTTCCCCAATATTTCTTTCAATTTATCTAAACGATACTCCTGAATATCTTTTATAGTTTTAAAAGTGCTTGGAATTTGATATTTAATGTATTTAATTTTTTTAAGTACCTCCTTTGCTGAATCTATCATGTTCAAAAATAGAAAGAAGTTTGTATCTTCGCCTTTAACTATATAAGCAATACTACATCCTATGGCAAGGATAAGCAATCCATTAAAATCAGCACAATATGATAACATAAATTAAAAATGTTTTATAAACTAATTAAAGTGCACCTATCGTTGTTAAAAAATCTTTCGAAATATATATTAAACTTCCTTGCTAAATTTTTATCATTAAAATTACCAAAAGCAATATATTTCTCAATATCCTTTTCTAAACGAAAAGCTCTATTATCAGCAACAGTCCAGTTTATCGGAGAGCCATCGCTTGTTATCATAAATTTGTTACCTAAAGACTTAATAAGTACCTTTTCTGGAAAATTTTTCAACACATTAAATATATCACTTTCTTTAAAGGAATTGTCATAATCAGTTAATAATATCTTCAACTCCTTAGAGTCTTTTTTGCGCAGAAAAGACTTTACAGCATCTAAATACTCTGGCTTTCCAGTTACAGTTGGGTCCATGTTTTTACAGACGATATGCACATAATCATCTGCATTTTTTATGAGTTCGCTAAGAACAACAACCGCATGCTCTTCATCAGAGTTATACACCACCTCGTCAATGCGATTTTCTGCGAGGTACTTTATGCTTTCTTTGTAGCCGTCAACCATCATTTAATCAGTGTCCTCCACGGCAAAATTGCCGTTTTTTAATTCAACAAAATAACAATACATTGTTTGCATACACATTCCTATTTATGAGCCTGCAGTAGAGGCTCTTTACTTAAAATATCGGCATATAACTCCAAATTATTTAATAAAATCTCTGGTCGGCGAGAATAAGAGTAACTTTTCTGAAATAAAGGCATTTTTAGCATTTCCACCTTAAATGTAGTAATTTTTAAAGCAAATATAACCATTTTTGCCGCCTTTACCACTTTTTCACCCAAAATACCCCCCATCCAGCCACTCCACGAACTCCTTGTAAACCGCCACCATGCCCTCAAACCCTTCCGGCGAGGCTGACAGGTCGTATTCGGCGTAATGCTGCGCCGTTGTGTTTATGGAGCTGTGGCCAAGCATCCGGCTGACCCTGATAAGCTGCCACCCAGACGAAAGCCGTGCCGTTGCGCATGTGTGCCTGAACCTGTGCCAGTCCACGTCTTTAATGCCAGTTTCCGCTTCGCACTTGGCGAATGCTTTACGGCTATAGCTATGGATCGGCGTGTGAACTCCGGCAAATTTGCATGGGCGGCTGAATACATAGCCACGGTCAAAAATCCTTGTCATGGTTGGAGTGAGCGGAATATCCCTAGCCCTATTCTGCGTTTTCGCATCCAAAACGCCGGAAACAATTTTATCATAAACCCTTAATATCCCCAAATCCTTTTTGACCCATTCCGACGCAAGCATGCTCAGAGCCTTTGCTTCCATCCCGCTGCAAACGCTCAGGAGTGCCATGTCGTGAAGATACCAATTCCCGGACTTTTCGGCATTGTCCCATAGCCAGGCAAGTATGGTTTTAATCTCCGCAATTTCAAATGGTCTTACGCTTTTGGTGTTCGCCTGCGTATGCTTTACCCTTATGCCGTCAAGCAAATAAAGCTCCGGCCATTTGTGGTATTTGATTCCGTGCTTTATAACGCTTGCCAAACGCCTTATTTCTTGATTCGTGGTATCTGCGCTTATAGCCTTGTCTCCATTGCCTACTCTATTGGATTTACGCCACTCTATATATCTCTGCACGTGCACCCGCTTTAGTTGGCTGTAGTAGGTTATGTGATTGTCGGCAAAAAACGAAAGCAATAAGCCGCATTGCCGCCTCGTTTTCTCTATGGACATTTTACTTGCAGTCTCATGTCTGCAAAAATCATCCAGATAGCTGGAAAAGACGAATTTCATGCTCATTACAGAGTTCGCTTCCATTTCCTCAATGTTTAGCCCCGTAATCTTTGCGTTTGCCCTTGCCTCTTTAGGCATGGCAAGCCACAATGTTACAATATTTTTGAAATCCTTGCTTGATAGCGTTTGTTGCTTGCCTGGATCCAAAACCTGCATTACCTCATTATGGGCCTGGAGCCATTGCCTCTGGGTGTATTTACCTATCTTTTGGCTGTACTGGAGCCTCCGGCATAGGCTCGTGTCTGTCACTCTGATGTAGTCCATGCCGTCTATTTTGATTATGTTTGCGCTTGCCATAAACACCTGCTTTTTTACTGATAAAACTGATAAAAAATTAGTAAAAAAATGTTATTGTCCGTTATTCATATAGCCCATTTGAATAACATTGGATTAATGGGCACCGCCTTATAACCTTGACTATATCCGCAGAAATTGCTATATTCTCAATGCCTGGACAATTAGCTCAGTGGTTTAGAGCACTGCCTTCACACGGCAGGGGTCACAAGTTCAACTCTTGTATTGTCCATTATTAAATGAACAATTTGGAAGTGGCTAACAAGATCAAGGAACTAACCTCCAAGCTGGCAGAGGCGAACCGTCTCTATTACGAGGGCAAAGCTACTCTTTTTTCTGATTATGAATTTGATGCGATATTGAAAGAACTGGAAGCTCTGGAAAAGCAATATCCGCAGCTCAGGCAAGCCGACTCTCCAACGCAAACAGTTGGCAAAGAAAGCACAAGCAATTTTGCACGCATTGCGCATAAAGTTCCCATGCTCTCCATAGCAAACACTTACAGCGAAGTCGAGGTTTTAGATTGGGAGCGTCAGCTTCAAGGGTTGATTGAGGGGCAGGTTGAGTATGTGTGCGAAGTGAAAATAGACGGAGTTAGCATGTCGCTTTTATACAGAGACGGAGTGCTTGTTCGTGGCCTAACACGTGGAGACGGTGAATCCGGTGATGATGTGACTGCAAATGTAAAAACAATAAAAGACATTCCGCACACATTGGCAAATAAGGGAGAATTTGAAATTCGTGGTGAAGTTTATATGGAGCACAGCACATTTGAAAAATTGAATGAAGAATTGATTGCGCAGGAAAAAACTCCCTACGCAAACCCGAGAAACACCGCAGCCGGCAGCCTGAAATTGAAAGATTCAAAAGAAACGGAAAAAAGAAATTTAAGATTTTTCGCATATCAAATTCCTGGTTTGGGTGAGAGCCATAGCGATAATTTGGCGTTTTTAAAAAAAATGGGCTTTAAAGTTTTTGAGCATTTTGTAAAGGATTCTGTGCAGGGTATTTTAGAGGCTCGGGATTATTTTGATGGATTGAGAAAAACTTTGCCATTTGATGTTGACGGCATGGTTGTGAAGGTGAATAGCATTGCGCAGCAGAAAGAGGCTGGCAGAACAGCTAAGGCGCCTCGCTGGGCTATTGCGTATAAATTTAAAGCGGAGCGGGTTTATTCGGAGTTGTTGAGCATAGATGTTCAGGTTGGCCGCACGGGAAAGATAACTCCGGTTGCAAACTTGTCGCCTGTTTCGCTTGGAGGTTCAACGGTTAAGAGAGCAACGCTTCACAATTTTGATGAGATAAAAAGGCTGGATTTGCGAATAGGGGATTTTGCCGGAATTGAAAAGGGCGGTGAAATTATTCCTAAGATTGTTGAAGTTCAAATTGAGCGCAGGCCCCAAAATACCGAGCCCGTAAAAGAGCCGGAGTTTTGCCCAGAGTGTGGGGAAAAGTTGCAGAAAGAGGATGTGGATTTGCGTTGCGAAAATTTGCAGTGCAAGGCGCAGGTGCAAAGATTCCTTGAATATTTTGTTTCCAGAAAGGTTATGGAAATTGAGAATATGGGTGAGGCACTGATAAGGATGGCACTGGACAAAGGCTTGATTAAAGAAGTGTGGGATATTTACAAATTGAAAAAAGAGGATTTGGCTGCTCTTGACGGCATGGCAGAGAAGAGTGCGCAGATAGTGATGGAAGGCATTGAAAAGAGCAAGAGCAACAGTTTGGAGCGTTTGATCGCATCGCTTGGCATTCGCCACGTTGGGGTGAACGGCGCAAAAATTTTGGCAAAGCATTTTAAAACTTTGGATGGAGTGGCAAAGGCGGAGCAAAAGGAATTGGAAAACATAAACGGCATTGGAGAAATAATTGCGGAGAGCATCTACAAATTTTTCCATTCGCCTTTGGGTGAAAGTTGGTTGGAAAGAATAAAAGAAATCGGCATAAACACGGAATACAAGGGCACAAGCGGCACTCTTTTTGCCGGGCAAACCGTGGTTTTAACCGGAACTTTGCCGACTCTTGACAGAGAAGAAGCGAAGAACATTTTGGAATCAAACGGAGCAAAAGTGAGTGGTTCGGTGAGCAAAAAAACTTCTTGGGTATTGGCAGGGGATAATGCAGGGAGCAAGCTGGAAAAGGCAAAAGAGCTTGGAATTCCGGTTTATGATGAGGCGTGGTTTAAGGGGCAGTTGTAGAGGGCAAAAACAATATGGAAACAAAACAATTACTTGCAAAATCAAACGGACTTGTTCTCAAAGAGCATTCACTCAAAACAGCAGAAATGGCAAAAGACCTGCTGAAACATAATCCCGAACTTGCAGAAGTTGCTTCTGTGGCAGGATTGGAGTGTCCCAGAAAATGAAGGCTAGAGAAATGGAAATTAGGAGCTTTTTAGGCATAGTATAAATATACATTAATTTTTGCGAAATGGGCATTTTGGCAAAGAAAATGGCAAAAATTTGTGATATTACTTCCATGGATTGATATATGCTTAAATTACATATTAAACATATCTGTTTGCTATGTGTTAAAATATAGAAAATAATTTTGGGCTTATCAAGGGTATTTTTGAAAAATAGTATCTATATTTTATAGCTTATGATTAAAAGGTTTCTTTTAAGAGCAAGGCGTTTCTTCCATACGCATGAATATTCGTGGAACAATGCAGATTTGGAATTGCAACAGAGGCTGCAGAATCCGCTATATCTTGAGCAATTCGGCTACAAAGTCTATTCTCAAAATGATGAAGACGGCATAATAGAGGAGATTTTTAACCGAATAGGAATTACCAGCAAGACCTTTATTGAATTCGGTGTTCAAAACGGATTGGAATCCAATGGACATTTTTTGCTTCATAAAGGCTGGAGAGGCCTGTGGATAGAGGGTAGCAAAAAATACTGCGAAAAAATACAAAAGTTCTTCAAAGGCCCACTAAAACAAAAACAGCTTACACTCGTAAACTCCTTTATAACCGCTGAAAATATAAATGAAATAATAGGGGAAAATTTTGCAACGCCACAAATAGACCTGTTGAGCATAGACATAGACGGAAATGACTACCATGTTTGGAAGGCTATAAAATGCGTTTCGCCAAGAGTTGTGGTAATTGAATACAATGCGCTGTTCCCGCCTAAGCACGAATGGATTATGCCCTATAACGCAAGCCATGTTTGGGATAAAAGCGATAATATGGGAGCCAGCCTTAAATCTTTTGAAATTCTGGGTGAAACTTTGGGCTACCAGCTTGTAGGCACAAATTTAAACGGCACAAATGCATTCTTCGTTAAAAAGGAACTGACTGGCGACCTGTTCGTTTTGCCTGCAACCTCCGAAAAACTGTATAATCCGGCAAGGTACAATGTGGTTTACAGAAGCCGTTTTGCCTCAAACACTTATATTGGACCTGCCCTGCCTTGAACAAAACAAAAGCAAGCCTCCCTGCAATGCTTGCAAAATAATCACCGCATAACTCAAAAGCAAAGATGCGAGCAACAGCTCGGATTCTATTGCACAGGCAGCGGTTAAATAGAGATAGCTCCACTCCCTAACGCCTATTCCGTTAAAAGAAATGGGGATTGTTGTAAGCAAAACCGTGATGGGAACAATTACAAAAACCAAATTCCAGGGAACGGAAATATCAAGAGCCTTAAACACGGACCATTGCATTAAAACAACCAAAACCTGCATTAAAATAGAGCCAAATATCGCCGCAATCAGGCGCAAAGGATATTTTCTGTATTCCCTCAACTTCTCCGCAAATTGCCCCAACTTGCCCTTTTTAAAAGTATTGAATGTCAGGCAAAAACAAAAAATTATTAAAGCCAAAGAACCAAGAGCCATAAACCAAATCGCCTGCTCGGGAATTTGTTCGGAGTGCGGCAATGCAACCCAAAACAGCAAACACAGAGCCATAAGTCCTAAAATCTTGGCTACCAAAACAGAAGCCACGCTGCTCGCTATAACATTATGCGCTTTGCCAAGAGCTATGGAACGATAAGCATCTCCGCCAACACCACCCGGGGCAAATAAATTAAAAAGATAACCAACGGCGGTGTATTTTAAAAGCAAACCGAATTTAGGTTTTTGCTCTTTTGGAACAATCAAAAGATAATGCCAACGAAACGCCTGATTTAAAATAATAAGCTCACTCAGCAAAAAAGCGAGTATCACCCAAATAATTTTCGCATTTTTCAAACATTCTATTATGCCTGCAACGGGGAATTTCCAAACCACCAAGGCTAAAAGCAAAATGCTGATTATAAGTTTAATTTGCCAGGGAATTGATTTCATTTAAAGTTTCCATGGCTGTTTTTTCCCAAGAGAATTGCAGAGCATATTCCCTTAAAGTCAACGGATTGCCTCTCCATTCCAGAGCATTATTTATTGTCTTTGCAATATCTGCCTCATTCTTCGGATCAAAATAAAAAGCGTGCTTTCCACCCACTTCCGGCAAGCTGGATGTATTGGAACAGGCTACAGGAGTTCCGCAGGCAAAACTTTCCAAAACCGGAAATCCAAAACCCTCGTAAAGAGAAGGCAACACAAATAAATCTGCCAAATTGTAGAAATCCGTAAGTTCATCTTGACTGACTTCGCCCGCATAAAGCAGTAGAGACGGATAATTATCTGCTTCTACTGCTTGTGCGGTCCGCCCCTTAAAATTTTTCCCTGCCAAAATCAAAACGCAATCCTTTTCTATTAAAGGAACTGCTTTCAGCAAACCTTCTAAATTTTTGTGGGGCAATAAGTTTCCCACGTATAGAATAATTTTTTTGCCTTGCAAAATGTTATATTTTTCATATAGATAAGACACTTCGCTCTTTTGCTTAATTACAAATCCCTTCCCTACTCCCGAATGTATAACCTTAATTTTGTCCGGATCGGTATTAAAAAAATCTATTATATCTTTTTTTGTATTATGAGAAACAGTTATGATTTTAGATGCTTTTTTTGTTGCCATTCCAAGCATGAACTTGAAATACCAATAATGAAATTTGCTCGGCAAAAACTGCGGATATTTTAAATGCGTTAAATCGTGTATGGTAACTACAAGTTTTCCACCGTAAAAAATGGGAATATTCAAATGCGGAACATGCAAAACATCAACTTTTTCCCTGCGAAGTTTTTTGTATGGAAAAAACAACTGCTCTTTTATGCTGTAATTTTTATACGGAAAGTTTGATTCGTTTAAAATAACATCATAACCTATATTTTCCATTATGTGCTTTATATAGGTTCCAATGCCGCTTTTATTAAGCATTCGAGCGTCTATGGCTATTTTCATATATGTATAACCCCGCCATACCAAAAAGCGCAAGCAATCCCGCAATACCAATCCACAACGAAATTCTTAGGCTATCAGACCTGTATTTCAATTCAACAACAGATTTTCCCTGCGGAACATCAATCGCCATGAAAGTGCTGAACGCTCTGCTGATTTCCGCATTTTCTCCGTTTATTTTTGCTTTCCAGTATTTGTGATAATTTTCGGAAACAAATAATTTGCCCGGTATGGGGCTTTCTATTTCAAATGTCATTTTATCCATTTTCGCATGGATTGTTTTTACGGTGCCCTGCGTTGATGTATTGCCGCCTTGCAGGGGCGTATTACCATACGCCCCTACGGCGGCGGGATTTTCCAATAACAAAATATTTCTGTAATCAAATTCGTTGTTTTTTAATCTTGAAATTATATCATTTTCGGTTTCCCATTGGTAATACATTTTTGCCCTGCCCAAATCTCCGGGATTTTTTTCTATCCCCATGCCACGCTCGTTGTCAAAAATTATGTAACCTACATTCATCAAATCCAGCATGGCCTGGTTTTGCAATTGCTCTTTGAAAACTCTGTAAGTGGCAATTTCATTATCGTGAAAGCCAAGAGCATTTCTCAATCCGTAAGATGCCAAATTATTGCCGCTAATCGCAGGATTTCTTGTCAGAGAAAAAATGCGGGGACGCTCATTATCATTTGGGCTATCTTGCTTAATAGCCTGCACAGCCTTTGGATTGTAATAAGCAATTCTCTGAACTGTTTGAACATAAGGGGTATTTACCATAGCGAGTTCAAGCGCAGCAACAGCAGCCATAATCAAAGGATTTTTGAAAAATACCGTGCCGGCAACAGCAGCGCATACAATAAGCGAAGTAAAGGAAAAAGAAACCAGATCAGCAGCTTTTACAAAATTCACAGGCTTGAAATAATTGCTTTCCACCGGATTCAAAAAGAAACTCGCAAGAAGCAAAAAAGGAAGAGCCCAAAGCACAATGCACAGTTTATCATGGAAATCCTTTAATCCTGATAATCGTGGTTCAGACAATTTTATAAAATACGCTCCGAACAATACTATGAATATCGCTACCGGTACACCGTTTAAACTTTCCCAAGCGTAGCGGAAGAACAAAATGCCCACCAATAATATACCATATAAAATAGCACCTTTTTTGAAAACTTCTTTATTCTCCTCGAAATTTTTAAGAACGGGAGCCGCCAAAAACAGGAATGCAAGCGGAATCCAGAATATGGCCATGCTTGGCGCGCGGAAGTTTTTAACACCGGGAATTATTTCATACCAAAGAGGGAATAAAAACGAATGCAAGCCAACCGCATAGGAAAGAGCTATAACACAGCCGGAAAACCAGAACAAAGCCTGTTTTCTGTTGCTCGGTAGCAAACAGCCGCAAAGAGCTAGAAAAGTCAAAAGAGCTCCGGCTCCGTCTGCATTCAGCTTAAAGGGATTTTGCCCCCAGTAAGTGTTGTCTCCTTTGCCAGCATCTGTTCCCAAAAATCCCGGCAAAATCATAGCGGCAAGCTCTTCGCCATGCAGGCTCCAGCTTGCGGAATGCTCTATGGTTGTTTTTTCTTCGCTTCCTCTAACAGATTCTGTTGTTGTATATAAATAAGGCGGAATTATATGGACAGCAGAAACTGCAAGCCCAATGAACAAAGCCGCCACTGCAAGCCCCATGCGAACGCAGCGTACTTTTGCGGAAATCTTATTTGAAAACATTTCAAACAGAGTGTAAAACGCAGCTCCCCATAAAAAGAAATAGGTCAATTGCAAATGCGGAGAAAGTACCATCCAAACAATGGAAAGCGAAAAATAAATCGCATATTTTATTGAGCCTTCACGCAGCAATCTTATTAAAGCATACATAGCAAAAGGAGCGGCAGCAAAAACTATCATTTTGCCGTCATGCCCGCCATACACATAAGTAAAATACTGGGGGCTGCAGGCGTATAAAAAGCCGAGCAAAGCTGCCCATTGCCACTTGTCCGTTAAATATCTGGCTAAAATATAAGCCGCAATGAATGCGCACCAGATTGTCAATATGAATTTAAATCCGGTGGCTCTATCCGGGTCTAGCCCTGGTATAAGGTAAACCAAAGAGAGGGGGTGATAAACATCTGCGAACATGGCATCCATAGTAGGAACGCCGCCAAGCCTGGAGTCATCCCACTGGGGCAAAATCAAATTATTTGCTCTGATATAACGGGAACCTATGCCGTTAAGCTGGTCGCTATTAAGCATAAGTTTTGAACTGTCAAAAGCAAATTCGCTGAATACAAGCAACATCAGCGCAAGGAATACAAGCGCTGATATTAAGAAAAGATTATTTTTTTTCAAAAGCTATTAAACCTCTTCAAGCAATACCTTTCTTTTTTGATGGACAACAATAAAAGCAACTGCCACTGAAACTATAACTGTTGCAGCTATAACAATATAGGTAGCTAACCTGTTCATAAAAACTCCTGGTTAATGTTCGGGGGTAATATAGAAATTTACCCCTCACATAACCGGAACTCGCAGTGTTTGCCCATTGATTTTTACAAAATACATTCCCTTTGTTTGAATCGGAATTCTCAGAATTTGAGAATTTTTTGAGTTTACAAAGTATATTTGCTCGCCACGTATGTTGTATAGTTGCACTTTTGCACCATACGGCACGTTTGCAAGCGTAATGGCATCTTTTGTTGCATAGGCTAGCAATGGGCCGTTCGCAATTTGCTTACGCACTACAAGAGCGGTTAGCTTTTCAACCTCGCTCGGAGAGAGATAGGTTGAACCGCCGTTGGCGTTGGTTGCGTAAGGTGCCATTGTAGGTTCTTTCCAACTCGGAACATCGGAAACATTAAACTTCTTAAACATTCTGAAGTCCCCACGTTCATAACCCTGGAACGATATATGATGATGGGTTGGATCGCTGTCGCTTGTAACATTATACAGATAATCGTATTTCCTGCCGTTGGAACCCGTTATGCGCAGGAAAGAATTATCAATTGTAAACCAACTGCCAGCAGATATTGTGACAGAGGAATTCATGCCAACATCCCAAACTACGAATCTAGCCTCAGTAGGTGTATAATCAAACCGGTATCTGTGTGTGCCGCCGGCACCGAGAGCTACATTGTCTTGCACCCACGCTTGACCGGAGCCCAAACTCTGTGCCACAATCAATCGCGAATCTTTTTGGTTTGTCGGCGGATTGTCCATATCAACAACGCTTCCGGCCGGAACTATTTGGTCAGGAGCTCTAGCTGCGACGGTAGGTTTTGTGATGCTTGATGCCCCTGAAACATCAGCGGCAGGTTTGTACTCCCATCTGCCTGGCATAGCAATGCCATTAGCTGTACCAGTAGCAGCCATAAGCGTAATTTCCATTTTTGGGGAAACCACATAATATACGTATTTTGTAGTGGTTGAGCCGGATGCTATATACAGAGAAAAGTCGTTGCCTGTAGCCCAATCACCAGAAACGCTAGTTCCGTATTGCGGTCTCATAACTGCAGTACCGTCTTCCCAAATTTTTAAAATATAGGAGAAGCCATAGGCATCATTCACCCATACATGGCTATCACCTGTAATCAACCTGTCATCACGCAGAGTATTTTTGCCATGCGAAACAGGCGGTCTGCTTATATCGCAAGCATCAACCATTCCATTCGGAATAGTGTTCTGGCTATTCGAAATAGCCAAACGGAATCCCAAATCGCCATCTGCACCTTCAATAGAACGTATCTTGCGTGCAGTAACTGTGGCTTCATCTTGGCCTGTCATATAACCGCCACCGCGACGTATTTTCTGTATGTGGATAATAGGTGCTCCCGTAGGATTTGTCTCAGCACTTGATGGATAGCTCTGATTCCAAGCATCATAAACCCATTCACGCACATTGCCACTCATATCATATAAATTAAGTTCATTAGCTTTTTTTGTTTTCACCGCTGAGGCACTGTAGCCGCTAGAGCCTATAACTGCAACTTCACTAGCAGTAGCACTGCCGGAATAACGGGTGCTTTTGCTATTTTTGCCTCCACGAGCCGCAAACTCCCACTCTGCTTCAGTCGGTAAACGGTATTTTTTGCCGGTAACTTTTTTGTTCAACTCGCACACAAACTCCACAGCATGATACCAGTCCACGCTTGAAATAGGGTGATTGTCAGTAGCTCCATAAGCATCGGGAGCAGATCCCATCACAGCTTTCCACAAGCCCCGTGTCACCTCGGTTTCGCCAATGTAATAATTGTCCAGCGTTACGCTGCGCACCGGAGACTCATTAGGGCCGCAAGAAGAGCCTGTTCCGCATCCCATCTGGAAAGTGCCACCTTCCACGAACACCATCTTCTGCGTTGCTGAACCTACGGTCAGGTTGAAGTCCGTTTGGCTGTATGCCAAAGAAAATATTGATAAAACTGCTACACTTAAAAACTTCATATCAACCTCCCTTACATAACCGGAATTTGCAGCGTTTGTCCATTGACTTTTACAAAATACATTCCCTTTGCCTGAACTTCAATTTTCAGGATTTGCGGATTTACATGATTTGCAGAATATATTTGCTCGCCATGGATGTTGTATAGTTGCACTTTTGCGCCATGTGGCACATTTCCAAGCATAATGGCACCTTTTGCTGCATAGGCAAATATCGGGCCGCTTGGAATTTTAGGATGCGTGATTGGCGTAGTCATAGCACTGCTGCTGCTATTGTCATCGCTGCTGCTTGAGCTTGGACTGTTCGGATCTGAAACAATTATAATGCCGCATTCTACTGTCATGCCTGCACATACGCTTGCGCTTCCTGCCGGCCTGGTAACTTTAACAGTTATATTGCCGGCTTCAGTCGGAATACGATCTACCGGGTCCCATATAAGGGTGTTAAGCGGTGCTCCATTGCAGTTGGCTGTTGCGGCAAATTGCTCGCCTACAATACCAGTTGTCGCAGTCATACTGCATATAAGCGGACTGCTGCTACTGCTTGCATTGACACTGCTGCTGGATTGTGCCGCGCTGCTGCTTGACAGTTGACTGCTGCTACTGGATTGTGCCGCACTGCTGCTCGACAGTTGACTACTGCTACTGGATTGTGCCACGCTGCTACTGGATTGGCTACTACTGCTGACAGGTGGCAATCCTGCTACCTCGCTCGGAGACAAATACGTAGAACCGCCATTGGACTGAGTTTGATAAGGCCGCATAGTGGGAGTTATCCAATTTGGAACAGAAGATGAGTTCATCTTCTTAAACATTCTGAAATCTCCACGCTCATAGCCCTGGAACGATATGTGATAATGAACCGTATCGCCCACAACGCTATATAAATAATCATATTTCTTGCCGTTATCTTTGTCGATTATACGCAGGAAGGTGTTATCAATTGTAAACCATTTACCGGAAGATATTATGACCGAAGTATTCATTCCCGGATCCCAAACTACGAATCTTGCGGTATCTCCGGCATCCCATGAGTAATCAAAGCGGTATCTGTGCGTGCCTCCGGCACCGAGAGCTACGTTGTCTTGTACCCATGACTGGCCGGATAATGGCAGTCGCGAATCTTTTCCTGTTGTTGGAGGGTTATCCATATTAACAACTGAACCAGCAGGAACTATTTGTTCTGGAGTTTTTGAACCAACAGAAGGCTTGGTTATGCTTACATTAACATCAGCAGCCGGCTTGTACTCCCATCTGTTAGGCATATCATTAGAAGGCATAAGCGTAATTTCCATTTTTGGAGAAACCACATAGTATATGTATTTGTTTCTTGTGCCGTTACTTGTCATTATATATAGGGAGAAATCATTACCTGTGGCCCATTCGCCGGAAACAGTTTGTCCCATAAAATTTCTCATTACCGCAGTGCCATCATCCCAAATTTTAAGCGCGCTGGTATATGTCTGGTTATTATAGACCATCTCTTGTACCCACACATAATCACTGCCGGTAATTAATCTGTCATCACGCATGGTATTTTTGCCATGCGAAACGGGCGGGCGATGAATTTCACACGCATCAACCATGCCACTCGGAATAGTGTTTTGGCTGTTTGAAATAGCCAAGCGGAAGCCCAAATCGCCATCTGCGCCTTCAATAGAACGTATTTTACGGCTATATACAGTGGCTTCATCTGCGCTAGTCATAAAACCGCCACCACGACGTATCTTTTGTATGTGAATAATAGGGGCTCCTGTTGGATTAGTCTGAGCCGCAGATGGATAAGCCTGATTCCACGCATCATAAACCCATTCACGCACATTACCGCTCATATCATATAAACCCAATTCGTTTGCAGCCTTTGTTTTCACTGCCGAGGGGTTCCAACCGCTAGAACCTACAACAGCAACCGTACTTGCTGTGGCACTGCCGGACCAACGGGTGTTATTGCTTTTTTTGCCGCCACGAGCCGCAAACTCCCACTCGGCTTCAGTAGCCAAACGATATTTTTTACCTGTTTGCTGTTGGTTCAACTTGCACACAAAATCCACAGCATGATACCAATCCACACTCGTCTTAGGGTTATTATTGCTAGTGGTATTGTCATTCATTACAGCTCGCCACAATGCGTTCGTGACTTCGGTTTCGCCAATGTAATAATTGTCCAGCGTTACGCTGCGTACCGGAGACTCATTAGGGCCGCAAGAAGAGCCCGTTCCGCATCCCATCTGGAAAGTGCCACCTTCCACGAACACCATCTTCTGCGTTGCTGAACCTACGGTCAGGTTGAAGTCCGTTTGGCTGTACGCCAGGGTTGAAAAAAAAGTTACAGCAGCTAAGCATAAGAGATTGCCAGCTTTGCTGTGAAGAAATATATTCATACTACCTCCTCGGTGTCATACTAGTACAATATACATTAATTTTCACGACATAGTCATTTATTTTACATTTTTTTCAAAAAAATCTGAAAAAACGACGAAAACTACTCCTTCAACGCATCGTGTTCAAGCATCAGCGTGTAATTTGTTATATCACACACCTCGGTTGGACCAAAATACTGAATAGGACCGGGGAACAGATAATCTTCTTTTCTTGCCCATTCGTCGCGGAGCTTTTCAAAATATTTGAATGGCTTGCCGTTCAAGTCAACCAAAGCTTTTTGAATAACCGGCTTGTCTGCGCCGTGCCTGCGTTCCATGTTCATCATCATTGTTGTAGGAACTCCGCCTGCAATCCAGTTGTCAATGCCAGAGGTTAGTTTGCGAACAGATGCCATATAGCCGGTCTTGTCGTGCAATACCAAAACAGAGGCTGCGTAGCCTAAGCTGTAGCAGTAATCCGCATCAAAGTTGGATGGTGCTGCACAACGACCTTCGTAACCGAAAAAGTGATTTAGAGCGGCGAACTTGCCTTTGAATGCCCGGACCTTTAGCTCCTTTGAAACCATTTCAATTAACAGTTTCTCGGTTTCAATCAAAGAAACCTGAACATTACCGTGCGGATCACGCTCCAGCATAAGCTGAAGCTGTATGCCTTCCGGGAGGCTCTTAAGCAGTTTTGCAGAAGCTTCGGAAATATGTTTGCATGCGGCCTCTGCCATCTCTGCTACCTTGCCGGCTTTTTTTATTTCGGATTCGTGGTGAGCAAGAGCTTCGTTAAGCTCGGAAATTAATATTCCAAATTCCGGTATAAATTCAACAAGACCTTCCGGTATAAGGGCTACGCCAAAATTTTTGCCTGCGCCATAGCGGGCTACAACAACATCAACAATGGAGAATACCACCTGTTCAAGCGTCATTTTCTTTTCTTTAATTTCTTCGGAAATCAAACAGATATTCGGGTGGGTTTGAAGCGCGGCCTCTAAACCTATGTGGCTGGCAGAACGACCCATAAGTTTGATAAAGTGCCAGTATTTGCGAGCAGAATTCGCATCGCGCTCAATATTGCCTATCAGCTCGGAGTATGTTTTTACCGCAGTGTCAAAGCCAAAGGAGGTTTCAATATATTCGTTTTTCAAGTCGCCGTCTATAGTTTTTGGGCAACCTATAACGGAGCATTTCACCTTTTTTGCGGCAAAGTATTCCGCAAGCACCGCAGCATTTGTATTGGAGTCATCACCGCCTATAATTACAATGGCGTTCAAGTCCATTTTTTTCACAACTTCTATACATCTGTCAAACTGTTCCGTGCTTTCAAGCTTTGTGCGACCGCTCTGAATTATGTCAAAGCCACCGGTGTTGCGGTATTTACCCATAAGCTCACGGTCTATTTCAATGTATTTTCCGTCAACAAGGCCACTGGGGCCACCTAAAAAGCCATAGAGCTTTGAACCTCCTATAACGGCTTTTATGCCGTCAAAAATTCCTGCTATCACATTATGCCCACCAGGAGCCTGGCCACCTGAGAGCACAACACCCACATTCAGCGGCATGCCGGCGGTTTGTTTTTCTTCTACGGCTTCAAATGTCAAAATCGGTGCGCCATAAGTATTGGGGAACAATTCCTTTATTTTGTCCTGATCACGAACAGATTGAGTAGCATTGCCTGAGTTTATAAGGGCTTTTAATGGACCCTTACGCAGTGAGGATGGTAATTTTGGTTTATAGTCGGCGCGAGCCTTGCCTAAAACAGAAAGATTTTCTGACATCGTTTTTTCTCCAAGTTGTTTGTGGTAATTTAGAAAATTATTCTTTAATACATCTTACCGAGACTAGCGCATCCATAGATACACAATATCTTAATTTCGGATCATTTGAGATAATAAAAGAGTATTTAGTAGATGCATCCATAAATACGGCTATTTTACCCAAGCTACCCCATTCGGAAAATACCTCATCGGAACAGTCGTCTTCAAAAAAGTCTTTGTCTGCATGATAGTTTGCACGATATGCACCTCCGGGTAAAGCGGCAAAGCCGAATCCATCCTGTCCGTTGCCACTTTTGCCATCATAGGCATCCCAACCGTTGCGCGCTTTAAGTTCGTCATCGCTTGCTTCATCTTCAAGAAGCTGCCAATCAACGCCGTTAGGCATTCTCCAGCCATTCGGGCAAATTACATCCCTTTCGTTCCATGAATAGAGACGGCCATACATATTGCAGTTTTCCTGTTTGTCATTGTAGCACATTGACTCACCATCAGACGGCTCAAAATTCAAATTCTCTGCCATCCATATTTTACTATCCGGAGTTTTCTTTGTAAATTTATATAGTCTCCCGTCTCTCGAATCGCAAAAATGAGTCGATGTGTCAAAAACACCGCAGGCGATCAAGTCTGCGGCTTCAATGTCGCCTTCTGTGCAGGAAAAGAAGAATGGAATTGCCAAAGCGATTAAAACAAATAACCTATTGCGCATAATACCCTGTCCGTGTTAGAGTCCTTGACCGAAGAAAAATTCTTAGTAACATATTTCTCATAGGATGCACCTATAAACAAATCCGATGCTATTAAATAAGACAAACCACCCGTAGCTGCAACTCCGAATTTTTCAACATCTTTAACCGCTTCGCCTTCAATTGTCGCAGACAAAGGCAACGATAACACCGCACCCAAAGATATTCCCAGCATATTTGCAACAACAACTCTTGCAGTAAGAGGTATATCAACTTTCATAATATTAACAGTTTTTTCATTTATCTCAAACCCGTCATGGGAAAACAACAGCTCCGGCACAAAATCCACAAAGCCGAAATTTTTCACCACTATCAAACCGCCCGAATAACCCATTCCGCTTTTACCGTCCTTAGCTCCGCTTTTTGCCATGCCGCCTTTGGCGATAACTCCAATCTTGAAAGTTGAAGGCTGCACGGGCACAGAGTCCTTTTTTTCCTGCACCACTATAATTGTCTGCTGAGGCTGAGAAGGCTCCGCCACTGGCTTAGGCTCTTCCTTTTTTGCTCCCGGAATTTTCTCAAACATGGCAGGAGCCTTTTCTCTTATTGTCCCGAGCAGGCCGGATACACTTTCACTTTCGGTTACAAAAGTACCGAGCAAATTTCCGCTTGCAGAGGCGAAAAGTTCAATCGTCAAAGTTAATTTTCCATCAAACATGCGTATTTGCCCTTGTGTAACATAGTCTGCACCTATTGCCCGGCCTATATCCACAGCACAACCATCGGCAAGACATTCCGCTTCTTCTTCGTCTTGCGGCAAAAGAGATATCATATTATCCCTTGTTAAAATTGAAAACTCAGATGGCAAAACTCCTCTTGCCCTGTTTCGCAACTCATCGGTAAGGTGACGATATTCCGAAAGCTTAAGCTCTACGTCTTCATCGCCGGGCACTATTTCCAAAACAGCCACAATACCGGCAGCATAGGCTACTGTCTGAGCAACTGTCAGAATCAAAATCGGCCAGAATTTAAAAATTTTCAGGATTTTCATTTTATTATTACCTTCCTTGTGTGGATACAATATAGTAAATTTTGGATTTGCTCACTGACCCCGCTTAGGATTGTAATTGTTGTTCGCAATCATGGCTAAGGCTACGCAGAACATGACTACTCCGCCAACTATAACCTGCTGCTTATAATTGTATTCATGAATATTATGCTTTGGATTTTCCTCAAATCGTTGCTGAGGAGTCAAATTATCATTGCTGTAATCTTCAATAACTGTTTCTTCAGGAGATGTCGCTTGCACAGATTCCTGCAACATAGCCTGCGCTTCTGAGAACGGCTCTCCATCAGCTTGCTGCGCAAAAAGCGGAACTGCAACTAAAAGAATGCTAAGTATTAGTCTCATAAATCGCTGCCACCGTTGTTTGAATTCCACCTCTTGAATTGAAAATCCCTGTCACTTCCATGCTTTGAGGGCTAACGGCTTTTACGCAGTCGTTTAAAACCTTGTTCACAACATGCTCGTGGAAAATTCCCAGATTGCGGTAAAAGAGCAAATACTCCTTAAAACTTTTTAACTCCAAGCAGAACTTTGTCGGGCGATACTCTATAATAAGAGTTGCAAAATCCGGCAGGCCGGTCTTTGGGCACACGCAGGTGAATTCCGGAACCTCAATTCGCAAATCGGTTGCGGAATTCGGGTACATAAACTCCCACTTATCAATCTTCGGTGTTTTTAACGCCGGAATGTGATTTTGACGATCTTCATAAGAGGACTTGCTTTTCATAACTTCTCCAGTATTTTTTCTAAGCAGTCAACACCTTGTTCACCGCTTGATAAAATTTTATACTCCCAAACGCCATCCTTAGACTTTTCGCCATCTGCAAAAACAACGCATTTTGCTCCGGCAGCGTTTGCCATTTCCAATTGCTTTCCAAACTTTACAGCGTTCAAAGAGTGCGAACACGCGACTCCCTTTTTGCGAAACTCCGCTGCCGTTCCAAACAAAACTTTCATATCACCGCTAAAACTTGCGATGAACACCGGCAAATCAGACTTTTTTTGCGAAAGCAAATTCTTTTCCGCAAGCAAATCCGCAAGCACAACATCGCCCATTCCAAAACCAACGCCGGTTATCTTTTGCCCACCCAAAGTCTCGGTTAAATTATCATAGCGACCGCCGCCGGCAATGGCCCGCATATTTTTATTCTTGTCAAAAACTTCAAAAACAATGCCCGTATAATACGCCAAACCACGCACAACGGATAAATCCAGTTTAACGCAATTTTCAAAACCACCCGCTTTCAATAATTCAAATAATTCCTTCAATTCCGGGCTGTCAATTTCCTCAATCGTGGAGCAACTCATAAAAGCGTTTAACTTCTTCGCTTTATCCTCACTCAAGCCCACACTGTGCAATTCCTTTTCAAAATCTTCCGCAGACATCTTCAAACGTTTATCCAAAAGCGGATAAACCAAATTCGGTTCTTTTACTTCCAACTTCTCCAACATAGATGCTAACAAACGGCGGCTGGAAACTCCAATGTAAAAATCTTTTTCCGTCAAGCCAAAATCAAATAGCATGCTCGCAATCGCAGAAATTAAATCAGCTTCTGCGCTAATGCTCTCCGTTCCTATTATATCCAAATTCAACTGGAAAAATTCACGCAGCCTTCCTTTCTGCGCACGCTCATAGCGAAACAAACGGGGAATTGAAAACCACTTGAAGGGCTTTCTAAGCTCGTTGCCTTTTTGAATAACCATCCTTGCAAGCGTGGGGGTCATCTCCGGGCGCAAAGCCAAAGCTCGGTCGCCTTTGTCCATAAAATTGTAAAGCTGAGAAACAATCTCTTCTCCGCTCTTTCCGGTATAAAGTTCCAAATGCTCAAAAATAGGCCCTTCGTATTCCTCATATCCGAATTTCAAAGCGGATTGGCGCCAAACGGAGAAAATATGATTTTGCACCCTCATATCAACAGGATAAAAATCTCTTGTCCCTTTTGGCAGTTGCGGAGTTTGAATTTTCAAAATAAATACCCCAAAGATAATCTTCCATAGACGTTTTGCATTTCATCTGCCACACCATTGAAGCGGCTTGGGAAAATGGATAGAAGCCCATAGTTGAAATCAAAACTTAGTAAAATGTGCTCGTTGTAGGGCAAATAATTCAAGCCCAAACTCAGGCCGGCATCGTAGCCTCTGAGCTCTTTTGAAAAATCGTATTCCTCGCGAGCGTCTTCACGGAATACTATTACATCAGTGCCTGTGTTCAAGTATCCGGCAGAGGTTGCGCCTTTGAATTCGCCGCTTAACAGATAAGCGTAGTATGCGCCGGCGTAAACGGAAAGATTTTTTTGCAAGGAGTAATGGGCTAAAATGGGCAAACTCAAATAGTTAAAATTCATTTCGGTATCTACGATTCCCCTGAACTTGCCATGAAAATCCTCAAAACTTAGAGAATATTCTTTTACCTTCGCTGTGGTTTTCAATCCTTTGTTATCGGAACGAATTCCCGCAGAAACTCCGACTTTTTTATTTAGCCATCTAAGTGCTTCAGCTTCTATTGTGGGGGTAAAATTTGAACTGTAATTTTCAATTTTTTGTATGTTCGCCGGCATAGGTAGCGGCATTGTGCCACCGAGATTAAGCCCGATCTTTGCAGAAAAATCCCAAAGAGGTTTTTCATGCGCAAAGCAGAAAACGCAAAATAACAGAAAAAAGATAAAGCTATTCTTCATAGTCCGTAATCTCAATTTCATCAATTATCAATCTGGAGCCTATTTTCCCTGCATAATAAGCCCCATCTTTGCTTGCGGCAAAAGTTATGCCTAATTTATAATTGAAGTTTTCAAAATCCGGTTCGCTTGTGTAGTTGAATATAGCTTCAAATTCTTTAAATTTTCCGCCGGTGTCAGAGCAATTGAATACCGCCTTTGCTATGACCAAATCCGTTGAATCAATGTTTCTAACCGTTAGAGTAGTATCATTTTCGCTTTTGTAAACCCATGCGTTCATATTGCAGGAATCCTGCTTGAGCGGATTATCAAAGCCAATAAACGCTCCGGGACCTTCATTGTATTTGTAATGGCCTTTTATGCTTTTCGGTTTGGCAGGGTAGATGTATCCCAGCTCCGTAGCTTCCAATTCATCGTATATCGCTTTGCCTGCGTTGAATTTCCCCAAAAAGAAATTTCCGGAAATTAAACGCACATCTCGCCCGAACACATCGCCGCCTTTAAGCGTTTCCATAACCACGGCATTGCCCTTGTATCCGTCTTCGGTTTTTTTTGTCGGATAATTTTCCGGGTTTTTAGCGTCTATCCTGAGTATCGTCAGAGCCAAGCCTATTCCGGCATTGCCGCTTGCCCATTTTAAGTTTGAAGGAATATAATAAGTAAGGTTTCCCTCCGATAAATTCCAGTATTCAAAGCTGAACATTCTCGGAACGGTGGTATCTATTTCAACAGTGTATTCACGAATCATTCCATTTTCAGCAGTCACTGTATAACTGGAATAGGCTTCACTTTTGGTAAGCAAAGCACCTTCCGAAACTTTAATGTGCGGTACCTGCTTTTTCAATTCTTCGTAAAGATCCGAGTTTGTCCATATATAAATCAAAGACTGGTTGTTTTTAATATTGATCTCTATTGGGTTTATATCTGCTATTTCAAATTTTTCAATGTAATTTTCGCTGATCTTAACATCTTCCGATGTGCAAGAATAGAATAAGATAAAAACAAAAATACTTAAAAAAACTTTCTTCATTTTGTAAATATAAAATTTTTCAAAGCCTCTTTTGCGGCGTTCTGCTCGGCTTCTTTTTTGGATAGGCCAATGCCCTTGCCAAGCTGCTTGCCGTTGGCACTTACCGCCATTTTGAATTTTCTTTTGTGAATCTCACCCCACTCGTCCAGAGCTTCGTATAGGGGAGCTCCCAATCCAAGCTCTTGTATTTTTTCGTTCAGCAGAGTCTTGGGGTTTTGAAATATATCGCTTTGCAGTATATCTTTTTCTTTGGAAAACAGAAATTTTGACAGTATTTCCCTGCATTTCTCAATACCCGCATCCAGATACACCGCGCCTATCAACGCTTCAAATACATCAGCCAACAGCGCAGGGTTCTTTTTATCCACTTCTTTTGCTGCCATTAAATACGAATGCAGTTTCAGTTGCCGAGCCACGCCTGCAAGGGCTGTACCGCTAACTATAGCGGATTTCTTTTTGGAAAGCTGCCCTTCACTCTCTTTGCCATACTTTAAAAACAAAAATTCCGCTGTCAGAAAACTGACAACGGAATCACCAAAAAATTCCAAACGCTCATAAGTTTCACAATCTAAAACCGAAGTGGATTGTTTGCAAGAGCTATGAGTAAAGGCTTGCCGAAACAAGCCTTCGTTTTTAAAGGAGTAATTTAAAACCTGCTCCAGCTTACGCATTTGCGAGGTAATTTATAACATCCCCTACGGTTTGGAACTTTTCCGATTCGGTATCGGGAATTTCAACCTTGAACTCGTCTTCCAAGCCCATTATAAGCTCGGTACGGTCCAAAGAATCAGCTCCCAGATCTGCTGTAAAGGATGCTCCTTCTACAATCTGCTCTTCCTTGACCTCTAGCTTGTCAAGGATAACTTTTTTCACGCGGTTGGCAATATCTTCATTAGCCATTTTCTGATCTCCTTTATATGGGGGAATAATGTTTACTAAAATATACAAAAAAACAAAACCTAGGCCCCTAATCCACCGTCCACACCCAGTACTTGCCCTGTGATGTAAGAAGCCGCATCTGAAGCCAAAAAAGCCACAGCATGAGCCACGTCCCGAGGGTTGCCCAACTCTTGAAGCGGGATAGCCTCTTTGTATTTCTTTATTGCATCGGGATTTTCCGCTGCAAGCTTGTCTGTCATGGCGGTTCTGATAAAGCCTGGGGCCACGGCATTGACGGTTACTCCGCATTTTGCAAAGTCCATCGCATTGGATTTGGTTAAGCCAATCAAGCCTGCCTTGGAGGCTGCGTAGTTAGCTTGCCCGGCCTGGCAGCGAATGCCGTTTATGGAGGCTATGTTTATTATGCGCCCCGAACGGTTGCGTAAGTAGTGGGGGCTTATAGCCTTTGTGCAGATAAATGCTCCGCGCAGATTTATGTTTAAAACCGAGTCAAAGTCGTCTTGTTTCATGCGGAAAATCAAGCTGTCGCGGGTTATGCCGGCATTGTTGACCAAAATATCGACTTTGCCAAAATCTGCAAGCACCTGTTTGAATACTTCACTCACGGCTTCCGGATTAGACACGTCGCAAGCATAGCCTTTGCAGGTTACTCCCAGAGCTTCTACCTCTTTTATGGAAGATTCATCTCCCAGTTGAACATCCAAAATGGCCACATTTGCACCGTTCTCAGCCAAAACTTTTGAAATCTCCAGCCCAATGCCACGGGTAGCTCCCGTAACAATAGCATTTTTACCTTTTAAATTTACCATAATATTAATATAGAAAAACTTCTTTTTCTATATTCAATTTCCATGAGTGAAATAGATTTCAATGACAGTTGGAAGCTGGTTTGGGACCCCGAAGGGAAAGGGGTGGCAGGGCGTTGGTTTGCAGAGATACCCGATAGTGCCAAAAATGTGAAAATTCCGCATTTTTGGAGTGAAAGTTTGGCCAATACGGCCTTTTATTATAAAAAATTTTCATTGCCGGGGAAAGATAAAAGATTGATTATTCGCTTTGAGCAGATTGCGGTTTATGCTGTAGTTTGGGTTAATGGAAAATTGGTTGGAGACCATTTTGGAGCAAGCACTTCTTTTGAATTTGATGTTTCGCAATATGTAAAAACCAGCAGCGAAAATTTGCTGTGCGTTAAAGTTTCAACTTCTTCAAGCCAAGGAGCTTTTGATCTTATGGCCGGGGGAGATCTTATACCTGCAGAAACCATGCCGCTTGGCTTGCCCTGGAAGCGTACCCCGTTTGCCGGATTTACAGGCAACGTGGCTTTGCTCAGCGCAGAACGAGCTTTGCTAACCGGTTTGGAAATAGCTGCAGATGCCGACTATGGGCAAATAAACTTAAAAATGTCATTCAACAATCCGCGCAACTATGCGGCAAAATTGAAGATATTTGCTCGCAATCCTAAACTGGAAGTTTCGCTTTTGCAAAAGGAAATTAAGCTTGAGAAGGAAAATGCAAATATAACATTGCAGTTCGGCTTAAAAGATATAAAGCTGTGGTCCATAGAAGAGCCCAATGTATATGCACTGGAAGTTCGCCTTGAAGGTTCAAATTATCTGGCTTCAAACTTTGGATTTAAAAAATTCGATTGCAAGCAGGGTGACTTCTTTTTGAACGATTCTATAATAAAAATACAGGGCATAGCATATAGCCAGCGTAGGGAAGTTTCCATATTAAAAGATTTGGAAATAATCAAAAAAATGGGCTTTAATGCTGTTCGTACCGGAGGCGCGCCCTTCAACAGGCAGGCACTTGAACTTTGCGACAAGCTGGGATTGCTGGTATTTCAGGAATTCCCTATTTGCGATGAGCAATCCGGCAAAATGGGCTTGGAGGCTGTAAAGGCGATTGCTCCTGAAATTGTGTGCACCAGCGCAAACAACCCTTCTTTGGCAGCTTGGGTATTAGGCTCAGATAACGGCAGGTTGATTTTAGAGAACGGCGCAAAACTTTTGAGCCGTATAGATACTCTGGAAAGTTGCCATCCGGCGATAAGCAATATAAACAATGTTTCAATAGACAACGATCAGAACTTTAAGCATGGGCATGAAAAGACATTTGGCGCAACAGGAAAGGTGATGGGTGTGACGGAAGGAAATGTTGTTGCGCATTCTTCACATCGCCTTGCGCTCAGAATTTTTGGCGGAGTTCCGTTTTCTCTGTTTTTATCTCGCTACGGTCTTTCGGAAGACGAAGACTTTATTATACCGGATCCGTTCTTTGGCGATGCCTGGTTGCAAGATAACTACAAGCCGTTTACAGACGACATAAAGAAAAACGGGAAGGTTTTGCTCTCCATAAAAGTTAATCCCAAAATACAAGGCTCCATGCCGGAAGTGAAAAAGTTCGTAAATAAGGAAGCCAAAGATATTTGGCAAAACGCAGAGGCTTTTGCGAAAAATTCAAATGAACTTGCTTTGTCCGGGCTTGAGCAGAATATTCAATGTTTGCAAAGCAGCCCTCTTGTAAGCGGTTATTTTCTTGAAGAATGGGCTGATTTCAATAGAGATTTTACAGCTAAGTCCACCAAGTTGTTGATGAGCGGTTTGGAAAGGGTAGTTGGCAAAGGGGAGAGCGTTTCGTTTCAGTTGAGTTTGTTAAATGAAAAAAGATTGAACGAGGCAAATGTCACTGCACAGCTTTTGGATAAAACCGGCCGTGCTGCCGTTTCGCAGAGCAAGAGTTTCGCTACACCAAAGCTTGCGTTAGCTTTATTGGGCGACCTTAGCATAAAGGCTCCGCAAAAAACAGGTTCTTATAGTTTGAAGCTCACTCTTACAGATGCAGGTAAAGAAATTTACTCAATGGAAGAGCCTATAGAAGTAGTTGATACACCGAATATTAAAAATGCGCTTGCTAAATCGGAATTTTTGGATGCTGCGGAAAATTCTGCGGAAATAGTTAAAATGATAAACGGCAAAAAGCCGGTGTTGTTCACGGCAGCTCTTAGCTCTTGGGCAGACAGTGCTATTTTGGAATCTGTTGCGAATGCGGTTAAAGCCGGCAAAATTTTATTTATTTCGGATATAATCCCGGAAGACATTAAGTTGCTCAATGGCAGTTCTTCGTTTAACTGTTCTTTGGAATATTTTTATTCTTCGGGAGTTGGTGGAGTGGCTATGCATTATATTCCTAAGGATTCTCCGTTAAAGGAAGAGCTTTTTGAAAAAAATGTTTTAGACAAAACATGTTCAGCCATTGTGCCGAGCCTTTCCATGCTTGAAATAAAGGACGCAAAGAGCCTTGTATATTCGGCATCCATAAAAAACGGCGAGTTGCAAACCGGCGTTGATGTGCAAATAATACCTTTCGGCAAGGGCAAGATTGTATTCAGCACTCTAAACTTTGAGGGCTTGGAAACTTATGCGCTCACGAATAATATGTTTGCAAAAATTGTAAATTTGGTAATTGGGTGATACGCATATATGGATTATTTTTTCAAAAATAAAATAGGCAAGCCTGCATCACAGGCTCTAGCTGCGTTATTTTTCAAAGGGGGCAAAATTTACCCCCCCCCCCCCCCCCCCCCCAATTTTTTCTAAGTACAAAAATTTATTCTTTTTGTCAGAATCAGAATTCACAGAATTACCGGAATTTTCAGAATTTCAAAAATTTCACCCCTCAACCTATAGGAGTTCGCTATGAACACTCTTTCTAAAATATTTTTAACTTTTTCTCTGCTAGCTTTGTTTGCGGGGAATGCCGCTGCACAGTGTGGTGGGAAAACAGTGTATCTTCAATTGCCCAGTGACTGGGGAAGCGATTTTTATATGTATTGGTCAGGTTCAGGTCAGTTTATAGCTATTTCAGCGACTAAACAAGGCGATTGGCATATATTTGATTTTCCAACGAATTTGATTTATGACAATATTGGCACTTCTAATTCCCTCACTTTTACAAATGAGAATAGTTGGCAGGTCGATTTGCACTACAACGTTTTTCGTATAAATGGAATTAATTACAATGTAACAGGTCAAGCGAGTGCAAATCCATTCAGTTGCTCAGCTTTTAGTACTTCTGGCACTTATATATTTGAAGATCCAGAGAATCCCGGTAGAACAAAAATTGTTGCAGGACAATCATTTACAATATATTATACAAATCAGTGGCTAAAATCAGATGGAACGCCAACAACCATTGAACTTTATACAGGCAGTCCGATTATACCAGCCATAGATAGCATTGTCTATGAAGGAAAAAAACTTATGCTTGGAACGGATTATGAATTTTTGTATCACAACAATATAGTAATAAGCAATGCCGCAAAAATTTCAATCATAGGCAAAGACTTCTACGGAAAAGTATTGGATTTTTACATAACAAATACAAGGAGCATAGCCAGTACCAGAGTCAGCGAAATTCCAAGCCAATTCTGGAACGGCAACGAAATAAAACCACAAATTGCAATAACCGATTACAGCGGAGCAGTAACCCTGCGTGAGGGTTTGGATTACACTATCAAATACATAAATAACATTGCTCCTGGAACTGCAACTATAGAAATCACAGGAATAGGAATTTACGCAGGAAGCCAGAGAGCGGTGAATTTCACCATATACCCCACGCTTGCTATGGCAACAATTTCCGCAATAGACGCTGTCACCTACAACGGTGCAGAACACAAACCAAGCATAACAGTAACCCACAACACACAAGGGCTTTTAACAGAAGGCACAGACTACATAATTAACTACGCCGATAACATCAACGCAGGAACAGGACAGGTTCACGTAACCGGAATCGGCAAGCATATAGGCAATATTTCAAGAAACTTCACCATAAACAGAGCGCCCTTCACAATAGGTATCACGGATTGGGCTTATGGCGAAGAATCGAATACTCCAATTTATCCTACAACTCCTGAAACACCGAGCCTTAATTACACAGGTACAACCAACAGTGGAGTTTCTTACAATAGCATAATGCCTCCGACAGAAGCCGGTCGCTACACTATAACAGCCACATTCCCAATAAACGACAACTATTCAGATCAAAGAACCGCAAACTTCACCATAAACCGAGCAGCCGGCACTTGCTCGGTAACAATGCCAAGTTTCATAGCAAGCGGCGACCCATCAGTCCCAGTGCCTGCATCTGCAACCAACACAGGCTCCGTGACTTATTTCTATGAAGGCTTCGACAACGACTATTCCGGCACAAACATACCGGCAAACGCAGGCTTATACAGAGTCAGAGCCACTTTTGCACAAGTGGCTAATTACAACCAATGCGTAGCAACCGGCACACTAACCATACACACCGGCGATGCCACCTTTGCAGATGTAACCTGGACTCCTGCCTGCAACAGCAAATATACTTACGATGGCACGGCGAAAAGCCCAGTGCCTTCCGCAGAAGGCTACGCCTTGACTTTAAGCAGCATACCGCAAACAAATGCAGGAACCTATACAGCAACTGCACAGATTGCCGGCAATGTGTCTTTGAGAAACTCAACATGCCAATACACAATAGAACCAAAACCAGTAACCGTCAGCTGGACCCCTGAACGCAAATTCATTTACAACAAAATGGTACAGTCTCCAATCCCAAGCATAGACGAACCGAATGTGGAACTTCGTGTGGTCAATAGCTATAGCGCAGCAGGAGTATATGAAGGCGCCCTTGCCCCGTTTGCGCAAATAGTTTCCGCAAACGCAGGCAACTATAAACTGACAAACGCCACCATAGACAAATACGAAATCTCAAAGAAACCCCTCACACCCTACTTCGCCGCCAACTGGCCCAACTTCTCCACCAACAAGTCCGACACACTATGGGTACCGTTTGAAGTATTCAACGACTCAACTGCCCTGCACAGCATTCTGAACACGCTCATAGCCTACGACGGCTTCGCCACAGACACAGTCAGCAAGCAAAGCGACAACGCCACAGTACTGAGCCGCACGCCAACGATAAAATTTGAGTACACCTCCACATTGAGCAAGAGGGTGGAAACCACGCAAAAGGCAACCGCCATCATAGTCACCGAAGACGTTACCGCAGATAATTACACCTTGGTCCGCCCAACCATAGCGATAATGGCCACCATAGAGGAAGACGAAGATGCAGACAAGATATTCTGCCGCATAGGCAACAGTTGCGTAGAATTCAGCACAGAAGTTTGCACAGCCGTAAGCGGTCAGATAGTTGAAAGCTGCGATATAAAAGTGGCCTGTGTGATAGGCTCCGTGTGCGTCACTAACATACCAATTGAATCCTGTAGCCTTGTGGGTGAAGTGGTAGAATCCTGCAACATACAGGTTCCCATCATGTCCCATATCTCATATCCAATTTCCCATGCGCCAAGCTACTATAACCTAAAGGGCCAACCAATGGGAATGCAAAAACCCACAACCCCCGGAATCTATATCGAAAAGGTCGGCAAAAGTGCTAGAAAGATACTGGTGAAATAGACTATTTCTTCGCTGCGAAAAACAGCGTGGACAATAAAAGCAATACCGATAGCATGTAGAATATTCTCAGATTTTTGGCCCAGGTGCTTTCCTGTTCCAAACGCAGGTTGTAAAAAGCGGCTAGCAAAGTTTCGCTGGCTTCCCATGCTTTGGCTTGAGCATTGTTCCATTCATTCGCATTGCAGGTTTCTTCATTCAAACAACGTATTCTCAAAGCTACGCTCAGCTCTATTTCGTAAATAGCATTTATGTCCGGAACTTCAATCTCCTGATTGTTCAATGCGTAAAATTGTTCCTTTATGGAAGTTATAAGAGCCTGCTGAATGTTTAAATTGTCTCTCGCTACACCCAAACGGGAATCCAAAACTCTGTATTCGGATATATTGGCAATTATCTGCTCATAGATAAAAGGAGAATTTACATGCAGGCGATAGTAAAAATAAGAAAGAACAAAAATAGAAGCCAGAGCAACAAGCCCCGCCAATAAACTAAAACGTCTGAACAACAATTCCTTCAACATATTATTTTACCATGCCAAAGCATAAATATATGAATGTAACCACGGTGCTATGCCACAAAATAGAACCGCAAAACCTAAAGCTGCCAATGCTACCTTTTGCACGGCATTGACCCTAAGCGGGGCCAAATCTTCTCCTCCATCGCTAACCCATGCTGCTTTTATCACCTGCAAATAATAATACAAAGCTATAACGCTGTTTATAGCAGCAAAACCTACAAGCGCATAATTTCCCACAGAAGCTGCACTGGCAAACACCATCCACTTGCCTATAAAACCAGCCAACGGCGGAATACCTGCTAAACTAAATGCTGCAATTGCAAACAAAACGGCAAGCGTTGGGCTCTCTTTTGAAAGCCCCCTAAGAGAATCAAAACTCTCCTTGCGATTTTTGCCGATTACGCCGATTAAAAAGAACATCAGGTAATTTGAAAATGCATAGAGGAACAGATAATAAACAAAAGACGGAGCTCCCAAACGAGCATCCCCGCACAAACCTATCAAAATGTAGCCCGCTTGCGCTATGGAACTATATGCCATAAATCTGCGCAGCCTGCTCTGTTTCAATGCTCCCAAATTGCCTATGAATATGGTTGTCATTGCAAGCACGGAGAATATAACTTGGAATATAAGGCCCATATCTGCAAGAGGCCCATATACCAAAACACCCAAAAATGCAAGCGAAACGGCTTTTGAAGTTACAGACAGGTAAGCTGCGACAGCAGTCGGCGCACCCTCGTAAACATCGGGGGCCCAAGTGTGAAATGGGAATAATGTAAGTTTAAAACCAACACCAACAACTATAAAAAATACGCCGATTAACAGCAGATTCAAGTCCACGCCGGAAGTATTGTGTACAGCACTGTAAAGAGCCGCATAAGAAAGCGAGCCGGCAAAACCATATAAATAACTCATGCCAAACAGCAACACTGCAGTGGCTATTGAACCCATTAAAACATATTTAAGAGCTGCTTCCGAACCCTTTGATGAAAGCTTGTTCCATGTGACCAAAAAATACATGGGCATTGTCGCAAGCTCAAGCCCTATAAACAGCGATATAAGCTCACTAGCCGAAACTACAAGCGTTCCGCCTACAGCCACAAACAGCATTGCAGCCAAAAATTCCGGCCTGCTTCGTAAATTATATCCACCGCTCAAAATTGAGGCAAAAAAGAAAGAGATCAGCAAAAGTTCTCTGATTAAAATTCCAAAACTGTCAACATGCCACGTTAGCAAGCTCGCATTTATATCGGCGGCTTCTTGCCCGCAAATCGAAAAACCTGCATAAAGCACGGCCAAAGCTGCTACACTTGTATTAGCTAAGGTAATGCAGGCTCTTTGCGAAAATAACCCAATGGCTAAAACCAAAAAGGGCAACGATATAAACGCAACATCTAAAATTAAAAACGGTGACATCAGAGGTAATGTAGAAAAATCACCGCCGCCATTTTCCCAAAGTTGCAATATGAACCGTGACCCCAACGCCTATTACTATTAAAATCACAAAAACCGTTCTGCTCAAGGTTGCGAAGTAAAATGTGGCACCCAGCCCGGCCCACAGAAACGCTATGGAAAACAGCTTGTCTTTTAAGGGAATCGGGATATTGTTGAAGTAATTGTAAAGGTATTTGCCGAATATTTTGTTTTTGAGAAGCATATCATGCAGTTTGCTTGAACTGCGTGAAAAGAGGAATGCGGCCAGCAGCAAAAACGGAGTTGTAGGCAAAACTGGGGTTACAACGCCTATACTGCCAAGTATAACGCAAAGAATGCCGAGTGAAATGTAAATATGTTTTTTCATTTTTCAAAATAACACAAAACGTGCTCCTTTAAAATCCAGTCCAAATTATCCAGAATTTGCGGCAAAAGCAAAATGCCGCTGCAGCTCAAACGTTGCGCCAGATTTTCTGCAGTAAAAGTCTGCTCAATTTTCCTCGCCTCGGGTACATAGCTTAAATGCCAGGGTTCCGGTTGCACTCTTCCGACTCCGGGCAAAAAAACCCGTCTGAAATCGGATAGATTTTTATCCAGCCATTTGTGAAAATTTCCGAATACCCCATAAGACTCTTCTATTGTCAGTTCAGCTTCATAATCTTTTGGAACAGCCGCTGCATCTATAACATCAAGGTCAGTTCCCCATTCGTGGCGACTTGTGCCGGGCAATGCGCTCCACAGCAGGATTGTTTTCATCAATTCTTGCTCGGATAGTTCGGTGATGTTTACCGGTTCGCCGTTTTTGTTTAATACCTTTCTTTTTCCGGTTGCCTTTTCGTTCCAAATTGTCAGTTGCCGTTCAAAGCTACGGTAGCCGCTATCTATTTTAGGTTCAAAGCCATGTTTTTTTGCGCTTGCGCAAAAGTTTTCAAATGCAGCGATTGTTTCTGGTTTTAGCATATTAGCGAGGAATTGGGATTTGTGTAAGTTTTGGTGCTGTTTTGCCGTCTGCAACGCGCATGGTTTCTTTAAGAATTGTGCGGAGTGTTATGTTGTCGCCTGCGCTTTCCCATTTGCCGGAGTTCAGCCACAGAACCGTTTCTCCGTTTTGGCTTATAAAAATACTGGCTACGGCACCATAGCGAAAGAATTTTCCTGCGATGGTTTTGCCTTCTGCTTCCAAATTTCCATTCCATGTTTCTGCGGTATAACCCAAGCGAACTCTTTCCAGCATGGTTTCCCAAGCTCTGCCAAAGGCAGCTTCCGGGCTTATCACTCCTCTTTTGAGCTGTGATGAAATTTCTCGCAGGGCATCTGCGGCTTCTGTGTTTTTGTGTGGGAATCCCCGTTCAACAAATATGACCAGTGAGTCTATTGTCAGAGCCAGGTCTTCTATGTATTTTGCTTTGCGATTTTCAAAGAAGCGAGCTGTTCCAAGTGCCTTTTGCCTTGCGTTTTTTAGCCTTTCTATTTCTACCTTGAGAGAATCTATTTGTTCGGACAGTTCTTTTGTCTGAGCTTCAAAAATAGCGGTTTTTTGCTTTGCATTTTCCACATAAGCGGCGTGTCTTTTAGCTTCTGTGTCTGTTAAGCCTTTTTCCCTTTCTGTCTCAGCTTTTACTGTCTTTATATTGCGCTGAATTTCCGCAACGCTCTCTTGGGCAAAGAGAGGCAGGGCGGCAAAAAGAAGCAACAGGGCTTGGCGCATGGAAAGAATATAGAAATTTCTATATTCATGTTATGAAATATTTTTTACTTCTTTTAAGCTCGCTTTTGCTCAGCTCTTGCGGTGTGCATGATGACGGTTCCGATTATAAAAGTTTTCATTATAGTTTGCATGGTGTGTGGGAAAGAGTTCCTAGCCAGCTCAGAGATAGCCTTGATGCTCAAATAATAATTGATTATAATTCCATAACCATATCTAACCATGTTCATCATTTTGAGGGCATTCCAAAAGGTTTGAAGTTGGAAGGGTATTCTGAGCCTGCAGATAGCCTTATATATGTAATTGCCAGAGGTGAATTGCAGCTTCCCGTATCTTACAGGCTTTGGGAAGTAGGCTCCTCGTATCCCAGAACTAAGATGATGACATTAAGGAGCATAAATCTGGGCTCGGAAGATTTTATTCTGGTTAATGATTAATAATATATCCTGCGATATATGTTTCTAATTTCAGTGAAATTCTTTGGTTCTTTTCGAAAGTCCGTATCATCTTTGCGAATGTTGTAAAGACCATTGTTTGCAATGTTCTCTATTTTTAATTCATCTATATGAATATTGAAAAAATCTCCGATGGCTTTTATGAGCATATTTGCCGCATTTATTCTCGCTTCTGCGCTGTGACCTGCTATGTGCGGCGTGGCTATTTTTATCAATGGTAAAAGCGATGTGTCTATATTGGGTTCATTTTCCCAAACATCAACGATAGCTCCTGCCAAATGCCCGCTTTGCAAGGCTCTCCTTAAATCTTCGCTATCGCATACTGCGCCTCGTGCCGCATTTATCAGCCAAGCACCTTTTTTCATTTTTTTGAAAAATTCATCGTTTACAAGATGTCTGGTATCTTCTTGAAGAGGGCAGTGCAGAGTTATTATATCTGCGTCAAAAATATTATCGTGCAGATTTTTTGGCGGGTCGCATAGAAAGAGTTTCATTCCCAATTTTTCCGCCGCTTTTTTCACCTCTCCGCCGGTAGCTCCAACACCTACAATGCCAAGCGATGAAGCTCCGATTTCAATTAGTGCAGAGTTTACATATTCCGCAACGGATTTTGCATTGCTGCCATGCGCAGTTGCCACGAAAATTCCGTGTTGCTCGCAAAAAATCGTGTCTATATGCTCAAAGCCTGAGGTCACAGTTCCTATGAATTTTACATTTGTGCCAAGCAGGGTTTCTGCACCGTATTTTCTAGTTGAGCGGACAATTAAGGCTTGCGTGTCTTTGAGGCTTTCTTTGGTTATGTCGTTTGAATTCAGGTATTGAACGGCGAAGTGCGGTTCAAATATGCCGTGCAGGGAGTGAATGGCTGAGTCTATTGTAAGCATAAAAGTTTGTTGAAGTAGTTTTGCACTCTTATTTTTGCCGAATTTATTTTATTTGGTTCCGGGATTGAACAAAAAATATCCGGGTGTTTTGCCATGCTCAAAAGCAAAAAATCATCTTTGAGTTTTTCAAATTTCTTTTTATCAAAAGGAACATCTAAATTACCGAAATAATATGGAAGTTTATGGATTACTTCTTTGAATGCGTCCACATAGCAATAATAAGGCAATTTTTCTGATTCAATGTAAATTGTGTTGGCTGTATCTTCTTTTATAAAAGTGCGGGAACGTTTTAATGCATTTATGTCTCGCATTGCGAAAAATTTAAATTTGCCTTTCTTGGCAGAAGGGTATTTTGAAATATATTTGCAAACATAGTCAAAGTCGGATATTGAAAATTCCTTATTTTCCAGCGTTCTGAATTTCCGGTTTACGATTTGCTCGTAGCTTGTGCCCTTTGCATCTTTTTTGTAAACCGCAGCAACTATGGGAAAACCGCAGCTTTTGGATGTATCTGCGAATTCCAGGCTGTTGAAAACCACGGTGTCTAAGATCGCATAATTTTGCATCAATGGTTTTAATGTTTTAAAATTAGTTTGCTTGACTAAGTAAGAAAGAGGATGCAAAACTGCGATGTACGCAGGTTCTAATTTTGCAAAGGCTAACATAAAAGAAAGTCCCAAGTCTCGCGTTTTTATGGATTCGTCTATTTTGCAAGGTTTGGCTTTGATTCTTTTTTTTGCGTGAGAAGTCATGTCGTTGTAAGGTGGATTCCCAACGATTATCAATTTTTCGTTTTCGCTGATTCCGTATTTTAAACGGGAAATATCGGAAAGCATATTTATTTTTTTTATGTTTGGAAAATTTTTTCTAGCTGATTTCAATGCGCTTGGATCAATATCTGCGCCTATAAAGCGAACATTTTTTTTCGGAAAAACTCCGGCTAAGAATGCTCCATCACCACAGGCAGGTTCAAGGACAACATCGGCGAAATTTCCTTTTGCGTTTTTTGCCAAAGTTTTGTAAACCAGATTCACCAAGTGCGGCGGAGTATAAAAACTACCCAGGTTTATTTTCTGCATCAGCCTACCTCAACACCAACCCCGCACCGACAATTTTTTCACGCAGTTTTGTGTGAACTGCATTTATCTCTTCGTCTGTTAGCGTGCGATCTGGAGCTTGGTAGTAAAAGCGGTAGAGCAGATTTTTTTTGCCTGCAGCAATCTTTTCGCCTTGATAAAGGTTTAAAAGCTCAATGCCAGCCAAGTACTTTGGATTAAATCCTTTGAATTTTGAAAGCAACTCTGCATGGGTTACGGCATCTTCCGCTTCAATGGAAACATCGCGCTCAATAATCATCTGCGTAGAGAATTCCTTGAAAGAAACGGGCTTTAAAAACTCGGTTTCCAAAACGGATAAGTCTATTTCGCATACAAAGGTGTTGAGCCTTATGTCAAATTTGCTTTGAACCGCTGGGTGCAATTCACCACATGAGCCCAAAATCTTTTTGCCGATTTTGACAACCGCTGTACGACCTGGGTGTACAAATACTTCGGGTGTTTCAGGTGCTTCAAAATTTACGGAGATTTTCAGCCTTTTGAAAAATGCGTTCAACAATCCTTTAAATGCGTAAAAACCCGCTTTGGGTTCTGCAAAGACTATCGCAAGCATCGGGATTTCTTTGAAGCCCGGGTCTTTTTCGCTTGCGGTTTCCGGTGTTGGGAACTGCGCTTTTGAAACTTCAAAAAGACGCACGGATTTTTGATTCTTTGCGTTTTCTGCGGCACTGAGAATCAAGTTTGGGAGCAAGCTGGTTTGTAGCACTGCAAGATCTTCGTTTAAAGGGTTGAGCAGGGGAGCTGGGTTTGCTCTTTTGTCTTCACTGGTTCCGAATACCCATTCGGTTTTCTTTTTGCTGGTAAAGCGAAGCGATAGGCATTCGTGCAGGCCAAGTGCGGAAAGGGAATTGCGGATTTTTCGGTTTATTCTTTCTTGCACCGGCAGTTCGTTTGGTTCTGCTTTGAAGCTCGGAATGTCGTAGGGAATTTTGTCGTAGCCAGTTAATCTTGCGACTTCTTCGATTAAATCTGCTTCACGTTCTAAATCAAAACGCCAGCTTGGAATCGCATTTTCTTTTATGCCTATTCCTTCTAAAAGTTTTTTCGCTTGCTCTATTGGAACTTTTATGCCCAGCAATTTTTCAATGCGTTCTTCACGTAAGGGTACATTTGGGCGTTTGGGTAAATGCTCTTGGGATATGAATTCCAATTTTTTCTCTGATACTTTGCCGCCTGCAAGCTCTGCGATTAAGGAACAGGCGTAGTCGCATGCATAGCTTTGCAGTTCAAAGTCTACGCCTCTTTCAAAGCGGTAGCTTGAATCAGTGGATATGCCGAGTCTCTTGGCTTGTTTGCGAACTACGGTTGGGTTAAAGAATGCGGCTTCTAAGAATACGTCTTTTGTTTGGTCTGTGATTTCGGATTCCACACCGCCCATCACGCCTGCAACGCAAGCTGGTCGGTTGCCATCACAGATTGCCAAGTCTGTGCTTTGCAAAAGGTGTTCCTTGTGGTCAAGGGTCGTGATTTTTTCGCCGTCTTGTGCAAAACGAACCTTCACCTCACCGCCGCTCAATCGCCCTAAATCAAAACTGTGCAAAGGTTGCCCAATATCCATAAGAACGAAATTCGTAATATCCACAACATTATTTATAGGATTCATTCCAACCGCTTTCAATAATCTTTGCAACCATTCCGGGCTAGGCCCAATTTTCACATCGTTTATAACACGGCCAACATAATGCGGACAGGCATCAGGAGCTTCAACGGTTAACTTAAATTCAGATTTAGACTCAGAAATAATCTTGTTAATCCTTAAATCCTGTAAATCGGGGTTCAGACAATTATACGCCGCCGCCAATTCGCGTGCAATGCCCAAATGCGATAATGCATCCGGTCTGTTGGGCGTAACATTTATTTCAAAAACCGTGTCGTAATATCCTAAATCTGCGAAAGCCTTGCCTACAGGGGCATCTTGCGGTAAAATCAGGATTCCATCGTGGTTTTCTGATAGGCCTATTTCATCTTCGGCGCATAACATGCCAAAGCTTTCCACGCCTCGGATTTTTGATTTTTTCATTTTTAAACTTTTGCCATCCGGCATCGGAAGCTCTACACCTATGGGTGCTAGGACGGCTTTTATGCCTGCTTTTACATTTGGAGCTCCGCATACTACCTGCAGAGTCTCTTTGCCGTCAAATACTTTTGTCAGGCTCAAATGGTCGCTGTCGGGGTGGGGGGTGCATTCCAAAACCTCAGCTATAAGCAAGCCGCTGTAGGTTTTGCCGGATTCTTCTACCCCTTCAATCTCAAAGCCCAAGCTTGTGAGTTTTAGGGAAATATCTTCTGCGGAAGCTTTGAGGTCGATAAACCTCCTAAGCCAATTTAAACTGATTTTCATCGCTTTTACTCTGTTGCTTCTTCCTCGGACTCTTCGGCTTCACTTTCTTCTGCCACTTCAAGAGTCTTGCCCAGAAGGTCGCTTGCGTCTATGGTGACGAATCTGTCTTTGTCATTGTAAACAATGCTGAAAGCATACTTGATGCTGTTTTTGGTGCTGCCCCAGCCAATCCTTAAGATGCGCTCTTTCGGATTATCAACGGAAGGCGAAGGACCATCAACTTTCAGGCGAGCTTCGTCTTCTGAACCGGCGCAAGCTTTGCCGCCGCAACGGGGCAATTTGAGCGCACCGGCAATCCTTTTGACTGCGGCTACTGATTTGTCCTGACTTTTCCAGGTGCTGTCTATTAAAGACCACAGCACGTTGTTGTTATCAATGTTGTCCCTAGCCTGTCCAATTTGGTAACTGGCACGTTCCTGGGCTTTTTTAGCGATCTCCTGAGCTTGTCCTGTTGCATTTTGTTTAACAAAAAACACAAGCGCAATGAGTAGCACATTGAGAACTACGGAGGCGATTAAGAGGTTTTTCTGATTCATTCTTATAATATAGAAATGTTTTTTACTAAATTTCCATTCTCGGAAGAATGCCGGAGTGGCCGATCGGGGCGGTCTCGAAAACCGCTGTTCGCAAGAACCGAGGGTTCGAATCCCTCTTCTTCCTTAAAATGCAGAAGTCACATAAACAAGAAATGCTTGCCCTGCTGGCAACAATGGGCAAAATGGCGGATTTATTGCCAAAAATGCAGGATACATCCGAACAAATTCAGGATTTGCTGGCCGCCTGCGAATGCCTAAGGGACAATCTGGAAGGGGAAGATGCCCCGGAATGTCTGTCTTTGCTGCAATCTATAACGTGCGCAGTAGAGACGGATAATTATCCGTCTCTACATGCGCAAATAAAAAAAATGGAATCTGTTTTCAAATCAGAAGTCAAAGCAAGAAAGGAAATCCTTTTTTTGCCATATAAAGCTTCCATGTGGGACAGCCTGGAAAGTATATACCTAGCCGCTAAGGAAGACTCTGGTTGCGATGCTTTTGTTATGCCCATTCCGTATTATGATTTGAAAGACAGAAAACTTGCGGAAATGCATTGGGAAACCGACTACCCTAAAAACATACCTCTGATTGACTACCGCAAATATGATATTGCAGAGCGGCGACCGGATATGATTTTCATACATAATCCTTATGATGATTGCAATACAATAACAAGTGTGCATCCGGATTACTATTCCAGCAAACTAAAAAAATTTACCAACTGCCTTGTTTATGCTCCGTATTACACTCAAAGAGGCAGCATAGATCCAAATGCGAAATTTCCGGAAAATCATTTTTGGACACCAGTGCATTTCAATGCTCACAAAATAATTTGCCAAACAGAACAGGAAAGAAGATATACGCTGGAAGGCTTTAAAAGAGATTTCGGCATGAGGCATGGAGACCCTGATAAGAAATTCGTTGCGTTGGGTAGCCCGAAAATAGATAAAATTGTGAATGCAAAAGCCGAGGATTTTGAAGTTCCGAATGAATGGAAAAAGCTCATTGAGAATAAAAGAGTTGTTTTTTACAATACCAGCATCGCTGCCATATTAAGCGGAAATGAGGAATATTTAAATAAATTGGAATATGTTCTTGAAGAATTTAAAAAGCAAAAAGAAGTAGTTCTGCTTTGGCGCCCGCATCCGCTTAGCGTAAGCACTTTTGAAACAATGCGCCCAATGTTTTTGAATAGATATTTGGATATTGTTAAAAGATACAAGAGCGAGAATTACGGCATTTACGATGAATCCCCGGATTTAAACAGAGCCATAGCCTTGAGCGATGCCTACTATGGCGATGATTCTTCGGTTATGACACTTTGGGGTTTTACAGGCAAACCGCTTATGATTCAAAGTTTGGATGGACCAGATATTCAGAATAGATTGCCTTTTCACACTTTTTATGAAGATTCAAATGGCGATAAGTGGGCATGGAATCTCCGTTGCAACGGATTTTTTAAACTTGATATTGAAAAAAATACAGCATCTTTTGTTACTGAATGCGAGAAAAAAGATATTGTGTCTGCCATGCCATTCAATATGATATTTGAAAGAGATGGAAATTTGTTGAGTTTTGCAAATTGCAGCGATTATATAATGGAATTCAACCCACAAACAAAAGAAAAAAAATACATTCAGCTAGACCCTAAGCATAAAACAAATCCCATAGGCTTTGCTATGGCGGTTATTGAGTGCAATGGTAATTATTATTGTTTTTGCGGTTATGGCGATTCCATAGTTGTTTTGCGAAAAGATGGTTCGGTGGATTATCAATCCGGGATTTATAAACAGATTGGATTAAAAGCCAAAAATAATATTAATACAAAATATCCTGTTTTTGCCGTAGCAGAAGAGCTTCCAGGCCATGCTTGGTATTCGAATTATTCTCCGAAAAATTTCAAGTGGAATGCAGATATGCTTTGCCTGTTCTACGAAACCGATACCGTTGTGAAATATAATTTAGAAACGCAAAAAGTCACTAAAATATTCAGCAACAAACGATTGGCAAGCGCTGTAACTGGTATTTACGATGGGGAATATATTTGGGTTACTACAAGGGAGCCGCTTTCGCTTTTAAGAGTTGATATAAAAAATAAAAATATTTTTGAGTTTAATAAATTTCCGGAAAATTTTAAATCGTGCTTTCAGGATCTTCTAAAATTCGATGCTTTTCATATTGTAAATTGCGATAGCTATCTTTTGTTGTTTCCGGTTTATTCAAATATGATTCTTCGCTTTGATAAGAAAACAAATGTCTTTGAAGAGTTTAAGAAAATGCCCATCCCTGTGGACTGGACTATGAACAAGCCGAAATATGGCAGCGCATTCAGAAAAGGAAAAAAAGTATTTGCGTATGCGCATTTCAATAGAATTTTATATGAATTGAATTTAGAAACCGATGAAGTTCTTGAGCATATATTCGAGTGCAATAAGGAAGATTATGAAAAGTATTTTAAAGGCAATTTTTGGCATTTGGAGCCGGATATAAAACCCGAGCAATTTTATGCTAGAGAGCAGAATTTGGTAAATGCCTTTCACGAATTTATAGAAAACTTTCCGAAGGAGGTCAAAGGGCAAAAAGAAGCGTTTAGCACTCTTGCCGCAAACTCAGACGGAAGTGCCGGAAAGGCTATTTACGCTGCGCTAAAAACTTCTCCATAATCTGAGCCATGAAGATTGAATCTGTTTTAGCCAATTTGAAATTTTTAAAAGATGCTTCGTTTATATTTTGCACAAAATCTGCAAATTCGTAGCGCATTCCAAAGCCGAGAAAAGGAGTGGAGAACAACTCGTTTTCACTTGGATTTTCATAGCAAACTTCAAAGCCCTTCATTAGCCACCATGGGCTTTTAGCCAGAATATATCCATTTGTGCCGGAGATTAAAAGCTGTCCTTCGCTTTTAACGCCAATCCCTGTTTTTGCCATTGCTATTGCGCTATCGTATTTAAAATATGCTTTTGAATAGATATCAACTCCAGCTTGATTTTTAGAAATGTCAAAATATAATCCGCTGTAATTTGCTCCGAGCAGCTTCACTATTGGCAGCAATGAATAGCTTGCCAACTCGGTAAAAGCACCGCCGTAAACAGGGTTGTATTCTCTGGCTTTTGGAATTTCCGGCACCAGCTTTGTGAATGTAGCTTCTATATCATATATTTTCCCGATTCTTCCGCTACGGGCAATTGCCAAAAGATTCAGAAAGCCCGGTGAATAGGCTGTTTTAATCGCTTCCATTACAACCAGGTTTGATTCAGAGGCTATGTCAAAGAGTTCTTTTGCTTCCGCTTCTTTCAATACAAATGGCTTTTCGCATAAAACATGTTTTCCTGCAAGCAAAGCTCTGCGTGAATAATCGTAATGGGTTTCATGTGGGCTTGCTATATAGACAGCGTCTATTTCATTTAAAAACTGTTCGTAATTTGAGTATTCAATCTCTATGCCGAATTTTTTCGCAAATTTTTTTGCGCTGCTTAGGCGTGGGTTGAAAACTGCCGCTGCGGTAATTCCGCTTACAAAATGCAATTCTTCCATAGTACGTTCGGCTATGCGCCCGGTGCCTACAATTCCCAATTTTATAATTTCTCTGCGAATAGTTCTAATTCCACTGCTTGAAACATTTTCCGTTCTGGGCAAATAAAGCACTTCGCAAAATTCCTTTAAGTAATCGAATTTACCGATCCAATCCGAGCCTATTGTAAAAACATCAATCTTATATTTTTGAACATCTTCAATTTTTTGCCCTTCGCGTTCTTCTATTATAATTTCATCTGCAAATCCGGAATTCCGTACATTGTCTATGCGCCTCATTAAACTATCAACCACGTTCATTTTGCCGCGTTGAACGTCATATTGCTCAGTTGTAACGCCTACAATAAGCTTGTCCCCCAAGGCCCTTGCCCTTCTGAGTAAATTCGCATGTCCCTCGTGGAATAAATCGAATGTTCCGTAGGTAATTATTGTTTTCATCTGAAAGCTCCCAAATATCTTGCCATATCGCTTATGTTAAATATAGCATTTTTAAAAGCTACCTTTTCCAATTCCGTTTTAATTTCTTCTACAATCTCTTTTTTTACAGGGAAAACAAACAAAACATCGCTTTTCTTTAAAACTTTGAAATCAGGGGTTTTTATATTCTTGCCATCTCCATTTTTATCCCAGAGTTCAATTTGAAATTTAGTTTTTGCAAAAAGCAAAATTATTGGCAACCAGTTTTTCGCAACTTGCCCATTTACACCGTAGCAGATTAGCCTTTTTGCCAACTTGTATTTTTCTTCTGTAAAAAACATGTTGCGTATCCAATGTATGAAAAATAATTCTTTGTCTGTTAAATCTTTTGGGTTAATTTTAATTTGCCAACGACTTAGAAAATTTAATAAATTGTTCAAAGCTTCTTTTCTGTATAAGTGTCCATCTGAAAGAAAATTGTCGTTTATGCTATGACCAAGCAGGGCAGTTAGCATTTTTAATTCGGCTTGTAATATAAAAAAATCTTTCTGCTTTTTGTTTGCTATTTTGTTTGGCAAGGCTTTTATAGCGAGTTCAATTAATTTATGATATTCAACTAAATGTTTTTCTTGAGCTTTGTATTTGGAAAAGTAACTGTGGCGATTTAAATCAATAGTTTTATTCCAAAGGTAAAGCGATTTGTCTATGACTTTTATTTTTCCGTTTAAAGCCATTAACGGAATGTTAAAGCCCGGCTCATGCGTTCCTTTTGAGCTTGTTCCGTAAGTTTTTTTGAAAAAATCCTTTTTTAGATAAGAGCTGCGAACCATGTAAAGCCAAGGCATATTGAAAATTATTGAAAGCAAATAACAAGAAAGCATATTTTTCTCACCATCTTCTATGCTTATTTTGTAATGTTCGTTTTTTTGCGTTGGCTTATTGAAGTCAACAATGTCAAAATTGCACATCGTATAATCAAACTTTTTATTTTTCTCTAAAAAACTTGTTGGTAAACTTACATATTCAGGCATCAGCTTATCATCTGCGTCCACAATGCAAAAATAATCGCCTGTGCAGGCGAGCAATCCGTTTTTAGCGGCGGTTAT
>Ga0209755_10000864_pt1 | contig 51879 bp, 59 predicted proteins | sample TergutCo191P1_FD_187301 | JGI IMG/M metagenome (GOLD analysis project Ga0209755, IMG submission 187301) | Cornitermes sp. P1 segment gut microbial communities from Petit-Saut dam, French Guiana - Co191P1 (SPAdes) (version 2) | ecosystem: Host-associated > Arthropoda: Insects > Digestive system...
CGACCGATACTTTGCCCGCCCCGTAAAGGACGATCCGGAATACGAATATGTGATGAACTACATCGACCAAAACCCGGTCAAAGCGGGACTTGCCCAAGAGCCGGCGGAATGGAAAGGATCGATGGCACAGAAAAGCGACAAGCCGGAAACGTAGGCGAAAGCAAGCAACGCCTAACGGGCGTGGCAAAGTTTACCTGTAAGCCCACCCCTCGCCCAGGACGTGCCTGGTAAGCTTCGGCGAGGAATACCACAGGGTAACGGGATCGCCCTGCCTGGTGTTCACCCGCAGGCGGACAAGGCCGCCGGGGAGGCTCCAGGTGCTTGCGTAGGGACGCAGTTCCCTAGTAATCCTGTCGAGAACCCTGGTGGGGCCGTAGCGATCCAGAAGTTTCTGCTGCAGCTCGGCGTAACAGCGCATGGTCTCGTCCAGGCTGTGGGTAAGGAAATAGTAAACGCCGCCCTGCAGACCCGCGTCGGAAAAATAGGCCAGCACAAAGGCCGTGTACCCGCTGATCCTGACATTGTCCCACACAAGGGAAACAAACCCGTCGATCTGGTCCCTTGACATGGGCGGCCCCATTTGGCGGATCACCTCATCCATGCTGGTGCCCCACGAAAACCCGCGAAAGGTAAGTTCCGTCACGTAAGTGGTGGCATTGGCGTAAAAGACGCCAAACAGCAGAACGAAAATCGGCAAAAGTTTCTTGAGCCGCGGCATTTCATTCATTATCGACACAAAACCAGCGGTCAATTGCAATTTTTCACCTAGTTTGCTATGGTTGGGGAAGGAAGGGACGATGCCTGAGAACACACCGCAGCCCGCGACCGAACGTCGAGTGTATGCCGACTACAACGCAACCACCCCACTAAGGCCGGAAGTCCGGGCGGCGATGATTGAGGACCTGGACATCTACGGAAACGCTTCCAGTATGCACCAGTCGGGGCGAATCGCGCGGAAACGGGTGGAGGAAGCCAGGGACATGGTGGAAAAGTTGATCGGGGCGGGGCCAAGGACGGTCGTTTTTACGTCCGGCGGCTCGGAATCGAACAACGCGCTGTTCGGCACGATGCGCCGCCTTGCCGGTGCCCCGGACGGTTCCCATTCTTTGGAAAACTACCCTTCTCTCGAAGGGCGAAACGAGTTTATCACCACGGCAATCGAGCATCCCTGCGTGCTAAACGCGGCCAAACACCTGCAAAGCCGGGGTTTCCAGGTGACTTTCCTGCCAGTCGATAGCCACGGAAAGGTGAAAACGGACGCGCTCAAACGCGCCCTTAACGAAAAAACCCTTTTCGTGTCGGTCATGATGGCCAACAACGAGATCGGCACCGTTCAGGACATAAGGGAAATCGCGTCGCTGGCAAAGGCGGCGGGGGCGTGGGTGCACACCGACGCGGTACAGGCGCTGGGCAAGATCCCCGTCAACGTTGACGATCTGGGCGTGGATTACCTTACGCTTTCGGCGCACAAAATCTACGGGCCCAAAGGGGTCGGCGCGCTTTACGCGCGAAAAGGGGCCCCGCTGTTCCCGCTTATCATGGGGGGGCATCAAGAGGAAGGGCTTCGCGCGGGGACCTACAACAACCTGGGCATTTTCGGCTTCGGCGTCGCGGCCGGGATTGCGCTGGCCGAGGTCGAAAGGTACGGCGGGGAAATGACCCCGCTGCGGGATCGCCTTCGGAGCGGCCTTGCAAAGTCGATTCCCGACATGAAGGTAAACGGCCACCCCAGCGACGTTCTACCCAACACCCTGAACGTCTCGTTCCCCGGCGCGGAGGGCGAGGCGATACTCCTTTCCATGGACATGGCGGGCATCGAGGCGTCCACCGGATCGGCATGTGCCTCCGGGAGCCTGGAGCCGTCGCAGGTGCTTATGGCGACCGGGCTGGGGCCGGAGCTTTCGCACGGGTCGATTCGCTTTAGCCTGGGATGGGGAATTGACGCGGGCGACATTGACTATATAATAGAAAAACTGCCGCCGATTGTCGCGCGGCTGCGGGCAATATCTTCGGTAAATTCCACCGAGGGGGGTAATTATGTCTGACTGGCTGTATTCGGAAACCGTAAGGGAGCATTTTACCAATCCACGGAACGTGTTAATGGAAGACGAGTCGGCTTTCGCCGCCAATGCCAGGGGGCAGACCGGGAACATAAAGTGCGGGGATCAGATGCTGATGCTCCTTAAAATCGACGACGACGTGATTAGCGACGTGCGCTGGAAAACCTATGGTTGCGCCAGCGCGATAGCCTCGACCAGTATGCTGTCGGAAATGGTCAAAGGCATGAGGATAGAGGACGCCTACAAACTGCGGCCGGAGGATCTGGTCGAAAAGCTGGGAGGGCTGCCGGAGTACAAAATCCACTGTTCGGTGCTGGGCGACAAGGCTCTCCGCGCCGCCATAGACGAGCACCTTGCCAAGACCGGCAGGACGGGAATGCTTAAGGAAACCGCCGTCGAGATATGCCGCTGCATGGGAATTACCGACAAGGACATAGAGAACGCGTTCCAGAACGGCGCGAAAAGCTGGGAGGCCCTGCAGCAGGCCACGAAGATCGGCACGGTGTGCGGCCTCTGCAAGGCCAAGGCCGTGGAGCTTCTGCACGGACTGGAACATATTTACGGTGGGTAACCGACGCCACTATAATTTTCCGGGGAAACCGCCGAAAATGAATCAGGAAAGCGATATGAAACGAGAAATTACCACTCCGAAGAAACCCTCGAAAGGATTGCTGGCCGTGTACCGCGTCGCCGTCACGCTGGTTCTCGTGCTGATCGGGGTGCTGGTCGCCGGAAGCCTTTACGCCATTGTGCGTCCCGCCGACGCGGGACCGCTGTTTTACATTGGCAGGCAGGACGGTGGCGGGCACGGAATTCACGGGGGAGGTTTCGGCCGCCAGGCCGACGGGGATCCCGCCGACATTTTTTCCGGCATAGGCAGGCTAAGGATACCGCTGGCGGGACAGCCCCCGGCCACCGTCGTCCTGTCCGTCAGCTTCCCCTACCCCGCCGACGACCAGTCCTTCGCCGAGGAGCTTGCGACCCGCATCGGGGACTTCCGATCGATAACGATCGAGTATTTTTCCGCCCTTAGCAGGGAAGAGATTGCGGGTCTGGACGAAACGGTGATCACAAACGAAATTCTTGCGCGTTACAACGCGCTGTTGCGATTGGGCAGAATCCGGGAACTGTACTTTACCGATCTCATCATAATCGACTGACCCGGATTCGGGCGAGCGCAACCATTCCCGAAACGCCGTGTCATATTGAAAGACAGGCGAAAGGAGACATTTCATGGAGCCAATTTCATCCGCCGCGGCCCAGGTAATCATAGCGATAATTCCCATTGTCGGAATCACGATGGGCGCCGTGGTGGTTTTCTTTTACCTGCTCTGGAACCACAGACGGCGGGCCATGCTGATCAAGGCGGGGCAGTACACCCCGCCCGATTTCGACCTTTTTTCGTTCAGCCTGCTTGCGGGCTTGCTTTTAACCAGCGTTGGGCTTTCCCTGACCGTGTTTCTGGCAATTATGACCGGCCCTACCTACGGGCTTTTGGGCGGAATAATCCCCCTGTCGATGGGTGCCGGGCTTTTGGCCTACCACGCCATCAAGCGTATTGACAGGGCAAAATGAGCCATGAGGAAGACTATAGCGACAGGCTTATAGTCGATCAGATTCTGTCCGGGCAGAAGGATTTGTTCAGGCTCTTGGTCAGGCGTTACGAGCGATCCGTTTACGGGATGGGCATGGGGTTTTTCCGCAACGCCGAGGACGCGCGGGACTTTGCCCAGGAAGTCTTTCTAAAGGTCTACCGGAACCTTTCCGCCTTCGAGGGGCGCTCGCGGTTCTCGACCTGGCTGTACAAGATCGCCTACAACACGGCGTTGAACGGGGTAAACCGCAGGAAAGAGTACCGGAGCCTTGCGGAGGGGAGCGACGAAATCGAGGCAAGCGGCGACGACACGCCGGAGCAGATACTACTTCGCAAGGCGGCGAAGGAGGCGGTTCTGGCATCGTTGAGGGAGCTTCCGGAGCGTTACCGGATATGCATTGACATGTTTTTCTTTTATGAACTGTCCTACCAGGAAATCGAGGTTATTACCGGGTTTCCGGTAAACACGATAAAGTCGCACGTGTTCAGGGCAAAGAAACTGCTCCGGGGCAAGCTGGAAGACTACGGCACCGTCGACGGCGATACCGTGGACGAAGGAGGATGATATGAGCTGCGAAAAAATCCTAGGCAAGATTTACGAGCAGGAAGACATGTCCCTTTTGGGCCGGCTGGAAATCGGCCTGCACCTTCTTATCTGTCCCGACTGCGCCAGAAAGGCCGAACGTCTAGAGTTGTGCCAAAAGACCATGCGAGAGGATTTTTTCCCGCCCCCGCCGCAGGGACTCGAAGACAATATTATGGCGGCGATTACCGAGGAGGAGTGCGAGGAAACCCTTGAGGCCAAGGGATCCGCCGTTCCTGGGGGCGTTTCCCTAGGGGGATGGGTCGTCGCCGGCCTGGTGCTTCTGGTCTCGCTTACGACGATTTTTTTCGGCATGGAGTTCAACAATATAGCCCTTGCCGCCGGCATGTCGTTCATGATCCCCATAGGCATTACCGTGGGAATCGTGCTTACGGTCTACGGCGCGCTTTTAATCGGCAGCCACCTAAAAAAGCTTTCCAAGCGCTTTGGCCTGGAGTCCTGACTAGTCGCCAAGCTGCGAAAGGGGGATGGGGCTCGGACTGCCGTTCTGACCCTCGGTACGGGCGAATTCCTCCAGCAGTTCCCTGCCCTTGCGGGACAGTTTCTCGGGCACTCGCACCATTAGCTTAATGTAAAGGTTCCCCCGGTGGTGTCCCACTGGAACGCCCTCGTCGCGGATGCGGAGCATTTTCCCGTTCTGGGTTCCGGCGGGCACCTTTACCTTGATTGTCTTGCCGTCCAGGGTGCTTACATGGATTTCCGCGCCCAGCGCCGCCTGCGTTACCGAAACGGGAACCGCGCAGTACAGATCCGAATCCTGCCTTTCAAAGTACTCGTGCGGCTTTACCCGGGTAACGACGTACAGATCGCCGGGGGGCCCGCCATTGGGGCCCGCGTCGCCCTGCCTGGGAACCACCAGGTGCTTGCCGTTCTCGACCCCCGGGGGAATCGTCACCATAAGCTTCTGCCGTTTTTTCTGCGTGCCGGAACCGCCGCATTCCAGGCAGGGCTTTTCGATTATGGAACCCTGGCCGCCGCATGTATGGCAGGTGGACGCTAGCGAGAAAAAACCCTGGCTGCGCCTTACCTGCCCGGAACCGCCGCAAGTGGGACAGGTCTTCCTGCCCGTGCCATTCGCCGCCCCGGAACCCTTGCAACCCGTGCAGGTCTCGTTGTGGGTAAACTGAACCTCGACCTTGGTACCAAAGACCGCTTCCTTAAAGGGAATCTCGACGTCGTAGCGAAGGTTCGCGCCCTGCCTGGGTCCCGCCTGGCCGCCCCTGCGGAAACCGCCGCCGCCAAAGCCGCCGCCGAAAATACTCTCGAAAAAACCGCCCAGATCGCCGCCGCCGAAAATGTCCTCGAAGCCCCGGAAGTTGCCCCAGTCCTGCTGGCCGCCCATTCCGTCAACCCCAGCATGGCCGAACTGGTCGTAGGCGGCCTTTTTCTTTTCGTCGGCAAGCACCTCGTAGGCTTCCGTGGCCTCCTTGAACCGATCCTCCGCTTCCTTGTTGCCTGGATTTTTGTCGGGGTGATACTGAATAGCAAGCTTGCGGTAAGCCTTCTTTATATCGTCCTTCGAGGCGTTTTTTTGGACGCCCAGAACCTCGTAATAATCGCGTTTCGCCATTGCTTATCCTTCGAAGCGGGGGGCGGCATCAGTCGCCGCCCCCGTGCCGCTTACTTTTTGTCGTCGTCCACAACCTCGTAGTCCGCGTCCTCGGCGTTTTTGGTACCCGAGCCCATGGAATCGTCGGTCCCGGATCCCTCGGCGCTGGGACCAGGCTGCTGCTCGGCGCCCGCCTGCTGCTGCGCGGCCTGCTGTTTGTAGATCTCCTCGGCAATCTTGAAGGATACCTGCTTCAGCACCTCGGTCTTGTCCTTAATCGCCTGAACGTCACCGTCCTCAAGAACCCTGCGAAGCTCGGCTATGGCTTCCTCCGCCTTGGCCTTGTCCTCGGCGTTTACCTTCTCGGCCAGTTCCTTGATGTTCTTCTCGGTGCTGTAGATCATGCTGTCCGCCTCGTTGCGGACCTCGGCCTTTTCCTTTTCCTTTCTGTCTTCCTCGGCGTGAAGCTCCGCCTCTTTTACCATGCGGTCGATGTCGTTGTCGCTAAGGCCGCTGGAACTCTCGATGCGGATTTTCTGTTCCTTGCCCGTGCCGAGATCCTTCGCGCTGACGTGGACGATGCCGTTCGCGTCGATGTCGAAGGTAACCTCGATCTGGGGAACGCCACGGGGAGCGGGCGGAATGCCCACAAGGTCGAAGCGCCCCAGCACGCGGTTCTGGGTGGCCATTTCCCGCTCGCCCTGCAGGACCTGGATCGAAACGGCGGTCTGCCCGTCGGCGGCGGTGGAGAAAATCTGGCTCTTTTTCGTGGGGATCGTCGTGTTCCGGGTGATGAGCTTTGTCATCACTCCGCCCAAGGTCTCGATGCCCAGCGAGAGGGGCGTCACGTCCAGGAGCAGCACGTCCTTTACGTCGCCGCCCAGGATGCCGGCCTGAATCGCCGCGCCGACCGCGACGGCCTCGTCCGGGTTCACGCCCTTGTTCGGCTCCTTCTTGAACAGGTCTTTTACGATCTGCTGTACCGCCGGGATTCGCGTGGAACCGCCGACAAGGATAACCTCGTCAATCTGGTCGGCGGTAAGACCCGCGTCCTTCAGCGCCTTCAGGCAGGGATCCTTGGAGCGTTCCAGCAGGTCGGAAACCATCTGCTCGAATTTCGCCCGGGTAAGGGACTTCTGCAGGTGCTTCGGGCCGCTCTGGTCGGCGGTTATAAAGGGAAGGTTTATCTCGGTCGTCTGCATCGCCGAAAGCTCGATCTTGGCCTTCTCGGAAGCCTCGCGCAGGCGTTGCAGGGCCATCCTGTCCTTGCCCAGGTCTATGCCGGTGTCGTTCCTGAACTCGGCTATCAGCCACTCCAGGATTTTAAGGTCGAAGTCGTCGCCGCCAAGGTGGGTGTCGCCGTTGGTCGACTTCACCTCGAAAACGCCGTCGCCCAGCTCCAGAATCGAAACGTCGAAGGTGCCGCCGCCAAGGTCGTAAACCGCGATCGTTCTTTCCTTTTTTTGTTCCTTGTTGAAACCGAAGGCCAGGGACGCGGCGGTCGGCTCGTTAATGATGCGCTTGACCTCCAGCCCGGCGATCTTGCCCGCGTCCTTGGTCGCCTGGCGCTGCGCGTCGTTGAAGTAGGCCGGGACGGTGATTACCGCCTCGGTGACGGTCTCGCCCAGGTAGTCCTCGGCGGTCTGCTTCATCTTCTGCAGGACAAAGGCCGAGATCTCCTGCGGGGAGTATTTCTTGCCGGCTATGTCAACGCGCACGTCGTCGCCCTGCTCCACCACGTGGTAGGGAACGTGTTTCATTTCGCTGGAAACCTCGTAGAAACGGCGGCCCATGAAACGCTTTATCGAGTAGACCGTGTTCTCCGGATTCGTGATCATCTGGTTCTTGGCGGGCTGGCCGGTGACCCTGTCGCCCTTGCTGGTAAAACCAACGATGGAAGGCGTAGTCCTGCCCCCCTCGGAATTCTGAATGACGACGGGTTCCCCGCCCTCCAGCACGGACACGCACGAGTTAGTGGTCCCAAGGTCGATACCAATTATCTTCCCCATTGTTTTGCTCTCCTTACCTTAGCTTATCTTAGTGCATCCAGGCGAATCCATCGCCCGACGTTCCCACTGAAAAACACCGCCGGCCTAATCTTCCTTTCCGGCCGGCATGAACACCTTGACCTTCGCGGCGCGAATAACCCTGTCCTTCAGCGTGTAACCCCTCGCGAAGTCCTCCATGACCGTCGGCTCCTCGACGTCCGGGGACTTGTCCATGAGCATGGCCTCGTGGAAATTGGGGTCAAAGGGCTCGCCCACGGAATTGAAACGCCTAAGCCCCCACTTGCTTTCGAGCTGGCCGGTAAGCCTTTTTTCGATCATCGAGATGCCGTCCAGCATTCCCTTTCCCGCAGGTATCTCGGCCAGTTCCGGGGAGGCCTCCGCGGACTGAATCGCCCGCTCGAAGTCGTCGATTATCGGGATTATGTCCAGAAGCAGGCTCTCGTTGGCAAACTCGATGGCCCTCTGCTTTTCCTGGTTCATGCGCTTGCGGAAGTTATCGAAATCGGCGGCTTTCCGAAGCAACTGCTCGCGGGTCTCGGCAAGCTTAGCCTCCAGATCCGCCAGGCTGGCCTTCAGCCCGGCGGTTTCATCGCCCCCCGGCGGCAAGCCCTCGCCTGCGTCGCCGACGGGTTCCTGGAAAAGACCCGCCGCTTCCTCGCCCTCAAGCATTTCCCTGAGGAATTCATCGCCCGAAATTTCACCTAGAGCCGTATTATTGTCCCCGGGAAAAGCCGTTTCTTGATCGGCGGCATCTTGAACCGCCCCGGGGACGCTCTCCCCCGGCACAACATCGCTGGATTGAGACATGGACACTTCTCTTCCTGTTCAACTACAAAATTCGCTCGCACGGAGTTCTTTCACCCCTGCTCCTAAAAAATACTAAAATATGGCGCAAGGGTCAAGAAAAAAACGAAGTTTTTCGGGTTTTACTCGTCATTTTGGGGCGATTATCGGCCGAGGGGGCGAACAATACGGAAAACCTGGCAATCGCAACACGCGCCCCGCCTTTATTGCCACTTATCCGCCGTTAGGATAAAATATCCCCATGACACCGAAATTCAGCGCAGTGGCATTTGACCTGGACGGAACGCTTTACCCCAACCGTCGGCTTTACGTCAAGCTGGTGCCGTTCGTGGCCAGGCACTGGCGGCTCCTTCTGGCCTTCAGCAAGGCCAGGGATATCATACGCCAGGAGCAGGAAAAATCACCCGAACTGGCCAGACCTGATTTTTACGACCACCAGGCGGGACTGACCGCGAAAATACTGAACGCGCCGGCGGATGCCATAAAGAACCAAATAGAGACGCTTATGTACCGTGGCTGGGAGCCGCTTTTTTCCAGCGTCAGGCTATTCCCCCGCGTGCGGGAAACCCTGGCCGAGCTGCGGGCCGCCGGCCTGAAACTCGGCCTGCTTTCCGACTTTCCCCCGGAAAAAAAGCTGGAAAACCTGGGCCTGGCCGGCCTTTGGGACACGGTGCTTTGCTCGGAAAGAACCGGCGCGCTAAAGCCCTCCGCCCTATCCTTCGTCGAGATGGCGGACAGCCTGGGCTGCCCCCCGGAGCGGATACTGTACGTCGGCAACAGCCGCCGCTACGACGTGGCCGGGGCGCAGGGCGCGGGAATGAAGGCCGCCCTGCTTTCCCGCAGGGCCTCCGGGGCCGACCTTACCTTTCAGGACTATCGTCAATTGCGGGATTTCGTGCTAAAATAAGCCATGTTTGAAGTAGGCCACCTTTTTACCATCGGCATTGCAATCATCCTTATAGTCTTTTTTCGCCTTCTGGACAAAAGCAACCGCTCCCTGGACAAGGTGCGGAAGTACGTGGACCGATGCAAGGAAGACATATCCGAGTATATCGAAGACAAAAGCTCCGTCATAAAGGACTACGGCATAGCCCTGGAGGTGGAAAAAAAAGCCGCCGCCGAGCTGATGCGCCGGATCCAAAAGCTGACCAGGGAGGATCTCGCCCAGAAAATCCAGGCGCTTGCCCAGGTCGACGACCGCATCCAGGGATACGACGCCTCCCTTACGGAGCTTATCGAGATGACCAGCAGGGTCCAGGAAAACCTGAACAGGATTCGGGACGAATCGTCCTTCGTCGAGGGCGTGGCCAAACGCCTGGACGAGGCCAGGGAAAAGCTCCAGGCCGTCGAGGGGGAAATCAATTCGGTAAACGGCGAGATGGCGTCCATAGGCGCGCGTTTCGACAGGGAAAACGCCGAGTCGCTTGAAAGGGCGACCGAAACGGTCGTGGCGGACGCCCGGTCGGCAATCCTGGACCTGGAGTCCAGGCTTTCGCGGGAAGAGGACCGGATCGAGGAACTTTTCTCGGACGCGGTGAACAAGGCCGGCAGCCGGGCGAACAAAGTGGAGGAAGCGGCACTGGCGAAACTCCGCGGACAGGCCGAGGAGCGGCTGGTCCTGCTGAAAGCAAACCTCGAGGAAAAGATGAAATCCCTGCAGGACTTTGTCAAGGCAAACCGCGACGAGGTACAGGAACTGGTCAGGGCAAACAAGGAAGAATGGCAAACCGAGGCCGTCGCCATAAACGCGCAGAAAGAGGCGCACAACGCGAACGCCAGGCAGTTCAGGGAGGAATGGGACAGGCAGGTCGGGGATCTCAACTCCTTCATTAGGCAACAGGCCGAGGAACTGCGCGAGGAAATCATCAGGCGGCGGAACGAGTGGGAGGCCATGTGCAACAACACGGGCCTGGAGATAACCGTCGCCACCGAGGAAAGGATTGGCCACATAAAGGCCGGCATCGAGGAAAACCTGGAATCCACGCAGAGTTTCGTCAGGACAAACTGGGAAAGGATGCAGGAACTGATCGGGCGGCACAAGGAAGACTGGCAAACCGAAACCGAGGCCATGGACGAGCAGAAAAGAACCTACATCACCGGCGTAAGGCAGTTCAAGGAAGAATGGGACAAAGAGACGGGCGAGCTGGCCGCCCTTATGAAGCGGCAGGCGGACGATCTTAACGCCTCCATCCGGGAACAGGGCGAGGAGCTTCGCGGGGAAATCGCCAGGCACCAGGACGAGTGGAAGACCCTGTGCGACAACACGGGCCTGGAAATAACCGCCGACGCCGACGAGAAACTCGACCGCATCAGAACGGGCTTCGAGGAAAGCCTGGAATCCGCCCGGGCATTTGTCATGACAAGCCAGGACAGCATACAGGAACTGATCGAGCAGAACAAGGAAGAATGGCAAACCGAGGCCGAAACCCTGGACGCGCAGAAAAAGGCCTACTCAGAATCCGTCCAGAATCTCGTCAGGACAAGCCAGGACGGAATACGGGAACTGATCGAGCGGCACAAGAAGGACTGGCAAACCGAGACCGAAACCCTGGACGCGCAGAAAAAAGCCTACGCGGAATCCGTCCAGAGTCTCGTCAGGACAAGCCAGGACGGAATACGGGAACTGATCGAGCGGCACAAGGAAGACTGGCAAGCCGAAGCCGAGGCCATGGACGCGCAGAAAAAGACCCACATCGCCGGCGTAAGGCAGTTCAAGGAAGATTGGGACAAAGAGGCGGATGAGCTGTCCGCCCTTATGAAGCGACAGGCGGACGAGCTAAACGCCTCCATCCGGGAACAGGGCGAGGAGCTTCGCGGGGAAATCGCCAGACACCAGGACGAGTGGAAGACCCTGTGCGACAACACGGGCCTGGAAATAACCGCCGACGCCGACGAGAAACTCGACCGCATCAGAACAGGCTTCGAGGAAAGCCTGGAATCCGCCCGGGCATTCGTCAGGACAAGCAAGGACAGAATACAGGAACTGATCGAGCAGAACAAGGAAGAATGGCAGACCGAGACCGAAACCCTGGACGCGCAGAAAAAGGCCTACGCGGAATCCGTCCAGAATCTCGTCAGGACAAGCCAGGACGGAATACGGGAACTGATCGAGCGGCACAAGGAAGAATGGCAAGCCGAAGCCGAGGCCATGGACGCGCAGAAAAAGACCTACGTCACCGGCGTAAGGCAGTTCAAGGAAGATTGGGACAAAGAGGCGGATGAGCTGTCCGCCCTTATGAAACGACAGGCGGACGAGCTAAACGCCTCCATCCGGGAGCAGGGCGAGGAGCTTCGCGGGGAAATTTCCAGGTGCCAGGACGAGTGGAAGGCTCTGTGCGACAACACGGGTCTGGAAATAACCACCGACGCCGACGAAAAACTCGACCGCATCAGAACAGGCTTCGAGGAAAGCCTGGAATCCGCGCAGGCATTCGTCAGGACAAGCCAGGACAGGATACAGGAACTGATCGAGCAGAACAAGGAAGAATGGCAGGCCGAGACCGAAACCCTGGACGCGAAAAAGAAGGCTTACATCGAATCCGCCCGGGCTTTCGTCAAGACAAGCTGGGACGAAGCGCAGGAACAGATCAAGCGGCACAAGGAAGAATGGCAAACCGAAACGGAGGCCATGGACGCGCAGAAAAAAGCCTACGTCGCCGCCGCGATAAAGTTCAGGGAAGACTGGGACAAACAGGCGGAGGAACTGGCCTCCTTCATGAAACAGCAGGCGGAGAATACCGGCAGTTCCATTCGGGAACAGGACGAGGAGCTTCGCAGGGAAATCAGCAGGAACCGCGAGGAATGGAAGATCCTGTACCACGACACCGGCCTGGACATAGCGGCAGCCACCGACGACCGCATCGAGGAGTACCGCCTTGCCCAGGAGGAGCGGCTCAACCAGCTCGCCGGCCTTACCGACGACAGCGCCCAGTTGGAAAAGGAACTGCGAACCGCACTGAAGGACGCCGCGGACCGCGTAAACGGCGACTTTGCCCGCCTGGGCAAAGAGATGAACGAAACCTGGGAAAGCGCCTGCCAGGGGTTCAAGAACAACCTGCAAGCCCTGCGCGGGGAGCTTAACGACGTGGAACGGGGGCTCTCGGAAATCAGGGAGACGGCCTCCGAAAACATTTCCGGGAAACTCAAGGTATTCGAAGACGAATTCATGGCGGAACTTTCAAGGCGAAGCGCCGAGGCCAGGCAACAGATTGAATCCTGGCAGGACGGGCTGAACTCGCAACTGGAATCGATTTCCACCGACGCCGAGGCAAGGCGAAGAAAGGCCGAGATCAAGATTACGGACGACATGAAGCGGGACTTCGCCGGCCTCAGCGAAAAGCTTATGTCCGATCTGGAAAACATGAAAACCAGCGCCGCGACGTTCGAGGAAAAGGCGACCCTGGAGATGCGCGAGGCCAACGAGGCCAGAAGGCTCCTGTCCGAACATCTCGATCTCAACCTTACCGAATCGAAAAGCACGCTGGAGAAAACCCGAAAGGAAAGCGCGGCGATGGCCAAGGCCTTCGAGCGTTCCGGCGCCCTCAAAAAGGAACTCGACCTTCACGACGACAAGCTCAAGGACAACACCGAGCGCCTCTCGCGCCTTGGCGCGGACGTGGCCAAGTTCGAAAGCGAGTTCAGCCAGATGAGGCACCTGGAGGACGACATAAACGCCAGGATCACCCGCTTCGTCGCGGAAAAACGCCGAATCGAGAGCATGGAAAGCGACTTCAACAACCTGCTAAGGACCGCCAAGTCGGTGGAGGAAAAACTCGCCCAGGTTTCCAACTCGGACGACACGCTCCAGGCCGTGCAGGTAAAGATCCGCCAGCTAGACGACGTGATAAAGGACGCCGACGAAAAATTCCAGCGGGTGGAACGGAAAACCCAGACCCTGCAGGAAACCAACGACGGCATAGACCGGAACTTCCGGGCCCTGCAGGAAAACGAGCAGTTCCTGAACCGGCTTGACGGCATCATAGGGCTGCTAAAAACCGAGGTGGACAACATACAGCACTCGGTGGAAACCCTGTCCGCCGAAAACGAGAAGACGCTGGAAGCCGCAGAAAAGCTTTCCACGCTGGACGAGTCGATCAAATGGCTGGAGGACCGCATCGCCGAGATGAACAAGGCCCGCGAGATGGCCACGCGGCTTGCCACCGAACTGCGCGATCTCGACGAGAGCGCACGGGCCCAGTTGAAAATGGCCCGCAGCTTCCTTAAACAGCCGCCGTCAAGCCGTCCCACGGCCTCGGACGACGCGGGCGCGCCGCCGTTAAGGGACCGCGACAACATCATCAGGCTTAGGCGGCAGGGATGGAGCATCGAGGAGATTGCCCGTTCCATGAACGTATCCAAAGGCGAGGTCGAGCTGACCCTGGAGCTGGCCCCAAAAGACGTCCCTTGACAGGGGGCAAAAAAGCATATATCCTTTAATGATGAGGAGGAGCTAGATGATGTTTGCTAAAATTACCTCGATTTTTCTCATTCTCGCCATTGCGGCGATTCCCGTCGCCATGGGACAGGATGCCGAATCGGGGGAACCCGAGACGTTAACCGTGGAAATGATGGTAATCCGCGAGGCCAGCGTGTCCACCAGTCGCGAGCAAAACCTGTTCGCCCTGGACTACATCGAAAATGCCATCGGGCGGGGCAATACCGGCGATGACATATACTCCGCCTTGGAACGCCTTGTCCTTGCCGGCTCCAAGAACAGAACCCTGTCTAGGGGACAGGTTATAAACAACTTCCCGGACGTAAGGCAGGAAGCGGCAAGACAGCTTGGCACCTTGGGAACCGAGGAGGCAAGAGCCATTCTCCTAAGGGCCGGCCTTTCGGAGCGGGAGCCGATTGTCATGGCCGAGATAATAACCGCCCTCAGCGAAATCGAGGCGGAGGACAACGCCCAGACGGTTTCCACACTTGTCTGGGTTGCCGGCAGGTTCCACCGATCCCGTAACCCCAACAACCACGTCGCCCTTGCGACCGTCAACGCCCTGGAGAGGTTCGCGGAAAGGGACGGCGGGATTACCAACCACAACGCCTTTCATTACCTTTTCGCCGTGGCCGAAGGCCCCTACGTTACTTCCGTAAGGAACCGGGCGTGGGAGATTATTGACGGCCTTCGCGGGGACACCGGGGAAGAATGATCCCGCAGGACGCTAGAGAAAGCCGTGGTATTCCACGGCTTTTTTTTGCGATTTTGCACCCATAACCTTAAAACCCGTGTCTAAATAACAGCAGGTTATGGGCAAACGGGTTATTCAAAGTCTTGGCAAATTTCGTCGCTATTGACTTTTCCTGCAAATTGCTTTACATGTAGTAAGCCTTCCTAGCCTGCAAACAAGGAGATTTGGCTTGAACAAAAGACAGGGTATCTTTGCCGTCCTTGCTGCGGTTGCGATACAACTTATCATCGGTGTTGCGTATCTTTGGAGCCTGTTCCAGACGGGCATAGCCCACAGCCTTTTCGACGGCGACAACGCCGCCGCCGGGCTTACCTTTTCGCTTCTGCTTGCCACACTGACAATCGGAAGCGTGTTTGCCGGAAAGCTGGACGCAAAATACTCAACCAGGGTTGTCGTTTTTGCCGGCGGGATTATCCTTAGCCTTGGCTTTTTCCTTGCCTCTTTTGTAACCGAAAGGGTTCCCTGGCTGCTGTGGGTAACCTACGGCATCATGGGCGGCTTCGGAATGGGTTTTACCTACGCCACGACAATTGCCTGCGCACAGAAATGGTTTCCACACAAAAAGGGGTTTGTCACCGGGATAATCGTGTCCGCGCTTGGCTTTGGCGGCGTTGTTTTCGCCTTTGTCATCGAGGGCCTGATTAACGCTTTCGGCGGGCCAGGCACAAGGGAAGGTCTGGGCGGGGAACCGATGACGTTCAGGATTTTGAGCGTCGTCTTTCTTCTTATATGTACCGTCGGAAGCCTTTTCCTGAAAACTCCCCCCGCACCCGCTTCCACGGGCGGCGCCGCCGTGGCAAAGGCGACGGCCAACTACATGCCCAGGGAAATGCTTAAAACCCCGCAGTTTTATTTGCTGACGGGCACTTTGCTGGTCGCCTGTATCGGCGGGCTAATGATGATAAACTTTGCAAGACCCATTGCGGTCGCGAAAGGCCTTGAGGCAACCGCCGCCACAATCGCCGTTCTGGTGATCTCGATATTCAACTCGGTGGGGCGCGTGATCTGGGGGATGATCTCGGACAAGATAGGACGGTTAAACACCATAATCATTTTGCTGTCTGGGTCCGCGGTTCTTTCCCTGTTCGTTACCGTGGCGGCGGTTCCCTGGATTTACGTCCTGATAGCGTTTATCGGGTTTTTCTACGGCGGGCTGTTAAGCAACTTCCCCTCGTTGACCGCAGACACGTTTGGGACAAAGTACATGTCGTCCAATTACGGGATTGTGCTTTTGGGGTTTGGTACCGGGGCTATTATCGCGTCGCAGGTCGCGGGCCGCTACAACGATCTTGTTGTCGGAGTTGGCGATATTCGCCCAATGTTTCCGGCGTTCGTGATCGCGTCTGCCTGTGCGGTTGCCGGAATTATCATGATGGTGTTTTTCAAGAAAATGAGCAGGCGGACCAAGATATGATCCTGACCGGTTAGCGCGTGGAAAATTATCGTGAACGAATTTATCGCAATTGATTTTGAAACGGCCATGTATGCGCCCAACAGCGCGATATCCGTCGGCCTTGTAAAGTACCGAAACTACGAGGCAATCGATACTTTTTACTCGCTTATCCGCCCGCCGGAACTGTACGTGCGCCCGGATTTTACGGACATCCACGGCCTTACTGTTGACGACGTAAGGGACGCGCCTAACTTTAGGCAGGTATGGGAAGACGCAATGCGCGACTTTATCGGAACGCTCCCATTGGCGGCGCATAACGCGGGCTTTGACATGAAGGTGCTACGCTCGACGCTTGCACACTACGGCGTTCCCCTGCCGGAGTTGCAGTATTTCTGTTCCCTTGCGCTTGCGCGTCGCGCGTGGCCCGGATTGCGGTCGCACGCCCTGACCGCCCTTAGCAATAAGTTTAACATTGTATACGACGCGCACAACGCCCTCGCCGACGCGGAAACCTGCGGAAAGATTATTTCGCTGTGCATTATGAACAAATCCCTTGCGATTTCGGAAGCCCTGCGGGAAACCGGGGTGGTTATGAAACGGCTGAATCGGGAATGAGAAAACAATAACAAAGGAACGAAACATGCAAGACCACAAGGAAGCCTGGAAAACATGGATAGCCGACGCGCTAAACGCGATGGCAAAAGACGCGGGCATTGAGGCGGACATAAGCCCCGACCGGCTTGCCGCCGAGAATCCCCCCAGCCCGGAAATGGGGGACATAGGCTTCCCCATGTTCGCCTACGCAAAAGCGTTTCGCAAGGGGCCCCCGGCAATAGCCCAGATGCTCGGCGAGAGGCTTGCGCAGGACGGCAGGGAGAAAAGCGGCACATTCGAGGCCCAGGGGCCATACCTTAACGTCCGGCTGGATCGGGCGGTTGCGGCAAAGGGTGTTATTGCGAAGATTCTTGAAACCGACAAGGACGGCGGTTTCCCCTTCGGCAGACCGGGCACCATGGCCGGGCAGAGAATAACCGTGGAATTCTCCAGCCCCAACACCAACAAACCCCTGCACCTTGGGCACCTTCGCAACGACGTGCTCGGCGAAAGCATCTCGCGCATACTCGCGGCCTGCGGCGCGGATCTCCGGAAGCTTAGCATCGTCAACGATAGGGGCATACACATTTGCAAGTCCATGCTGGCCTACAAGGAACACGGGCAGGGCAAAACCCCGGAATCCGAAGGGGTAAAGAGCGATCACTTTGTCGGCGAGTGGTACGTGTGTTTTAGCAAAAATCTTAAACAGGAAACCGACGAGCTTATACAGCGGGAGGGGCTTAAAAAAGAGGAAGCCGAGGCCCGCGCCCCGCTTATGCTCCGCGCACAGGAACTCCTGCGAAAGTGGGAAGCCGGGGATCCGGAAACGGTGGAACTATGGAAGACGATGAACTCCTGGGCAATCGAGGGCATGAAGGAAACGTACAGGCGCACCGGCATTTCTTTTGACAAGTACGATTTTGAAAGCGAGATTTGGCTTTTGGGCAAGGGGGAAGTGCTAAAGGGACTGGAAAAGGGCATTTTTTACAGGCAGGACGACGGGGCAATCGCCGTTGACCTGACCGAGGAAAAACTTGACAAGAAGATTCTGCTTCGCAGCGACGGCACATCGATTTACATTACCCAGGACTTTGGCACGGCGATAAGCCGCCACGAGGAATGGCCCTTCGACAGGATGATCTACGTGGTGGGTTCCGAGCAGCAGTACCACTTTAAGGTGCTGTTCGTTTTGCTTAACAAGCTTGGCTATTCATGGGCGAAAAACCTTTACCATCTTTCCTACGGCATGGTGAACCTTCCCGAGGGCAAAATGAAAAGCCGCGAGGGAACGGTCGTTGATGCCGACGATCTGATCGACAGCCTTAGGGACATGGCACTTGCCGAGATAAAGGAAAAGGAGCGCGAGGAAAAAGTGGGCAATCCGATAGAAGTCGCGGAAAAGGTCGCGCTGGGCGCGTTGCATTATTACCTCTTGCAGGTAAGCCCCCCACGGGACATGCTTTTCGATCCCGCCGAATCGCTTTCCTTTAACGGCAACACCGGCCCCTACCTGCAGTACATGGGCGCGAGAATTTCGTCGCTTCTGCGAATGAGCGGCGGGCAGACGACGGCGGGAACGGATACCGGCGGAAACGAATTCGCGCTTCTTACGTCGGATCCGGAATGGGAACTGATAAAAACGCTTGCACTTTACCCGCAGGCCGTAAGCGAGGCCGCTGCCGATCTTGACCCGTCGCGCGTGGCCGCGTACCTTTACGATCTTTCCAAGGGTTTTAGCCGTTTCTACCACGACTGCCCAATCCTGAACACGGACAATCCCGAACTGTCCCTTGCAAGGCTCGGCCTTTCGCGGGCGGTGTTGCGGGTACTGCGCGACGCGCTGGAAATGATCTGCGTGCCCTTCCTTGAAGTGATGTAGGCGGCTGTTTCTTGATGACACAGGCGACACCGATCCAGAGCGAAAATCGTTCGCGGGAAAACCGTTTCATACCATCGTACGTGTTCATGTTTGCCGTTCCTGCGGTGACCGCCCCGTACCTTGCGATCATGTTGCGGGACATGGGTTACAGTCCTATCTGGGTGGGAATACTCTTGGGCGTTTTTTCCGGGGCGGGCATAGTCGGGCCTTTCGCGTTTGGCTACTGGGCGGACAGAACCGGAAACTACCGGCACGCATTGGTTGCATCGGTAATACTTCCCACAATCGTGGCTTTGCCCTTGGTGCTGCTGGTGCATCCCGCGTTCAGTATCGTTTTTCTTGCGCTTATGGCATTTGGACTTAGATCCACAGCTTCCCTGTTGGATTCGGTAACAACAATTCAGATCGGGAACACGGGCAACTACGGCAGGATACGGGTGTGGGGATCCGTCAGCTTTATCGCCGTAACCTTGTTTTTGCAGGTAACACCTTTCCTAAGGCCGGACAGTGCCTGGAACATCGCGCTGTGGCTGACCATTGTTTCCGCCATGTCCGTCGTGCCAATCATACTTTTGCCGAAAGCCAGCCTTGGTTCTTTCGCTGGAACCAAAACCGGGGGGAGGGGGGTGGAAAAGGGACTTCCCATTTTTTCCGCCTACGTTCTTGGTGGGCTGGGAATTATTTTTATGGTTTCGTTTTCCATGTCGGCGGTTTACAGCTACTTTCCCATTTACCTTATCGAGGTACTAGAGTGGGACGTGGTGGGACTGACGTTTGCAATCGGCGCGGCATCGGAGCTTCCCGTTATTTTTCTTTCCGCCGCCCTGCTCCGGCGGTTTGGGCCCCTGCCCCTTCTTGCCGTGTCCGCCGCCGGGGTAAGCCTGCGGCTTTTGATTTGGGCGTTCCTTCCCTTCGAGCCGCTTGTCCTTGCCTCGCAACTGCTACACGTGCTGTGCTTTGGAACCTTCTTTCCCGCAAAGGTGTATTTTATCGCCAGCATCTTCCCGCCCAAGACCCGTGGAACGGGCATGTCGCTGTTTATCGCCCTGGGCACGGGGCTGCCGTCGCTAATCGGAACCATGATCGGGGGCGGCATCCTGGAGGCCGTGGCCGGTGCGGAAGGTTTCCGCCTGCTGTTTATCCTGTACGCGGCAATCGCGGGGCTGGGGATCGTGATTTACGGGGCAATGCGCCTGGGGCGGGTGTGGGAGGAACGCCGGGCTTAAAAGTTTTCCTTGATTTTCGCCCGTACCTTTACTATTTTTGACGGATGAACAGGCTAAAAATATTGCAGTACACCTATTGGCAAAACGGGGATCTTTTCGTTGGCTTTCTGAACGATTACCCCAACTATTCCACCTGGGGCAATTCCCAGGAAGAGCTGGAGAAATCCCTGATAAAAATTAACGAGATACGGCAGAGAGAAAAGGAAGAGCTTGCAAAGTTTCGCAGGGCCGGCAGGATTCGGATGCCCGCCTAACCGGGGATCCGAATCAAAACCTGACCAGCAATTAGGCGCGACACGCAAAAACCGAAACCTTGACGCCGCCAGGTTTTCACGCTATTCTTACATGCAGGATGTACAGCAGTGAGAATCTTCAAAAACACGCGGTTCACCCGATTTGCCGACAAGGAAGGCATTTCGGACGATGAACTGCGGGAAACCGTGGGCTGGCTTGAATCGGGACGGTTCGATGCCGACCTTGGCGGCGACGTCTATAAAATGCGGATGGCTCGCGACGGCGAGGGGAAATCCGGCGGCTATCGGGTAGTCGTGATTTTCAAGCGGGGACTGCGGACGTTTTATGTCGAAGGCTTTACAAAGTCGAATAAGGACAACATCGGCCAGAAAGAAAAGAAGAACTTCAAACATATGGCGAGGAAATACCTAGGGTTTTCCGATGAAGCAATTGACCTGGCCGTGAAAACGGGCAGCTTTATTGAGATATAGGGGGCGGCATGGGAAAGGAATATCATTGCGACATTTGTATGGGAATTCACGAGTCGATGAGGGAATTGTTTGATATAGGCCTAATTTCCGGAGCCGAGATGAGGGACTTTGATAGGCGGTGCCTTGTGGAAAAGCCCGGAACGGATAAGGTGCTTGAATTTCCTGATGTCGGGGCGGAGGCCCTGGGAATGGGACACGTTAACGCCCAATATTCGGCGGGGCAGGTTTAGGGGCGATCTGGGGTCTTAGAACCGTTGCATTGCCATGGCCATTACCTGCCCGGTTTGCACGTCCAGCGCCCTTAGCACCAGCCAGCCGCCCATGGCGTCGTCGCCGACGCTGCCGGTTATGACTATGGACGCGCCAAGGATCTGCCCGATGGATACAGCCGAGGCGTCGTCCACCTCGCCGGATATGTGCAGGTGCTGTTCGTGGCGGATCTGGTCCAGCCTGGCGCGGTCGACGATTACGAACCTTCTTGATATGAACAGCCTGTATTCCAGCCCGACCATTATGAACTCGGCGGTCGAGGGGTCGTTAGACTGCACGTTAAGGATGGCGACGGTGGCACCCTGGGATATGGTATTAACCAGGGTGCCGGCGGCGTTGTTCAGGGCGACGTCGACCCTGTGCGCCAGCCCGGTCGCCCCGGGAAGACCCGGTACGGTTACAGCCGGAAGACCCGGCCTTGCCCCGTGCACGATCACATCGCCGGTAACGGTTATTCTTTGGAAGTTGCCAGATAGTACTGCAGCCCCTGAAACATACACTAATCCCGTTAAACCAACACCCCGTGCAAACCTCCAATCTCCAGTGATAATACCTAAAACGGGCATGGCCGCTATTGATCCAAGAATGGGAATACCATATAGCAACCACCCCCCGCGAGCAGCATTGCCTTCAATCCTAATATTTCTTATCTCGATAATACCGATATGTTGCTGCTCTGCTATCCTCATCAATTCGCGATGCGCCCTTCTCGTCAACTGCCTTCTGTTATGGATATGCAGCACCTGAAAAGAAGTGAACTCCGCCGAAACGGAGCCCACTACGTTTGCTTCCACCCTTTCCTGCAAGGTCATCCGCCTATACTCCATAGAGACGCAGGACACTAGAAAGGCGGCCAGTACCGCCACTGCCAGAAACGAAACAGCCGAATTTTTCATCACAAAACCCCTTTTGCAAACTTACATTTGAAAACATAACACAGATTTATGAAAATGAAAGTCCTTCATTCCTAACCACAATGAACATCCTTCATTTTCCGTGCTGGTTCCCTAGCTTGGCCGTGGAAATCATAAAACCAACAATTGCCCATATTGTCCTATATAGTATAGTCCGAAATGATTTTTGTCAACGGGTAAGCCGTGTAGTTCAATAGGATAGGCCGAAAAGGACAACAGAAATGGGCGGACAGGAAGTAAAGACGGAGCTGGGCAAAAACATCAAGTTTTTAAGACTTCGCAGGCAGTATTCCCAGGCCGATCTGGCGGAAAAAGCGGATATTTCCATTATCTACCTGAGCAACATAGAAAGGGGGCTTAAGTTCCCCAAGCCGGCCATCCTGTCGCAGATCGCGGAGGGGCTTGGCGTGAACGTTTACGAGCTTTTCAAGACGGATATCGTGCCGGACGACAACAGGGAACTGGTAAGCCGCCTTTCCGAGGACGTTACCCAAAAGGTCACCCAGGCCCTGGAAGGGGTTTTCCGGCAGTACCTAAGGTAGGACGCCTAAAGCGAATTCCCCACGAATATGGCCGAAACCCTGCCGTCGAAGCCGATCCCCCAAAACTCCGGCTTTGGCGGCGACCCGGGCCTGCACTCGATGACGGCGAACGACGGGCCGACCCTGCTTCGCGGGTTCCCTATGCTGCCGGGGTTGACCAGCAAAACCCCGTCCGCGTCGTCAACAAAGGGGATGTGGGTGTGGCCAAAGAGCGCGGCGCCGGCCTGGTTGTTGCGGGCGGCGGCGACAAGCACGTCCTTTCCGCTGTATATGCTGTAGTGGTGGCCGTGGCAGATAAAAAAGCGGTGGCCCCCAAATTCGAAAACGGCGGCCTCCGGCTGCAGGGGGTCGAAGTCATTGTTTCCCCGCACCATGTGCCAGGGATAGGGGAACCCCATCGTCGCCCTTGTTCTTTCCAGTTCGGAAATGCCGTCGCCCAGAAAAACGGCGGCGTCGGGAGCGAAACTCCCCGCCCAGGTCAGCGCCGCCCTTAGGTTCGCGACGGAACCGTGAATATCCGACATCACCAAAAGAGTTTTTTTCATTTAAGCCAGGATTTTACCATAACCCGCCCTCTTGCATAAGCCCTTCTTGTGCGGGATCTCTATATGGCAGGGCGGTCTTTTGCATCCGAAACCTTGCAGGAAAACGGAAAACGGTGTATTATTCCATAATCACAGAAAGGAGAACGGCCAATGAGCAAAGTCCTGTTTTTAGCGTCTTTCGTTGCCCTCGCGCTTGCCTTGCCGTGCCTTGCGTCGGCGGCGCCGCAGTCGCCGGGGGGGGAATTGCAGGCCGCCATTGCCAGGGCGGGGGAACTGCGCGGAAAGGCCGGCGATTTCATGGCCGAAGCCTACTTCCCCGGCGAGTGGATAGTCGCCGAGGCTCTGTACGCCGAGGCTGGGCGCATAAACGCCGGGGGTGCCGGCGACGCCGCGGCGGCGTTCGATATGGCGGCGAACTCCTTTGCCTCGATTCTTAGGCTGACGATTCCGCTGTACGCCCAGGCCAGGGAAGACGAGATCATGATGGTCAGGGACGGGCTGGTCGCGGCCGGGGCAAGGGCGTCTTTTCCGGAACTGATGGGTCTTGCGGACCGGGCGGCGCTGGCGGCCCTGGATCTGTACGAGGCCGGGGACTATTATTCCGCCAGGGATTCCGCGGCCGAAGCCTATGCCATGTTCCAGATCCTGGAAACCACGTTCGGCGCCTGGCAAACGCGGCGGGAAATTATCCGAAGGGGGTTCATCGACTACGCCAGGGACAACTACGAGCGCGCGGAGGCGGTAATCGGCGACGCGGTGCAGGCCTACCTTGCGGGGGAATTTCCGGCCGCGATGGAGAACGCTATAGAGGCCCAGGCTCGATACTTCCTGGTTCTGACCGCCGGCTGGGCGGCCGTTGCCGAGCGGAGCTTCTCGATGGCCAGAGCGGAGCGCTACGCGGCGGTGGAGGCCAGGGCCAATGTTGCCGCCAGGGTGGTTTTCGAGGAGGCCGACTTGTTTTACGAAACGGCTACCGATTCCATTCGAATGGAATATTACAGGGAAGCGGCGGAGCTGTTTGCCGAGGCGGCTGTCTTGTACGCTTACGCCAGGGTGTCCACGCTGGAAAGAAGGCGTCTGGCGGCGGAGGCTATAATGGAAGCGAACAGGCGGATTGAGGAACGGATTAGGGCCGCCCGGGGGGCGGGACAAATTAGTGAGGAGTAGGAAATGATAGGAAAAATATCCACGGTTTTGCTCGTGGCGATGTTGCTGGTAATTCAACCGGTGTTTGCCCAGGATAACGTGATCATTCTGGATCTGGGGTATGCCACCGACGAGGAGTTGACCGGGGCGATGGATGCCTCGACGGAACTGGAACTGATCATGAGGGCGGAATGGGAGCTTCTGGACGAAGACGAGGCGAAAGCCGAGGAGTACCCTGCAGAACCCGAGCCCGTAACGGAGGCGGATTACCCTGCCGAGGAACCCGCGCTTGCGGCGGAGGCACCGGAGCTGGAGTATATCGTCGAGGAACCAGTGATTGCGGCGGAAGTTCTGGAACCGGAGTATATCGTCGAGGAGCCCATAATTGCGGAGGAAGTACCGGAGCCGGTGTATATCGTCGAGGAACCAGTGATTGCGGCGGAAGTACCGGAACCGGAGTATATCGACGAGGAACCGGTGATTGCGGCGGACATACCGGAGCCGGAGTATATCGTCGAGGAACCAGTGATTGCGGAGGAAGTACCGGAGCCGGAGTATATCGCCGAGGAACCGCCTGCCGATCCCCTGGACAACCGGTATTTCCAGGAAAGCCAGAGGCTTGTCAGGCTTGCCGAGGAAGCCTACGAGCTGGGCGATTACGAAGCCGCCACCGCTTATGCCCAGGAAGCAAGCCGGTATGCCCAGCTTTCCGACGAATATATCGCCGGGCATGTGGGCGCCGAGGCCGTTGCGGAAAGGGCTGCTACCCTACCCGCCACTTTCACGGTAAGATCCTGGGCTGTTTATAGGGACTGCCTGTGGAATATAGCCGCCCATCCCGATGTTTTCGGGGATCCCCTGAAATGGATCGTGCTGTTCAATGCCAACAGGCACAGAATGCCCAATCCCAATAACCCTGACTTGATTCTGCCCGGCATGGTCTTGGAAATTCCCAGCATAGACGGCGAAATCCGGGAAGGTGCCTGGCAAAGCAGGTAGAAAACCTAGGCTCCCTTCTTCAGTCGAATTTGCCGTCAGCTTTTAGGTACAAAGCCATGGCACTACCCATAAGCGCGTGAATGTACGGAGGCTGCCCCATCCCCCGTACAACGGCGTCGATGTTTACCAATTCCGTTTCAACATATTCGTCCGAATCAAGCTTTCGTTCGCCCGTATCGACAAGATCCTCGGCAAGAAAAAAATGCGTCCTGTTTGACATTATCGCCGGGTTAGAACTAAATTCCCCTATCTTTCGCATCCGCCCAGGTTTATACCCGGTTTCCTCCAGCATTTCCCTTGCCGCCGCATCGATGGGTTCCTCGCCAGGCTCGGAAACCCCGCCCGGAAACTCAAGGCTCAAACTCTGCGAGCCATGCCGCCATTGTCGCACCATGACAAACTTTTTCCCTTGCGGCGTTTCCAGCACAGGTATGACAATGACCCAGTCGACGGCATCGATGACAGTGTAGGTTCGCAATTCATTTTCGGGGGATCTACAGTAACTTTCACGAATCGAAAATATCCGACACTCAAAGATTTTATTTTTGCCTTCTTCTTTCCAGGCAAGCCCGTTTCCTTCCATGCTTATCCCTACCATCCCAAAACAAAAAGACCCCACAGACTTTCGCCTTGGGGTCCTCTTTACAAGCAATCCCATACCCACAATAGCGGGCACGTCAATGGCGCATATCAAGACACGATATATATTCGGCAGATCCCTTATTCCGCTGCGGCGACGGCAACCACAGGAACAGTTTTTTTGCCGTGCTTGATCGCGGCCTTGCAGGGCTTGCAGACCTTTACTTTCTGTTCCCCCGCTTCCTGTTCATATAGAAGTTTTATGCCACTCGCGCCGCAAACAGGGCATTTCCCCCTGCCCCCAGCAAACAAGTCCAGGATCCCTTTGCCTCTATGTGATTTCCCCATCGGTTGCTCCCTTTACTAGGCTTTTTCGGCCTTTGCTTTTTCTTCGGCCTTAGCCTTGGCTTCCTTTTTCTGGGCCTTTTTTTCCGTGCCCTCGGTATCCAGCTTGTAGTCAACCAGTTCCAGAATCACCATCTGCGCCGCGTCCCCAAGCCTTTCCCCCAGCTTAAGGATTCGGGTATAGCCCCCATTGCGTTCCTTCATTCTTGGCGCAATATCGGTAAAAAGCTTTGCCACAATGCCCTCGTCGTAAAGACGGCCAGACGCGATACGCCTATTGTGAACCGAATCAATCTTGGCGCGGGTTATCAGTTTCTCCGCGGTACGACGAATTTCCAAAGCCTTCGCCTTAGTGGTCTTGATCCGTTCATAACGGAACAGGCTTGTTACCATGCTGCGGTGCAACGCCTTGCGATGCGCCGCCATCCTCTGCAGGGGATTAAATCCTCTTCTATGCTTCATCTGCCTCTTCCTTTACCTCTTCCTTCTGGGGCATTTTATGAATGGCGTTCTTCAAGACCTTCAAATCTGTAATCCCCAGACTTAGGTTCCATTCCCTCAACTTTTCCTTAATCTCCTGAAGGGACTTCTTGCCAAAGTTCCTGGTCTTGGCAATGTCATCCTCGGTTTTACAGGTCAGCTCCCCGATAGTCTTTATGTCGGCGTTCTTAAGGCAGTTCGATGATCGCACCGAAAGCTCAAGTTCCTCAACCGGAGTATCCAAGATTGCCCTAATTCTCTCGTTGTCCTCGCCGTTGTCATCATCAAAACCCAGGTAATTTTCATCAAAATTGATAAATACCGTAAGGTATTCCTTGATGATTTTTGCGGCTTCGGAAAGGGCGTCATCGGGCCTGACAGTACCATCGGTCCAAATTTCCATTACCAGCTTGTCATAGTCACTGCGTTGTCCCACACGGGTTGGTTCCACGGCGAACTTCACTTTCTTGACCGGGGAATAAATCGCGTCCAGCGGAATGGTTCCTATAACCTCCACGTAACGCTCGTTTACCTCGGAAGGCATGTAACCCCTGCCAAGATCAACCTGCACCTCGATATCAATCTTGGCATCCCCCTCAAGGGTCATAATGTGCAAACCCTTGCTGAGTACCTCCAGTTGTCCCACCCGGTTAAAATCATCGCTCTTTACTTCGCTTTTACCAGCCCACGAAAACAGCAACGTTTCCTGCTCGACATCATCCAGAAGTTTAACCCGCATCTGCTTAAGGTTGTTGATCACTTCCAGAGTGTCCTCCTTGATGTTCGGGATCACCTCAAATTCACTGGAAATGCCTCGAGCCGTACCCTCGGAGTCGTAAGAAGTAATCTTGACGGCAGTAATTGCATATCCCTGAATAGAGGAAAGCAACACTCTACGCAACGTATTACCGATAGTCGTACCAAACCCTGGCTCAAAAGGACTAGCGATAAACTTGCCATGACTAAGACTAAGCTCCCCAGGTTCAAACGTAATACCCTTGGGACGCTTGAATCCTTGAATAAGGTTCTTACGGGCCATGAAGACTCCTTACTTCGAATAGTGTTCGATGATCATCTGTTCCTTGATATCACTAAGGTCGGTAATATCACCGCGTTTCGGTACAGCCAGGAACGTGCCTTTCATCGCATCCGGGTCGAGAGAAAGCCATGGCATAATTCCAGACTTTCCATATTCCTTCAGCGCGTCCTTTACCAGGGTCATGCCGCGACTTTTCTCGGCAACGCTGATCTCGTCGTTAAGTTTCACCACGTATGAAGGGATATTAATTTTCCTACCGTTTACCAGTATGTGGCCATGCGAAACAAGCTGTCTGGCCTGGCTCCTGGACGACGCGAAACGGAGACGGTAAACCATGTTGTCCAACCGCCTTTCCAACAGCATAAAGAGGTTTTCGCCGGTAATACCAGGCATACGTGCGCCGCGCTCAAAAAACAGACGGAACTGTTTTTCCAGCATACCGTAAATCTTTTTAAGCTTCTGTTTTTCCCTAAGCTGTATCCCATAATCGGAACGTTTCCCAAGCCTGGCTTTCGGATCCTTACCAGGGGTAGCCCGCTTCCTGTCAATGGGACACTTGTCACTCTTGCAACGGGATCCCTTAAGCATCAGTTTCTTCTGCTCGGACCTGCATATCCTGCACACCGGGCCAGTATATCTTGCCATTTCCTGCTCCTATCGCCGTTATACGCGCCGCGTCTTCCTAGGCCTGCAACCGTTATGCGGAATAGGGGTCACGTCGCTTATCGACTTTACCTTTATCCCCATTACTCCAAGCTGCCTTATCGCCGATTCCCTTCCAATACCAGGACCCTTCACGTACACATGAACTTCCCTAAGCCCCGCCTGCATCGCCTTCTGGGCGGCAGTCTCGGTAACACTTTGCGCCGCAAAAGGGGTTGATTTTCTGGCCCCCTTGAACTGAAGCTGACCAGAACTCGCCCACGAAACGGCATTCCCCATCAGATCCGTAATAGTAACAATCGTGTTATTGAAGGTCGCCTGAATATAGACATTACCCTCGTATACCGATTTTTTCTCTTTGCGCTTCTTAGTGGTTTTACTACTTGCAGCCACTCAACCCTCCATACACCCTTATTTCTTCTTCCCGGCAACCGTTTTCTTTTTGCCCTTACGGGTGCGGGCATTGGTCCGGGTACGCTGTCCACGAAGCGGCAAACCCTTACGGTGCCGCAACCCCCTGTAACAGCCGATATCCATAAGCCGTTTTATGTTAAGCGCAACTTCGGTACGCAGACGGCCTTCCACCTTGTAGTCGCTTTCAATAATCTGCCTCAGTACGTTAAGCTCTTCCTGGGACAAATCGTTGATAAGCCGCCTCGGCTCGATCTTTGCCTTTTCGCAAATCTCGTTTGCACTAGACCTGCCTATTCCGTAAATGTAGGTCAAAGCAATGTTTACGTGTTTATTCGGGAGGTCAATCCCCACCAGACGCGCCATGCCGTTTCTCCTAACCCTGTTTCTGTTTATGCTTTGGGTTTTCGCATATAATGCGAATAATCCCATTCCGCTTGATGATTTTGCATTTGTCGCAAATCGGTTTCACACTTGTCCGGACTTTCATCCCTAATCACTCCCTTAAACCACAGGCGGCTACAGGTTCCTGCCCCGTACCCGTCCCTTTTTGGTTAGACCATCATGATGATGCATTTTCAGCATTCCGTCTATCTGACTCATAGTATCCAAATCAACACCCACCAAAATCAGGAGGCTGGTACCGCCCAAAAGATAGGCTATAGAAGCCGGGAACTCAAAAGCCCACCGAACAAAGGAGGGAATTATCGCAATCATCGCCAGGTACATAGCACCCGGAAGCACGATTCGGTTAAGAATTCTGGTTAGATATCCCTCAATATTCTCGCTTCTTATACCCGGAATGGAGCCGCCGTTCTCCCGTATCTGCTTTGCAATCTCTATGGGATTAAGCGTAACCTGGGTATAGAAATACGCAAAGAAGATAATCAGCAAAACATAAACCATGTTGTAGGCAACGCTATAGGGTTCCAAAAATTGTGCCACCCTGGCCAGCCAGGGAAAATTGCCGCCCATAGTCATGGCAATCTGCAAGGGGAAAGTCAGGATTGAAGAGGCGAAAATAACGGGGATAACGCCCGACGGGTTAATCTTGAAGGGAATGTACGTGTTCTGTGCGCCGTACATTTTCCTTCCAACAACCCGCTTGGCATAATTAACCGGTATTTTACGCTGTCCCCTCTGCTCGAAAACAACCAAGGCAACCACCACGATGAACATTACAAAAACCACGATAACGAAAACCAGGTTAAGCTGTCCGCGCTGTACCATGCGTATCAGCTCCCAGAGCGCCTCCGGCAAACGGGCCACGATACCCGCAAAGATAAGCAGGGATATCCCGTTCCCAATCCCTCTCTTGGTTATCTGTTCGCCTATCCACATTAGGAAAATAGTACCCGTGGTAACGGTAATCATCGCGATGAACGTAAACGGAACTATACCTATGTTAAGTAGGTCGACCCCCTGGCGAACGATACTCTGGGCAAACTGCGTAACCGCAAAGGACTGAATAAGGCAAACCACCACGGTTCCATATCGCTGCCATTTTTGTATTCTCTTTTTGCCCCCGTCTTCCTGCGAAATCTTCTTAAGCTTGGGAAACACAATAAGAAGGAGCTGCATAATAATCGACATCGAGATATAGGGCATAATACCCAACATAAATACCGAAAAATTGGAAAATGCACCGCCGGCAAAGAAATCCAGATAGTCAACAATGACGTTTCCCCCGCCCGCCTCGGCAAGGGCCTCGAAATGGGCGGCAAGCTCCCGGACATTAATCCCAGGAATTGGAAACACCGCACCAATTCTGAACACCACCAGCATGGAGAAGGTGAACAGAACCCGTTCGCGGAGTTCCTTTATCCTGAAAATGCCGAGTATCGGATTAGCCATTTGCTTTACCCTTCTTGACGTGCGCCTTTTTCGCCGGCAGGGTAATAACCAAATCCCCTCCGGCCTTTTCTATCTTCTCCTTGGCCGACGCGGAAACGGAACCCACCTTGAAACTAAGCTTTTTCGTAAAATCGCCCATGGCAAGAATTTTTACCGGGCGCGCCTTGGGTCCCGAATTTTTCTTGATCAGACCCCTCTTGTAAAGGGAATCCGCGTCAACAGTTTCCGAGGCCTCGTAACGCGCCTCTATCTCGCCAAGGTTTACAACCTGCCACTCCTTCTTGAAGGGGTGGTTGGAAAAACCGCGCTGGGCAAGCCTCCTGTACAGGGGCATCTGCCCTCCCTCAAAACCAATATAGGTCTTTCCGCCAGAGCGAGCCTTCTGACCCTTGTTTCCCTTTCCCGAGGTGGTTCCCCTACCAGAACCCTGGCCGCGACCCACAATTCGTTTTTTTCTGTTTGCGCCTACAGGGGCATGTAAATCAAAATCATGCATTATGAAAGTTCCTCCACGGAGACAAGGTGGGACACCGCCTTGACCATTCCCAGAACCGACGGGTTCGCCTCAAGATCGTTGTAGGAACCGATTTTCCGTAACCCCAAGGAACGAACCGTGGCTCGCTGTCTGGGAAGGCATCTAATGGTACTCCGAACCAATCGGACTCTGATCTTAGCCATATCAACCCCACAGTTCCTTCAGGGACTTGCCCCTGTTTTTCGCTATAGTTTTCGCGTCCATCATCTTGCTGATGCAGTCAAAGGTTGCCTTGATTACGTTGAACTGGCTCGAGGCACCAATGGACTTTGACAGCACGTCGGTAACACCCCCGGCCTCCATTATGGCTCGCACCGGCCCGCCAGCGATAATACCAGTTCCCGAACAGGCCGGCTTGAGCAGTACCTGCGAAGCCTTGAAAAACCCGGTTACCTCATGGGGAATGGTGCCGTTTTTTACCGGAAGCTTTATCATGTTGCGTTTTGCCTTGTCGATACTCTTGCGGATCGCCTCGGAAACATCGTTGGCCTTGCCGAAGCCGTAACCCACGTTGCCTTTCCTGTCGCCTATGACCGTAAGGGCAGAGAATGAGAAACGGCGACCGCCCTTTACAACCTTGGCCGTGCGGTTAAGCTTCACTAGCTTCTCAACAAATTCCTTGTCCGACGGATCCCTGTCACGCCCCCGATCCCGACCCCTGCGACCGTCACCTCTTCCTTCGCTGGAAAAATGCCGAGGGGGAGTGGGCTCGACCACAGCCTCCGCTTCCGTTCTCACTTCCGCAACAGTATCCCCGGCATTTTCATTGGCCGTGACCACTTCTTTTTCCTCTATTGTGTCTTTCTCGTTTTCCATTCCGCCCCCTAGAACTCCACCCCAGCCTTTCTGGCACCATCGGCCATGGCCTTGACAATCCCATGATACAGATACCCGTTACGGTCAAAAACCACGGATTTGATGTTTTTTTCCAGCAACCTCTTGCCCATGATTTCACCAAGCTGTCCGGCACCGTCAACAGTCGCCTTTATGCCCCTAAGCTCCTTTTCCAAAGTGGAAGCGGAAGCAATTGTATGGCCTTGGGTATCGTCAATCACCTGAATCGACAGCCTGCGGTTGCTCCGCGTAACGGTCATCCGCGGGCGCGCCGGCGTACCGGACACCCTCTTGCGAATGTGAATCTTTCGTTTAAGCCGCTTCCGGTCTTTTTCCAGCATTTTCCGCAACATATCTACACCCTTGCACCTTATTTAACGCCAGATTTACCGACTTTCCGCCGGATCTTCTCGTCCTCGTAACGAATCCCCTTGCCTTTGTACGGCTCGGGCGGCCTTAGCTTGCGAATCTGGGCTGAAATCTCCCCAACCCTCTGTTTATCGATACCGCTAACCGTTACCTTCGTGGTTTCGGCCGTGATCGCGATGCCCTCGGGAATACCAAAGTAAATGTCGTTTGAATAGCCAAGGCTCAAAAACAGAAGGTTCCCCTGAACCTCCGCACGGTAACCAACGCCGGTAATAATAAGGGTCTTGCTGAAACCAGCCGAAACTCCCGTCACCATATTATTAAGGAGGTTCCGGTAAAGACCGTGAAATGCCTTGGTCTGCTTTTCCTCGTTTACTCGACTGACTATTACTTCCGCGCCCTTGTCCTCAAAGGCAATGACGGGGTGGTATTTCTGAACCAATTTCCCTTTGGGCCCTTCAACGGTTATCAGCTCGTTGGCAAAAGCAACCTTTACCCCTTGGGGAACCTTAACCGGTATTTTTCCGATACGCGACATCTTCCTTCCCCTTACCACACAGTACAGATGATCTCGCCGCCGACTTTCTTCTCGGCGGCCTTTCTTCCAGTTGTTACTCCCTGGGACGTGGAAACGATCAGGGTACCGTAGCCGTTAAAAACCCTTGGCATATTTTTATAGCCCATGTATACACGACGACCAGGTTTTGAAACCCTTTCTATGCCGTGAATAATCGGAGACGTCGTGTCGTCATATTTAAGGAAAACCCGGATCATGTTCGAGCCCTCCTGGGTTGACTTCTTAAAGTTCTTGATATACCCCTCGGTTTTCAAGATCTTGACGATCTCAAGCTTAAGCCTGGAGGTAGGGATATCAACTTTCTCATGCTTTGCCATTCCGGCATTCCGGATTTTTGTCAGCATGTCCGCAACGGGATCAGATACGCTCATCCTGTTCTCCTACCAGCTTGATTTGGTTACGCCGGGAATAAGCCCCTCACTCGCAAGTTTGCGAAAGCAAAGGCGGCACATCTCATATTTCCGCAGATAGCCCCTGGCTCGTCCGCAGATCCGACAGCGGTTCACTCTTCTCGTCTTATATTTAGGCGTCCGCAGCGCCTTGATAATCATTGCCTTTCTTGCCATTTGTCACCTCTCGCAAAAAATTTCGGCATGAAATATACCGTATTTCATGTCACTTCCTGAACGGCATTCCGAATTTGCCAAGGAAGGCTTTAGCCTCCGCATCCGTTCTTGCGGTCGTTACAATACAGACATTCAAACCAGCCACCTTTTCGATTTTATCAAAGTCTATCTCGGGAAAAATGATCTGTTCCTCTATTCCCATAGAGTAATTCCCGTGACCGTCAAAAGCGTTCCCATTGATACCCCGAAAATCCTTGACACGGGGAAGAGCCACGTTTACCAGTCTGTCAAAAAACTCGTACATCATTGCCCCGCGAAGCGTTACCTTCGCGCCTATTTCCTGCCCTGCCCTGATCTTAAAATTCGCGATACTCTTACGAGCCTTGGTCTTAATCGCCTTCTGACCCGTAATCTGGGAAAGCGTCGAAACTGCCTCGTCAAGAAGCTTTTTGTTCTGCAAAGCCTCGCCAACGCCCATACTTACCACGATTTTATCCAGCTTGGGAACCTGCATCGGCGTCTTATAACCGAATTCCTTCAAAAGCTCAGGGGCGATCTGCTCCTTATATACCTTCTTTAGCCGGGGTACATTGGTGTTACTCATCACAGCGCCTCCCCGCATTTCCTGCATATCCTGGTCTTGGCATCGCCTTCCATCTTGTAGCCAATTCGGGTAGGCCCGCACTTCTTGCAGACAATCATAACATTGGAACTATGAAGCGCCGCCTCAATCTCGATAATACCGCCCCGATCCTGTTGCCTTCTGCGCTTCTGCGCCTTCTTTACGATATTTGCCCCTTCAACAACGACCCGATCTTTGTCGCGCAGGATTTTAAGTATCCTGCCGCGCTTTCCCTTGTCCTTGCCGGCAATTATCTCAACGGTATCCTCTTTTTTCAGCTTGAACTTACGTACCGTTACAGCCATATCTTTCTCCTACAAAACCTCTGGGGCAAGGGATACGATTTTCATGAAATCGCCCTTCTCCCGCAGTTCCCGGGCTACCGGCCCGAAAATACGTTTTCCCCTGGGATTCAACGCGGCATCAATTATGACGCAGGCGTTGTCATCAAACCGTATATATGTTCCATCGGGGCGACGGTACTCCTTATGTGTACGCACCACCACCGCCTTTTCCACCGTGCCTTTTTTGATGGCTGAAGTAGGCAACGCTTCTTTTATTGCCACCACAATTATGTCACCGATACTTGCGTAACGACGCTTGCTCCCACCCAGAACCTTGATGCACTGAACGCGCTTGGCACCTGAATTGTCCGCCACGTTCAGGAAGGTTTCTACCTGTATCATTTTCCGTAACTCCCTTTATCTGGCGCGCTCAAGGATTTCAACAAGCCTCCAGCGTTTTTCCCTGCTGAGAGGCCGACATTCGATTACACGAACCCTGTCGCCGATTTTCGCGTCATTGTTCTCGTCATGGGCTTTTACTTTTTTAAGCCGCTTGACGTATTTTTTGTACAAAGGATGCAACTTCATTGTCTCAATCGTGACAACGATTGTCTTCATCATTTTGTCGCTTTTGACCGTCCCCACAAACTCCTTCTTGCGGCTTTTCTCGCGAACCGCCGAAGCTCCAGCTTCCTTGATTTCCTGTTCTGCCATTATTTAGCCTCCGCGCTTTTGGCGCTTTGGATTGCCTGAACCAGTGCAACTTTCCTTTCCGAAAGCACATGCTCATGGATAAGGGTATTGAGCTGCGCAATTTGCCTACGCATCGTGCGCTTTAACACCGGATTGTCAACGTGACCGACAACCATCTGAAATCTAAGCTCCATGTGCTTCCTTTTTAGTTCGTCCCTTTTAGCCTTGAGCTCCGGAAACGAAAGGTTCTTAAACGAATTCTTCATCGCTTCGCTCCTAAGCCCCCAGTTCCATATCGGAACGGGCAACAAACTTTGTCTTAATAGGAAGCTTGGCTCCCGCAAGAGTGATAGCTTCCTCGGCCAGCGTTCTATTGATACCACCGCCAAGCTCAAACATAACCGTTCCAGGTTTTACCACTGCAACCCAATACTCGGGGCCACCCTTACCCTTACCCATGCGAGTTTCGGCAGGTTTTTTGGAATAAGGTTTGTCCGGAAATATGCGAATCCATATTTTCCCACCCCTCTTTATATGGCGATTCAATGCAATACGAGCCGCCTCTATCTGCCGGTTGGTAATCCACATTCTGTCCATCGCAACCAAGGCAAAATCACCGAACGCCACCGTATTGCAACGGGTGGCATTACCCGGCATATTACCCCTTTGCACCTTACGGCGCTTTACTCGTTTTGGGCTTAACATCTTTTACTGACCCCTTCCAACGGGAAAACGCTCACGCCGCTTACGAACCAAAGCACCAGCGTCTTCCTTTTGCTCTTTGCCGTATTTCATGCCGTTGTACACCCACACTTTTACCCCAATGGCTCCAAAAGTGGTCTGGGCTTCGGCAAAACCGTAATCTATGTCCGCCCGCAGGGTATGCAGAGGAATGCGGCCTTCCTTGGCCTCCTCGGTGCGCGACATTTCCGCGCCACCGAGCCGTCCCGAAAGCCTTACTTTCACACCCTGGGCATTACCCTTCTTCATGGCATTGGAAATAGCCTGCTTCATGGTTCGCCTGAACGAGGACCTGGCCAAAAGCTGCCTGGCTATATTCTGTGCAATAATCTGGGCATTGCCATCGGCATTCCGTATTTCCTTTATTCTGATCTGGATCTTCTTGCTGACATTTTTCTGCAACTCGGAACCAATCTTCTCGATGTTTGCCCCTTTGACACCAATAATAACACCAGGTCTGGCGGTATGTATGGTAATTGTAATACGCTGGGGATGGCGGATAATTTCAAGCTCCGCTATGTCCGCGCCTTTGGTCTCAGGCATTTGTAAAATCTGCTTCCGTAGCCTAAGATCCTCATGCAAGGTATTGGCATATTCCTTACGATCCACGAACCAACGCGAACCCCAAGTTTTGTTAATTCCGATCCGAAGCCCAATAGGGTTTACCTTCTGTCCCATTTATTTCCCCGCCTTTCCGGACGTAGCAATCGCCCCAGAACCCAAGGTTTCATCTATGACCACAGTAATATGGCACATTCGCTTGAGCTGCATATCGGCTCTCCCCCTGCCACGGAACCAAACCCTCTTCAGCCGCGGCCCCTCGTCAATGAAGATTTCCTTCACGTACAGCATATCCTCGTCAAGTTGCTTATTGTTCGAAAGCGCATTTGACGCCGCCGATTTTACCGTCTTTCGAATAAGTCGCGCACCCTTATGTGGCATGTTCTCCAACACGGACATAGCCTCGGGATAAGGTTTGCGACGAATAAGATTAGCAACGGGTCGAACCTTAAAAGGCGAACCCATAAGGTATTTACTTACAGCCCTATAACCAGTTTTCACTGCCATAACAATCCTGCCTATTTACCGCCGGCTTTTTTGTCCGATCCCGCATGTCCCCGGAAAATACGGGTGGGAGCGAACTCGCCAAGCTTGTGACCAACAAGGTTCTCCGTAATATACACCGGAATCCAAGTCTTGCCATTGTGTACGGAAATAGTTCCACCCACCATTTCGGGAATTATAGTGGAACACCGGGAATAGGTCTTTATCATCTTCCGTTCCCCGGATTTGCTAAGCTTCAGCACTTTCTTATAGAGGCTCTTCTCTATGAAAGGGCCTTTCTTGACGGATCTCGACATGTTCCCTTCCTACTTTTTCTTTCCGCGGCTGACGATAAACCGGGAAGAAGGTTTGTGTTTTTTCCGGGTCTTGTATCCCTTGGTAGGCTGACCCCAAGGAGTAACGGGATGAATACCCTTGCTTCGCCCTTCACCACCACCGTGAGGATGATCCACGGGGTTCATTGCCATACCCCGGACGGTAGGACGTACACCAAGCCAACGCTTGCGCCCCGCCTTGCCCAGGGTCGTATTCATATGATCTTCGTTGCCCACAGTACCGATAGTGGCATAGCATTTCTTGAATACCATACGCGTTTCACCAGAAGGCAACCTTAGGGTAACATAGTCACCTATCTTGGCAGCAATAAGCGCGCCCGTTCCAGCGGCGCGAGCCATCTGCCCGCCTTTGCCCAAGGTAAGCTCAATATTGTAAACAGTAAACCCCAGCGGTATGTTCTCTAGAGGCAAGGCGTTACCCGTCTCAACAGGAGCATCCGGACCGCTCATTACGGTATTCCCCTTAGTTAGACCTTTGGGAGCTATAATATAACGCTTCTCGCCATCCTTATAGCAAATAAGGGCAATATTTGCACTACGGTTGGGATCGTACTCAATGCTGGCGACCGTCCCAGGAATACCTATTTTGTCTCGCCTGAAATCAATTTCCCGGTAGCGGCGTTTGTGGCCACCACCTTTATGACGCACACTGATTCTCCCGCGAGAACGTCCAGACTTCTTTGTAAGACCTGATGTCAGACTTTTTTCCGGCTTAACACCTTTGGTCAGTTCGGAAAAATCCAAGCTAACCCGTTGCCGCAATCCTGGTGTAATTGGTTTGTATGTTTTAACTGCCATTGTTTACCCCTAAACGCCCTCAAACAGGCCGATCTTTTCGTCCTTGGGAAGCTTTACGATTGCCTTTTTCCAAGTTGCCGTATACCCAGGCCGATTACGCAGACGCTTGGGCTTGCCGCCCACCACCATTACCGTGCAGGAAATAGGATGCACGTTGAAAAGCCGTCGAACCGCTTCCTTGATCTGAATCTTGTTCGCCGACATTGCCACTTTGAACACATACTTTCCTTCCTCACGCAACATATTTGCCTTCTCGGAAAGCACCGGCTCTATAAGGATGTCCTCATACTGTATCATTCAGCGACCTCCTCTTTTTTAGAGCCATAAAAGTCGTTCAGGTTTTTTGCCGCAGTTTCCAGCATTAGTACCTGCCGTCCATAGAACAAATCGTGTGCCCTCAAACGGTTGTAAGAAAGGTAGCTCAACCAAGGGATGTTAGCCGCGGCTCTTTTGATCATGGGATCGTCGTCCTTCAATACGAGTACTGTCCGCACACCAGGATTAAAGTTGCTCAATAGCCCGACAAGATCCCTTGTTTTTCCAGACTCTATCGAAAAATCCTCGATTATCTTGAGCATGTCATTCTTAACTTTCAGGCTTAGAATGGTCTTCATTGCCTGCCGCTTTGCCTTTTTGTTTATGGAATAGGAGTAGTCCCGTGGCTTGGGCCCGAAAACCACACCCCCGCCAACCAATATCGGCGATTTTTTGTCACCGCGGCGAGCACGACCCGTTCCCTTCTGTTTGTAGGGCTTGGCGTTTGAACCATGAACCTCGCCACGATCCTTGGTACAGGCATTCCCTTGCCGTTTGTTGGCAAGTTCGTTGTTAATGGCATACCAAATCAGACCGTCGTTCGCGGGAAGACCAAATACAGCCTCCTCCAGCTCAATGCTCCTGAGTTCCTTACCCTCTTTTGAAAATACCGTACAGTTCATCGCTTACCTCTTCACCGCCGCACGCACAAGCACAAGCCCCTTGTTTATGCCAGGAACGGAGCCTTTAACCAAAATAAGCTGCTTTTCGGCATCCACTTTTACAAGCCTAAGGCTTAGAACCGTCACCTTTTCGCGACCCATGCGACCGGGCATCTTCTTGTTCTTAAAGGTCCTTGCGGGATATGTGTTCTGCCCCGTGGAACCAGGCTCACGGTGAAACTTTGAACCGTGAGTCTTGCGGCCGCCCTTGAAACCATAGCGCTTCACAACGCCCTGAAACCCCTTACCCTTGGAAATACCAGAAACGTCCACATAACGAACCCCTTCCAGCAGTTCCACCCCCAGCGAATCTCCAACGGCAACTTCCTTCTCGAAATCCCGCATTTCCTTAAGCTGTTTTTTGGGGGCAATACCTTCTGGAAACTGTCCCGCATAAGGCTTTGTTACCTGGTTCGCTTTCATGTCGTCCAAGCCGACGACTACGGCATTATAACCGTCCTTTTCTTCCGTTTTTTGGGCGATGACGATATTCGGATCGACACGCATTACCGTTACAGGTATCATGTTCCCCGCTTCATCATAGACCTGCGTCATGCCCACTTTTCTGGCCAACAGCCCTAACATCTTAGTACTCCACGCGGCTTTAACAGCCTTGCTTAACAATGCGCACGTTATTCCCCGAGCAACAGCTCGCGGTCTTTGGAACCGTCTACGCTAATTTTTCGTTATCCGGAACCCTAAAATCCCGGAAACATGGCAGCAAACAACGTCACTGCTTAATTTCCACGTCCACCCCAGCAGGAAGCTCAAGCTTCATAAGGGAATCCATCACTTCCGCAGATGGGCTAATAATGTCTATCAACCTCTTATGCGTCCGCATCTCAAACTGCTCCCGGCTCTTCTTGTTCACATGGGGCGAACGAAGCACCGTCACCTTGTTGATACGGGTTGGCAGGGGAATAGGTCCAGTCACCTTCGCCCCCGCCTTTTGCACCGCCTGAACAATAGACTTTGCGCTCTGGTCAATCAACTCAACATCGAAACCGCGCAACTTTACGCGAATTCCTTCCTTAGCCATCATTCCTCCAGCAAGAGGTGCGGAACCCATGCCCCGCACCCTTAAATCAAAGCGCTATTCTATGATCTCGATGACCTGACCGGAAGCGACCGTCTTGCCACCCTCTCGAATAGCAAACTTAAGCCCCTTCTCCATGGCTATGGGATTGATCAGCTCGCCAATTATCTCGGTATTGTCACCGGGCATAACCATTTCCTTGCCTTCGGGAAGCGAAACCGTCCCAGTGACGTCCGTCGTCCTGAAATAAAACTGCGGGCGATACCCAGTAAAGAAAGGACTGTGACGCCCACCCTCTTCCTTGGAAAGACAATAAATCTGCCCTTTGAACTTTTTGTGCGGCGTGATGCTTCCAGGCTTCGCGAGAACCTGCCCCCGCTCAACTTCCTTCTTGTCAACGCCCCTAAGGAGCACGCCAACGTTTTCGCCGGCCCTTGCATCCTCCAGTTCCTTATTGAACATCTCAAGACCAGTCGCGACGGTCTTGTGGGTGGGCTTGATGCCGACGATCTCGATTTCTTCCATCTTTTTGATGATGCCGCGATCCACTTTCCCGGTAACAACGGTACCTCGACCAGGGATAGTGAAGACGTCCTCAATCGGCATAAGGAAGGGCTTGGCGTCATCGCGTTCGGGATCATCGAAATAGCTGTCCATGGCCTGAAGGAGCTCTTCGATGCACCTGGTGTCATCCTCGGAACCAGTACCGTCCGTCATGTGGGACATGGCCTTAAAAGCGGCACCCTTGATGATGGGCGTCTTGTCGCCAGGGAAGCCATTGGCGGTAAGAACATCCCGCACCTCTTCCTCGACCAGTTCCAAAAGCTCGGGATCGTCAACAAGGTCAACCTTGTTAAGGAATACAATCATGCTGGGAACGCCGACCTGGCGAGCCAGTATGATATGCTCGCGGGTCTGGGGCATAACCGAGTCCGGAGCGGACACGACAAGCACCGCACCGTCCATCTGCGCGGCACCGGTGATCATGTTCTTGATATAGTCCGCGTGCCCCGGGCAGTCAATGTGCGCATAATGCCGCTTGTCGGAATTGTACTCCAAGTGCCTTGTATTAATGGTAATACCGCGAGCCTTCTCTTCCGGCGCATTGTCGATCTCATCATAGCTCATAACCTTGTCGCCATGTTTTTTCCCACAGTACATGGTAATAGCGGCGGAAAGCGTTGTTTTGCCATGATCGACGTGCCCGATAGTCCCAACGTTCATGTGGACCTTGTTTCGCTGAAATTTGTCCTTCGCCATTTGTGTCCTCCTTAACTCTTAGACACAGCAATTGATACTCTATTAAGCGCAACTTCCCGCAACGCTTCAACCCGCATACCGCAGGCTTTGTCTTACTTTACGGATAATGAAGGACATGGAAAGGAATGGAACACAAGCAGAAAAGGGAAACCCCTATCTTGCCGAACTCCACCTTTCCCATCTTGCTCTTACCCGATGGTCGGTTTGGCCGCCGACTCATCCGCACTAGGCACCCCCCAGTACGGTTTTCCAATTGCCGTCAACATACGACGCCAACCAGAATGCATTTCCAAAAAACACCCTAGGGGAACACTATAGCGATTTTTCCCAATCGTGTAAAGCCCCCTGGAACAAAAAACGAAAAAAAATCGTTCCCTGCCAACAGTTTACCAACGATAGTGGGCAAACGCCTTGTTCGCCTCCGCCATCTTATGGGTATCTTCCTTCTTTTTGAAGGCGGTACCAGTGTTATTATACGCATCCAAAAGCTCCGCGGCAAGGCGATCGCACATACCGCGCCCGGAACGCTTGCGAGCCGCGCCGATAATCCACCTCATGCCAAGGGCTTCCCTTCTGGTTTCCCGTATTTCAACCGGAACCTGATAGGTCGCGCCCCCAACCCTTCTGGATTTAACCTCGATAACGGGCTTCACATTGTCCAGAGCCTTAAGGAACACCTCGAGAGGCTCCTTGTCAATCTTGCCCTGGATTATCCCCATGGCCTCATGGATAATACGCATACTAATGGATCGCTTGCCTTCCCACATCATGCGGTTCACAAACTTGGAAACAATCACGTTGTTGTACTTGGGATCCGGGGCTATTTTCCGATCTATGGATTTTTTCTTTCTTCCCATATTACACCTGCCTATGCCTTGGGCCGCTTGGCGCCGTATTTGGAACGGCCGCGCTTGCGATCCGTAACCCCCAGGGTGTCCTTGGCCCCGCGAACAATGTGGTAACGCACGCCGGGGAGATCCTTTACACGCCCGCCACGAACAAGAACCACCGAGTGCTCCTGCAAGTTATGCCCTATTCCAGGGATATACGCGGTTACCTCGGTACCGTGGGAAAGACGCACACGAGCCACCTTCCGCAAAGCCGAATTGGGCTTTTTGGGCGTAACGGTCAAAACACGGGTACAGACCCCCCGTTTCTGGGGACAGGAACGCAAGGCCGGGGACTTGGTCTTTGAAGTCACCTTCTTCCGCCCAAAGCGAACCAACTGATTAATAGTAGGCATCTGCTGAAAACTCCTTGTATCTAACTGCGCCGCCAGCATTCAGCGCATTGGATTTCAAAACTCGACTTGTCAAACCTTAGCAAAAAACAAAAAAAGAGTCAACAGCCTGGCGCGATTCGGCGAAAAAAACATGGCATGGATCGTTTTTTGCTTAGCCGTTCCAGATCGCGTCAGCATCGTGCTCCTCTGACGGCGCCCTCAGGTACTGTCGCAGTATTTCCATTACCTCGCCCAAAACCAGGGGCTTCCCTATATGGGCGTTCATGCCGGATTCAAGGCAGACTTCGATGTCTTCCTTAAAAACGTTGGCCGTCATGGCTATTATCGGTATCTCGCTTGCCTTAGGAAAGTCAAGATCACGTATGTGTTTCGTGGCCTCCAGACCATTCATCTCGGGCATCTGCAGATCCATGAAAATTATGTCGTAGCGGCCAGGGTTGTCTTTGAACATCCGCACCGCCTCGATGCCGTTTACGGCACAGTCAATCTCGATTTCGGTCGGTTCCAGTATCGTCTGTACAATCTCACGGTTTATTTCCACGTCCTCGGCCAGAAGGACACGGCGACCGGGAAAAGTTTCGCCCTGCACAAGTATGGTGTCGCCCTCTGCGTCACCCATATCACCCATTCCAGAGGCAGATATACCTATATGCTTGGCGACACATTCCGCCACGGTAGAGGACAATAGAGGCTTCGAAAGGAAATCGTCAACGCCGGCCGTTTTCGCCTCCAGTTCAACCGCGTTCCATTCCGCGATGGAAACCATCAGGACAATCGACTTGCCGGCGTCCAGAGCCTTTATCTCCCGAGCCAACTCAATGCCTGTCCTGCCGGATATTTTCCAGTCAATAAAGTACATGTCGTACGAGCCCTTTTCGTCGATAAACCGCAAGGCATCTTCCCTGTCGGACGCGGTATCGCATTTAAGCTGGAGCTGGCTTGCTATATCCTCGAAATTCAGCTGCAGCGCGGGATTGTCATCCACAAGAAGCACGCGGGCGACGGAACGATCGACATTGGGAAGATACGAGATATTTTCACCGCCGCGCCTCGTTTGGACGGTAAAGGAAACGGTGGTGCCTTTGCCCAGCTCGGATTCAATCCATATTTTACCGCCCATAAGCTCGACTATGTACTTGGAAATCGCCAGGCCTAGGCCAGTGCCGCCGTACCTGCGCGTTATACCCCTTTCGGCCTGCTCAAAAGACCTGAACAGGCGCATCTGCTGCTCTCGGCTGATTCCTATACCCGTGTCCTTGACCACAAACCTGATAGTGTAAAGCCCGTCTTCCACGCTCTCTAGATGTATGCCAAGATGCACGGACTCCTCTTCCGGCGTAAACTTGGTCGCATTGGAAAGCAGGTTGGTTATTACCTGCGCCAGCCGAAGGTCGTCGCCCACCAGCATATGGGGAATATCCCTGTCTATGTACACCGTAAATTTCTGCCGCTTTTCCTCTATACGGAAATTGATGATATTAAAGACCTTCTGCAGAAGTTTTTCGAGGTTGAACACCATAATGGACAGCTCGAACTTGCCCGCTTCGATTTTAGACATCTCCAGGATGTCGTTTATGATGCCCAGCAGGTGGTTAGACGCGTCCTCGATTTTATCCAGGGCATAATCCTTCTTGCCCAGGCTGTCCGAAGTCTTGCCGATCATCGTCATGCCTATAATTGCGTTCATTGGCGTGCGAATCTCGTGGCTCATGTTCGACAGAAAGCTACTCTTTGCGCGACTTGCCGCCTTGGCGTTCTCCAGTGCCAGTTGCATGTTAAGGGTCATCTCGTTGCGAAGGAGGGCGTTGGCCATAAGAAGGCTTCCCGCGCGGAGTATCGATTCCTCGTTCTCGGAAAACACCCTTTCCTCGTGGCAGTCGTCGAAACCAACGAAACCCCAGAACTCGTCCTTTAGGAACACTGGCACCACCAGGACGGAAAGGACATCCTGGGCGCGCATCCGCTCATGCTCCCTGGCGGGCAGATCCCTAACCGGGCTGTTAATGCAGTGCCCGCAGATCAGAACATTTTCCATGAACGGAAACTCGGCGTACGCCATATCCTCGTGCAATTGCGGCGACACCCTCTCCACCCATTCGTACTGTTGGGCACAGAAGTTCCGCCCACCCTCACCGTAGTTTTTCCATATGTACACACGGTCAACATCCACGGTCTGCGCTATCATACCCATGCAACGAAGAAGGTTCTCCTTGAATATATCGCTTTCCGCCCTAAGCAGAATGGCCGCAACCCTGTTCATCGTCTGCAACATGTTGTCCCGCTGGTTAAGCCCCTTCATCATGATCTTGTAGGCGCGCAGATCCCTGGTGTAGCCGGCAATGACAAATTCGCCGCCGTAATTTATACGCATAAAGTTAACCTCGCACGGAATCGGCGTGCCGTCCAGCATTTGGTGCATCCACTCAAAGGTACAGGAGCCTTTCTCAAACGCGGTCTCGACATACCCCCGGAGTTTTTCAGTGCTTAGCCGCCCGTCCAACTGGTATTCCGGGTGAAGGCTGTCAAGCTTTTCCAGGTATTCCGCCTTGTCCCTTACCCCGAAAAGCCTGACGGCGGCCTCGTTGCAGAGTATGTTCTCGGTGTTCCTGTTCCACAGGTTACAGCACAGGGGCGACGAGTCCACCAGAAGCTGCAGGCGTTCGTGGGCCTCGTTGATGCCGGCCAGTTGCATGTCGCGATCTATGGCGTTGACTATCATCCAGCCGCCGGAACGAAGAATCGAAATCTCGTCGTCGGTAAAGGACCGCTCCACGCGCCGATCCTCCACGGTTATAAAGCCCCAGAAAAATTCCCGCAGGTGTATGGGGATTACAAGCAGGGTTTTAATGTCGGGATGGCTCAAAAAAGTTCGTTCGGCAAAAGACAGGCTCTTAAACGGGCCGTTGATGTACTCGCCCTTTGTAAGCTTCTCCAACCAGTCGGGAATGCCGCGAAAGAAGATTTCCTCCACATTGGGGGGATTTTTTTTCTCCGAGGACGAGTCCTCCAGCCACTCGTATTTCAGCACGCAGCGGAAATTTCCGTCCTTTATGTCGTTCTTCCAGATGGCGAAGCGGTTCCCGTCCACGCAGCGCCCCATGTACCCCATGCCCTCTTCCAGCGAATTCTCAAAGTTTTCCCTGTTCACCGACGACAGCAGCAGCTCCGACGTCCAGTTTACCGCGTCCAAAAGCTGTTCCTGGCGATCCCGTTCCTGCAGGGCAACCCTGAGGCTGTCGGCGTAGGTGCCGATTCTCTGCCGCATCTCCTGGACGGAGCGCGCAAGACCGCCGATTTCATCCCGGCGTTTAAGGCCGTAAAGATTGCTGTCCACGTCGTTTGCCAGGCTGGAGTTAAGCCGGTTTAAGGGGCCGAACACAAGCTTGTGCATCCCAATAGAATCCGCCAGCGTATACACCAAAAGCGCGGTCAGCATGACGATAAGCAAGGGCATCAGATCCATAAAACTGAAAAGGGATCTGCTGTGGAAAAAGGCCACGACCGACCAGTCCGTATAGGGAATCGGCACCACGGACACAAACCCGGAGACAACACGCCCGAATTCAACGAACAGCGGCTCCGCGCTCGAGTCGAAGTGCCCGTCGATGCCCCTTAGATACGAATCGATCACATGCGAAAGGTTCCTTGCGGAAAAAGCCGAATGGACACTGCCCCCGGCTCCGGCAACATGGTATTCCATCAGCGTGCTGCACATCATTATGTTGCCATTGGCGTCGATAACATAACCCTGCACGTTTTTTCCCCTGTTACGAAACATGCCCTTTATTATCGGCTCAATACGAATCCCTGCCCCAAACACCCCGACAAGCTCCCCGTCGTAGAAAACCTTGTGGTTGATCCACAGTCGCCACGCGCCGGTAACCTTGTCCGCGTCAAAGTTCACGTTGTAATCAAACGGGGAAACAACGGTATTGAAAAACCAGACATCGTCGGGATCCAGGGGGTTGAACCTGGAATGCGAGACGAATTCGTCGAATGTCATTCCGGCCTGGACCATATATTCGTTCTGCGAATCCAAAATACCGAAATACAAAAGAGTATCCGGCTTTACGTTCACATAGTCCAGCATCACATTGAAAGCCTCGGCCTTTCTTTGCTGGTCGTCCTCGTCCCTAAACCAGCTAGAAACCGCAATCGAACCGGCGGACTTTCGGACAAGCGTAAGATCCCCCTTTACATACGAAAGGAATCTGTCAACCGACTCCTGGGCATAGAAACGAGCAAGGTTTTCCGAGGCGTTGTTGGTTACGGTAGAGGCCATAACAAAAACAACCATCGTCACTATGACAAAAACCAGCGAAAAAAGGATCACTGTCACACGCCGTGCACGTACAGCAATGTTTCTCCCATAAATGGAATCATGCAGCATTTGTACGAGACTACCCTTCATTCCACTTTCTTCCCTTTCCCATTTCTTGCTTTATGTGTAAGGGGAGGCCAAAAACCGAATCAATACGCCAGTTTAGCCATGCCGACCTGCAAAAACTCCCCATGGTACATAATAAGGTTGATTACGGGATAAGTCAACACACATTTTCCCAAAAAAAAACAACACCCTTTGGCAGACAGGAGAGGAAAGGTGGCAAGCTGCTGGATATTGGGTAAACTTACCGCATTGTCATGGCTTTGACCAATGAAATGTTTTTTCTGAAATGGGAAAAATATTGTTTGTCCATGATGGCAACATGAGTCAACACCCAGGTCTTAAGGAACCTGGTGAATTCCTCAAGGTTTATTTTTCTTTCCTTCTGGAAAGCCCTGGCGTTGTCGAGAACCTCAAGGATAAAGCTCTCGTGGGCCTTTTTGTGCTCCTCGTAACCGACAAACTGGGTTTGTTTCATTATTTTCTCTTCCGTGGCGAAGTGAACCCTGACGTAATCCACCGCTTTTTCCACCACCTGCTTGAAATATTCCTGCTCCGCCTCCTCGTCGCCATTGGCATGATTGAACATGTCATTGATCAAATCCAGCAGACCCTTGTGCTGATCGTCCACAACTTTGATTCCGCACGCAAAATCTTCCGACCATTTTACAGTTTCCTGTTTTTCCATAAAAAACCTCACCTCTCAAAAAATATTTTCAATAGAAAAACTGCCTGGAAAGCAAACTACTTTCCAGGCAGTTTATGTCTGTAAACGTTTGTACCCAAGTCAAGACTTAGGAACCGACAGAAAGTCCCCTAGAAAGGCCTGTCCGCCAGGTACTTGTACTCTTTCCAGACCCGCTCGGCTTGGGACTTGGCCTTGGCAAGCAAAGCGTCGGCGCGAGCCGGATCGGCGACCTTGACGTTCTTGAAGCGGCCTTCCTTGTACATGAAGTCCTCGATGCTGGTCGTCGGATCCTTGGAGTCAAGCTGGAAGGGGTTCTTTCCCTGTTCCTTGAGCCGGGGATCGTAGCGGTATAGTGGCCACAGGCCGCTGGTTACAACCGCCTTGCCCTGTTCAAGCCCCTTGCTCATGTCGATCTGGTGGCTGATACAATGGGAGTAGGCGATAATGAGCGACGGGCCGTCATAGGACTCGGCCTCGCGGAAAGCCTTGATCGTCTGGGCCATGTTCGCGCCCAGCGAAATCTTGGCGACATACACATAGCCGTAACTCATGGCAATCGCGCCCAGATCCTTCTTTACGATGTCCTTTCCGGAGTAGGCAAACTTGGCGGTCGCGCCAACCGGGGTGGCTTTGGACATCTGGCCGCCAGTGTTGGAGTAAACCTCGGTGTCCATACAAAGCAGGTTGACGTTCTTGCCCGAAGCAATGACGTGATCCAAACCGCCGAAGCCAATGTCGTAGGCCCAACCGTCGCCGCCGAAGCCCCACACGGACTTCTTGATAAAGTGGTCGGCAAGCGAATACAACAACTTCGCCGTGGGCTTGGTGTCGGCCTTGATGAGAGCCTTAAGCTCGTCAACGTTCTTCCTTTGCGCCTCGATAGCCGCGTCATCAGCCTGCGCCCTGTTGGCAATGATCTTGTCCAGGATCGCGACGGCTATGCCCTCGCCCTTGGCCTTTTCCGCCATCTCGTAGGCGTGAATCCCCAGCTTGTCGGCGGTGAGCCTGAAGCCAAGCGCGAATTCGGCGGTGTCCTCGAAAAGACTGTTCGACCATACCGGACCACGACCGTCGGCCCTGGTGCAGTAGGGGGTGGTGGGCAGGTTGCCGCCGTAAATCGACGAACAACCCGTGGCATTACCGATAAGCGCCCTGTCACCGCAAAGCTGCGACATAAGCTTGATATACGGGGTCTCGCCACAACCACCGCAAGCGCCGGAGAACTCGAACAGCGGCTGCTTGTAGGCAAGAGCCTTAAAGTTGCTAAGCTCGCCTTCCGCCGGGGTTTCCGGCAGACCAAGGAAGTAGTCCCAGGCCTCGACCGACTGCGCCTTGAACTCGTGGTCGTCCGCGTAGGGCTTCCAAGCAAGAGCGCCGTTCTTCGCCTGCGGACAGACATTGAAACACAGACCGCATTCGTAGCAGTCCTCGGTGGCAATCGCCATCGTCGCCTTCATGCCGGCAACGGCTTTCGGCTTGACATCGGCGGTCAGGAAGCCCTTGGGAGCCTTGGCCACGTCGGCCTCGCTGACGTTCTTCATGCGGATACAGGCATGGGGACATACGAAAGCGCAGATACCGCACTGGGTACAGGCATCCGGGTTCCAAACCGGCACGTTTTCGGCGGTGGAGCGCCTTTCGTACTGGCTGGTCGCCGTGGGGAAGGTTCCGTCAACGGGGATCTTGCTGATGGGCAGATCGTCACCCCTCTGTACCGAGATTTCACCCAGGGTTTCCCGGATCAGGTTGCCGGTGGTGTCCTTTCTGTCACCCGCGGTGGCGAAGAGCTTCTTCATGTGAAGATCGCCCTCGGTGTTGGAAGGATACTTCACTTCCTCAATGGCATCCAGCGCGGCGTCCACGGTTTTGTAGTTCTTTTCTACTATGTCCGCGCCTTTCCTGCCGTAGGATTCCTTGATGTGCTCCTTCATGCGCTTGACGGCCTCGTCCTGCGGGATGATGCCGGCGATCTTGAAGTACGCGGCCTGCATGACCGTGTTTATGCGGGTGCCCATGCCGTTGGCGCGGGCGATTTTCACCGCGTCAACCACGAAGAAGCGCGCTTTCTTCTCTATAATACGCTTCTGCGCCTCCTGCGGGATGTTCTTCCACACGTCGGCGGCGCTGAACGGGCTGTTAAGCAGGAAGGTTCCGCCCGGCTTGAGCCTCTTGAGCATGTCGTACAGCTCCAGGTAGGAAAACTTGTGACACGCCAGGAAGTCCGCGGTGTTGATTAGGTAGGGACGCTTGATCTGCCCCTCGCCGAAGCGCAGGTGCGAAACGGTGAAGCCGTTGGACTTTTTCGAGTCGTAGGAGAAATAGGCCTGCGCGTTGAACTTGGGATTCGCCGCGTTCGCCTCGCTGATAATCTTGATCGAGTTCTTGTTCGCGCCAACCGTGCCGTCCGCGCCGAGACCATAGAACAGCGCCTCGGTCAGGTTGTCGTCCACGATCACGAAGTTGGGATCGAAATCGAGGCTCTTGTTCTGCACGTCGTCGCGGATACCCACGATAAAGTTGGCCTTTTTCTCGCCGGAAAGGTTGTCGAACACGGCCTTGACCATGTTCGGGGTGAATTCCTTGGAGCCAAGCCCGTAGCGACCGCCCAAAACCAGCGGATTGCCGGAGAACGGCGCTATGCCGGCGGCCTGAGCCTCGGCAATCGCGGTACGAACGTCCGTGTACAAGGGCTCGCCTATCGCGCCCGGATCCTTGGTGCGATCCAGAACCGCAATCGACTTGACCGTGGCGGGCAGCGACTTGACAAAAAGCTTCATGTCAAAGGGCCGGAACAACCGAACCTTTACCATACCAAGCTTTTCACCATTCTTGTTGAGGTAATCAATGGTTTCCTCGACGGTATCCGCCCCGGAACCCATGATAATGACGACCTTTTCCGCGTCCCTTGCGCCATAGTAGTCGAAAACGTTGTACTGGCGGCCGGTAAGCTTGGCATACCTGTCCATGTACTCCTGGACAATGCCGGGAACCGCATCGTAGTACTTGTTCACGCCCTCGCGACCCTGGAAATAAGTGTCCGGGTTCTGCGCCGTCCCGCGAATGCTGGGATTTTCGGGGCTAAGACCCCTGGTGCGGTGCGCGGTTACCAGATCGTCGTCGATCATCTTGCGCATGATGTCGTCGGAGGTTTCCTCCACATTCTGCGTTTCATGACTGGTGCGGAACCCGTCAAAGAAATGCAGGAAGGGAACGCGCGAACGCAGCGTCGCGGCATGGGCTATAAGCGCAAGATCCATCACCTCCTGAACGTTGTTCGAGGCCAGCATCGCCCAACCCGTCTGGCGACAAGCCATAACGTCCTGGTGATCCCCAAAAATGGACAGACTCGAGGTGGCCAGGGCACGCGCCGATATATGGAATACCGTCGAAGTGAGTTCCCCGGCGACCTTGTACATGGTCGGGATCATCAGCAGGAGACCTTGGGAAGCCGTAAAGGTGGTAGACAACGCACCAGTGGTCAGCGCTCCATGCACTGCCGCCGCCGCCCCTGCCTCGGACTGCAACTCAACCACGTCGGGGACGGTTCCCCAAAGGTTTTTGTAGCCTTGGGCGGAAAACTCGTCGGAGAGTTCCCCCATGGGACTGGAAGGGGTAATCGGATAAATCGCGATTACTTCGCTTAGCTTGTGGGCAATGTGTGCCGCTGCCGCATTGCCGTCCATCATAACCATCTTTTTCTCGGACATAATTCTTCCTTTTTCTAGGTGAGATAGTGGTATTATAGGCGAGAAGCAGGATTTTGCACAAGGGGGATCCGGGCAAAATTCGCTCAAACTTGAGAAAGAATTAAGAAATCGACCAAAAGGCAGTTAATCCGGTCGTTTTTGGCCAGATCCCGACGACACAAGGCCCTTGCGAACACTAATCCCAAGCCGCCTTATCCGGTATATTCGGCGCTCCACGCGCTATTCCGCAAGAATGAGCTCCTAATTTCACAAAAAATCGTTGGAATTCTGGGCGCGATAAGCCCTCGAAAGAGATAACCGGGGGGTTTGGGGGACAAAATGGCCATCGCTTGGGCAAGATACGATAATCCCGTCATGAGGCACAGGATTCTCAAAAAAGCAAGAAAAATTTTCCCCAGCCCCAAAAACCGCTTGACAAGAAGCCCCGAAAATAGCATTGTTCATGTTACGTTATAAAAGGGGCGCGGAAAGCTAAAGCTTCCCCAAAGCCCTGGGCGGCACGTACGTGCCAGCCAAAATCGCACGGCAAAGACTGTCCCACGAGGACGGCGGGAGGCACGGCACACAATTTTGCCCCGAAGGAGGCTGGAAGTAACAGGTTGAAAGGAAGCGATGTGGTTGTCGGAGGGGTTTCGAAGTTCTTCGACAGCTTTAGGGCGCTCAACGATGTGAGCTTGGAAATAAAAAAGGGGGAGTTTTTTTCCCTTCTTGGGCCTTCGGGCTGCGGGAAAACCACCCTTTTGCGGATTATCG